>JAEIGA010000087.1_pt1 | contig 120185 bp, 171 predicted proteins | sample 9270691 | NCBI WGS metagenome assembly JAEIGA01 (sample SAMN17057246, study PRJNA624740) | gut metagenome | biome: biome; isolation source: fecal sample | host: Bos grunniens | place: China: Xizang | collected 2019 | reverse complement strand
TATTTGTAGCGCCTGTATCAACATCAGTTCCACCTGTCCAATAACCTAACGGGTTGATGGTGGCACCGGGGTACTCACTATTAAGTTCGTCACCTGCATTACTCTGACACAAAATCAATTTATTATCATTAATAATATATTTACCATCTGTTAAGTACTTACCATAAATATCCCTCGCAATATTGCTCAAAACCTTCTGCTCTGATGTGGTAGGAACGCCACTAAAAATTCCATTATCACCACACCGAAAAGAACCATTTTGATTTTCTGCAAGGTGCTCGTCTTGTGGTACATAATTGTAAATAACATTCATATTAGGACACTTTGAAATCCTATGGACAATATTCACAACTGTATCATATGGTACATTAACAGAAGACTCAGTCATAATATGACACACACCATGACCAATCAGCACCTCAACAGCAATTTTTGGGTCTTTTTCCATTCTATATGCGACATCCACAATTGCACCCGCAATTCTATCTGCAACTTTATCCGGGTGACTTGGGTTAACCTTTTCAAACATTGTCGTCTCTCCTATCTACCAAAATCTTTAATTCTATCAAATACTTCTCAAACAAAGATTTCTTATCTACATTAAATAAATATTTATTTGTATCCAAAGTGCTAGTTAGGTCGTAAATCTCATAGCACTTTGGTGCGTTACTTTTACAAAGTCGGTTGCTTACTGCAAGTAAGATAGATGAGAATAAATTAAAATCATATTTATCCTTCTCATTCTTAAACGCAATAAATCTACTGATGGTTAGCACATTTGCAAAATTAGCAGCAGACATATTATTAAATATCTTTGTTGCTAACTCCACCATATCATTCATAGGATAATTTTTATACTCAACAATCTTTCCTGGAGTATTTGCAACATCAGGAATAATATCATTCTGATGATACCCACAATTTGCAATCATCTCATCCAAATAATCTTGCGGATAACTCTCAAACTCCCACAACTGACATCTATTGAGCACCGTAGGGATTATGGAATACTTATTGTCAGCCATCAGTATAATAAAAGAATTCTTTAGAGGTTCTTCCAAGAACTTCAGTATCACATTCTCATTTTTAACTGTTAGTTTAGAGCAGTCGATAGTATAGATGTACGGGTGAACTCTTTGATTGATTTCCTCTATGTATTCAAGGTTTAGTTTGTCTGATATGTCCTCACTCTCAAAAGCAAACTTATCGCAGATGTACTTGACCAGGGTTCTCTTTCCACATCCATACTCCCCTATGAGAAGTAGTGTTCTTGGGAATGTGTCCGCTGTGAGATTGTCAACTCTATCATAAAGCTTTTTCTGAAATCTCATTGCATCCTTGCCATCCTTAGCATCATAACCTCAATGGTAGATTTGATGTTACTGTCATTCTTCAACATATTCTTTAGGTCTAACAATTTATTGATGATGTACATATAGTAGTTCATAGAATCATCAAAATTTGTAGAGTCCTTTATCTTCTTCTCCATACTAGACGGAATCTTAATCATATCACAAGACTGAAATAGAATATACTTAGAAATATCCAAGCAGAAAGACAAGAACATATCAATGCACAGTTTCAAGTCATTACCTGCTCTATAGAACTCATCTACAATTTTAAGAACTTCTCCCTCTCTGCCATCAATAAGATTATTGATAAGTGCAAAAAAGGTGTCATAAGAATAGTTTCCAAGTGCATCTAGTACATTATTGATGGACAAATCCGTAGAGTAACTTGCACATTTCTCAAGTGTTGTAATTGCATCTCTCATACCACCATCACAAATCTTTGCAATATAATCCGTAGACTCTTGATAATTGATGAACCCCTCTACACTACATATGTAGTTCAATCTTTCCCTAACTTTGTCTGTATTGATTCTGGTGATGTTAAATCGTTGTACACGGTTTAAGATAGTTGCAGGTATCTTCTGTGGGTCAGTCGTACAGAATAGAAAGATTGTAAATGCAGGGGGTTCTTCAATGCATTTCAGAAAGGCATTCCAACCCTGTGTGGTAATCATATGGCATTCATCTATTATAAAAATCTTATACTTACTATCGATTGACCTCTCTTGTGCTGATTTAATAATTGTTTTCACATTGTCAACACCATTATTAGAGGCTGCATCCACCTCAATTGGTGAGCCAACACCGCTATTTATTTTATTTGCAAAAATTCTTGCCAATGTTGTTTTACCACAGCCAGATGCACCGGAAAATAGGTATACATTGCGTAGTTCATTTACCTCAATCTGTCTAGACAGAATTCTAACAACAGATTGTTGCCCACACACTTCATCCCACTCTTTTGGTCTATATTTAACAGCTAATGACTCTGCCACTTTTACAACTCCTTTATAATCTTTATAGACTGGACAGGCAACCATCCATTCCACATTTCATTCGTATCCACACCATTGTCCACACCTACTGCTGTCACTCTTACCATCCTACCCATAAGTTGGTTCACTTCAACTTTCATATACTCATACTTAGGAGTAATTCCGTTATTCCAATTATCATGCAGTGTGTATCCGTCTGGGGGTGAGATAACATAAGGAGCAATTTGTATTAGATAGCATTTATCCCTCTTTAACACATTTCCTACATCTGCGTTTCTAGGAATAATCATATGTACCGTAGTATCGTCGTAAGGAGGAATTTCTGCTGTTTTTACCTTACTAAGTTGCTCCTTTACAAATTTATTCATCACTATCCCTCTCATCAACATAAGTTGCAAGCATATCTGCGAGATGCAACATTGTAGCAAGAGAATACTGCTTATATACTCTGGCAATGTCATCCTTAGCACTGTCCCAGTTCATACCTCCCATATGGTGAAGTACTGCGACACTCTCTGACAAAGTCATAGGAATGAAGTTACGGATGATATACTCAGAGGTCATCTCGTGGCTACCGAAAGTAAATCTATCTTCTTTAAGAGAATAGCCAGGTTTAGACACCCACTTAAATCTTCCCATATCATCTCTCTTATCTCCATCTACACAGTACACTTTTTCATTTTTTACGGTGGTGGTGTAAATGTTCATCTTGCTGACATCGTGCAACAGTCCAACAATTCTCAGAGTATTGTCGTCATAACACTCTGCATCCAATCCCATCTTAGATTTGCAAAGGTTAACAAGGTTACTATAAACATTCAAGGAATGCTCGCACAGACCTCCGGCATAAGAATTGTGGTACTTTGTAGATGCTGGAGCGACAAAAAAATCAGAGGACAACAGTTTGTTAATAAGTCTATCTAAATCTGCATCATCTCTGTTAATCCCCCTGATGAGGGAAATAAATTCGTTCTTATTATACTCAATCTGCTCATTAGTTAACATATGTACATTCTCCTTAAAATAATATGGTATGATGTTACAAGTACATCATACCATAAATTGCATAAAAAATCAACTATTATTTTCATCGATAAGACAAGAGACCAAAAATTTCATAAGTTTTTCATCAATCAGATAGTAATTACTACCGCCTGGTTCGAAGTTTATACATACAGCAGTGTTGTCCTTTCGCACCATAAACCCCTCTTGCTTATTTTTCTCAATCCATTCTCTTTTGATTGACACACTGTTCTTGGGTGACATACAGCACTTTGCCTCAATAAGTAATGAAGCATCCTTAACAACCACATCACCCTTAGCAAAGCATCCTGCACCTGAGTTGGAATTCTGTGTTCCACCGAGTGCTTTACAAATACTTTTCTCATGTGCGTCTGAAAAATATCTTGTTGACTCCTTATTTTTAGTTCCCATCTACTTCATACACCTTGTCCCTGATTAGGTCTAACAATCTCTCTACAGTTTTAACGGTGTCTTTGTGTAAAACCATATTAGGTTTATTTGTTTCATACCAATCAAAAATCTCAGTCAACTTTTCTTTTTTCCAACTAAACGACCACCAATCCAACACCATTTCAACACAGTATTCAATTGGCATAGGAAGTGCCTTGGCTTCACCGTCATCTTGCTTTAATAACCAATACTGCCAGTGGTGTGGGTTGTGATTCTGATGATGCAACCAAGCTAAGTCGAATGCGGTTTTAACTTCTGCAGTCTTCTTCCCATAGAAATAGTTATCGTATGCATCATACTCTTCTGCCGTCCACTTTGAACTATCGTGTGTTACAACCAACTTGTACACATCATCCATTGGAACTTCGTCGAATAGTTCAGGTATGTTATCGATACACCAGTGTAATCCCTTAAGTACATTATCCTTGTGGTCTCTTATATACTTATCATATTCGATAGACATTACCAATCACCCCATCATTCATCACGGGTTTCGAGTTCAAGATTTATATTGAACTGTTCATCTATATTAATTCCGAGCATCTTTTCAAACGATACAATAGAGGGGTCAGCCTTTTGAGAAATTTTATCGTAAATCCTATCATATAGTTTTCTCCACATCAAAGGATTCTCCTCAAAATACGGCTTTATATTCTTCTTGCCACGAATCTTAATTTCCTTACCATTTTCATCACAGAGGATTTCACCAGTGTCAATGTCTAGTAGTTTGAAAGTTCCTTGTACAGAGTTATCGATAAACCCAAATTGAAGTGCTACTTCAATGGTATCCTGCATTATGTCAATTCCTCTATCGTAGTTGACATACATTCTACCTAGTTTTCTATCCCACTTGCACACTTTGGTCTTAAGTACTGCTGCTTCCATAATATATCCAGCAGGAGATTCTGCTGAACTCTTTAGTTCATTTCCCTCTTCGTCAATAAATGCTGACTTCTTGAACATCATACGAACATCACAGGCGTGTTTCCAACCACGACCACCGGAAGTAGTCAAAGGATTACCATAACCACCAATGTTCTCTCGCAACTGATTTATGCCAATTAGTGTGCAATTATACTTAACCAACAACCCCTTGACTCTTCGAGCAAAATCACCGAGCGGTTTTGCAATACCACCCATATCCTTCTTTTCCAAGGATTCTCCGAAGGTCTGTAAAGGAACAAGCATATTCAAGGAGTCAACAATAACTAATCCTATTTCCCCAGTCTTAATTGCATCAAGAACAACATCAAAGATGTGCTCAGCTGCCATATCACTACCAGTAAATCGGATAGTTTTTACGGGACTGTTATTCATATCATATCCCATCTTGAGTGCCCACTCTGGGTCTGCACCGCATTCAAGGTCAACAAACAGTATTCCTCTAGGCTCCTCTGCATTTCTCTCCAATTCCTTGCGGATATATGAGGCTGCGACCAGGTATGCAGTAGTTGTCTTACCTGACCCCTCTGCTCCACAGAACTCGACTACCTTCCTCTCTGGGAATGAATTGTACAAACAAAAGTCAAAACCAGGGGAACCTAGTGATAATGTTCCATAGTTTGTCAAGTCTTCCACACCGACAGAAATTACTCCGTCACCAAATTTCTTGTTTACATCCTTGAGAATATCCGACAAGCAACTTACATCTTTAGCCACTCTCAAAACTCCTCTCTGCCTACAAACACTCCGCCACCCTGTCTTGTTGCTGACAGTTGCATCTCTTGCATTCTCTTACTTAGTACCTTACGCAGACTGCTTAGCATTTCGTAAGCAGAGTCTACCTTGTACTTCAACTGCCGATACACTCTGGAATAGATGCTATTGATTACATTTTGGTACTTTGCATCATCTTCCGACAGTGCGGTTAGTTCAGCAACAGTCGGTTTCTTACCTGCACCTGCATCCATATGATTTAAGTATGAAGTGTTATATACCTCCTTGGCAGCCATCTTTGTCAAGTCTTCCTTAACTCCTACTGACTCAACATTTTTGCCTACGAAGTACAATAAATTACTGAGTTCCAAAATATAGGACTCAATCACAGAGTCCGTAGGTTCTGTATCGACACAGTCAACCTTAACTCTGCCCATCAGCACATCCAAATCTGAGGAATAGGATTCCACAAGTTTATTTGAAATATCCATATAATATTCTGAGTTACTCTCTGTAGCCTCAGCAACAGCATTTACCTGAAACTTATCGTTCTCGTCTAAACATAATACACTCATTTGTTATCTCCAATCAATCAAAATCATTTAATTTAGTTAAGACTGTATAGTCACTGTCCATAAACACCCTCTTCTTTACAGAGGGCACCTCGATTATTCTATATTTATCTAAATGCCTCAACCCAACTGATTTCTCACCGTCGTTTTTAAGTTGGGTTATAGTATTTATTGGAATGTAAAATACTTTATCCTTATCATATAGCCACAGTACCACACCACTCCTAACTCCTGGGATGCCAACCTTTTTCTTTAGGTTATCGTACTGAGTTATTTTATCAAATGGGATGGATGCTCCTTTGTGTGTTTTACATTCTAAATAAAATATGTTTGGGTAGATGTATCCTATGTAGTCACTTACTTGTTTGATGGATTTGTATCCATTCATAACATCATATAGTCTATCTAGTGAACTACCATCCATTTTTAAGAAGTCTTTTTTGAACTGCTCCTCAAATGGTTTTCCGTAATTCTTTGCCATTTGAACTCACCACAGATTATTTATATTTCCTATTCGGTCTTTCGCAATCTCAAAGTATCTTGGCACGACTTCCATGCCAATAAAATCCCTACCAAGTGCCATAGCGAATCTACCTGTTGTTCCACTACCCATAAATGGGTCCAGTACAGTGTCTCCTTCATCAGACCAACTTAAAATCATATCCCTCGCAAGTTCGTCTGGAAACGCTGCTGGGTGACCAGACCGTACTTGACCACATTTATAAGTAAATATATTCGGATGAATTTTCTTGTCATTCGTAACACGGTACTCATCGTCGTGTCTGGGTCTAATAGCTTGTCTCTCGTCAGTCTGCGATTTCCTGTACTTTTCTATCTTGCCACCGAATTTACAATCTATTTTAATGGGGTTAAACACTCTAGGTTTACCCTTACTAAACACGAACATATACTCAAAACATTGCTCATATCTATTATGTGTCAGTGGCGTGTAGTTTTCCTTGTTGTAAATCATTGTATCATGTAAGTTTAGACCGAGTTCCTTGAAATACAGTGCTTGCTTAAAGGAGGTGCCAGTCTCACTACCATTTATGGTTGCATCACCTACAACCCAAACGATTACACCACCTGGTTTTAGAACTCTGCACAATTCTGCAGCAACCTCTACAAAATCATCCCATCCCCAACAATCCATTGTGTTATCGTATGTACGCAAGTTATCATAGGGTGGTGATGTTACTACAAGGTCGACGGACGAATCTTCGACACCTTTTAATAATACTTTATTATCACCGAGTTTCAAATCAACTGTCAAAACAATTCCTCCACGGTTATTTGCTTCTGCTCTATTTTAGTGACCCCAAAAATTCTATTGTTAGCGTACTCACACTGATTTGGTGATAATTCGCTACCAACATAGTTATGTCCTAATTGACGACACGCAACTGCTGTTGTGCCGGTCCCCATAAAGGGGTCGTATACTGTAGAATTATCTTTTGCATAAATGGTAAGCAAATCTGTGCATAGTTTTGTAGAGTAAGTTGCCTTATTTAATGTGCAACTACCATCATTGTTTGGTGCAGATATGTAGTTATAAACAACACCATACATTTTCTGGCCGGTTTCTCTTACACTTGTTACAATCTTATTTGCAGTGTATGTCATATATTCAGACTTCCTACACAAAACAAAAACAAACTCGCAAATCCGTGTAAGCTTATTGGGGCTTATGTTCTGTGGTAGTGCCGAGTTCTTTTTCCAACTAATAACATCCGCAATCATAAATGGTGTTCTATTGATTACATCTGCTATCATTAACCACAGAGTATTTGGAGCTTCGTTTCCATAGCTCACATTATACAACACAGTTCCGTTTTCAACGAGTATTTTATCGAATTTATTAAATAAATCAACCGTCCACTGACAGTATTCTTTCTCAGTCTTGCTATCAGTATAAATATCATATCTATTAGAATATGTATCAGTACTTCGGTCTTCCACATCCGACCTGGAGTTATTGTAAGGTGGAGAGGTTAATACAATGTCCACCTTAAACTGCTCTTTAACCATATTGTCTAGTGTGACGAAGCAGTCTTCATTATAAATAGTGTTCCGTTCTATCATTATCTCTCCACCCATTCTATTAAACTAACTTAACCTCTGGAATAACATTCTTAATATTGCCACGAGAAATAACAACTGCAGAACCATCACCAAAACTGATACACAGGTGTGATTCAGTGCAGGTTTCAAGGGTAGTCTTAAGGTCATTCAGATTCAACATAGCAGAGTAAGGAGATGAAACTTCTCCACTTGCGTAGTTGACTACCTCACTATTCTCCTTGCTGTAATCATAAATGGTAACGCTATGAGTGTCAAAATCAAACTTTCCGTAGGGTCTTGACAGATTGCTCTTACCACTATTGAATAGTGTAAGTCTGTTGATTGTCTGAATCATTGCATCCTTATTTACATTGACAGAGTGAGGATATTCTGCATTTGCTCTGCCACGGATACCACCTACAGGCACAGACTGCAACAAACTATCATCACAAGATAAGATTGCAGTAATTGTAACATATTCTGATGCAAACCGAACCTTCGTCTGAACAATGTCCTCTGTGATAGCATCAAAGCCAAGTGTAAATTCCACTTCTCCGTCCTTAAACAACTTAAACAGTTTTACCAAACGGTTATTGAACAGCACCTTAACCGGATTGGGTAGTGTAAAACTATTCACACAGGCACCACTTGTAAAAGTGATAGCACCCATTTCATCCATATAGTACAGTTTCTGAATCGGCTTTGAGATTACACCCTTTGACAATTCCTTACTATTATATGTGAGAATGCTATTCAAAATTTCTGCCTTAATTGGAAACTTTGATGTCTCATTCTCAATCTGAATCTTAGGTAGGGTGAGCAGTTCCTCCCCATCAAAAATCAGAGGCAACTTATATGTACCATTGCCCTTTACAACAAGAGCATTATCAGAAACTGTTAGTTGAATTTCCTCAGTGGTAATCTGTGATACCAACTTCAAGAACATACTTGCGTTCACAGTTGAGTGGAACTCATAGTCCTCTTCCATATCAAGTCTAACCTCTGCGAAGTATTCACGATTGGTGACACTCATTACGAGAACTCTATCCTTTGCGAAAAGTTCCAGAGTTTCTGTAACAATGGACAACTCAGTGCTGTCAACTGCTGTCAAAATCTTACTACAAACATCCTTAAATACATCAGTTTTAATAACTAATTGGTTCATTCTACATCTCCTAATAATTTAGTTTTGTATACCGAGCATATTGTTTATCTGCTCGGCAGTGCATTCACTTCTGTCTTCATATATAATCTTTATGGCATCTTCTTTTGACATAGTTCCCATAAGTTCTGCTAATTGACTCCTAACAGAACCACAATAGTCAGTTTCATACCATACGGTCTCAATTGTAGGGTCGCACTTAAATGGGACAGTGCACTCAGGTAGGGCTGCTATTTTCATTATGTCACAAAGCCTCTTTGCCACTTCATCTGCATTCTCTGCTGGGCATTCACCAATCAACTCGTCGTGCACGGCAAGCATCAATCTGAATCCAAGTTTATTGAGTATCTCATCTTTGTGAACCCGTATCATTGCCCTCTTGGACATTGTGGCTGCTCCACCTTGAACTCGTGCATTAACGCACTGTCTTTCGGCTCTGCTTATGAATCCACTATTATCAACTATTGTCACGCCATCTCTATCTGCATCTTGGATAATCTTTTCTGCATCTCTAAAGTTAGCACATCCGTTAAGTAACTTTCTATACTTTATAACTTTTGGGTTATCATCAGGTGTTATGATTGATAGGGTGTTAAGAATTGGGTTGAACGGTACATTTGAGCCACCTGGTAACTTGAACTCATACTTTTCAAGTTTAATGTCAGGTAATCTCCTTCGTCTGCCCCACATATCTTCGACATAACCATTTTCCCTAGCACTTTCATAGGTTCTATCAATCCACTGCTTAACCTTTGGAAATTCAGTGTAGAAATCATCGATAATTTTTTGTGCCTCTTTAACAGTACCCTTTATAGTGGTGGCAAGTGATGCAGGTCCCATACCATACATAATGCCCAACAGTAGTCCCTTAACAGAACTTCTTCTCTTTTTCCCCTCTGGGAATAGGATGGTATCTCCTTTATCGTCGAGAACTGGCGTTCCGTCAGGATTAGTTTCATACTCAAGATTTAGTCGGTACTCATTATGATAAATACTCGATGCAATGGTTGCATACAAGTCTTTTCCTTGCTTATACGCATTTATCATATTATCATCTTGTGAATATCCAGACAGTAGTCTAGGCTCTTGCTGTGAAAAGTCACTGCCGACCATCTTGTAACCATCAGTTGCTTTGAACATCATACGAATTGACTTCTCGTGAGAAGGTATATTCTGCAGATTTGGGTCACTGGAACTAAATCTACCAGTTTCCGTTCCCATCTGATTAAAGTGGGCGTGCAGTCTACCAGTTTTTTCATTCACACACGCAGGTAACTTATCAATATAAGTTCCTAGCAACTTATCAATTCCTCTCTGCTTTAATACCAAAGAGCAAAGAGGGTTGTCTATCTTTTTCAGTATGTCTTCTCCAGTTCCTCTCGGATTTTTCTTATCTACAACTGGAACTTTCAAAACATCATATAGTAGAATAGCAAATTGTGTAGGACTTGACAGTTCAGGTGGGTCTTTAAGTTGCTCATTCTTTGATTTCATCAACTTATAGTCACCGTTCTTGTCTGGCTTACTACTCTTTGCGTGGTAGTTTGCCTCGTCAGTCAGTCTCCACTTTGCTATGATATCTGCATAGGATGCTAACTGTGCATCAATTTCTTCCTTGACCTTATCCAACTTCTTATGGTATTTAGCACTAAGACGGCTTGCGTACTCCTTGTCTATCTCAACACCTGTGAGTTCCATCTCAGCAGCAACCATCACTATTGGCATCTCAACTTCTAAGAACAGTCTCAGTAATTTTTCACTGTCCTTGGTTTCAAAGTTCCTCTTTTGCCACTCATACAACTTATAGGTCATAAATGCGTCGGTAGCAGCGTATAATGCAAACAGTTCTGGTGATACGATAGCATACTCAACACCCTCAAACAAGTGCTCGATTGAGTATTTTTCGATGGTTGGGTCAATCTTATCAATATACTGCTGTTTCAAACCTGCTCTTTTCTCATTCTCGTTGAGGATTCTAACAGCAATCAATGTATCCCAATAAATATCCAACTGAACTCCAGTTGTACACTTTATAACTTGATAGTCGAACTTACCGTTGTGCATAATTATCTTGGTGTCTGTGAGTCTCTCAAACTCTTCCCTCACATCTTCCTCTGTGAGTTGCCAAGGTAATCTTTCCCCGGTATGTAAATCAACATGGTTTATTGGAATGTAAGCATTCTTTTGACCTGGGGTGTACAAACAGGGTCCCATAAGTTTGCATGTAATTGGGTCTAGACTATTGTTGGTTTCCGTATCGATGGCAATTATGCCATTCTCTATACCGGCTGTAATATACTCATGTAGACGCTCTCTAGATGCAATGACTTCTGTGTTCTCTTTGTACACACCCAGGATTCTATCAACATTTCTGCGAATGTTGTCCAAGGTTTCATAGATGGACAACTGAGAACTTTTCTTCTTCGGTGAAGAAATCTTATTTAATATGTTCTGTGTTTTAGTCGGGGATGATTCCACAATGAAATCGTCCCCCCATAAAGAGTTGCCCATAAAAACCTCTCAAAAATTAGTAATAGCGAGTGGGTCTAGCGGATGTGCCACCCTGGGTGGTGAAACCCTGCGGAGTGTTGCGATTTGTGCTAGACTGTACCCAAGGCAAATCAGCATCCCCATTCTGATTTTGATGCGGAACTGCAGTTGCTGTGTTATCACTGTTCGTAGCCTTTTCAGGGAATGAACCAGTAGAGAGGTACACATTCATCTCCTCAGCAGTCTTATTAATAACCTGTCGTCCACTAACAGTGAATCCATCGAACACAGATGCATCCTTAGGATACAAATCAGGTCTATACACATTAGGATTTGCCAACATAATCTCGTATGTCGTATTCTTATCCTGTGGCTTACCATTTCTGCGAATCTTGAATACACAATCAGACAGAGGTCCATACTCTTGAAGCATTGCGTTCAGTTTCGTGGACATCTGCGATGCAGAACGCTCCCATACAACAGGCTTGGATACAATGTTGCCATTTTCATCCTTAACATAGTTAATCATATGCACAAACATACGATACTGCATACGGTACTGCTGGGGCAGATTGGGGGAACACATCGGGCAATCTCCCTTTGAGTGGTCACCAAGACAACCAACCTTAATATACTTTCCACCGGACTGTACGGAATGCACTGAGACAATATCGTAATCTTCTCCGCTGTCGTGCATAATGCGGACAACTGCCTCATCACCATCATTCTTCAGAGAGAAAAATCCGATGTTACCACTGTTGTTTTCTCTTTCAGTGTTCACTCTCTGAAACGCGTCATAACTAATCTTTGCCATTTACATTTCTCCTTGTTTTGTTTTTTTTGTGTTTTATGTTAGCACTTATTGTGCTACTATATTATAGCATACCTAATTTGAATTGTCAACTATTTAATAGGTTATTTCTATTGACTCAAATTCTTCTTTGGTCAAGTCGTTCACATCTTTACCTCTTGGGATTTTCTTTACAGACACCAAAACATCTTTTCGTATGTTGGACATAAATCTCTTTACCCCCTTATCCCCTGCCTCATCACCGTCAAAGCATAGAATGTAGTTTCGTATTGGAGATTTATTTAGTATGTCATATTGGTAACCACTACCAGTCCCAAACAGAGCAATCGCAGGATACCCATAAGACCACAATGTTAAAGCATTTATTTGTGACTCACAAACATACGCTGTTGTGATATTCTCCTTCTTTAAGAAATTAAGTAAATATACTGGCTTGTCTGAATCTTTTTCAATGTAAAACTTCTTTGATGTCGTACTTCTTGTGGTGACCATAACGAGGTTTCCGCACTCATCCCATACCGGGAATGTTATTACTTTCCTATTGGGGTCATATCCTACTCTGAACTTGTCCACAACATCCCTTGTGAGATTTCTCTTCCACATATAATCGTCGTAATAATCATAGTTTCGGAGAATACTCTCGTCAAGAAATTTCCTATGTGTGTGCTTTGTAATCTCTATTTCTGGGAGATACAGAATATTATCCTTATAGTCAGTGCCAAATCTACTTACAAGCCACTCTTCACCATAAGTATCATCATTTGCACCGAAACAAACTGATACCAACTGTGGCAATGTTGCAGTCCAACCGCATGTAAAACAGTGACACTTTCCATACTCTACATTGGGGTTATCTTTTCTACTATACACATTGCAGGACGGATTTTTTTCATTACCCATTTTATGTATTGGGCAAGTTATTGCTACATTATCATTGATATCTTGACCTATGTCTCTAAGTTTGCCATTATGTGATTCCATCTTCAATGTTGAAAGAATAAGAGGTATGGGTGCATCAATGTTTTTTCCGTTAATAACTAACCGCATTAAAACACATCCTCTCCGGTTGCACAAACACCGTCATACTCCTCTTTCAGTTCATCACACCCACTTGGGTCATCTTCTTCACTTGGAACATACTTAAATATACCCTTATCGAAATCCGCAATATAGTGTAATTTCTTATTATTTACAGCATCTCTTGCTTTTGCCAAAGTCACTGTCAAAACATTGTCTTTCTGTTCCAAGAATAGGATTACAGTACTGTCTTGGGATATTCGGTCACTCTGAGCAATATTAGCCGTTCCAACACCATTCTCAGTAGAGGAACGGTTTTGCTGAGACACTGCAATAATCGGTATTTTTTTCATAACTTGCAGATTCTTCAAGTCCTTGGAGATATTTGCAGCTTTCTCAACTGGGTTTTTTGCACCTCTATCATCCTCTAGTAAGGAATGTTGGTCTACACATAATATGTCAAGATTTTCTTTTTCAATAAAGGCTCTTAGTGCATTCACACCGGCAGGTCCACTTATCATAGATGGAGTAAGAACTTTTAAGCATCCTCGGTACTTACCACTTAACTTGGATATGTACTCTCGATATTCACTTTGTACATACTCCTTACCCTTCGTAATAGCACTATTTGAAATGTGTGATACGAGGGTGTCAAATCTGTAACCGACCTTTCTCTCACTCATCTCACCTGAATAGATGCCTACTCTTAAACCTTGTTCAAGTGCAGCCTTGGCAACCATAATCAAAATCCAAGATTTACCGACACCGGGTCTAGCAGCGATGGTAGCAAGTTCTTCGTTTCTATCCCAACCACCAATAAGGTCATCTAATTCATTAAACCCTGTTCTTACATAGTATTTGGAAAAATCCTCACACTTCTCAATATAATCATCAAAACGAGAAGTGTTTTCCAAAAGGTCTACAGTTTCCATTGGAACGGATGTCGCTAGGTCAGAAGAGGAGTTTGTGTACAGTGACATAGCCTCCTCAATTTTACCCTCACCGATTAGTTTTCTAATCGTGTTGAAGGTCTGTGCTAAGAACCGAGTGTTCCTATCTTTGTATAGTTCTCCAACAAGATAAGACATAGGTTCTGTAACCTCAATAAGTTCAAACTCTGGAAACTTGTTGAGGAAAGACACCTTGTCTGGAATTTTTCCATACTCCATAAGGTGTCTTCTAATAAATCCAAACTCATTCGGATAGTCAGAGAAAAAGTCATCCGTCAGATTGTTGAGCAACATAACGGAGGTATCTTTATTCTCAATGATAGCATTTAATACTTGTAGTTGTACCAATTACTTTAGTCCTCTCTTATCTGCTCCTCTAAATTCAACCACGGTGGATAAATTAACTATTCTCGAATACAGCCTCTCTCCAACAACCTCTTCCAAGTGCTCCGGTGAAATATTCGAGGTGAAAATCTGTGACTTACCGAGGTCTATTCTACTATTGATTAGGCTTAATAAGTGTTCGTGTTCAAATTGTGTAACTGCCTTTGTAGCAACCTCATCCCACACAACAATATCAGCCTTTAAAATATTTTCCTTTATGTGTTCTATGTAGTCGCTTTTGTTAGAGATGTTGTCCTTTAACTCCAAAAGGAATCTCGGCACATTTATAAACAACGCTTTGCAACTCAAATCACACTTATGCCATATAGAGTTCATATACGCTTGCAGTAGTCGAATGGACCAAGCAGTCTTTCCGTTACCGCAAGTATTTGAGAATATGTAAATGGACTTTCCGTCCTTTACAAAATCTTCAATGGAGTTCTCCACACCCTTTAGATACATAAACTCTTCCCTATCAGTTCCGTCTGCATCTATCCTAAGTGCTACATATTCTCTTTGAGACTGAGTTAGTAAGGACTCACCATAAAGGTAGTCCAACTTGAACAATTTAATACAGAATTGATTATCCTCTGTATTACAGTTTCCAGCCTTATGCTTTTTACAGTTATCATACAGAAAACAATCTTTGGATAATATCAATTAAAACACCTCACTTGATAATTGAGAGTTATTAGTGACCACTCTCCGAACTTCAGGAGAAGTGCTGTAACTAATCTTGAACTCTTGATTGTACTTATTTATTGCCCATTGCATATCTCGGTACCCGTGTATCGAAGCAATCTCAATAATCTTAAGTGCTACATCAAGATTTCTATTTGAGAAGCTGTCAACGGTTGCCTCAGCAACAGTGACACACTTGACGGACATCCAACCCTGCTTTGCATAAATAGCATCTATCCAACCCTCATAAGCATCCCGTAGTTCTTGATTTTGAACTTTCAAGTTACTCTTCAGATTATTCTTTATGCTCTCATCTTTGGTTGCTCTCGTAGAACTAGACGCCCTCTTCCGCTTTTTCTTGACTTTATCTATTAGTTGCTCGTCTGGAGACATCATAATTGCTGTAAGGTTGTTTATATTCAAGGACATAACATCGTTGTCATCTCCCTTTTCCAATATGCCCAACCTCATAAGATAGTCCTCTATTTCCAATTGCTCTTTTTCATCAATAGTTGTTCTACTGGTCATATAGGGTCTAACGAGCCTAAAATGATTGTCCGCCATCTTATCTTTGTGCAACGCTTTTATATGTATGTTCATAAGTTCAGAAATATAAATGGCAGTATGTAACCCAAGCAATTCTGCAAGTTTTATATTGTAACTCACATAATTAGAGGTACTCATCATATCTATCAGCAACCAATTCACTCCCTAAGCATATCTTTTAGTTTTATCAAACTGTATTGCACTCTGCGGTTCATCTCAGAGTAACTGACATCTTTAACCCACACCATAGCCTTCGCCATATCCTCTTGCTTTATGTTGTACTCTTCGCAGAAGTATAACTTATACTTATCGTCCATATTTTTTATGTGGGATACGAACTTTTTAAAATCTTCTTCACTATTTCTATAACCGAGATTCATTACGGCATCAATTACGAAAGCCATAACATAATCCTTTTTATAAAATCTATTATACACCATATCTAAAAACTCAACTGCTGTTGAGTCATTCATCCCTGGCATAACCATATCTTTATAATCCTCAGTGAGACTATCAAGTGATAGTATGGCACTATTTATCTTTCTATTATAACGATTAAGTTGCTGATAGAATGTTATCCGTCTACACTCCATAACTCGGTTTATCACCTTATCAGGTCCATTCGTATCACCGTATATAGAAGAATTCGGGTTATTCCAGGGTTGGTTGTCTAGAGCATACAGCACCGCCATCGTCAACCAAGAGTGTACATCCTCAGGTGTTGCTACAAGTTTGCACCTAGAATAAAACCTACCTATCTTATTCCAATACTTCAACATTATTGCGGACACATATGAGTCACGCTCTGGTCCGTTCTTCATCGTACTCGCACGGATTATCAATTCATTTTTATCCATGCTCTTCCATTTCGGTATGGATATGGAAGCATTGCTCTCATATATTTGTTTTATTTCATTTAGCACATCGTTTTCTCCTTGGCACATTATATATTAAAAATATCAGTGTGTCAACTATTTTTTCAAACCAATAGAGAAAAGATTGTATTTACACTATTTTTATTCACTTGAATTATAACACATAATTACCGAAAAGTCAACTATAAAATAAAAAGTAACGGACATAAATCCGTTACTTTAAATCTTCAATATATTTTTGTAGCGATGCTAATGACCTTGGGGAAATCTCATCATCAACTATAAAATCTGATAGGGCAGCTTTATCCTTTAAAATCTCCAACACCTTTTCGTCTATCGTATTACTGCAAATTAGATTGTACACGAAAACGGGTTTTCCACTGCCTATTCTATGAACTCTGTCTGATGCTTGTTGAAATGCTCCGTCAGTCCAGGGGGTGTCTATAAATATCATATAGTTGGCTCTGTTTAGTGTGAAACCTGTTCCACACTTTTGCCAAGTTCCTATAAAAATAAGGTTCTCGTCGTTTTGTTGGAACTTATCAATGTTTATAGAAATTTCATCATCTGAGATATCACCAGTCCCTATAAGTGGTTTATAAGATGACAACCTTTCGCTTAGTTCCAGGACGGTTTGCTTGAATGTGGAGAATACAACAACTTTGTTTCCACCATTTATAATCTCCTCACATAATTCACAACATCTGTCTATTTTTGATGATGGCACAGCAGATGAGGTTAAAATTGACGGGCAAGCGGTTGCCTGTCTCAGTCTTAGCACCATTCCTAAAACCGCGTCCTTCGATAACTTAACCTTATCAACCTCATCTACAATTCCATTTTCAATATCGTTATAGAATTTCTGGTGTGTGTCGTTCATATCTACATACTCTTCAATGACAGTTTTAGGCGGCAAATCGAGCAGGTCTTTCTTCCTTCTCAGTGAACACAGTTCCAACTGTTCTTTTAGGGTATCTAAATTTCTATACCCAATAAAATCTGTACCAAATAACCCACCGTAGACACAGTAGTAATTTTCAAAGTTAGTTTTAGTAGAACGCTCCATTCCAATCCACTTGAGGGGCACAAAGACATCCATTGGGTTGTTTAGCAATAGGGTTCCGGTTGCTGGTATCCTATATGTAGCCTTCGTAAGTTTAAGCAGGTTTTCACCTTGCTTACTAGTGCTGTTCTTGCAGACATGTGCCTCATCGAGTATAATCATATCAAACTTATTCGGGCCGTCCAAGATTGCCTTAACAATTCTATCATCCCGAATTGTTTCGATGTTAGTGATGACAAAGAACTCATCTATTGGTGCGTTCAACTGAGCAAGTCTATCTGCTACACCACTAAACTTTACCTTGCCGTTTCTTGTTATCCTCTTACCGAGGATAGTGCAGGATAAATCGGAGTGTTTTTGTATTTCTTTCTCCCAGTTAGTTTTCAGTGAATTTAACCCACATATAACTAGACAATGCTCAACACCCCTATTCAATTTTAATTCCTGTGCTAAATATATCAACTGAAGGGTTTTACCTAACCCAGGAACATCCAGTAGCATCCAACTATCGTGGTTTAACCCATATTGGATGCCGTCCTCTTGGTACGAAAACGGTTTTGTCTTATAATTAGACAGTTGATATTGAATATCTGGCTCGATATTTATATTGCATAAGTTTAACTCAATATCATCATATACGCACAGTTCATCAAGAACAGTTGCTAAGTAGGTTACAGGCACCTCCCACAATTTTGTCCTCTTTGAAAAATTTGAGCATGGGAGACTCCTTAGCACATCAACAATTTCTTTCTTATATGTAAACTCTATAAAAAGACTAGTAAGACCTGGAACCTTGCTAGTTATGTTTTCAGTAATTGTTATCAAAATAAACTCGTAGGTACAAATGTCTCTGAATCATCTGCGCCTATGGTGAATGTTAACTTTGCTGTAATGTCAAATTCATTACCGCAATTTGAGCAAGTAAATGTTTCTGTTAAGTCTTGCTCAATCCCCTCAAATCCAAGAACCTCACCGATAGAGTTTCTAACAATATCCTTAGGTTGACCTAAAAAATATTTGGGGTCGAATATCTCTCCAGGTAGATATTCATAATTACATTTTGGGCACTTTATAATCTTGTACATATTGTCATCTTCCTCTAAAACAATTTTATTATATATATTTATATATATATTTATATATATTATAATATAATATATAATTATATTATATATTATTATATTAATTATATTATATAATATAATATTTACGAATTTTTAATCCGCACAAAAATAAGTTAGTAAGACAAGCATAGACTTAATCTTACTAACTTAGTATACAATAAATAGTTGAAAAAGTCAACTATTTGTGATATAATCCATCATAGATTATTTAGGCGTGTTTTTTCACTCCTAAATTTTACATCCGCAAACACCTTGAAAATATTTTGACATTTATCGCAAGTATATGTTTCTTTTAAATCCATAAAATCCCCAATATACAACTCATCATTTACATAGAATGCATCACCTAAAAAATTTTTAGGTATGTATATTTCACTGGGGAAATATTTTTTGCCACAGTATGGGCAATTAATTGTATTAGGAGTATTCATATGACACCTTATCGTTTACCGTCTATACCTGAAATTAGGCTACCGATAAAACTACTTTCAGTTGGGATTTCCCAAGAATTTCCACTACTATTCTTGGTTGCGATTTTTAGAATTTTCCAGTCCGTATCGGGGTGATTTTTTAGATATCCAATAGAAGGAACATTACCGTCATTGCTTAGATATAATCCGCTGTATTCACCAGTAACTATGTCATCGATGCCAACAATCTGACCATTATCCACAGGTACTTTTGCATATAATGAATTACCTGAATTATTTGTTGGTGCTGGTACAGTTATATCGAATGAATAACCATATAAACTAAACAGTATTCTATTCTTTTCTGCTCCAACATTTTCTATTGAGTACACAAACCCCTCTCTGTTTCCAAAGAATGGTCTAACTAGGAATGTAACATTATCTTCAGTAAGTGTCTGCCCACTACGACCAGCAGCTGGGAATACTCTGACATCATTGCTATTTATATTATACATTGTAACTAACTACCTCTTCTTTTTTCACATATTCCCCATTTGCAAAAATAAGTGACCACTTCAACGATATGTTAACACCAGGTTTCAAACTCCTAATGGCATCACACATATCGGTTGGGGATTCGATTATTGCAAGTACATTTTTCCTTGACTGGTCTAATAGTCTGATTTTAAGACTGGCATCAAAGTCCGGGTTCACTGCCACATCATAGGAGCCAAGTGAGCCTAAATATGACACCTCGACACCGGTAGGGTCAGATATGGTTTGGTATTGTCTACTAACTATCTTCACAGGTGCCCTTAGTATAGATGAATCATTCACAACAATGTCTATATAGGATGGAATAGGTGTTTTATCAGTAACAGTGCCTGTAAGTGATTGTGCTATTGAGTTGAATAACTTATCTGTACCGTTATTTTTAAATGTTATTCTGTATGGGTTTTTATCAACTGATAATGACACATCAAGTTTCCCAAAGTATCCAATTGTATCTCTTATCTCCATATTATGTCACCTCATCATTATCTGTTATCTCGTCAACTGGTACTACAGATGCATAAGACGAGAAATTTGTATCCGAGTTATTGTCGACAATTACGCTTTGCTCATCGTCTTGTTTGAATATTATATCTATGGTGGAATCATCAGATAATATGTTCATTGACATACCAGACACACCCTTATATATTTGATATGTCACAAAATATCCAGTCGGAACAACATATTGTAGCAAAGCCTTTAGTATGTCTACATTTCTTATAATTTCAGATGTTATGTTACATTTAATAATGTAACTGCCTGATATGTCGTCAGCACCGTTTATAATCTCAATAGGGTTGTTTCCGTAGGACTTGGTTGCGTATGGTATCATACTGTGTGATTGGTTAATATATAAGAATAGGTTTATTGAGTCTACTATTCCCTTTTTATTGCCCTTATTCTTTACTAGATATGGAAAAACTTTTAATATTGTTCTTAACATATCATCATTTATTTTTATATCCGTGAAAAAACCTAGTTTATGCTGTAATAAACTCAGCATATTCTCCCTACAACTCATCGTATCTGATAGGTTAATAATGGTGTCAATGTCAAACTTAACACCATTATTAACTAAATCTAACATATTACAAAGTAGTTGGAAGTCTCTTGACTTGTTCACATATACTTCTGGGACAAATTTTATTGACCTAAGTACTTCCAAGTGACATCACCTCATCTATTAGTTAAGAATAGGTAGGATGCGGTGCCTTCGGACTCCCTCAACACAGCAACTGGTAGGCATACACCATTGAACACATTGTCCTCGTTAAAGAATGACGCTGGTGATAATGGGTCAGATATAACAACTTGCTCGTCTGGCACATAGTCATACTTAAATTCATTATCGATATCGAATTCCCTTATTGTAGATATGATTTCTTCCTCAGTCAGTGAATATTTTTTAAAATATTCTGTTCTGTGCTTTATCTGTGTAAGCGGGAACACCTCACATTTAACTTCAGTACCATCAGATGTAATGTTTTTGAACGATATTTTTGATATGAAACCTGATTTTCTGTCGATGCTACCCTCTTGTGCACTGTAATCTATGATTGGGTTATCAAGAACATAGTAGTGTATACCGTCCTTCTCGGAGTCATCAGACTTACACTGTAAAACCACCTCATCCTTAAAGGGTGAACCGTTTGGATTGTTGTAGTAAACTTTCACTTCCAGTTTGTAATTAGAACTCTTATATACAGGCATTAAATATGATGCATCCTTGAATAATTCTAAGTCCAGTGCCACAGCATCCTTTTCAAGTGTTATTTCGATGTTTCGTGTCTCTGGGTTTAACTCTACACCATTGACATTAGACTTTGGTAGTGTGTAGGATAAAACACTGGGCGTTTTCCTGTCTCCAAGACCATCAACATACGATATATCAGTATACGCATTGCCAATCTTGTCCACAATAATGTTAGATACCACATTTAGTTCACCGGATGGTGCTGTGGGCGTACCTTCATTCCAATACTCCTCAGATTTAGTGGGTAATTTGAACCTCTGTGATGACACAGTCAGTGACTCGTCACCTGTGCCAGTCACGAAATCTTTCTGTAATACGAATGGTGTTTCGTTATCCATCTTTATATTCAAATAAGATTTCCATCTCCAACAGTAGTATGGGTCGGACAGTTCAACTATTGGTAGCTGTTTAGTGGTGCCACCAGTAGTATAGGAAACAACAGTTTTAGGTGGGATAGGTACAGCCATTGAGGAATCAGAACTGAAAATGTTTATACTAGAGCCATCTTTATTTGTAGCATCTCCACCAAAGGTTATGATATCATCTTTAACAAAACTGAATAATTGTTGTTCTGATAGCATTATTGATTCCCCACCACTGAGCATTGTGCACTCTTTCCTAAATGAGGTTATTCCGTATAATTCTATATCTGTAACGGGCACAACTGCGTTTTCAAACACATGGGTTGAATTTTCACCAGGAGCGTCTTTGAACTCCTTTCGGTATTCTATTAATGTTCCCTCTCCAAGAACCTCATACTGTTTTTGATTGTTGCTCATATAGATAAAGAACTCATCAGGACCTAACACCCTTGAATACCGATATATATTAGAATCATCAGACTTGTCTGGGTTGTCATAATTTAATTCCATACGGTATTTATTATCTTGTATGTCGTTAGAAACCACATAGTAATACTTACTGTCGGATTCGGTGAGTTTCTTCTGCACCATTCGACATACCTGTATTTGTCTGGAACCAGATGTACTGTACTGACCGACGAGTTCATCCTCTATAAAGTTGAAACCTTCTGTGCCACTATACACATTGCTCACTATTGGATACTCAGTGCTATCGGTGTGGGTAATTGAAGGCACAAGACCAGCAGGTGGAGTTACACCATCCTCATCTGGTACAAATTTGTATAACGCAAAATTAGGCTTAATGATGGTTCCCTCTCCATAATAATATGCATCATATGGTGTTTCATCATCTCCCTCACCTCTACTGAAAAATACTATGTATTCGTTCTTCTTCAGTTCATAGGTAGCGTTAGCATCCAAGCATCTTCCGTTTTCTGCCCCTCCGCCGTTAAAGTTGTCGCTAACTAAATACTTCGTGTAGGTGGAGTATGTCATTTTATTGATGAATGATGGACCAGTAAACAGAACAAACTCATTCTCTCGAACTTTATATCCTTCACCCTTTTGTAAATTGAGTTTCAAATCTGTGGACAAAGTTTTTGTGTCACCGGTATAGTCATCTTGAACCTTCATTAGCAAGTTTGTACTAAATACCGAGTCCTTTGTAAACAGTGGGGTGATACCAGCCATAATATTTTTAGCAAGTATTTCCTTTCTAAACTTCAACAATTTATCAGAATATGTGTATCTTTTAGTGCCAGCATATTTATAAAATGTGTTGTCTGATTTTGAGAAGAACAACTTGTTGTATGTGTAACCGTCGTCAGGGTTTGGGTCCACAGGCGGTCCTTCAGACACAACAATCCCCATTTCACCATCCTCTATGTTACTGATAGGGATTATCTTCACTTCACCTTTTCCGGTTTCAGTAGTTACTACATTGGTATCATCAGTGTCCTTATCGATATATGCAGCATATGTTGTATACTTGAAGTCATCAAGTATGACGAACTTTATTCGTTCGTCGGAATTTATGACTGATTCTAATATCTTCTCATAATCAGGCTCTTTTCCGAATACACATTTGTTACAGTTTAGGAGACTTATAAGTTTAAGTTTTATATTGTTCTTGACCTCACGCCTCAGTGATTCTGGGAGGTTATATGTGGGGACAATTTTCATAGATATTGGGTACTTATTAAATATAAGAAGTGGTTCGTCTGTAGGTAGTGATATAAAATCATGCTGGATAGATTTTTCACCATCAAGATACTGAACAACTTCATCCATGGTTGTTTTTGAAATATCAAGGTTAAATGACTTATCATAAGATTCCATATCTAATATTGCGTTCTCACCGCCAATGAGATATAATCTCAGGTCAAACGCATTCATCGTAGGAATTTTTAACTTTGTCGCTTTATCACTTAAATAGTATTCGGTTTCCTTAGTAGTCACCTTATCCACATACTTCACAACAGAGTCAGAATCTCTGCTCATTATTATATAGTGACTGCTAATATCGGTTGTTCTATCTGACACCACACTATTGCACACCATATCGCTATTGTATATTGCATTCATATAGTCTCTAAGTGTAACAAGGGTGTTAAATGAGTGTACTGACTTTTTAAAATTATAGTACGCCTGTTCAACCGTCTCAGGGTCCTCCCCACCGTAAGATGCAGAGAAATTTTCGATTCTTATGTTTTCACTTGTGAGGGTAACCTTTGAATCTTCTTGACCATCAACTGTCTTGATGCCAGTTGTTGTGTCATAGAACTTGGACAGTGTCTTCGCCATTATGTTACCGCTCTCACCACTTGTAACTATATAGGAGATATATATACCATCACCGATGGTGTTTATTATTCCTCTTGGGAATTGTAAGTAGGGGGTTCCACTCATAGGGTCTATATCAAACTCATAACATTTAGAGTCATACCCCATTATTTCAACATTGTCAACCTTAGTCCACTCATAAGAGTCTGCGATATTTGAGGTAGAGGAAACAAATATTCCATTCTCTGCAATATTAAAATCCTCTATGTATAATCTGTTACGACTATCAAGGTTGGACAGAGTTATCTTATTCTCGCCATTTATTTTATAGTTAACAAGAATTCCCTGTATAGCAGGAACAGTCTGTGACAATTCTGCATCTGTTGATGGCTCGAAACTAACACTCTCTGTTATTGTATATGGATACTCTCCGTCAACATCAGCAACGCAACTGTATGCTGGTATCGTAAGTGACATACCCTCAGTCAGTTCGTCAGAGTCATCCTTAGAAACATAACTAAATGATACTTCAGTCTTTGCAGCTCTGTACCAGGGCATTCTATATCCTAGTTGCTTATATTGACTCCTCGCAGAAAAGTCCTGAGTGTATGTTTCCGGATAGTTCTCAAGAATATTCTTGTCTATATTGTAATTGTTTTTATCAGCAATAATAGCGTTCAATTTTAGCAGTACAACACCTGGGTCTGACTCATTTGATATGGTGGGGTCCCAGTTTCTTGCTAACTCTTTCGCAGCCTCCAAAAGCTCAGGATATATAGTTTGAAAATCCTTGTTCGTATAACTAATTGCTGATATTGGATTTGTATAAGTGACTGACATTAGCACCCTCCGTTAATCTTCTATTAACTTTATTCTGTATAAATCGGTAGTTCCGTCTATCCTATTTATACAACTTATAGTCGCAAATATCGTTTCGTTCTGCAACTCAAGTTCTATGTCACTACGCTCTATCATTATTTGGGGTATGAATGTTTGTAGACATACAAGTATATCATCAATAATAACATCTCTCAGTATAGCGTTGTTTTGCTGATATATGTAAGTCTTTAATTTTGAGCCGAAGTATGGGTCACCGAAGAGTTCCCCCTTGCAACTGTCTAACAGTAACCCGATGTTCTGCAGGGTAGCTGTGGAATCTTTAACGAGAAGTGTCCTTGCTCCACTGAACATATTTGGAAAATTTATGGATATCATTACAGCATCTCCTTAAAATACATTATCACATATATCACTTAAAAGAATAAGTGCATCATTTAGTTCAGTTAATGAAGTATATAATTCTGTACCACCGAGTTTCGTTAGTTTCGGTAATTTGCAACTTACGGACACATCGAGTTCTCCAATAGACATATCACTATTGGAGGTATGCCTACTTGGTAGTGAGCCAAGTATTACTGGTTTGAACAGATTGTCATCCTCCATACCAACATATACCACATCCCCAACACGATAGTTTGGGTGCACACCTGGCAGAGTGCAGACAGTAGCGTATGGCAATTTTTTAAAATCAAAATTTAAATTATCTTCTAACTGACCTAGAGCTGGGACACTTACTCGTATCCCAGTATCAGACACTTCTTTGATTATCCCTTTTGTTATCATAAAGTATCTCCCCCAACACGCAATAGAGTGAGGGTGGTCTTATAACCACTTGAGTCTATTGTGTCTTCTTGCCTTGTTATTATATATAGACCACTAGAGATGTGTTTCTGTCCACCGTGGAACCACACATTCAACTTTACATAAGTCATAAGTATACTAGGTCTTGTAAGCCCTTTTAATGTTAAGGTGGCTTGAATTGGAAAACTGGTCATTTTAGACCACCAACTCCTACCAAGAGGTGAAACCTCTCCGGTAGAGACAGACCGTATTAAACTAGGTGCTGTATAGTTAACCAATTTTCCCTCATCATTTACTCTGTAACTAACAGACTCTTGTTTTAAGTCTTCGGAGAACTCATATAGAATTGCCCAAGATTGGTCATTAGTCAATGAAAATTGAGTGATGAAATTATCAGACGGGTAGTTCACATCTAGTACATAGGTATCTATGCTGGATTTTGTTGCATTAGTACCTTTCACATAGTTTACCTTAAAGTATGTTCCACCCATCTCATTCGTTATGTCATCATGTATCGTTAGGAAGTAGGCAGAGTCATAAAGTGAGTCACTAGATTCTACCGTAGAAGGCTCCATACAGGATGTGACATAATTTAGATACTCAAGGGCGGTCACATTTCTCTGGGCGAGTAACTTTACCTCTTTATCATTAGTAGCAATGAGATTATTTTTGATGACAGTGGAAATATTCTTCATACCAGTAAAAACCTTTTTAAAACCATACCGACTGTTAGACAACAGGTTCATTATTTGTTCACTTCCCTTTATCTCTATAGCAGGGAAATTGAATTTTGTTGTCGTCAATCCAATCGCATCACTTGTACAGCACACAACATAGTCAATTGACGAATTAGACATATTCAGTGTGGAAGTGACTTTGGTAATTATTCCGGTTTCTTCTTTATAAATGTATGACGGAGCGTTCCAGTCACCATAGCTCAATGATATTTTCCTATCGACAGCAGCTTTGCTGAATATCTTATCCAATTTATTTGGGTCATCTCCGTATGCAACCTGGTAACTAAACGATAAGGTATATGTGTTGACAGTTCCGTTGACCTTAACAATTCTTAAAGATTTCATATAGTTTGGAAACTCAACATTTATCGGTAGACCATCCTGTATAGTACCACCAGACGAGAAAGAACCAAATGTGTGACCTCCTATTGTTACTATTATGAACGGAGATTCTACAAGTGTAGGCATCGATATTAAGTTAGCCTTCTTCATCCGTTACACCTCGAATTCTATGCTACTGAATGTCGGAATCTTTATGATACTATCTGGTGTCAATTTGGAATATGGGTCTCTTATCCTATTAAAATCTGCTATTACCCAGTAGTAAGTTGGGTTGCCATAGTAATATAGTGCCAATGAGTCCAATGAATCCCCAAATTTAACTTTATGTGCAACAAAGGGAGTATCCTGTGTTTTCAAGTTAGCAGTTAGACCATACACATATCTTTTATCGACTGTGTTATAGTAAAATGGAAATATTTGGTATCTTGAAACCTTATCATAATTTTTATATTGTTTGTCTACTAAAATTGACATTATACCACTCTCCATGCATTCCTATCCAGGGTAGTGTCAAGACCTCTAAAACTACCTGCTTGCATAACAGTCCTGGCATCATATGCATCAATTTCTTCCACGGTGAACTTTACACCTACATGTGCATATTTATTACCTTCGATAATCGGCAGTGAGTAGTCAACAGATACAGCGCCTGTTACTACTCCCTTTATAAAAATGTCATTTCCAAATCTAACCGCAACCATTGGAGGGTCAACAAGTTTTTTGCTTGAATTATATGCTGGTAACGCAGCTGCCTGTATCTGCTTAATGAGCACATCAACATAGTCAGCACCGACTGGTACTGTTGCGTTACTTACAAGATAATTTATCTGAGTCATCATATCCCTGTGCAGGTCTAAACTTATTTGAAGACTCCTCGGTCCAGAGTCACTGTAAGAGTATATGGGTGCAGACCTTGACATAGGGGTTGTCTTGTTGAAATTAACACCCATAGTGTCTGACATAGTATCTGGGAATGTTGGTAACACTATAAACTGGTCAACATGATATAGGTATATATAGTTGTCAATCATATTGAACTTGCCTATTCCAAATAGGCGTTCAGTGATATCCTTTTTTAATTTTTTAAGACCACCATCCATATTGGAGGTTGTCATATTAGAAAGTGGAGGTTTTATACTCATTTTATCACACCTCTATATTGTTGTAATCTGGGTATATGAACCCATTGGTAATTGCAGTCTCTATATCCTTATCTAAATACCCTAGAATATCAAAGTAATTTAAGTCTGGATGTGTGTCCTTTAACTCCATATATGAAGTAAATAATTTTTTACGCAATTCGTCACTCCATAACCCAGTCCAGTTTTCTATACCCATACTCTTGTACAATCTATCTACATTATATGGGATTTCCTCCCTTATGTCAACAGTATTTCTTACAAGGTATCCCAACAATTTATTGGAAAATGGTTTACTTTCTGCATAGTGTGAGTTAAGTAATTTATGTACGGACAATGACGGTTTTGATACTAGTATCGAATTTATATTGTTGCTTGTTATTGTACCATTCATCGCCATATCCATATCATATGAGTAGTCACCCTCAATTACTGATATTGGTGAATTATTTAGCATTGGTATTTGAATTGCAAGATACAGGAATTTCTCAAGTCTTTGCATATTTGTATCTCGGCATACCAGTGAGTAACTGAACGGTGTGTTAAATGACACGCTACTTATTACGGTTGACTCTGCACTATTATCAGGTAAAATCCAATTGTTTTCTGCGTCCCTCAATACCGAACCACCATACAATATGGGTTTTACATATACTGGTGTGTTGCAATTTATGTGTATATTATATTTCCTATTGTACTTTATCGGTATGAGTGTAGTCTTATATCTTGGGTTGTAACTCTCGCTAAGGTATCCAGTAGATAAATCAACATTTTCTACAAATAAATTTGAAAAACAATTGTACAACGGCATCAAGTCAAGTGAGTACACGGACTTTAAGCACCTAAGATACTCACCTAGCCTTTTATGCGTTTCACTATCGTAATAACTGTACTTAGATATAAAGTTGTCAGTGTATCCTATAATGTTATCACCGAATCGATATTTTGTCAGTACACTGTATTCCGCTAGTTGTTCTGAATTTGAATATATGTTCATACCACACACTAGTGGTTTTGTAACATTGTCACTAGCGTCAAGTATACTACCTCCGCATATTACATAGTCACTGCACACTAGTGACTGCACAAACTTAAACCTATCAGAACCAAATGTTCCAGATTTCGTACACTTCAGTATCGTGTCACCGGAGAGATATATGGAGTCTTTTATCATATAGTCTCCGGCGTTTATATAGGAACAAGTTGGAAGATAGGTGTTCATAAGAAGATACTTTATAAATTTTGATGCAATTGTGTTAGAGAAAAAATTTACCATTTCTTATTTACCTACCTTATGGATTAAATGGTGCTGAAGTTGCGGTTGCCACTTCCACTGTTCTACCAGCAGGCGTGTATATCGGAACCCCATTATTAAGTGATGACAAAACTGTAGATATAAGTGATGCAAGGGATGCATTCTTGTCACCGTCATAAATACGGGTTGCTATTGCAGTAGCCAGTGATTCCGTATCCGCCAGTTTGAATTTTAGTTCTTCTGGGAATTTCATCTCTACCGACACCTTTTCGATATCACCCTCTGCTGTTTTTATACCGTCCAACACACTAGAGTTACTAGTTATTGTTGTGGAGATTGATGGGTTATTTAATGGTTCCTCTTTAACTATTTTACTATCAATACTATTGATGGCTGTTTTAATTAACCCTAATGAAGTAAGTATCGGATTGTCATTTAGAAGACTGCTATCTATGCTCATAAGATGTACACTAAATGCAGTGTTTGTATCAATGACAGGTTTGGTTCGTATACTTTTTCCTTCTGTACCATTGATTGTTTCCTCAAATAGTGTCTTCATAGTATACTCATCTTCGGATGACTTATTGGTTATTTCCTTTGTCTCCTCTGAGTCCTCAGTAGCTCCTGATATGCTGTCTTTTTTCATATCTTCACTGTTACCGGAACCGCTGAATCCACCCATAGATGCCGATACATCGCCTAAGATACTAGTCGGTGATAGTGTCAATCCGCCAGAACCCCTTCTTGTAGTGGTGGATGCCCCCCAACTATCCAGGTTTGTACCTCCAGAAGAGCCAGATGTCAATGCAGACAGTATATTGCCGGCCAGACTCATTGCTTGTCCTATACCAAGTGCCATTTGCATCAGGTCTTTAACTGTGGCATTTATATCTAGACCGAACCCGTACACATTGATAAACGGTATCGCAATGTCTGTCTCTGTGTCATTCATAAAGTTTAACATCTTCTGCATAGCAAAAGTTACAGGGTTACTTGCCATATCTTCTGCTACACCGTATAGCACATTGGTGTAGATGTTATCCAGTATTTCTGCAAAACTTGTCCTTTTTATGACGGATGAAAGTTGGTTGTTTATCTCCTCTTCCATACCACTATAGGACATCATATTACCAGCTAGGTAGGATATCTCTGCTTGTGTAAGATTACTTATAGCCTTCAAGTCAGAGTTGCTCATATTGAAGATGTCACCGTAGGCTCTGCGGACAACCTGGTTCTCACTCTCTTCGGCTATAGTTTTTAGGTACTTTACGACACTCTCTAACAGTCTGTTTGTAGTGTCAGCATTAAGACCCTCTAACAATATTTGAGAGTACTCCATATTTGCGTTGCTGGCTGCCATTGCAAATAGAGTTTGCAGGGATGAATTGTTCGCTAGGTTCTGAACATCTCCTGTTGCCAAGTAATTGATTCCTTGGGCAATCGTTGTTACAGCATTGTCACTCAATCCAAGAGAACTCAATGCACCCAACCATTTTTGTATAACATATTCAAACTCAGCAGATGCCTGGTAACTCAACATAGATGTAGCATCTACAAGTGCACCAGTAACACTGTCAAATGCCCCATTAAGATAACTTGTATCTTGGAACATATTATTGAACATCTTGGTTAAGGCTGCTTCCATACCCATTCTGGTAGCAGTTGTGTCTGCTTGTTGCAATCTAATTATACGCATTAAGTTGGAGTCAAAGACATCAAAGGTTGTAGCAATCTTATCTGAAATACCGGATAAAAATGCTCTTTGCTCCACATTGTATGCAATACCCTGGTCAACAGCTTTTTTCATCTCATCGATTACTTTAGTTGTTTTAACGACCATAGAGAATGATAAGTTACTACTTATCTTATCACTTAGTTTATCGAAGTTCAGACCAGAACCTTGCGTTCTAGCATCCACAGAGCCTTTGTATTGAGACAATATGTCTGTTGCTTTGTCATACTGATTCTCATACTCCTTGCCAAGACCATCAACAACGGCAGATGCCATTTTTTTCATATTGGCTTCGTTCATCTTTGCTGTTGCTTCGAGTTGCAACTGTTGCCCCTCTTTTAGCATCTCCGCAAGTTGCTCAGGACTATACGCTCCGCTTTCCTTGGCTGCTTCATAATCCTTCTTAGCACTTTCCAATTTTTTGGCTAATGCATCGGCTTCCTTTTGAGATTCATCTGCAGATGCCTTTAATCTGTCCTTAGGGCTGACACTTACGGATTTCAATACACCAGCAATAGTGTTACCAATATTTGCTATTGGACTGCCCATATCCTGAGCATTCTGAATTGTTTTGATGGGCCCAGTAGTATTCTTGCGCCTTTCCTTAGCAGCCTCTATTTCAGCTATTTCATTTTGATATTCTTGCTCACGAAGGTCTCTTTGATATTTAATTGTTTCATCTAAAAGTTCTTTGCGTATCCTTTTTTCCTCAGCAGCATGACCCTTTGCAAGTTCCAATTCATCTAGTTTGCCTTGTCTAAACTCCTCAAATAATTGAGTCCTTCGATAGGCGGCGTTAGACTTATACTCTTCCCTTTCTTGGGTGGATGCGAATGCAAGGTTTTTCTTCTCCATGTCAAACCGTTTCTGCATCTCTTCCAAACATTTCTTGTTGTATGCAGATACCAAGTCAATTTTAAACTTGTGGTCATTGGCAATCGCAACAGTGCCCTCTTTGGTTCTCTTTCTTGCTAGTTCTTCGGCTACATTATGGAATATTTGCTCTTTATCTATTTTATCTTTATGTATTTTTTCAAGAGCTGCAGCAGTAGACTTTATTTGAAAATCCGTTTGTTGCTGTATTTCTTCTACATTTAATTCAGCATTTTCTATGTCATCGGACATACCATTTTTTGGCAAGATACTCACCTCACATTATTTAGAACTTAATTGCTCTCTTATTTTGCGTTCTCGCTCTAAATCATCCCGTATGAATTCTAACAGATACTGCCTTTCCACCGGTGTTATCTTAACTAAATCCGTATATGAGGTGTTTATCCTCTTTGATATATGGTAACATTCTTCTACTATTTCTCTAAATCTAAATGGTGCGTATGGTTTCCCATCAAATGTCAATTGAGGGTCCAAAAAATTCCTTTGTGATGCGAAAGGAGCTGTTATAATCTAACCCACACAGCCCGCACTGGTTATTGAACTCAGAGCGTATGCCAAAACTTTCTACTAACTTTTGAGCGTGCTTCATGATGTAGTTAGTGTCCATCATAGGTAGATTATTGATAAATTGTTCCTTTTTTACGGGGTCTAGGTTTTGCCCATCCACAGTGGTGATTAAAGATGCCATCGTATATAAAAATGTAGCATCAGTTGCCTTACCCTTTGATTTCCGTTTCAATTCATTGTTTTGCTTGTTTATCTCATCAAGCATTCTCGGTGTTTGAAGTGTTATTCTAATGTGTTTCTTGCTTACAGGTAAATCGAATTCTATGTATTTTTTAATCTCCTCTATGTCACACATAGTTACCTCTAGGTTGTTCAAATCGTGAACAATCTCGTTTACAATGCCACAGTATGGACAAGTAGAGGTCGTCCTATATTCTGAACCATAAGTGACAATCCGAAGTTTAGTCAGTAGGTATTGGTAATCTGCCACACACATATCGTAGGACGAGATTCCGACATCAGTAAGTATGCAGTCATCAATAATTTCACATAAATTCTTATACTGATGCTCACTAGGTGCTAACCTTTTCATCTCGTCTTGTGTGGTCATACTTCTCAGTTTAACATTTGGGTTCACATTCTGTGAATATACCTTTCCAAGACTTGGTAGGGTATAATCTTCAGCGATTGAATAATTACTCATCAATTTTTTCTACCTTTCATAAATAAAATTTATAATATATCGTCCTCGTTGTCGAGGTCAATTTTTAATTGGTCTTCATCTTCCTCTGGTTCATTAGGGGCAAACCGTATTCCATTCTCATTCCCCTTTTGGAACTTTGTTCTGTCCTGGTTATACCTATTTGCAGCATCCATTGTATCGGTGTCGTTGTCACTAATTAGGTTATCAGTGTCATCTATAGAAAGTTGCACATCATCTTCATAAGACCTTCCATAAACAGCAGGATATATAATGTCTGCGTACATTTTAGGGTAATGTCTTTCCATATATCTTATATAGTTTGTTATTGCTCTCGCAACCCTGACTATCCAACTGTTATTATTTAATACAAGTAAAATATGCTTACACCCACTTCCGAGTGAATCGTGCGGATTGGTTATATTAGACGGTCTGGTTTCAGGCGCTCCGCTGTTTATTTTATTCTGCGTAGCATGGTAGGCAAATCTGTAATTGAAGTCTGGACATGTACAATTTATGTACACATCGTCTTTGTTGAAACCTATTATGGCGGCCCTAGATATATCTCTGAATGTTAACTCATGACCATCTTCCATACTCTCTTGAAGTATGTCCAAGAATCCACCAAATGTTATTCTTACAACATATTCATCTGTCTCTCCCTTTATAGGGATATTGACTGTAAGAATGTCCTGTTTGAATAACTTATTCATATCTATTGAATTAAATGACTTAACAGTATTAGCCACACTTGACTTTGACCTCCTCTTAAACCTCTGCATACCCTTTTTAGAGGTCTTAGATTTGGTTATAAGTTTTTGTCTTTTATCTTCCGTAAGTCTCACTTATACACCCCACTTCTGTGTAATAAAAATAAGTGAGATATTTAATACCTCACTTATTTATACAATATGTTGATTATCTTAACCGTTGGGGTCAATCTTTGCGTAGTCATATTGAATGGTAGCAGTAACTAAGTGCTTGTTACCATCCTCAGAACTGTAGCCTGTTTCAGTGAGTTTTGAAATCCAACATCCATACAGAACCCAAGTTCTAACTTTTTGGAAATCTGGGGTGTACTCAATTAAATAGCAGGTCTTCTTATAAGGAGTATTCATCAGAGAACCTACCTTCTCAGTTTCCACATCATAAGACATATTCTGCCAAGCCATTAGCACTCCCTTAGTGTCTGCACCAATGAAGTCATGGAATTCAAAGTCACCACCCTGGAATGTAGGCACACCAGCATATTTCAATGTTGTGTTACCACGCTTAATGGAAACCGTTTCTTGCTCAAAGTGTGGAACAGCAGCCTTAGTAACAGACAGTTTAAGAACCTCTTGGGCATTTGTTATAAAAGCGTTCTTGTCAGTTGAAATAGCACCTGCCCTTCTAATGCCATCAATACCTGTAACAAGGAACTCGAAGGTATTATTTCTTTGTATTTCAAATAGCTCAGGATACTCAGCTAAATGATATGTTCCGATTTGTTCAGTAGCCATATTCGTATATCTCCTTACTCAACTGTTACTTCATCGTTCCTAAGTACGACGGTTATGTAGAAATTCTCAACGGCAAAGGTTGGGTAAATTATAACCTTAACACACATAGTGCCGTTCTCTCCGGCATGCTCATTCTCAGCAACATCTGTAACCCTTACAAGTCTGTAAGCACTTATTCCGTTACCAGCCTTCATTCTGTCAAGCAGACCACTAACACCTGCTTTGAAATTTACCCAAAGTGTATCTGTATCCTGCTCAAACATACAATCTCTTGCAGTAGTGTAGCAGACTTTTTTGATATCACTCACTAAATTTCTAAGGTGCAGTGAGTTACCGGCTACAACACCCTTCTCTCCAACCATTGCTAGGGTTCTATTGCCCCAAATAGTGTCTCCATATGGATTGATGTTTGTAATGGCATTTATAGACATACCTCCATATGCATCACTTGTTTTATTGGGTTGCAATTTGTTTGCAAGGGTATTTGTAATCGGCTTATCAATACCACCCTCAACAATTCTTGTAACCCTACCTCTAGACACACCTGCAATAGCAAGCCAATTTGGGTTAGTCTGTATAGACTTCGCTAGGGCAAGTAAATAACCAAAGGATGCTGGTGCTTTATATGTCTCTGTGGCATCAATTGAGTTGTCCTTGTCATCGGATGGCTTTTCAGTGTAAGCTGTATATGTGTCCACAGTAGCTCTTGAATAAGTAGCCCAAGGTGCAAACATTGCACAGTAACTACTATCCACACCGGATACTTGTGCAAGATTTTTTGTAACCTTCTCTTTGATTGGGTTACCTTCTCCGTCCGTTTTTCCTGTGTCTACTTCAATGTCGTTCACAACATTCAGACCATCCTTATAGTCAATAAGTCCGACGCAGTCTCCACGGGTTTCTACAAAGGCTTTTATTGAATTAGCTAATGTTACAGATTTACCAGCAGCATCCAGAACAGCGGGGTATCCACCGGAAGTTACATATTTTATATCATATGAACCCTTGTCCAAGATTCCTTCCTTGGATATGTCTGTGTGGAACACATCAGTAGTCAAAGTAGTGTACAAATCAGTTGGGATGCTATATGTGGTCTTTTCGGATGCACCGGAACCGGTAGTAGTCTTTGTGCACAGGATAGCACCGTATACAACCTCAAGACCTGCTGCAAGCAGTTCTTTAGCCATCTGGTAGCCAGGGTCAAATGCGTCTTTCTTTATTACTGTTACAGCATCACTACCAGTACCAACTTTAATATCAGCAGTTGCTTTTACGGGTGCTGTACCAATTTTTGCTGTGAACTCAGACACAGAGGAAAATTTGTAAAACTTTACCTTAGGTGTTTTACCCTCTTCATAGCTCTCTAAGCCTGTAACACCAGGGACAAATACTACATCCGAGCCAGTGGCAATCGCTCCGCCAGTGGTGTTATCTATGTCGGTTATGTTAATAATAGGCATTTGTTTTCTCCTTTAATTTAATTTTATCTTAATGAATTATCTATTGAGGTCACATTCGGATTTAGACAAATCTTTTTCGTTTCACTATACTTGATATCAAACAAATATGCATCATCCACATATATATGTATTGTCATCCTTGTGAATTGACCAGGGAATAGCCTTTCTGGTATATCCGAGGTGTCTTCAACCTCTGACTGCATTCGTATATTTGAATAATGTATATAGTTTTCATCATAGTATGGTATGTTAATATCCAGTCGTGGATAGTTTATAATATTATATACAATGTTTCGTACGAGTTCATCAGCCTCATCTTGATAACGGGTGTACACATCTAACTGATAGGGTATATTTATTGGGATTGCCCTTAATCTCTTTCCAATATCTGTGGATGCGAATAACCTTGCACCAGAATTTGACAGAGCTGATTTTCCAGTGTTTAGAACTGAGAACCCGCCAGGTCTTTTTAGTGATATAATCGGAAGTTGTATAGGGTTGTCATTGTTGTTGTCAGCAATGATGGAAAATAAATTTTTCGTCTCTCCAGGTGTTAAAATTGTAACAACTGTGTCCTTTGTCCAATTTCTTAGTTTAGATATTAGTGCTTCGTCATATAGTCCAACTGACATCTACACACCTCCATTTATGTATGTATATTCTATAATCAGTTCCCCTAAATTTTGCTCTATGTACAGGAACGCATTACTTATTATGCCACAGCCATCTATCTCCGCATTACCGTCATTGATAAACTTAAGAACATCATCAAGTAGCATTCCACCTATGGATTTATTTCTCGTATCAAAATAAATTATATAGTGGAGACCTACTTTTTTATATCTTATTAAGGATGTTGCGTACATCAGTGTTTTTATTAGGTTTACTTTGTACTTTGGAAAATGCTTATTAAGATATTGTTGCATTGCCATAATCTTTTCAATATGTAAATTTGACAGTATGAGGTCACGAAATCTTTTTGTCAACCACATTATAAACGGTAGGTTAACACCCTCACCATCAATTATGAGTCTCATTAGGCAACACGCACCCACTTACCATTCTTCTTCATAAAATCTCCACCTACTAAGTGGAATGAATTAGCCTTTGCTTTCTCTGCAGATTCAAAGTCTTTGAATTTTGGTAGTTTTGAATCACTAGATGTCTCAGTCTCATCATTGTTACGACCCTTTGTTGGGGACTTAGCACCAGAGTTACCACCGTCAACATCACCAAATATCTCCACAATTCCATGTAATGTGGTGTCGGTGGAATCCTTTGTAGTGTTTCCTGACGGTTTAATCTTATTTCCATCAAACAATGAGGATTTGAACTTCTCAAGCATTCTACCTGTCAAATTTGGGAAATATTTTCTTAGTTCCTTATCATCGGACACTTTATTAAATAATTCTAGAGCATAGTTGAATTCTTTCCTCGGTCTACTGTACAATGATTTATTTGTTATAGCCTCATTATTCTCTTTATACAATCCCTTTAACATATTATCTGCAAGAACAATTAGGTTTGGATACCACTTTGCATCCAAAGAATCAACAGGCACCTTTGACTCCAATAGTTCAATAAACTGTAAGAGTTCTTCCTTCTCACCTAGTTGGCGAATGGTGTCTCTAAGAGTTTGTGCAAGTTTAAATCCCTTTTTACGGTCCCTGCTCATAAATTTGTATAGAGAACCCTGACCAGTAGCAGAGTGAACAAATGCTAGTGCAGAATTAAGAAGTTTTTCCTGGTCTCCATCTCCAACAACAGTTTTCAGGTTTTTCATTGTAGTTAAGAAGTTACTAGAAGATTTTCCTTTGGTAGCATCACCATCAGAGTTATCTGCGCTCGGTTCCTTCTGCAATTCACCGATGGCTTCCCTTTCAGCAGAGGTCTCCGCAGACTCAGCTTCCTTCTCAGCTTGTTTTATAGCAACCTGTTGCTCTGTAGGATTTTTAGACATACCATTCAGTTGTTTTTCAAGTGTTTTCTTCAATTTACTCTCTGAGTATTTGTTGAGAAACTTAGAAACTTCTGCCAGTAATTTATTTGTACTTGGTATGATATCATTTCTTATTGAACCTATACTTTCATCAGATGCCGTATCAAGTTTGCTTTTTATGTAACTGCCCCGTTCGGACAGTTTTTTCTTATACTCAGCACACTGTTTTTGCACAGCACTGTCATTCAATTTTGTCGGTGTGAAGTAACTCCTAACCTTCTCTATCAACCCTGATGCACCTGCATAAATTTGACACCACTCTGACCACATATCCAAGGCAACTTTATTATTCGTTGCCAAGTCTGGCACTTTTGTCGGACCCCTAAATCCGTCCTCAAAATCGAAGTGTGCTTCGGTGAGTACATCATCTTCATTGAGTAATTTTTCTATCTTCATACATTACTCCTCGCTATTTAGGAAATTAAATGAACTATTTTTATAAGATTTAAGAGACGAACTGAATGAGTTGCTGTACTCAGGCACAATTTCACACGCTATCGATGCCGGGTATACCATAATGTTAGATATCTTAGTACATCTAAACAGTCTTCCCTTGCCATCATCCAGCCCACTTGGGATAGTGAACAAGCTGCCGACCTGGATGCCTGGCGTATCATAGGCTATGTGTATTATGGATGCATTATCCTGCAACTCACTTACCCAGCCCATCTTCTTAAGTGTTTGTTGGTCCGGATGTTCATTGAATATGCACCCAATTAAGGTGGGTGGATTATAATTAGCATCCACCTCACCGTAATTAGTCCATTTTTTACCAGGTTGTAATGACCTATAAATCACATTTATGCCTATGAGTTTACACATTTCCATAAAATATTTTCTATGAAGTTTTGCATCCTTATTCAGGAGTATTCCGTATTTCATTTGTTGCTCCATAGACTATACCTCTTATGTTATACCCCAACAGGCACTTTTTTCTTATCCTTCTTAGGTAAGTAACTCCTATTACAATCAGGACAGTTGGTATCATTCAACCTTATAGGTGTCATATTATCTGCCTTAGTAGCAGCACCTATGTACCCTTTTCTCCTAATTCTGTCTGCAATTTCAGATGGTACATTGCTGTATGGTGAATAGGAGTAGGTGTCAGATAATCTTGTATCCTCGTCCGGATAATCCCACACCTCCGGTTCCATATCATCAAACATAGATTCATTTTTCTTAGTGGGCCTCTCCCATACAGTTTCTTCGCCCACTCTTGAAGTGTCTCCGTTTCTACGCTCCACCCAAGTTTGTTTTATGACCTTATCCGCACCTTTGCTTTTTGCGTTACGAATAGCTTTATCCATATCTAACTGATAAGAATCACTATCAACTTCATTATTCGTTACAGCAGCGTAATCAACTACTATATCCCCAGCAGGTGATTCAGTTAATGACTCTTCAATATTCCTATTATAAATTTCGTCAAATGAGTCATACCCAAGCATCTCAGCAATCCAATCTTCTTCAAACCAGAAGATGTCGTTCACTTCGGTCTCAGTCATACCGTCTGGATACATCTCTTCAAGAATAAATGATATTTGCCTAAGTTCATCGTCGGTCATCTTCTCAACTCTGTCAAGTGCACCACTCCAGAACCCAAAATCTGTTAGGTCTGTCTCACGGTATACTTTAACATCCTCGCTTAGGATTTTAATGCCCTTTGATTTCTTTGACTCATTAAAGAACTCTCCACGCTTAGGAGAAGATTTTCCAGTTTCCTTTAGCCTAGTCATACCTTCATTTTCAATGACCTTGCCAGCCCCTACAATATCTGATATGACACTGTCAGTATGGTCTACCAAGAACTTATTAAAATCTTCGTCACTACCATCGAAAGTATAAGTAGATTTTAGTTCTTGTGCATAATCATCATCATGAGTTTCTGCATACTCTTTTTCTTCCTTGTAGTAGGAGTACATAGAGTCCTCTACATCCCAGTAGTTAGCCACATATGTCACGCCATCTTCAACACAACTAATTTCTGGGTCAGAGGAACTTCCGTGCCATATAAACTCTGTTCCGGGGACTCCCCTAAAAGTAGACTCTTTTAATCTCTTCCCTCTGTTTGGAGTTGCAGATTCATTCATATGACCATAATCTTGCATAATCTGCTTAGCATTGTCTGCCTTATAACCAAGTTGTTTCAGCCACTCTTTGATGTGTCTCAGGGTTGTTGCTGAGTAGGTTCCGTATACTACAGGCTTACCATTTACCATCTCAGCTACAAGGGTGTTATAAGAGTATAATTTATTCTTATCACCATTGTCTCCGGTGTCTACCTTTGCCTTGCTGTAAAATGATTTCCTAGAATCATGCTGGGTGTCAAGGTCGTAGACAGGCTTTTCCACCAAACTAGATTTATTAGCCGATTCATTGGTATCCTCAAAATCAATCTCCTCCATAGCACCATCAAGTAGTTCCTTAGCAACTCCGTACCTAACTGATACAGGCACGGTCTTGATGTCATAGGAGTAATATCTGTAGAAGTGTGGAAGTCTTAAAGCATTTTCTACTACATGTACAAATGCCTGAACAGCTAACTTCTCATCAAATTGACCCTTTGCTTTCTTCCTCTTCAGATTTGCAATAACTGGGGTAGTAAATCTACGATATACCTCACCGTCATTCTCAATAACTAGTGTGAGGTCTCTAACCATATCTTTATCTACAACCTTGCCAAGATTTTTATCAACCTTGCTTATAGTCCTAGAGGGGTCTGAAATCTCATTCAGTGTCTCATCACCGTTAACAGATTCATTAATATTCTTTTCTTTCTTGAACTGGTTTATGATAGCTTGATGGTCTGGCTTGCCATCTTCTCCCTTTTCCTCGTCATACCCACCGGCATATACATTTCTTTTATATGCGGTGTATCCGAGACCGGGTTTCCACTCTAATGTCCACTGACCGTCTTTGCTTTGATATATGGTCTGTTTCTCACCAGCGGGCATCATCATAGCTTCATCTATGGTGTCATCAATTTTTATGCTATCCACAATTCTATTGATAGTGAGATTCGGGTCCCAATGTTCCATCAAATCAAGGAATATGTCGAAGTCAACGACCTCCCACCACATCTTATCTGGAAATAGTTTCTCAATTACATCTTGGAATGCCATCTCGTACCTTTTTAATTTAAAGGTCGAACCCATGTCCATAAACTTTGTCTTGAGTTCGTGTGCGACGGTGTTTTTAGCATCCTCAAGGGAACCCCTCAGTTCATCCCTTACGGTTGGGGCAGTTGACTCTGTCAAAACCCCAATAAAGCGGCTTTTGAAACCTTCGTTAATTGATTTAATACTCATTATACAGTCTCCTTACACCCTAACTGAACCAAGAACCTTTACGGATTTACCCTCATTCAGTGCCCTATAATTGTAAGATAGGGATTCTGGGATTAGTGTTTTATTTTTCATTCTTCCATGCAGTGTAAGTCCATTGGCTCCAGTCACCTCATTGTGACCTTTGAAAGTAACATTTCCCTTATTGTCAGCGGTGTGTGCTTCGAATATGAAGTTGGTATTTTTGATATTGTTGTTGCTGAACTTGATTTTGCCCTCAACAATTAACTTGTTTCCGGTGGACTTGACTCCTGTTACTTTATATGCCCGTACATTCTCATATACTCTCTTTAAGTAACTTTCACCGAGTTCTTCAAGTTCTTCACCCTCTACCTCATCCATATCATATTCGGCAGTGTCACCATCCTCTGCATTGTCAAGAGAATCTTCTTCCCCCTCAGCCGTATTAGACATAATTTCTGCCTCTGTCTCATCAGATAAAGGAGAAATCATTTCTCCACCATCAGCACTATCAGCAGGACCCATAGAAACTGTTACTTTACCGGTCTCATCCTCAGTGATGTCCAGGTGAGTATTATTAGCAGTCATAGATAAATCTTCAATAGATTCAGTGTAGTAATCAGATTGAACAATTTCCATCTTATCTCTGTAAGAGGAGTCAAGTACAACATTTACTTCTATCTCTGCACCATGTTGGCTACGCAGTTTGACATTTACATCAGAGCAAACACCATCGAAAGTTCTATTAATGTCATTCTTGATTTTATCACCCAGTTTTATGTGTTCTCCCTTGGGGAAAGTTAGGTCACCTGAGAGTTTGTAGTTGTAGAGGAATGTAACGGCCCTCCCATCATCATGATAGGTAATGTGCCCCTTTTGCCCCTTACGACGGACAAAGTTTGAGACTTCAGACTCATCTGTTCCGTATTTCAGTACTGTAGTTGAAAGAACTGCATCTTCAACGATTTTATTAATCTTTTCAGCGTTCCCCTTAGAAATCTTTGGAGCTTTTTCTGAAAGGGCCTCACTATAAGAATGTCTATTATCCGCTCTCTGTGATTTAGACATAGATTCGTTACGATGCTTTCTAATCCTTTCAAGTACACCCTCTCTGATACATTTCATAGAATCATTTAGGGGTTTCTTATCACCATTGAAGTCTGTTGTACCATCGGTTGCTACTGTGTCACCTAATTGGAATTTAGTAGAGTCTAGAGGTTCTACATCGACAACAGCATTTACTTTTGGCATAGACATCTTTGCTTTCAAGCCGCGCTTGTCCGTACCATTCACGACAACTACATCTTTGCCATCTTCCTCTACACTATCAACCTTGCATACACCATGTGTTGGGATGTTTACATTGTTGCCAGGTTTAATGTCTAGATAACCCTCACGGAACTTATTGGTTTTTCTGCGGTTGAAGGACTCTTCCACAACATCGGTTTCTTCATCATCAATGTCATCAGCATCCTCAACTTCATCCTCATCGGATTTGTCTGCATCATCCATGTTGTATTCAGTAACCTCACCAGAGATATTGAATCCATCAGGTGTTGCACAGCAAGGACACTCCTCACCAACATTCGCAACTTTTGCCTCAGCATCCCATACAATATCAGTTGGGTCTTTGAATGTACAGCATCTACATACTGGACAGGTGAGAATTACTTTACCGACGATATTTTCTGGAACATTGCCGTTGGAGTCCAACTGGTCTTTTGTTACCATAACATCTATAGAGTTGTCTGCCAAATCATCTGAGTCGCTCATAAACCCACCCAAGTTTGTTAAACCATCGGGTGATGTATCGAAGATGTCCTCATCGAGCGCCCGTAATGCTCTAAAAGCCTCTAAAATTTGCATTAGATTTTCTCCTTATCTGTTTAATTTTTACACTATTTTATACAATCATTATACTTAGTCTATCCCGTACAACAATTGAGTATTTGCCTGTAAGTATGTTCTGAGTTCATTAAGCTCTTGCTTTCCATCATCAAGCATTGAGGTAGCATCTGACACCCAAAGTGCATTATTCTGCACATACCTACCACGAATTCTACCAAGGGTTATTTTAGTAAGTGCCTTGGACAAACGCATTAGAACATCTACCCAGAAATCAGATGTTATCTCTTCAACTGAATTATATCTAGGTATGTACTCTATGGTAATAGGACTCCCCTCTGGCACTCTTGTGTTAATGTACAATTTATTAACAGCGTCATCATAATAAAACGCAAGGTCGGTAGATATAGTGTTACTAATCTGTTGGAGAGTGTTGTACGCACCATATCTGTAAGAATAATCTTTTAGGTTGTACATATTCCCTAGATTAGAGGTTAGTTGGAAAAGACCGACCTGAACAGGGTCTGTAGTCATACTACCATGACCAGTTGAAGACTCAGCCCTATATACCCTTGCAACAGAGTTTACCTTATACTCAGTTAAATCAAGAGACTGTTTATATGGGATTGTTAATAATTTGGTGGAACATATATATCTCTGCAGTTCTCTCATTGCAGAGTTCACTATTTGCTCTATTGTGCTGTCTGTAATCTCTAATTCGAGAACCCCACCTGTAACACTAAGTTTTATTTCTTCCACATAATCTTTCATTTGCATAGTGTTATCATTCTCCTATTATCAGTATATATATATATTATATACAATGAATAAAAGGATGGCTGTTATGCCATCCTTTTATTATAAACAGTATGAACTGATTAGGCGTTGGTCAGTTCACCAGCACATAACAGCCAGCTGAACTTGCCAATAGTGCCATCTTCAGCATCCTCACGGACAGCATCAGCAGTACCCTCAGCACCGGAGGTAATGTTGTAGGTGGACAGCAACTTCATATCATACATAGTGCTGAAGCCCTGGCTCATTCCACCGTCAGCAAAGCCAAGCAGTTGAGTAGGAACGATAGCCATATAAGGAGCATATACAGCAGCGGAAGTCTGCAGGTCGGAACCATTTACACCGAAGAAGAACTCGTTCTCACCGATGGAAGGAGAAACATAGACCTTCAGACCATCAACAGTACCTGCATAGTAAGGACCATTTACAGTGCCAGCAGGAGCTGCAGTCCAGCCCTTTAAGTAAGGCAGAATGGTCAGAACATTAGCACCAACAACCATATAGTTAGGTGCGAACTTCTGAGTTCTGGTGTAGATAACTCTCTTACCACGAGCAATAACTTCAGAGAAGCCTTCGTAGTATTGTGAACGAGAGATGTAAGTACCGTGAGCACCCTGGTTCAGAGCAATTTCATACATTGGGAATTGCAGGTCTGCCATACGCTCAGCAGCGTTTCTCAGCATAAATACACCCTCGGTGTCAATTTCATATGCTAACTCACCTTGAGCCTGTGCACTCAGTTGCTCACCCAGGTCATAACCGTAGTCAGTCTTAGCTTGGAAAGCTGCAATCTGGCTGTAGTAAACAGCAATTCTACGAGCCTTAGCGGTTAACTGAATGTGTGCCATATTAGCAGTTAGAGTGGGGATTGAATCAGGAGTGCTTGCCTGAGGAATTACAATGTTGTTGTAGGTGTAACGAATTCTCTTGCCGTTTGCGTTGGTAACAGCACCATCTTCGTTAACTACTGCAGCAATCCAATTGTTAGCGGAATCTTCAACCTCAATGCTACCGACAACAGGTGTCCATGCAGGAGTGTACTCAGCACTATCAGCCTTCTCAACAACGAAGTTAGCAGTGTAGTTGGAACGGTCTTCGGTCATCTGACCCAGTCTGTAAGCAGAGTTGAACAGGTCGTCCTGCTTAACGCCACCCTTGTTTACACCTGCGGTGTATCTTAGGTAGGTAACATAACCAGACAGGCTGGTCATAGGCTGAACTAGCATCAGTTCGGGCAGAATTAAGTTGGGCAGAGCAGTGGTGGAAACATTCAGACAGAATTTCTTCCAGTCACCAATCATACTCTTTTGAGTAGCTGCCTCAGTAGAGAAAGCCTCGTTCAGGAACTTTGAAGTGTTATTTAATACAGATGCAATCATCAACTTCTTCTGATTGCTCATTTTTGCGCCATTATGTGAACGCTGGTGGATAGACTCAGAGATAGCAAGTCTATTCTTATAAGCTTCTAATAGGTTAGCCATTTTAAATTTTCCTTTCGTATTACTTAAATAATTAATTGTTTACTAGATTTACTAGGGACTGGTCAACCACATCATCAGGATTTGTGACAATGCTATGACTTGCGCCCTCTTTCATTGAAACTCTTGAGGTGTTCATAAGTGTTTCATTCAAACTGAACGGTAGTTTACTCATATTCCTCTTGTAGTTTCTAAGTGATTCGCAAACCTCATCAATATCATCAAATGTATAGTTCTCATTTAGACGATTTCTGATTTCGTTTGCTGATACCCCGATAATTGTAGCTTTTGCATTGATGTACCTTACAACAGATTCGTTAGCAATCTTTTTGTATTTTTCTACCATTGCGTTGTTGCTCTTCAATTTCTTGGAGTATTGCGAGTCCCTAATCTCAAGTTCCTCTTGAAGAGATGTGATTTTGGAACTCATTTCAGAAAGTTCTTTTTCATTCGTGCGAGTTCTACTTCTAATACTCTCATTAAGATTTCTTACCTTGCCATTCAACTCTTTAACTTGACCTACGGTATTGTCAAGTTGACTTTCTACGAGTTCCTTGGCAGTCAGGGCATCTTTCAGTTTATATTGGTATTTTTCTATAATCCTTCCCTGACTAATGCATTCCCGCACCTTTTCTTCCAACTGAGTTTTCATCGTTTGTAATTGAGAACTCATTGCAGCCTCTTTGGTCTTAGACTCAGATAGCTTACGCACAGCAAGTTTTAACTTACTGATATCTTGTTCCTGAGTAATTCCCTTAGTATAACTAACTGATAATTTCTCTTGTAACTCGATAATCTGTGCCTGTAACCGTTTGTTTTCTAACAATGACTCCTGTAAACTTTCCATAAGTTCGTCTCCGGCATTGCCAGCTTCCTCTTTTGGACTGTCCACATTCTCCTCAACCTCATTTTCAGAAGAGGATTTATCAAAGTCAATATTCAAAGATTCTAAAACTTCAAGCATAATTTTCTGCTCTTCTGTAGTAGAATTATCCAATGATTCTTTTAGTGATTTCTTAAAGTTTGCTTTATTTGTGTCCAATGATTCAACCATCGTTAATCTAGCACCCTCGCAGGCTGGCAAGAGAACAAGGTCAAATGCTGTAAATGAATAGGTATCTTCATCAACGGTTTCCTCACCATTTTCATCTACATAAGTATCACCGGTACCTCTACTTGAAATTCCTAGATTAAAACCGTACTTAGCCAATGAGTATGCTATCTTACCACAAGGTGTGTCTATGATGTCAAAGTAGCCCATTAGATTTCCGTTCTTATCCTTGGACGGTGCTTCTGGCATCATTATCGCAATCCTAGAGGAGTCAGTCTCCTCCCTATCTATGGGGTGGTCTAGTTCACCTGGGATACCACCGTTATTTAACATCTCCTGTGTGATTGGATTACTAAATACTTTTTCCCATAGAGATGAAGTATACTTTCTTCCGTTTCTAGTTGATTTAACTATACTAGCAATAGGTCCATATAACCTACCTAAAATGCCTTTTTTATCCTTGTCTTCTGGTGATAACTCTTTGAACCTGAGTTCGGTTGTGGAGTTAAAATTTTCTAACATAATTAAACTACTTATCACCTTTCATTTTAATTATCTTAACATTCATTCTATGTAATATATACAATACTTTTACTTAATATTTTCTAATGCCTTTAAGTCAAGTTTTATGAGCCTTAGAAGTTGTAAGCAAGTCTGAAGGTCATAGGTCTTAAAGTACCTGGTAAGTACCATACCAATCTCTTCTGCTCTTGAGTGCTTCAAGAATAATTCTCTATCCTCACATTTTTTGCTGTACAGTAATATCTGTGTTAGTAAAGCAGATAATGTTGTGAGAACATCATTCACATCTTCAATATCTTTCACAATATTTATATACAACTTAGATTTCTTATGGTTGTAATTGTATCTAAGTTGTTCGTAGAACCTTGCTACTTCAAGTGGTCGATTGTCATTTATGAATTTTAAGACATCCATATCCAACTCTGGTGACTGCATCAACTTTCGCAACATATCACCAGTTGGGATACCTCTGTTTGCGACATCATTCAATAATAATATACAATCATTTTTAGTTATCATTTTATTTTTCCTCTCTAGGTATAACCTACAAGTTTATTTATTCTTCATCTGAGTCAGTAAGGTCAATGCCGAGGTCATCCCCCGTAGGTAGTATCGTCTCATCTTCTGTGTCATCAACCTCATCTCCGCCACCGATTTCATCATTTAGGTCGGATGTTTCTGTGTCAATATCAACATCATCCATACCGCCACCAATTGGGGAATCGAATGAACCTCCATCCATACCACCTAAACCAGCGTTGCCGTCGTCTAAGGGTTCCATATCAGTAGAATCGTCAGTAACGGTTGCTTCTTCCTCTACACTATTGATATACTCATCCAGTAAGTTGATGAGTTCGTTGTCATCCACTATGCCGGACAGAAGTATTTTCAACATCTTTAATTTTGTCACATTGTCCTCTATAGACTCAAGCATATTCATTATGTCTGATGCCAACTGTACCTTACCACTCATAGATTCTCTTCTATCAATTTCCTCTTGTGTAGTTGGGGGAAGCATTTGAATAGTAAATTCATTGACATAACTATCCAAACCCTTGTCGATAAGCATTAGGTTGACGGCATCTGTAATAACCTGTATCAGAGTGGTTTGAACCCTCTTAATCATCTTAGCATATCTGCTAGAAATGATTGCTAGTGAGGTTCCGCCATTAAAACCGGTACTGTCGTCCGTTTGAGAAAAGTATTGCTTAGGAACTCTCAATTGACCATACAGTTTGTTTGTATAGTAGTCCAAGTCAGCAAGACTTTTAACATCAACTTCACCACCAATTTCAGAGGTTGTGATGGAGCCTTTTCCCTCGTGCGTTGGTATGTAGATAGTATTCTCAATTGGACCGGGGTTGGTGTACTCGCTCATAGAACTACCGGCATTTATGGCTGCTTTCTGTTCTATCATTCTCTTTATTCCAAGCAAAGTTTTATTAATGTTCTCCTTTGGCATATCTCCAACTTCAACATTAACTACTCTAACTCTGGAAGATTTAGTAAGTCTGTACAGTAACACTGCAGTCTCTAGTAGGTTGAGTTCTCTCCAAGTCTTAAACAGGTCGGCTAGGAGAGATTGACCCTTGTTTACTTTGTAAGAGCGTGCATTATCATCGTTTTGATTATCATAGTCAGTATCATCTATAAAAATGTTTATTATCTCGTCCACTCTTGAATTATTATCTTCAAGAGATGCATGAACAAATTCGGTTGCTGGGAAAATCTCGATATCCTTCTGTCTAAATCTGTATCTGAATGTGGACAACTCCATAGGATTAGATTGGGTTATAGTATTATTTACAGGTGCCTTTATGTATCCAACCGTCTTGCCGAATTTTGTTACCTCAAACATTTCCGCAGGGTTAGTAACCATCTCCATATAATGAGCATAGTTATCATCCTTCTTATAGGCGTTTATCTTAACATCCTCATTCAATGTGTTATTCTTCTTCTTATCTTTTCCTGCAAATAAATCATCATTGAACTCAGATTCACGATACAGTCTGAGATACAAGTCTCCATACTTGCATAGTGAGTATGCCCATTTGTATATATGCTTGTCTATGTTAAGGGTATCGATTAAATACTCAACCATCTTACCTGCTTCGGCATTATCGGACTGAACCCATACAATTTTTCCAGAATCATTTCTTTCTGTTACATCCTCTGCATAGGTTTCTAGAACAGCGGAGATTGTACCGTCTTGGCACATACTATCATAAATATTGTACAGTTCATTTCTATTCTGAGCAACATTATTTAGACTCTGAAATGCCGATAAATCTAAAACGCTGTTTAAGCCTGCACCGATGATATTTTCATAAAAAGAGTTATCTAGGTCAACATCTTTTTTTGTGTCTGGTGCTGGTGTAAGATTTATTTTTTTATTATATAAAGAGTCATCTTTAACTATTGCTGAATCATTCTTAAATTCGCTCATATAAATTCCTCATTCATCTTGTAATATATTGTTATACAATCACCATACCATAATTCCCTCACTGACAAGGTCATAGTATGGTACGGCAGGTCCAAAACCAAAGTCAATGGGGGTGGATACTTGCGGTCTTGGAGAGGGTCGTATTTGCCTCAACTCCTCCTCAAAATCAAGGGTTATTTGTTCAATAGAAGCATCATAGGTTTTGTCACTATTATTTTCTAGGACTATACCTAAACTTTCTCCGTAATCAAATGCAAACTCATCCGCATGACTACTTGCTTCAAACACAGAACCACACACAGCATCCGCAATATCCTTAGAATTTATTCCTGATGTTGTGTGGTCTATATGACCATCACTGAGTTTCTCCAACCCGACTAACTCATCCGTAAGTAATGATGTCTTGTATAACTTTATTCTCTTTTCATATATTGTTGACCGTAAATAATGGTATGGTTCACATATTTTGTTCTTTCCCTCACCAGTAAGTCTATCAACGGATAGGATGTCACAGTCAAAATTATGGGCTCTCAAATCCTGTAGTACAGGTGCGGACTGGTAGGTATCGCTAGTTACCTTCTTTACATTAAATCCTTGCTCCCTCAACCAATAAATAAATCTCTTATTCTTCTCAAAAGATACCTGAGCTCCCTTTGGAGCCTTTACTGCAAAAGAGAAAGCCAATTGGAAGAACAAAGATTTAGATTGGTTTTCAGCGTCAGTTTGATATTGTTTTTGTGTTATCCAAGTGCCAGCTATACCTGTCTTGTCTCCACTTACTGACATATCAAGATGAATATATAAAGGTCTGCTCTTTAATTCTTCTGGCACAAGAGATATATTAAAGAAGTCACAATACTGTACCTTATCATCCCGGCTGTCACCAACTTCAATGACCTCTTTGGTCATCGGGTTTACAAATGAAGTGTCTACGCACTCATTCAGTTTCATACCGGATATAAATTTCAGAGAAGATGCAGTTGCTATACCAGCGATATCGGCAAGTGAATCATCAATATTTTCTGTAAAGTTTTCGTAATAACCCATCGGAACTTCTAGGATAGAGTATCCCCTTGCTCTGTATTCTTCTATTAGTGTCTGAGGAGAACCTAGTGGTATAACCTCATTAGCAAGGAATTTATTTCCGACTGCAACATAAAACTTCTCTTTTGTGTTCTTTCTACTGTCAACAACCCACTGAGGTTCGTCTACTATAAGGGTATTCTTAGATTCATTTTGAACCTTTGACTGTATGAAATCTTCCAAGAAAGACTGGTCCTTGTTCTTAGACGATGCTATGATGTTGAGTGTCGGCAGGTATGTTCCACGCAAGAAACGAGATTTCATACGAGCATCAACTTGAGATATAAGAGTTTTCTGCTTCTTCTTTAATTTCTCCACATCATTTGTTAGTCCGAAGTTCACTTCGTCTGTGAAATTACAGAATAGTGCACGACCAATAACCTGGTTGTTGCTTGATGCAGTTATCAATTCAATATGTTTATTAGGTCTATATTCAAGGTTTACGGTACCTGTCATCTGACCATTCGCAAGGAACCATTCACTTGACAAAATCATCTGATTCATTTTGTCAAGAGCAACACCCTTAGCGTTTTCCAAGGTAATGTTCATTAGGGATATGGTTATCTTATCAATCGGCTGTAACCCGTAATATAAGTATGGGTCTTTCAAACATAACAGTCTATACAACATATATAGTTGGCATATTACAGCTATCGTACTTTTACCTAGACCGATGGCTCCTGTAAACACTATTGTGTTGTATTTAGTGTCTATGTTAGTTGGGAATATGTCCTTTAGTTTTTCCTCCCAGTATGGGAAGATTGTGAACTTTCCCTCATTGTCATAAAGTGCATTACCTAAATACCTTTTATTGTGCATGAAAGTATGTATGTCAACCGGTATTTCATCGTAATCATCTTCTAGTATTTTATTATAAGTTGATGAGCTATCTGAGGAGGAATACTCTTGCAATATCTTCAAAACTGCAATCTGTTCCTCTTTTGATAACCCATCTAAATCTTTCATTATCTGGTTATCAAACATTGTCTGGTTAACCTCTCAGTAGTTAATTTAATTTCTCCAAGGACAATTCCTTAGATTGTAACTCTTTGATTCTTTCCTTTAACTCAGAAAGACTACCATCATTCCTGAGTTCCTTGAATACCAAGTTGCCATAGGAAAATTCTCCGTCTGACATCAGACTTGTTCTCCTTAGGTTATACAACTCATTTACAAAACTCTGAATGTCTAATGGTGATGTGGATTCGAGTGCTTGTAGTGACCTATGTTTCCATTCATTAAGTAACTCTGTAAAGGTTGCGTCCTGGGAAACATCTGGTACATATGACTTTTCAGGTACCTTTATCCACCTATCATATAGTACGGAGTACACACCGTTTGACATAGCACAACTTCTAACATCCTCTACATACAGTTCAACAGCAATACCCTTAATAGTTATATTGTAGCCATTGTTGAATAGTGATTTTTCTGCATTACAAGCTATTTGAACGATGGCAGGGTCTGTTGAGATGCTCTCCATATTCACAATAATGTGGACATCTAAGTCACTATGCTCTGTGTAGTTATAGTTAGCACTGCTCCCTAAAATTTCAATATCTATAACATCGTTTGGTGACAATACCTCTGAGTCTTCTATATATTTATTTACAATCCTCAACACAGCGGTTTTAACATCTGGTCTTAGGGTATCACCGTCCCAAATTTTTTGGTTAAGTTCGTCATGCTTTTCAAGAGATTCTTTGAGGTCACCACCAAGATAGTCACTCAACCATTTATCTATGTCTTCCGGTACATCAAGTTCAAGGTCAACATCATCCAATAGGTCTTCGTCACTCTCTACAAATTTAATATCTTCATAGGGGAACTCATAAGTAGCACCCATACAGGAAACAACAAAAGCACCGTCAGTATCTGAGGAGGTGAGTTCAAATTTTATGTCCTCATCATCTATTCCAACACTATACTGTCTGTTGAGTTCATACTGCAATTGGTGTTCGAGGTCAGATATGTTCTCATAATCGTACCACATACATTCCTTGACAGCGTTTTTTATCCTACGCTGGGTGTCCGCAAGTCTTTTATTCTCAGCCTCTTTTTTGTGCAACTCTTCATCTGCCCACCTCACCACAAAAACAGGTTGACTAACATCCCAACCAGACAGTTCTCCGGCAACATACATTCTATGTCTACCTTCCTGACCAAGCCCGGCATAGTCTAAGTACCCCATAGGGAATTTCTTTTTATACTTAAGTATCACATCTTTTAGGTGGTTAATTGTAATTTTATCTTTTGCTGTCTGACGGAGTTCCGTATCACCAGAGTATGAACCATCAGACCTCTCATTAAATATTTCGGCACAACCCTTGAAGTAGTCAACAGGTTTCACATATGTTATCTCACCGACGAGATTCTTATGCTCCCTCATATAGTCACTTTTAGATAGCAGTTCTTTAAAGTACGGATAGTCACATTTGTTTATATCAAATAAAATATTATCTGTAACCTCTTCAGTACGATAGTCATAAAATTTTTCTTCTTTATCTAAATACGGCATTTGTATCACAATCCTTTAATTTATAAACCCTATATTCGTTGTAAACACTAAATATTCTTTCCCATAGTTCACATCAGCAGGCACAACAGTTATCATTGTTGGTTCAGAGAATATTACGGTCTCTTTAAACACATCACCAATAGTCATATTCAGTTTCCCACTAAATTTAGTGAGTATATACATCGGACCATTCAACCCTGATATTATGCTGACATTACCGACTATATTGTCCTCACCGTCACTATGCAATACTATTATATCATTACATAGTTGTTGTGACAGTGATAGGTTATGTGTAGAAAACTCATAGGTTGACACTTTCGTGGACATTCTTGTCAGCATATTTCTGAACGATGTGACAAAGTTATTTAGTGTTAACCGAAATTGTTTATCATTCATCTGATAATATCACCTCTATAATAATAATACAATGGGATGGTCATAAATGACCCTCCCATTGTATAACCTTAACTCTTATACACAACTGGTAGCAAATTCCCACTTGAATCTTTATACATAATATAGACCTCACTGACATCAGTGTTTTGGTACTTTAACGCTATTCCTGCGTCTACTGAGGAGTCTGCTACTATACTAACCGTGTAACCAATTGATGATAACATTATAGTCTTCCATGTCGGCAATTTAGAACTACTCCACCCTAGAAGTGAGTGTTGCATAGTAGTAAATGAGAACTGCACCCCTGGGTATCTCTCTACCACACTCTCCATATAATTGGATATTTCTGATGGTGTGGTAGACATTAGGTTATTAAATTCTTCGGGGGTGCTAAATTCTGGTTTAATATTTTCAAATGTTCGGCTCTCAACCTCAGTGCCAAATATCTTTACTGCGACATTTATAGTATAATTTCTAGGTATGGTGCTTGTAGTATAAAACCTAGCTATGGATGGTCCGTACTTACCATCAGATTTTTCTTTCCAATCGCTGTCAAGATAGCCGCTAGGAATTTCCAGCACAACTCCAAGGTTATTCTGAATTTTATCCCCAGACACAGAATCACCATCTGTATCTGTGTGCATATCGTAGCAACCAGAGTAAAGGTGTGCTGGTGTAATCCCAGATGCAACCTCATCTGTCGATGGGAGTATAGGTAGGGTAATTTGTTCGTCATACAATTTTGAAATATGCCCATATTCGTATGCATTCGTACCGTAACCATTTAAGTTAAGTACATAGAGTTCAGTATATAGGCTCAATCTCAATTCCATTATTTCCGTGACTTCTTTGTAGGTACTACTTATTTCGGAACCCGGCTGTATCTCAAATAGTGCCATCTGTTTTGTCCAGCATCTTATTTTGTAGCCGATAGGAACAGTTATATGTTCAGCGTACTTATAGTCAGTCGTAATACCTCGTGGTGACCGTACGGTAAAAACCAAATATTTTTTTAGATAGTTTTTAAAATTACTACCTGCTGGTATGTCGTCTACAAAAGTATTGATTGTAACTGTAATATCTGATTCATATACTATTTCAACTGACCATGATGCATCTGTTGTACGCAACCAACCTGTTTTTCCCATTGATGAAGACCAATTGTCAGGGAAATACCTGGTCACATAAAATGCCAACCCTCTGTTTGAGCCGATAATGTCATCAATGTTTTTATATGTAATCCATTTGTGCCAATGTGATGACTGACCTATTTTCTCATCAAAATTAAACAAGTATTGAATTTTAGGCGCGGTCTCATTTTTACTCCAGTTTGTTTCAATCCTTGATTCCGTCTTATTATCTGAATTATAGTAACTAGGTGTGTTTATGCCATAGATGTTTTCAAAAACACTGTACTCCCCATTTGAGGATAGTTCATTACCAATCTCCGGGTCCAATTTATAGTCACCGAATCTCCACCCACTACTGGTGCTTCCGATGCTTTCCTGAATCATCCAATTGTTATTTAGCAACTGTTCTGTATCGTAGTCAGATTTATCACACAAAATTGCTTGTGTACATGCTGGTGAACATGGATTATCTGATTTTGGTATGGCGACTAATTTTATAGAGTGTATCTTTCCCCTTATCCCACTAAGTTTGCTTGGTGGCACAATCACCATAGTTCTCCAGTTGTCTGTGTCAGACACTGCGGTTAAATTATCCCCCTCTATAATTTCAGAGTATTTCCACCCACGATTTTCGTAAGGTTCACCACTGTTGACATTTACGGCTGAGCAGTATACATTAAGTCCGGTTATTGTTAGAGTCTTCATTCATAAACCTCCGGTCTAGGAGTGCCAGTAACATATAGCAACTTATCATTAACAATCGTAGTAATTTTCCTCGGTTCTGGAGTGGTAATGGGTTCCTCAGGTGTGTCACCATCTGGAATATCCTCATTGGGTTCTTCATATATATACCTAACAGATATATAATATTTACCTAAGTTTAACAATGAAGTCTCTTCACTTGACAGTGAAAACATTAGTGGCTCGCTATGCCTTATAACTTTCTTTATAATTGCATTCTCAATCGGCTGTGTTGGTAGTGTTATTGCAACTTCTAAGCTACCATTCTCTGGAATATCACAATAAACTGGGAACTCCCTGCTACCTTCATTAAGTTTCAGTGGTAGGTCAAAGGAATCTCCCCTTACGAATTCAAGATAGGTTTGTTTAAAATCTAATATCATCTTAACTTCTCCTTCGAGATTAGTTTCTTATACAATTTATACAATAAAATAGCCACCTCAGTGTGAGGTGGCTATTTGTATGTAAACTTTGTTAGACAGTTGCAAGAGACTTGCTCTTACCTCTGTTATCGGAGCGAACCTGTACCCCATCTTCCTGATAGTTGCCGTCGAAATCCTCATCATCGATGTAGATTACTACCTGGAACTTCTTATCACCATAGAATCTGCAGGGCTTGATGTTGGAGGTCTTGTCAAATCTATCGGCAATTTCCTTTACACGATTTGCCATCTGCTCGTCTGTAACACGAACTGTAATAGAGGGTCTACCATTTTCATCACCGTAGTCTACAGTGATGTCACCGTTGTCCAGACCAAGACCACCTCTCCGTGTAGGATTATACTTATCATTGCCGTTCTTATCCTTACGCTTCAGATAGGCAACCTCACCGTCAGTTAAGTACATAGAGATAAGGTCGAACAGTGAGCCACGCTTTGCAGAGTAATACAGTGTGTCGTCTTCTGTAGGGGCGTCCAATACGGCACCATCGAACAGCGACTCGTCCAAATGCATCTTCTTGAATTCCTTAGTCTTCATTGTTTCATACTCCCTTTTGTGATTTATATTGATAAACTCATTACGAGTTTTATCTACATCCTTAAAATCAGATGCCAACTTCTTTTTAATCTCTTTCCTATCTCTCAATGCCAAATCAGCATCGTTCAGGTATAAAGCATCTGAGGAATCAATATACTGGTGTATATGTTCGTTTAGTGTGTGCACTATTGTTACCTCTTTATATAAGTATTATATATCATAAATAGTCAAAAGTCAACTATTATTTTCAAGATAATCCAACTTTTACTAAAATAAACCCGAGAACAGCGGTAAGTACCACTTTGACGACGGTGTCTATCAAACTGTCATATCTCTTGACCGGCTTTTGCTCCAATGTTTGAAGTCTAGCATTTTGAGCTTGTTGCTCTTTTAGCATTGCATCCATATTTGATGCAAGTAAAGCGACAGACTGGCTAAGACTTTGTATGTCTTCTACCATCTTTGCCTGCTTGTTCAATCTAGAGGTGAACACTTCCATCTCGTCTTTAATTTTTTGGATATCCAGACCTATTTCTTGGAATCTCTTTTCGGTATGTAGTCGGCACTGGTCAAAACTTTCGATTGCCATTGCATATTCTCCTTTCTGAAGTGCTGTGTAGTGGCAACCTAAAGTTGCTTTATCCGTCTATAAAGTATATACAATACATTTTATTAAGGCTCTCTGTACCAAGTGATATCGTCATCGAAGTACTCAGTAGCCTCCGACTCACCATCTTCAATGGCAGTCGCATTTGGGGAAATCTTTTTTAATATCTCCTGAAGTTGCCCTATGTGCTTATTTTCTTCCGTGTTTATCTCATCAATAATATCAGCAATATCATTGTACCCATTGTCTCTCGCCATAAGTGCAAGAGTGTTGTACTCTGACACAGTATCCCACTCACCGTTTATGGCTGTTATTATCAATGATGCTAACCCAGCCTCAGGACCCACAGAGGGTCCTTTTAATGGCTGTGTGTCTGACTCAACTAATCGTCTGTGATTTCTATACATATTTCTGTCCTCAATCTTTATTGGACTTACCAAGTAACTTATTCACTAATTCTATCAGTAACTTCAACAACTTAGATAGTAAGTTAGCATTTTCCTTGTCAATATCATCTGAACTTTGCTCAGTGGTTTCTTCGGTAGTGTCTTCGGTTCCAACATCAGAATTAGTTGGTGGAGTAATCGTAGTGTCTTTATTCTCCTCAGTTGGCTTTTCAGGTGTCTGTTCGACTTTAGGCGGCTCAACAGTTACCGGAGGTTCAATAACAGGTGGCAACTCTGGTTCCTTTGGAGTTAATGCTTTATCCATAGCAACTTTAGTTGCCTCATCATATACTCCGTTAGGAGTTAAGTTATTATCTTTTTGGAAAGCCATAACAGCTTTTGTTGTAGCACCACCGTATGAACCATCAACACCGGATGAACCAATATCATATTTTAACTTCAGTAGGTTTTCTTGCAGTTCTTTAACTGCATCATTTTTAATCCCTCTATGTAAATGAATTCCTTCATATATGATATGGGGGTGTCTACCCCAAGTTTTCCAAGGTCTGTCTGACAGTTTTGTTTTTACAACACCATAAGCATGACCCCTTGCCTCAATTACATCACCATTTCCGATATAGACACCAACATGATGGTCTAGGAATACTAGCATCCCAGGCACTTCTGGGATTGTGCTTATTTTACCATTAATTGTGCAAATATCTCTCGTCATATTTGCTGACCTGTCATTTGCAGAATCATATTTAGGCTTGGTGTCTTCTGGATTGTTGCACCATAGATATCCCTTAATCAAACCAACACAGTCATGCACCTTTTGACCTACAACCTCGGGGGTGAACTCCCATTTATAGTATTTTGGATACATCCCCTTATAGATGTTATAAACATCCTTACTAGCTGCTTGTCCGTATGCACCATACCAGTAAGGACGACCTAACTGTGCTTTTGCATATTCTACTAAACCTTTAGCTGTTTTCATAATTTATCTCCTGTTCAAACATATACTTTCACTTTATTTCCATTTTGGCTGAACGCTTTAAGAGAACTTAAAGTCGCACCATCAAGATTTGCTCGTATATAATAAGGTGTGTCAGCTGACACAGAGTAATTCATTATAACCGTGCCTTTTCCATCTGAACCATTTAGTACTATGACACATCGGTCAGCGGAGGTTGCAACCATCTGTCCTGGGGTGCTATCAGTAGTGACCATAAATGCATACTCGAACTCACCAGACCATCCGTGATTTGTTCCATCTGAGTCATTATCCCATGAGAAGTCAAACTTAACTACTGAGCCATTAATATTTGGCTTAAAACTCCATATGGCATCTTTATTTGTACCACCTGAATTGTGACCTACCTCAACATGGTCAGTAGCAACCGTATCTCCGTCTACAAATGTAGCACTTAACTCCTCAGTTGTTGGTGTCTGATATAAACTTTCTATACTTGAGATGAACTCGTCAGGAAATGTTAACTCAGACTGAGACCCAGTTTTGTCTCGCACCGCATCGGCAACCCTTGTCAGGGAATTTTTATTAACCAGTAAATACTCCCCCATCAGAAACTCCCTCCCTCAGCAACACCATAAGACTCAAGAATCTCCTCAACCATAGATTCTATATCTATGTTTTTAATTTTGTCATCTACATATTGTTTAGTTGTAGGTTGATATGACTCAGTTGGAGTGTCAACTGTGATATGTTTTAAACGAACATCACCTTTTGAACTAATGAAATCAATCACAGCAGAATCTGAATTGAATTCCATTGTAGTCATTCCATTACTCAAGGACTTTATGTATAGGGAATTTATTCCGTAGAGGTTTACGCTTTCATCTCCGTGTGACCCGTAAAACCAAACCTCAGGGTGTTCATCCTCATCATGTCCATCAACTGTAAGATATGTGCCTCTATCTCCATCTGCAAATAAAGTCAACCGATTCACTGTTAGTTCATCGTATACAGTTGGTATTTCTATATCTAAACCATCAAATTTGTCATCCACATATTGCTTGGTAGCAACATCAAGAGCTTTCTTAGGCCCCAACCCAACAGTTGCAGTGCCATCGTTGTTAACCTCAAATAAATTTTTCGGAGAGGTGGCGGAGGTGCCGAAACCAACTATAAATACAGCTTTGCTATTCGCAACATTATATTTTCCAAAAACTGCCTGGCTGGTTGCGGATGTGCTCAGACCCAATCCCATTGCTATACTGTAAGCATATCCTGCGGTGGACTTAGAGCCCATTGCAAACGATGCTGCACCCGATGCAACTACTGTGTGTCCATAGGCGAAAGCGTAGTTAGAACCATCAGCACCAGCAGTGCTAGTATATCCTCCAGCAAAAGAGTGGGTACCAATAGATTTGCACTTATAACCCATAACACCTGAACATTTCCCAAGTGCTTCATTAGAGTCACCGAATCCAAATGCGTAATCGCCATTTACCTTAACGACATTTCCAAACGCAGCAGAGGATACACCACCTGCAGTAGTTTTATTTGAACCTGCAACAAATGAGTGTCTGCCAATAGCGTAAGTGCCATTACCAAACGCCGCAGATTGGTCTCCAATAGCAAAGTTCTTACGGTTGGCGGCAAATGCACTGCCACCTAAGACGGTGTTGTCATAACCTAATGAGACTGCGAAATCTCCCATCCAAAGTGGGTAGTTTTTACTTGTATCGATACTTTTGTCTTCATTGCCCTCTATTAATTTATCAATGTCAGCCTTACGGGGGTCATCTGACACATAACCCACTTGACAATATGGTCCGATAGCCATAGAGGAGCGACCATATGCAATAGGTTGAGTGAGTCTTCCATCGGGGTTGTTCCCCTCATAGGTAACTACTGATACGATGCTCTCATTTCCTGCCCCTCTCAAGAACAGAATGTCATCCGGTGTCAGATATAGTGCGGTCTTATCAAAACTTTGTATACTTTCATACTGTTTTTGAGACAGCACATTTATTTCTAATGTATCAACATCATAAGATTTTTTATTTGCCATCTTATCTCGTCCTTCTATTATAAATTATAAAATTGGTGACTTGTATTATATTTTCAATATATTTATACAATACAAGTCACCACATAATTCAATTGTCAGTTAAAGTGTTCTCCACTTAATTACCTAGGCTTTGTCATCTGAACAGTGGACTCAATCTTATTGGTAACATAAGTTTCCAAATCGCCTACACAAGTAGTGATGTATTTTACGGCATCATCGGTAAGAACCTTCATAATTGCCTCATAAGTCATTTGGAAAGCAACTTTCTGTGCCTCTGCATCGAACTTACCTTGCTTTTTCAATGTCTCAACATATGTTTGAGTTGTAGCAAGAACTGCACTAGCTATGGTATCATTTAACATATCCAGGTATTTACTTGCCATATCGTCATTTGCTTTTTGCTTAAGTTCCTTTATCTTAACACTAATTAAGTAGGTAAGATAGATACCGGCAATTGTGATAACTGGGTAAACTAACAATTCAAATAATTGTTCTAAAACTAATGTCCAATCCATATTGATATTCTCCTATTATGTATCTTGCTTTGTCAATACCTTACTAATTTTAATTCCAGCTAGCATAAATAACTCACTTCCCCAAAATGTAAACCACGCAGTGGTTAAAGTGGGACTCACTTCAATATGTGTGTAATATTGAAGTAAGAAGTCCGCAGCTGTATATAGGATAATCATAAAGCAAGAAATTACTAACATAATGTTAGACACTTTTTTAATCTTTTTTTCCATTCTAAGTTACCTCTGCCTATATTAGTACATTATGATATAATCATACTTACCGCATTTAAATCCATAGTTTCCAATGTGCAAATCGTAATGAGTGACTTTGTTATCTTCATCTCTTACGGGTGTGTATTCATTTAAGCCACATTGACCGCGTAGCACCCCATCCAAAGGATGCGTCTTTGCTACACAAGGATAGTCATTAAAGCTGTCGCCGTATACACCGTAACTGTAGGAATCATTTGTAGTGACTCTCCGTATAAATCCATAGTGGTCACCGTCATCCTCCATAGCAGGCATCGTGTCTGTTTGCCAACCACTATGAAGCCTGTCTATGTTAACAAAACTCATAATAGAAATAGTCCAGTTAGGACAACTATATGTGACCTCATCTGAGCATGCTTTTCTAGCATTATTAATATCCTCTGATATTCTATCATAAGCACTTGTTTTTTTATTGCGTGGCATAGCTAGCCCGTCATTTTCCTCTCTACTAGCGACAAGCAAGAACACCTTTGGTACCTTAGGTCTGTCAGTAGAAATAATGAGGTCTCCAACAAGTTGTGCTGGGTGAACAGGCAATGCAACAATGCCGGTGTCGCCGTTTGGTGTGATTATAAAGTCGTTAGTGGAAGCGTCTAATGGGGTCTCTACATAGGTGAAATCTTCTTCCACCACTAATTGTCCCACCTGTACATTACTATATTGGGGTTTAGTAGTTTCGGAATCCTCACCCTCAGGAGCCTCCTCATCAGGAGTTTCCAATCCTAGATGCTCAAGGATTCTAGCCAAATCTGTTGATAAGTTATTAAATCCCTGTTGAGCAATAATATTAACTTCTCCAATTGCTAATTGAGCATTCTCAGATGATGCTCTAATATATTCAAGTTCTCCTCCATGTGAGGATTGATTGTTCATAATGGCTTCAATATTCATATTGATTGCAGAGAGAACTTCATTATCAACTTCTCCACCAGTACCAGTAACCCCTGCACCCAGCTTTGCTAATATGGCATCACTCTGAGCTTTACTATTTGCTCCATTTTCAATTACATTTCTGTTTACATCGCTTACAAGTGCTCTTAATCCAATTATTTCACTATTCATTTCTTCATTTTCCTTTCCAAAATTAAATGTCCAAACTGTACAATCCTCGTGCGGAGCCATTAAAGTTTCGAATTTCGTCCAGTACACGAGTGGTATAATATCTGAGCGGAATCCCCAGGTACTATCAATTATTAAGAACTTATCTGTGTAGCGGTCATACCCAATAGCAGTTACAGCATGGCCACCGTATGTCATCGTGTCGTCCCAGGCAAAAATTTCAAGCATAGCAGGTTTATTTGCCTTTATGGACTCCAACAATACCTTCTTTGCCTCTGCTGTCTTGTCCACACCATCTTGTATTAGGTCAAATTTTCTGGCCTTCCAACCGAGGGAGGTGTAGATTGCCCACCATGCAGAACACTCCGCCCCATACATCTCATTGTCAACAGCGTCGACTGAGAATGTCAACTTTAATGTCGCAGGGAAATCGACCGGTGATATGAACTCTCCGGGAGCATATGTTACATCTCTACCAAATCTCTTGTTATGTTTCTCAAGGTACTCCCAAAGTTTCTCATCGGCTTTGTACTCATTGTCCTCGATTGGCAATGAGTAACTATCCTTGGCTGCATAGTCATTTGACATCAATATGTCGCACATATGACCATCAAGTTCTATTCTTCTTGGTTCTATTTCACGCTTTATAAAATCATAATAGGTAGAGTATTGTCTATTCGGATAAACCAAATTAAATATATGGTACAGTGTGTAGAAACCACAACTTCCCCAAGCAAAAACTTTAGAATCAAGAGTGTCACCATAGTACATACCAAATCCGGACGGGAATACACCATCCCACTCATAGTTAAATGGTTTCTTTTGGTTATCGCTCTTCGGTATTGGCATTTTATGGGAGAAGTCACCTACTGGCAAGTTGTTGACTGATTCTCCCCATTGATTTTGTGTGAATGCATTCGGTGAACAAGTACCCCACTTAACTTTAGAGAGATGAGAACCTACAGAATTTTGATTGCCATACTCTCCAATTCTTGCAGATATATTTGTATTCATAAACGCATACTTAGATACATTTACTCTTGTAGTGGCCTTTATGTCAAGTAACTCTAAATTGGTGCAATATAAAAATGCAGTTTCCCCTATGTTTACAGGAGTGGTAGTCATTATATGTGCATCTACCCGATTGATGTATTTTAAGGAGATGCACATACGAAAAGCACCTGGTAAAATATTCTTTATCTTACCGTTAAGTGTTAACCCAACTAACTTTGGGCACTGTGTAAACCACCCATCAATAGAAGTGTCTAGTAAATTTGGGAAACTATACTCCCCGTCTATCTGAGTGTATGCAAAGCAATTTGTTCCAAGATGAACTATTAAAGATGCATCCCCAAAGGATACATTTTTTAAGTTAAATGCTTCATACATAAAATAGTCACCTATAGAGGTTACTCCGCTCTCTATGTGTAATCTAACTATTTTATCTGTTTGGTACTCTGGTATATCATATCTGTAGAAACTACCTGCAACGCAATTTTCTCCCCTAATAAAGGTGTTAACTTTAACCGGCTCAAAATATTCCGTATTATAGATATTCACTGGTTGCCTATCATCAGATGGTTCATTCGCTGGAACATTTTTTATGCATTTGTACATAGCATAAATGTTTGTTTCGTCGCAATAGTAGGTTCCTGCGGTAGCACCCTTAAACTCATAGTAACGGCTCACACCAGGACTGTTGGAGTGGAACTTGTACATATGGGTAAAGACACTATCCTTTAAACTTTGATACTTACCGGAAATGTTACATTTGTATATACCATCATCAATGGAGAAGTTTGTCATTTCACCAGTTCCAGACACAATTGCATCATAATAGTCACCATTCTGGAACAGATACAAGTACATCGAACGGTCACCATCTTTAGATATATCAATAGTACTTATGGCATCTGAATATTTATAACCGAAGTGTGAAATCTCACTAAGTCTTTTGCCGTCAGGCATTAAGACATCTTTCGAATCTACTAATGGGAAATCTCCATTATTTTTAGGTGTTATGCCACTTATAAGTTCTATACTTCCTTTATATTCGCTCATATAAAACTCCTTAAATTATATTTTACTACAAAGGTTATCTATATAGTAATACAATAACCTTTGTAGTAAATTTGTTTCCTTAAGTTGTTGATTGACCATCAAGTGCTATCGTACCGAGAGTGCCGTCAGCACTAACAGTTATTTGCCAACGCTTCCCAGTATCGTCCTGTATTACTGCAACTCTGTGCTGTAGTACGGGCTGTAATTCTGTGGCATCATCTGGTAGTAAACTAGAGTAAATGTCACCAGAATAATCAAGTCCGTTTATAGTAAATAAGTAATCAGGATAAGATATTTGGTCACCAGAGAAGTGGGCAATACTATTTGTGAAACAATCAGATTTAACTACGGATGCTCTTGCATTATATGCTTCATATGATTTTACATATATATTACAAACTTTACTTGCACCACTTCCAGTTATGGTATAGTGGAATGTCGCAACTGGCTCCGCAGTCCCACCGTTGTCATAGGTAGGAATCATATCATCTACATACATTTTCACATGATTGTCTGTGACAGCATAATTATCATCTTTGACAATTCGTTCAATGTAAATAGAGCAGTTTATTTTCTTCTGTAAATACTGGTACTCAAATGTAACGGTTCTCCCAGGTCCTACCCTTGTTGGCATCTTTATAGATGCAATTAACGCAACCTTCTTGTCGGAACTGTCCACCAATGCTTGCGGTCTCTGCAAGAACTGAGGTAAAAATGGTTTTTTAAGGAATGAATAATAGGTACCATAATCAGAATAGGTTAATGGAGTTCCACCACATCTGTCATCTCCATTACTTACCATTCTATAATGCTGAATACGACCTCTGCTGTTATCCAGCCAGTAAGTGGAGGCATCCTTACAAAGTCCGGTGTCTATTACATATGGGCAGTGGGTGCTAATATCACCATGCTGTGCCCAGTCCCATGGTGTACATCCGAACAGACTTACTCTGGTGTTCGCCCTCTGGAATAGGAATCCGATACAGTTTTCATCAGTCTTTTGATGATAGACATTATACGCTGTTAGTTCACATTCACCTTTGTACTCGAACATATTGTCATCTTGGTGCCCCATAAAGAAGCACCATCTAGGTCCAATCATACCGCAGTTAGAGAACTGTGTTCCAGTAATCCATAGTGGTTTTCCAGATGCTTCATCAACATATGAACCCACATAAGAACGATAGAAGTAACCAAGTCCTGCGCTAACGGAGAAAGACACATTAATGTTATCCACAGTTAGTCCGTATATACCAAGACGCTTATTGTTATCAGGTCCCCATGGAGCTGTCAAAGAGGTTTCGAAACAAGATAGGTGACCACTGGTATGGGCATCACCGTTAGCCTCCATCAAAATATTTCTTATTGATGACCTGACATTATTGCAATGATATGGGACGGAATCTGCAAGGCTCTCTTCATTCATTTTGAATATTGAGCCTCCCATTTTGTTGCTCTCATCCGTAATAACCTGAATCCTGATATCGGAAATATTTACGCCATAAGCAATCATAAACAGGTCTTCTGAACTGTTGCATCTAATTATAGTTGAGTTTCCATCACCGCTTATATTTGTATACGGTTTAGTAAACAATTTACTGGTAACTAGGTATTGACCAGCTGGAATCTTTACAGGTTTTCCTGAATTGAGTGCTGATTGGATAGCCATTGTGTCGTCGTGAACTCCGTCGGCCATTGCACCATATAACTGGGGAGTTACATAGGGGTATACAGATGTACCACTATCAGGTCTACCTAAAATATCTATCTCAATATACTCAGTACCATTTATCGCATCTATGAAACTCTTGCCAGGTATTGCAAACCTATGTACAGTTGGGTCTCCTTTGCACATATTACCAGCACTGTCCAATACGCAAAGTTTACCATCACTTCTGACACCATATATCATGACGGCATGTCCGCTTATGGCTCCATAGTCATTTGAAGTGTCCTCGTCTTCCAACTTATATAGAGCAGATGGATAGGTTACAATTGCATATTTACCCTCTGCAAGTGCCTTATATAATCTTGATATTGGATTTATACTTGGGGTTGCCGTGTGGTATGCTTCCACTGTCAACCCAAGTGCCTCTGCCATAGACTTAACCCATCGATGGTCAGATGCTGGGTAGTATTCTGGAATAGTTGTTCCTAACTTCTCTGTTACACTCTTGGCTATAGTCTCGAACTCATCCATATTTTGTAGTGAAAGATTATATAAACCACAGTATGCATGAACAAAGGATACAAACAAACATCCGTTGTTATAATTCAGTAACCCAAGAGGTGGGTTAGATTCATTGTCACCTAGGATTGGATTGTTTTTCCAGTTATCACTGAGTTGCGGGAATACTGTTGGGACGGGATTTTCTACTTGGACTATCTCATTATTCTTATCTGACCAAAAATCCTTATTAGTTGGATGAGCGGTTAAGCAATAGGGTCCAAATGAAATTGAATTTCCTTCTGGCCAGTTGTCAAATGAACTTGCTATGAAGGCACCAGATGCCACCTCCTTCAGTTTATCTGTGATAAATTCTACTCTATGAAGGTTGTGTGTAGAAGCAAACGCACTATAACCTATCTTCGTTACATTTGTTCCGCCAGACACTGAATATAATGTTCTGCAATCCATGAAACATTTATCTGGTATTTCTGAGACTTTTTCGCCTATATTTATATTTGCCAACTTGAAGCAACTGCAAAATGACAGTTTGCCAAGTGTTTCGACATTTGGCAATTCCATCTTCTCTATCCTAGACAGTTGGAATGCGGACTCACCTATAGCAGTCACCTGAGCATGGTTATAAACACTCTTCAAGTTAATCGTTCTAGTAAATGCCCAACCAGGTATAGTAGTAACCGCAATAGGTAGTTTAATCTCAACTATGCGCTCATTCCCTGCAAACATAAATTCTGCAAGTTTTGTTACTTTAATGTTATTTATATAATCTGGTATAACTAATTTCTCAGGCAATTCTGAATATTTGCTACCAGCATAACCGTAGTAAGCACCGTCTCCTCTGTCCAAATATCCATTGTCACTGAATATATCGGAAAGATTCTTGCCACTCACAGTATCGGACATCACTGCATATGGACCTCTAAATTCTGGCTTCAGTGATATCACTCCATCTGTGGTGATATTGAAGAACTTATCATATGCATCATCCCTCTTTGAGTATAGATGTATCTTACTATCTTCTCTTATCAATGCTCTAAGAGGTATTGCACCTGTTTGTGTTAGTACTGTTAAGGAATCATTTCTGTCTGGGTTAGCACTATCAACTATGCATACTCTTCCATCTTCTCTAATTCCATGCACCATTACAACATGTCCGGAACTCGGCACTGGATTAGTATTACTGCTATCTAAAAAAGCACTCACCTTAGAAGGATGGCCGATTATAGCATACTTCCCCTCAGCAAAAGCTGTGTAGAATTTCCTCAACTTTTCCTCTTCTGTCATAGTGCCATCTAAACACTCATACTGAAGGTCGAAGAAATCTGCAATATCTTTGTACCAAGTGGTCGGGCTTTTTGCGGTATACTCTATTAGGGTTTTACCCTTTCTCGTTTCAAGTTCCCTTAAAATACCCTCAAATTCATCAGGACTGTGGAGTTGTAGTCCATAGAGTCCTGCATATGCGTGAATAAAGGATATAAATCTGCAACCACTGTGGTAATGTTTAGGGTCACTATCATCCCCATAAAATATATAGTCTCTCCACTTTGAGTCTGATTGTTCTATGATAGCGGGAGCCGGATTTTCCTGTTGTTTTATGTAGTGCCTATAATTCTTAAATGATTCTGGTGGTGTTTGTGCGTAGGAAATAGAGTAGTCAGCAAAAGCACTGCTAGGTATTCCATCGTCATCATCCCCGAAGTCGTCAAAAGCACTCGCTATAAATGCGCCCCCACCGATACTCTTTTCCCCTAGGTTACTGTTCCAATGGTCTCTAGTTATTGTAGAGTTAGTGTTCTGTGGATTTGCCTCCTCAGTCTGATAGAAAATGCAGTCTAAGTGCTGAAGGTTATATGTACTGTAGAATGCTACATTACCTATTTTTGTTACAGATTTACCTCCGGATACAGAGTACAGACTTCTACACACATAGAATGCAGCCATAGGAATCTCCGTGACATTACCTATATCTATCGTCCTTAAATCTTTCATACCAGCAAATGCCTGTTCACCCATAACTGTAAGATTGGGGAATTCAAGGCTTGTGATACTTGTACTACCGAAGGCTGCAAACCCTATTTCTGTCACATCAGTTGTTCCAAGAACTACCCTTAAATTTTTAGCGTTAATAAAACATTTGTACGGAATTGAAGTTATTCCAGTTGGCAATCGAACTTCTTCAATATGCTGATTATTCGCAAACATATATGGAGACAGTTCAGTAACACTTATGCCGTTAATAACATCAGGTATTATCAATAGTTTTGGGAACTCTATATGAGAACTACCTTCCCTACCATACAGCATATGGTATGTGGTACCATCTTCTGTCACATCTTTTTCCTCATAACCATTATCACTGAAAATATCCTCAGGTTGTATGCCGTTCAAAGTTGAGGAATCAACACTGAATGCTGCTCTATACTCTGGGCGTAAGGATATAACCCCGTCATTAGTTATGGAAAAATATTTTAAGTCAGTTACAGGTGTTGCAAAGTCACTGAGTCTTGAACCGTCGGGCATCAAAACATCTTTAGAGTTTACAAGAGGGAAAGTCCCCCCATTCTTAGGGGTGATACCACTGATTAACTCTATACTTCCGTTATATCCCATAATGTACCTCCTTAGGATACTGTCAGTGTGATTTCACCAAGTGACGGGTTATCGGACCTGTATACCCTATAATATGTGGTATAACCAGAGCCATTTGTAAACTGAAAGTTGCTGTGAATCTCAGTAAATCCTCCGGTGAATCCACCAACTGTAAACTTGCACTCCTCCATTGTTTTTGGAAGACAGTACCAAAAATAATTGTTATTTGTCACATTGGCCTTTATTCCAGACACCTTTGAGTCGGATAGAATTCTATTACCAAGTGCTATTATAAACTCACTGGTTACAGTTTCATTCGGAGCTACACCATAATAGATACCGTTGCAGAATTTAATGGTGTTAGTCTTAGGTGTTGCCTTCATCAGTTCATCCTCAACCTCTAGCGTATAACTAAAGTCTGATGTCCAATCCGTAGCATCACCTATGACATCAAGTGTGAACTGACCGGTAGTAGTCAGTGTATCAACCTTATTTCCTGAAATAGTAATCTTAGTGGGCTTTTTATTCAAACCCCACTGAACAATCACAGACTCAAGTGTCTGACCTATTTCAGCCTTGTCATAGTTTCTATCACCGTTGCCAGTATCTGCTTTTAGTTCTTTTATAGTTAGTTTCTCATATAAAGATGCCTTTTTAAGTTCATCTTCTATCTTATGACTGGACCATGTCTCTTTGGTACTGGTGGAGAGGTCGTTTATGTTAGCATTTCCACCACCGTTAGTAACACCCAATTTATCCCTGAGTGCACTTGCCTCTTCTTCACTTAAATTACTGCCGTCTTTTAGAAGAGCATTGTCCAATATTTCCTGGATGTCATCTCCAGTTTGATTCAATTTATATGTAGGGTTTGACATAAATTAACTCCTTGTACTAAAATCATCCGTTGGTGACCGTTAAGAACATTTCTTCTGAGTCCTGTACCAATTTACCTTCCGCTTCTTTTAGAAGTTGCGGTTCCCCAAGATTTGAAACCAGGTATCTGTCAATACCATCAATGAGTTGCCGATTCAGAGCATCGAGTAGCCAAGATTCCCCTTGTAGGTCCTTTTCCACTGTTACAATATTTAGCCTATATGGGTGTCCATTAAAATTTATGCGAACTCTCTTATCATTAAAGTATAATGCCATCATTCATCCTCCCAGACTACAATCTGTACAGCTGCCCCACCTACTCCTTCTTCAATTATCTCATTTATTTTACTATGCATCACAGTCAATGCAGTATTAGACCTATTTATAGCATCACTGTTCTTATTCAGATTGTCCTGATTTAGTGCTGTCACATTGTCAACCCAATCTGTAGGTGTGCCTAATTTCAGTGGTCCTAATTTTGCTACATCACTCATAAATTACTACCTCATAAATAATTGCAACCGTAATTACAGTTCGTCATCATCATATTCTTCATCATCGTCTGAGTCTTCCTCAAATGGGTCACCGTATTGGTCATTCAGATTCTCGATGAACCAATCCCAAGAACTATCCTCATACATACATCTACTCTCAAGTTCGTCATAGTCATCTCTCTTCAGACCATAGATGTAAACATTGTCAGACCAAACATCCACAGAATCGTACTCGATGTTACTGTTTTCAAGTTCAGACCTAATTTCGTCGGCAAACTCTTCATCAGTACAGTTGCCATTTTCCATATGTTCAGCAATTGTAGGAGGAATAATAAAATCATACTCATAGGTAGGCTCCCAGTCCTCTCTATAATCGTTTTCATAAACTTGCCCCCAAGCACTACCCCTTGAGTCCTCAGTATTGGGTTGCCATACAGATTTATTAGATAAGATGTAACTAACAATCATTGCACCAATCTTGTTAATTGCATTGGTATAAGCATCATCCTCTAATTGATTGGAGGCAATATTATCAAATGCACTATGTATTTTGGAATCTTCAATGGTATCAATCAAGTATGCAACAGAGCCACTACAAGTTTCTAATCCATATCCCTCGTAGAACACATCTCCATCATTGTAGTCACGATACATAATTCTCGTTATTGCACGGACAAGTTCACCGGCAACCGTATCGGACTTCCCATTACTAGGAACAAGAGCATTAAATAGCACCTCTAGTTGCTTTTCAACACCCTCAGTACCATTGACTTCTGCAATTAAGTCAGCGTACTTCTTACTGTTTGCTTCAAACTCAGCCTGTCTTTTAGCCTCAGCATCAGCCATCTCCTTGTCCTTAACAGCTTTTGATGCCATACCCTTTAGGTCAATTCTGTCTGGGTTGTTGAGCATATCTTTTGGCAGTTTGAAATCAACTGCTCCATCTCTGGGTGCCTCTGTCAATGAATTTCTACCCCTAGCAGTCAAGGCTTCGTTTACAGGTTTGTGCCGACTAGGCATATCTGACGATTCAAGTTCCTTCAGTTTAGCTGAGAGTGCTGCTACTGCCTCTGCTCCCCACTCCACATTATAAGGGGTGTTTAAGTAAACATCAATCACCTCATCTCTTGTAGAACACTTATCAAGTTTACTTATGAAATCATTTATAAGAGTAGCCTTCTGCTTCTCAGCCTTTTTCTTGGCATAAGGATTATGGTCAAGAGCTCTGCCACTCTTATCGAAGTATGTTCTTGGAGTTGAGGAACCAAACTCAGCCTCTGCCCAGGTTCTTGGGGGTTCTTCTGTTCTGCCCCTCTTAGCTGCTGTCTCAACAGCCACCACATACTCATCACCGTGGGAGTCCTTTACATATATCCTATCATCATCTTGAGATATTATTTCATCTCCATCCTCGATTCGAGATAGCATTTCCTTGCGAGCATCTTCAATTGATGGGAAATACTTAGAAAGAGACGGTCTCCAACCATATGAAGTGTAACCACCTTCTTCTGGACCACTGACTGAATCTAATTCATATGTTGTGACATAATATCTTTGTCCAGACTCATTCATACCATCCAAGTTTTCATTAACTTTTCTAGCCTGTTCAACAGCCTTGTCTTCAAAGTATCTCATAATATCATTTTGGAATTCAGATACAAGGTCCTCTAAGTGGTCTTCCACATAGTTATCAATTTCTGTGCTATCCATACCCTCGGCATCAGGTAGGAAGTCGTATAGTTTCTCTTCAATTAAGTAGCAGATTAAATCGTCTTTACTTAGTTGTAGTTCTACACTATCTTCCTCATCAAATTCATCATAATCATACCCATACCAAGGATTGCTCCTAAAGTTACGCTCTACTGTAAATTTAACTGATGGATAATATAACTCTACAGTGTCACCATTTATTGTTATATCTTCCTCGTCGCCATATCTAAATGATGCGCTCTCTAATTTCACTTCTCTGTCACAGTCGGGACAATATGAGAATCCGTCCTCATCATATTCCTTTACTGAACCACAATGTCTACAATATTTTGTATCACCACCGTAAACATTGGCGTGCATAATATCATCTTCGAAGTCATCATCACTAAACTCATAAGCCTCATTTTTGGTATCCTTATGAGCCTTCCAAATCTCTCTGTGCCATTCCTTTATCTTTCTGCACTGTTCTGGTTTATAGCCTTTCTTGTCTGCTTTCTCAACAGCTGCCATAAATTCTTCCCTATCATTATTGGCATACTTGTACCCATTGGACTTCAATCTATTATAGATGTCCTCAATGTGGTTAAAAGCAATATTAGGCTTCCACTCCTTCGTAGTATCTTCGGTCATTCTGTGCTTGCGTATTTTCAAAACTATTACACTCCAGTCTTAAATTTTAATTGGTATCTCATATAATTTATATACAATAATAAGAGACCACAAATGATTACCGTGGTCTCTTATTAATTCTCTCTGCTAATACACCGCTAACAAAAAATCTGCGTATCTTTTTAATTATGTCACTTGGAGACAACTCATTTAATTTGTAATATTGTCGATGTCTTGTACTACTTATGGGGACCACCAATAGTTCATTTGCGGTACAATCTTCTAACAATTCCTCAAATACTATAAATTGTTTTGAGGTCATTTTTGGTGGTAGGACAACATAACATCTGTCCTCATACATAGTGTCACCATAATTAAACTTTACCCAACCGTAGTCGTTTACAAGATGGTCATTATATTCGTGTAGGTCTTCTAATGCAAAGTCATCTTCGGTATATTCTGTATCCTTACCCTTTAGATACTCCCTACAAAAATACCAGAACATCTCATCACCGAAAGACTGATGCAGGTCTAAGTTTATTATCTGCCCGTTAGGTCTAACCCAAATTGCCCCACCATCAGTATTTATATTAGATGGACAATAACTCATTAGTTCATCTTCGGATAGGTTCCAGAATGTTTCAATAAGTTCTTCCTCCATATCCCATAGAGATAAATCTTCATTTAGATTATTGTTATTATTATCTTCCTCGCAAGATTGCTCGTACTCATTTAAGGCATCAATTAACTCGCCAGACAAGTTCCCAGTATCACACATAATCCTAGCAAATTCTTCAACAACCTCTTCTTCGTCCCAACTAAAGTCATACACATCACTCAAATAAGAAACAATGCCATGACCGACTTCATGCCATAGGGTGCTCTTCACAGCCCATACTAGGAAGTCGTGGTCATTTTTATACCCATTTCTTTTTGCATAGTTATATATCACCTTTGGGTTTACTACTATTGGGAACACACTTGCATTATCCTGCTCACTAGCGAGAAACATACCGACAAAGTTATCGTCGTAATCTTCATAATCAGTCACTAAATCTATTTCAAAGCCATAATCAAATAACTCAGACTCTATTTTTGATACTAAATTCTCAGCAATGTCAAAAATTCTCTCTTCAAAATTCTTAAATTCGTCAACGCCTGTATCTTCATATAGTCTAAATTTCATTTTCTCACCAACAACTACAGATTTATTTTCAATCATATCTTTAACAAATGTCTCTTTCCCATTCTCCCACACTACCCTTAGTGTGCCACATCTAGTTATAACATCGCTATTCCAAATTTGATATTGGTGAGGTACTAAGTCATCTTCCCATGTCCACTCTGCACCATCATATCCTGTAGCCGACAATTCTTTGTTGGCCACACATTGATATATCCTAGATGACCAATTATCATAAGTATCATCGTAACCGGTTTCCACAAATTCCCTCAAAGTGGAGTACTTACCATTTGAAATTTCTCTCAAAATACTGTAACTTTTGTCAATCAACCCATTCCTATGGCAAAAACTATACGAACTATCGTAACCAGTAAGTATAGAAGCACTCTTGTCCAACTTAACTACTTGGATAATATCACCAAATTCTGAGGCATCGTCAGGACAATCCGCATAAAATCTTCCACCTGAATGGGTGTCTGTTTGGTGTATATTGTTGCCGACACCTCTATATAAAATTATTTCATCATTGTTAGACTCATTCAATTTCTTAATTCTCATTTGACCGTCACCCAATTATTTTACTCATATAAGTTTATACAATGAATAGGAGTTGCTATAAAACAACTCCTATTCAATATGTATTAGTTAGTTCGATATGCGAACAATCCAGTTCCGAGGTCATGTTCTTCACCGTCGTATCTTGAAATGAAGTGGGCAATGCCGTCTTCCATAATGCACTGCTCTACAACAGCATCCATATCAATAAGTCTCTCTCTTGTTGCAACCTGTGTGACCCAGTCCCAACCAAAATTGAAACCACAGTACTCAACATAGTCGTCGATGTCACTCATCAGTGCCTCTACATATTCTTCTTTTGCCTTGTCCACATCGTAGCCATCAGCAATGTCATCCTCAGTGATGATTCCTCTGTCAAGGAGTTCTTCCTCAAGTCTGCCATCCTCATACACGATGTCATCAACATAAGCAATGGTGGATTCCTCAACAGCCTCCTTGAACCATTCTTGGTCAAGGGCATTATTGATAATCCAACTACGGAAGTAATCAGTAAAAGAATCAAGACCCAACTCATCGAACAGATTTTCAATATCCTCTCTTGCGAGTTGCTCTGCTTCCTCCTCGGTTACGACATAGTATTCACAGCCGTCAGGTGTAATAAACTGGTTACCACCTGGTGCTTCGCACTCGTCGGCATCGCATCCCAGATATTTCGCAAGTGCCAACAGTTTCTGCTCTTCGTCAAAGTTCTCTGTTAAAACATTATTCACCATTTTTATACCTCACAAATCTAATCTATGTATATTATGGGCACTCTCACCCACCTCAAATATTTTAGCATAATAATAGATAAAAGTCAACTATTATTTGTTTTATTATGTCACAATTTATATACAATAAATAGGGGGCAAGATACGCCCCCTACCACACTTTATAAACCGAGTTCAGACAATGTCTTATCTCCACCCTGCCTATGTATGGGGTCAACTCCCTTGCTACTAAGGACACGGTTTACCTCATCATCAGAAAGCAGTTTGTTCACCCTTATCGCACCGGTGATTACCCATGGAACAGTGTCTGGTCTAGGATTTGTTCTGTATTTGTAGTAACCATCCTTTGGTAACTTTGGAAGTCCTGCAAGTGAGTGCTGATACTTATCACTTCTGTATGGCTTACCATCTTTTCCAATTCTCATATAACCCTGTTCATCAGACTCCGGTTGATAGTCCACATCCATTGTGTATTCACACTCTGCCCACACAAAGTCTTTCGGGAACTCATATTCTCCGGTCTCTTTGTTCAGTCTGTCAAATTGACTTGCTCTTGGAATATCTCCTAAGTGCCAACCAGGTCTATAAGAGAGTGTGCCACTACCAATAGATTTTACTTGAGGTCTGCCAGTCTTACTTAATCCAGCAAACTCACCCTCATCTGCAGTTAACCATACTCCCATAGGGGTATCTGCTCCCCCAGGGTTTGCAACCATTGGGGGATACAGTTTACCGTTTTTAACTCTGAATACCTTATAAGCTTTACCGCTTTTCTTCGGTGAATAGCCGGCAGGAGCTATTGCTTCTACTAACTTAAATCTCATATAAGTACTCCTAATGTAATCAATCGACTACTCTACCACTAAAGTACAAATCAGTTATGGAGTAGCAATGGTCTGCGGAGTAGCAATCACTGCCATCCTCCTCGGTCACTTGCTCATCAACAGATACTCCTAGTCCCTTATCCATAAAGAAGTGTCTTACTAGGTAGTCTGCTCTACGGTGTTCGTGCTTCCAATCTCCTCTATTGATTTCAATGCACAACCTACCATCAAAAGTTTCGTCTACAAAGTAGTCGAATCCATTATCCTTTAAGTACTGTTGAAGTTCCTCTCTGTAGTCACAGATATTGTAATCATCCTCTATGTGTGCTATAGCATCTTCATAACTTGTATATGGGACATCCTTACCACCGACAGAGTACTGCCACTTTCTATTGTCGGGCACCAGTTCTAATTTTAGGAATCTATTTTCATCCGGTGTATTGTAATCTTCTTTTAAGTTCCCGTCCCTTTCTGGTGGGTATACCCTTCCGGTTTCTCCTCTGTAATGCCACACCTCAATGCAGTCATTACCTTCGTCATCAAGTACAATGTCGTATACTTCCTTGTCCTTCAAGGTACTGCCATCATCCATTGATGTCCAACTAATTTCAGCCTCCATACGGCTTCCATTCACACCTATAACCTTTATGGTAGTTTCCCCTCCGTACAGTCCGGAGTATGTCATCTCGTCTCCGACTTGGAAAGTATTTCTATTTGAAGTGTCAATAGGCTTCAAGGTATTCGTACGGTCTTTAGACCTAAAATCCCTTATGGCGTTGAGGACTTCTCTGTGTTTGGGGTATTCACCGAAAGCGTCTTCCATATAGTCCATAACATCAGTCACGAAATCAGGGTCAGAAATACTACTACCACTCTTAACCAACTCGGTTATCGCATTGAGTATTAGTTTTGAACTGCTGGTGGATTCAGTCATCTTCTGTGGGGGTCTGGCTTCCTTCATTTCAAACTGCTTTAATTCATCGGTGGTCAGAACCTTATCCAAAGCAACATAACATCTATAAGGATTTTCCTCATCGTCAATGACATCAATAACATACACACCTTTAGGGAGTGCTCCAGGTCCGATACCATGCTTGCATAGGTACCACCATGGACCGTCGGATTGTGGATGTTTGAAAGCCTCTTCCAATGACTCATTTATCCAAGATTTCCAATCTCCTGCATATAAATCTCTTACAGACCAGAAATCAATATTGCTTAGGATATAACAGTCGTCATTATAAGAATTAGCAAGATTATGCAGAGTTCTTATTAATTCAATGAAGGATTGTGGAGTACCTAAAACAGTTAATCTTCCATCCTCATCACTGCTCTCAATTTTGTAAGACTCTTCACCTGCGGATGTTTTTGCAGTTATTCTATAGAGTATAAAATCATCACCGGTGTCCCTGACAGTGATTATATACTCACAAGAGGTTAAGTAGGACCTTGATGATTCACTTCTCTTGTAGTCAACCTTAATGTCTCCGACAGGAATAACGGTACTGTTACCGATGGAGATTTCTACGGCATCCTGCAATTTGTCTGCTAAGGTTGCCATCCCTATTGCTACGCTATAATTCTTAGCAGTGAGCCAACTTTCATTGGTAGACTCACCTTTTCTACTCTTGTTCCTTAAAGATTGATAGTCAGAACCAACCTCAGTATAACCCAATTCTTTCAATTGGTCAACAACATCCTCATACTGTTGACGGTTTTTGAACTTCTTATCAGGTCTACCCATTGTAAAGTTGCCACGCTCAAAAGTCTTAGCATCGTTATCAATTCTTAGCTCTTGAATTGTGTAGTTATATTGGTTATAAACCTTTACACTCTGCACTCCACTATCTTCAGGCTTAAATGCCTCTTTAACGGGCATCTTAAAGGACTCACCGAGTTCCTTTCTTACATCGCCTAAGCACATCTTATATAGGTCAAATCCGAAATAGTCACGAATGTCTGATAATGCACCGGTGTCATTTTTCTCAATGGCTTTCTTTACCTCTTTGTAGCACTTATCGTAGCCACTGGTCTTTCTTGCCATTATATCTTCATTAATAGATTTAGACTTAGTATTAGAGGCAATTTTTTTAATTCTCTTTATGTAGTAGTTATCATCATGTGAAGAGTCAGATTCAAGTTTTATCTCATCACCAGTGTTTAAATTAGTTAATGTAAGAACACCTGCATTATGCATTGCAAAGAGAACGAATTCAATCATTTCGTCTACATCGTTAAACGATTTTTTAAACTCGATAAGTCCATCACTGTCTTGTGCTTCGCTTGATTCCTCATCCCAATAGGCACCTTCAACTTTAAATCTGTCACCGGTAGATTCTGTTAAGGAATCAAATTTAAAGGTGTCGCGGATGTCATGTGTGTCATCAATCTCATAAAATCCTGGCTTTACTTCCTTTGCCTTATTCCCATACTTTCTTAGGATTCTGTTCTTTTCCTTTTCATTCTTTGCAATGTAGGGGTTAGAGCAGGATTTGAATTCAAAGTGTGCCCAATCCTCTTTTAAGGACTCCCTATAGGAGCACTTTGTACATTTACCCTTTTTGCTATCAAAGGAAGTGTCTCCACAAGCAGGGCAATCGGTTAGCGATGATGGGTTAACAGATTCATTTTTTGACCAGAAAGCATCGTGCAATCCTAACTCTTTAATAACCAATCCTAACTTATCGTCATCGTAAGCTTTCTTTATCTCTTCCTCAGACATATCAGAATTATCACGCAAGAACTGCATCATCTTATTGTCAGTCTGCTTCTTATAATCGAAAGTCTTTTCCATATTCCTATTGTGTCTCTCAGAACGAGTTAGACCTCTCTCATTAAGGCTACTGGAAATTGGCTTTTCATATAACCATGCGTAATAGAAATCATCATAGTCCATACCGAGTTCTTCACTTGCAAAGTTGAATGCTTTCTCTCTGTCGGAAGAATCTACATCGTACACATCGTAGAACTTGTGTGCATTATTTCTAATGTCCTCAGCAGTAGCATCGGCTAAGACCTCTGCATTTGGGAATGTCTTTATATAATTTGAAAATGGATAATATTCTTTACCGTGGTCAGGGGAACTTACTTCATCAAACCACTGAGAGAATGTTTTTGACTCATTCAATTCTCTCTTTCTTCTTGGGTCACCAATACCCTGCTGTATTGGATGCCCTAATTCACCAACCTCGGAATTATCTTCGATTGGGATTTCAACCATATTATTACCATCTATTTTCAGGTGGGCATCAGCACTTTCATCCAAGTCATCGTCTCCGAATCCGTTGTAACTATCGAACCACTCTTGTGCATCCTCGTCACTCTCAGTTTCATAATCGAAGTATCCAGCCTCAGGTGTATATACTTCGTTGTCACCAAAAACAAATACATTTAGACCATCTGCTGACCTATACCAGGTATAGTCGGTGTAAAACCCATCGGAATCAAGAACAGACTTACTATTTATGAACTCAAACTCGGAATCAGTAGGTGAGTGACTTTCTGTTAAATCTTCTTCCTCCTCGGACGGACTACCACCCAAAATTCTATCGATGTCACTGTCACTTAGTTCGTCCAAGTCTGCAAAACGAGTCACTGCAGTTCTTTTATTTCCGTACACCTTCTCCAGGTTCCGATGAAGTTGCTCTATGTCATATTTGTATTCCCTGTAGTCTCTAATATGCCTTAGTGCTTTTCTGTCCCTCTGGTCAATGTTTACACTACCCTCAGTGAGAGATTCTTCAACATCCTCATCCGCAGTCCATATAATATCACCAAAGTCGGTGTCCTCATCTCCGTTCCACTTTGTTGTGACATACATTATTCTAACCGCATCGTATCCGTACTCCTTAGCATATTCAATAGCTTCTTCCTCAGACTCAAAGGCATCCTCTACCCAATTGTCCGCTACAACACCATAAACAGTTTCATATCCATATCCCCGGGTCATTCTATCTGCTTTCTCGATGTCCCCATCGTTCGATAAGAAAATGTCAGCTTGGATGTCTATATAGTCAGCATCTAAGTATGAATCATGAGTAAGTTGTCCGTCATAGGTAGCATGTGAGTAACCACCTCCATAAACGAATTCACACGATGCACCCCGCAGTTCTTCTACGATTGTCTCCAATAGATTATCTTCATTTACAGATGATGTATACTCATCCATAAGTTCTAACTTATCAACTAGGTCTTTTGAGACCTCCATCTCAACATAAGAACAATCTATCGGTAGGTCATGTTGCTCACCAGTACCAGCGTAGTAGCCTGATGCCTCAAATGAGGAGACCGTACCGGTAAGAACAACAGGGCACTCAAACTTGATGTAGTCACCCATATCAGTAATCTTATATGTACCTAATTTACCACTTAAATTGTAGCCACTTGATTTAATGGTGTAACCTGCTCCTGGTCCCTCGTTTAGTTGCTTCTTACCACTATTTGTACCAGGGGTATGGGAACTATCTTCAAATCCCTCACATGTAGCAGTACCTGTCACATTCCCACCCATAGCAGAGTCAGTCAGGTCATCTGAGCAGATATCGGTTGGGATACCTGCTTTATTAGATAAAAACTGATTTGTCTTCGTAAAGTTGTAGGCGTTGTTGTACTGTACAGTCTTATCTATCCTCTTTTTAAGTTCTTTCTTGTCCTCCTCAGTAAGAGAACATGCTTCATATAGTTCTGTGAGTGAGTATTTGAAATCACTTGCTATATCCAGTTTAACTAATTCTTCTCTTAAATTAATCTTGTTCACTGATTTATGTTCCTTTCATAAATTACTTAGATAAATAGTTATACAATTTATTCCAAGCCTTCTTCGGTATCCCTAAGTTCGTACATTGCATCCAATATTGAATATTCACTGTCCTGACAAATTGGACATCTCCCACTGTCATTCAATCTCATACCACAGTCCTTACAGTATCTATTGGGTTCGACCTCTTTATAGTCTGTAATAAGTAACCTCACACTACTTGGTATTAAGTCCCTCGTAAGACCTATTTTATACCGAATATTCCTGACTGCTTCTTTATGTGTCCTTGCTTGAGTGTACACAACTGCATTACTCTCAACAGTTCTCCCATCAGAATCAAACAAAGGACCTTCATATACATAAGTATTCATTTATATACCCCTAAACAAGTTTAGCCCCATTGATTTTCAATAGGGCAGTTTTAATTAAATTGAACCAAGGAAGTCTGAGAATACTCCTACGGCATCGTCTGCATCCTCTATGTCACCCTCTTGGGTGAACATTACCTTGTTATCTGAATCATTAGAAACATAAGACTTATATTTATTGTTATCTAAATCTAAATAGAACTCACAATAAAATGTGGAATCTTCGGCATCTATCTCTTTGTTAAAAGATACACCATTCAATTCTTTACTTTCTACAAACCCCAATTCAGACAAGGTTGAACTAACTATACCCACCGTGTGCTTTCTGTTTCTGTCCTTTTCAGATAACTTTTGTTCTAAATCTTCTACTAATCTAAATATCATATGCATGCACCAACCTTATCTAGTAAACCTATTTGGAAAATGGACAACATCAGGTACATATGTATCCTTTTCTATCTTGTTAACGATAGCATCCATCATTTCTAAATCCTCTTTGCTCGTCGCAATATTAGACCAAATATTCACATAATGATTATGTGTGCCATCCTCAGCTCCGAATATGTGCCATGCTTTTGTGGACCCCTTATAGATGCCTGACCGTATGCCCCCATTGGTTGAAAAATAATATCTCTTACCAACCTCTGGTTGCCTCACTATACTCTCAACTAATTTGAACTTCAATATTATTCACCTCTATAATATATACAATCTATCTAGGTGAATAAATTACCATAGCTGAATATAATGCAATAGTCTGTTGCCACTCTACCTGATAATTGATTTTCACACTATTCAAATTTATCGAGGAAGCATTGTTTTGGAACCAAGAATTTATCTTCTTGTCAAGTCCATCATTGGTATTAGAACAAAAAGTTTTCACTTGTATCACAGTTCCTCAAACTCCTTCCTCAGTTGTGCAACATTGGTGTTTATAATCTGTCTAAACGCCTGAAGCATCTCTTGAGTGAGAGGTTCTTCATTCTTTACACAAATCTCACCATACTCAGTATTGATAGCAGCGAGCCTATTGTGTCCACATGCTGCATTAGCAATGACACTGTCTAAGTCAAGTAGGTAATTTATCTTGCTCCTGATTTCTGATGCTTTCTCAAATGTTTCAAGTTTCATTTACATACCCAATCCTTTTCAAATATCTATTCCATTCATCGGAACAATCCACTTCATAATCAGTTATACCATCCGGACTCCAAATCTTTTTTACATAAGATGTTTGCAGTTCAATCAACTCAGAGTCATCAACATTCTCCATTGTTCCTCTTACATGCTCTGAGCAATAAGGGCAAATATAACCAGATGTCATCACAGTAGCAGGCTTACCACATACACAACACACCTGCTGACTGAGGAATTCATATTTATCTAAAATACCTAGAACCTTACCAGATGCTCCATTATTATAGAGCCTCATAGAGCCGTATTTCTCTTTGATTTGGAGAAATCTAAATCTATGCTCATCCCCATCATCCTTCAACGGCTCTAGTATATCTTCACAGCACTGCAGAAAGAGAGGAAACCAACCCTTAGGCAAATCATTCTCACCTAATACATATTCATAGTCGTAATCTGGATATACTTTGTTATCAGTTAATCGTCTTGGCAATAAGTATGGATACCTATTAGTTAGTTGTTTCCTAATCTCTTTACTTGAAATGTCACCATTTGGCATGCTTTAATCCCTCCCAGTAACCTGACCAATCAAGAGCTTGGCCACAATAGTTGCAGAAATTTAATCCCTCTTTATCCAGCAACTCTGCACAACCTGGACAATAATGTCGATATGTCCAAAATGATTTTCTATGGATAACTGGCTGTTGCTTTCGTCTCTCTAAAGCTGCTATTGCTACTTTAACATACCCTGTTACAGGCATTTTGTAGATATCGTGGTCAACCCCGTACTTAAAGTGGGAAATAGATTCATCAATTAAATTCATTGTCTATCACTTAAAGTCCTTTACCTTAATCTTAACAATTACACGCTTGCCGCAACGGTCGCGCATTTCAACCTTAGGTCGACCTACAAGGCCTTCCATCATTGCAGTGCCCATAGTAGACTTAGGATTGGACTTAACAAAGTCAACGCCTTCCTGGATAGTTCCCTCAAAGATGATAGGAACTACATCAATTCCAAAGGCTTTAGCAATATCCTCAATAGAGGAACGAGGCTGATAATTACCACTGATAAGTACATCAAAGAGAATAAAACTCACATCTCTACGATAATTACCACCCTTTTGAATCTTGGGGCCATAGCCCTCACCAAACAAGGTTACTTCCATTTCACCAAACTTCTGCTCAAAGATTTGCTCGGTCTCATCAGAACCAAACATCTCAATCAGTTTATTCAAAAGGTGAACAGGGATTTGTGCACCTTCATTGCGACCACCGTATGTAACCTTATGTCCGTCCCAATGGATTTGAATGTTGGTACCATCTACCTTCTCTGTGAACTGCCAAACATTATCCTTCAAAAATTCTACTGTAGGGTTTCTAAACTTACCCTCAATAATCTTCTTGGTACCTTCAAGGTCTCGTTCGTACAAAGTTTCAATCTTATTATATTCAATCATAGTTAATCCTCCAATTAAAATTATTTATTAAGCTTAATAAATGTTATGTCATCTCCAAGGAACTTATAGTCAAGTACACTTGTCTCTTCCTCATTCAATCCAAACTGTGCACAAGCTTTTTCTTTTGCTAACTTTTTATAGGTATCTGCGAAAACATAATCAGTAGGAATTTCAACAATTGCCATTTTTGCGGTAGGAAATGACCTGTGCCCTAGTAAAATATAGATATAAGTATTATTCACTTTAAACCTCCGCTAAATGAAATTCTTCAAATAATACAAATTTGTCTTCCCAAGCATGTCCAATTCCTATGCAATTCTCACCATCAACACCACTTACCCAAATGGACCTGACTGGTTTATAGGACTGAGACAATTCACTAAGTCTCAGACCATCTTCAGGAACTCCAAAGATTGTGGTAAGATTATGTAAAATTGCTCCAATGTTATGGGTATCATTATGTATTGCGTGTCTGTATCTACTGAGATAGAACTCTAAGCAGACGAGATTACCATAGTGGGGTAGCATAAATATGTCAATAAATTCCAACCTGTCCGGGTCAAGACGAAAACATTTTCCGTACCTATCAACTAAGTAGTCTTGATTTCTAATAATATTTTCCTGCATACTTTCCTCCTGTATCAAAACTCGTAAAACAATTAATACTAATAATGTTTTATATATCATGTCATGATATATTATATATATATATATTAATATTAATAATATTAATTATTTACGAAATTATATGACCTCTTTCATATAGCCATTATCAAAGTTACTCAGGTACGACTCTATAAGTCGGCTTTCTGCCCTGCTCTTACTAAACACAATCACATGCAGTGTATCTTCCCATTTTCTTGTGTAGCCGTTATTAACTATGTACTTTATGCGGTGTTCAGCAAGGAAGTTGCATAAGCCAGTTATGTCATCCTTATGGGATGAGGTTATGACCATTGTCCATTTAGAATCTTTCCTAAATCTGTTGCTTAGTTCAAATGCTATGTAGTTTCCAACACCTGCTGACAGTGATACAATTATTATCGCAATGATGCTATTATCTTCAATAATTTCACTGATTAGGAAATAAAATAGTAATTGTGACACAACTACAAGTATGGATGACAATATCTTTTTCTCTTTGTATGTGGCAATACTTTTTGCCGTAATTACTACATTATCAAGAACCTTTACAATCGCAAGTATAATATATGACACCGAAAACCCCCATGCCTTTAGTCCCCACCATTATATCACACAGTGGGGACTAAGTCAACTATTATTTAACATTCTCCTATTGTATCTTTAAAAGATTCCTCATAAATCGACCTCGAACACACAGGACAATGTACTAGGTAATCCCTACCGTTACCTTGAATCCCCTTTGATAGACTGATGTTGCTCATCTTGTAGTCAGTTTTATTGAACTCCAAAATTGCACCACATCCAGTGCAAAAGGCATATTTAGGTTTTATATGCTTATATTCAATGACTCTCATATACACATAGTCAACTGTTAGAATCATTTGTTGCAGGTCTAGACATTAGCCACGCATACTCTGCCTCAACTGCTTTCAGTTTAGCATTGAAGGGGAACAACTGACCAGTGGAAGTCATCCAGAACAACTGCTCACCATTAATCTGAACCATTTGTACCCCCATAACTGCGAACTGCTCTGCATTCATAGTACGCATAATAGCCTCATAGATTGTAGAGGGGGGTGCCTGCTTTACATCCCCAACAGGAATCTCATTGGGGTCGCCACAATCTTCCGTTTCAGGCCGTACAATCTTCAGATTGGGGTTCTTCTTTGTTTCTTTTGTCATATCACTCATAACTAATCTCCTTTTTATCTTCACGGATACCTACGAACACAGGGAATTGTAAACTCTCCTCACCGGTATCTTTATTTTTTGTTACTTCTTTATACTTGACCTCAATGATTTGACCAATGATTGAAGAAGGATTTTTCCAAATGCTTTCACGCAATTCATCAGAAAATCCAGAGCCTACTCCAACTCTATTTCCTTTGAAGTCTACAATTACTGCACCTAGTTTACCTGCATTCCTGCCAGTGCCTTCTTCCACATCGATTACCCTTAAATCATATGTGTAGAATTTCTTTACCTTAATCAAATCCTTAGTGCGTTTGCATTGATACGGAGCATCAAGGTTAACCATAACACCTTCCATATCGTGAGACTCTGCGTAGTCCAAATAACTATTGATTTGTGTGTGGTCATAGCCATCGTAGAACATTTCAACCACCGTGATGTTATACAAGTCATGGTTATAAATTCTATGGCGAAGAACTTTATCTATGAGGTATTTTCTCTTAGAGTAAGTCAAACTGGAAATGCCGTCCTCAAACTCTCTTCTAGGGAGCAAGTCAAAGATTACCAACTTAAGTTTACTCTTGTCTTTATCCTTTGAGTTAGCAATACCTGTTCCCTTTTGAAACGCTTCACTGTCAGACAGTCCCTTTTCATCTAGGATGAGTTCACCGTCAAAGACCATATCTTCTTCGAATGTTTTCGAAATGACATTCAAGTCATTCAAGATGTGTTCACAGCCTGTGTACTCTTTACCTTGACGAGTATATAACTTCCCCTTATAGTAGAAACACCTGTTGCCGTTCAGTTTCTGAGAGATAGAAATCCAAACTCCACTGGGAATGGTGACATTCTCAATTGATGTGCCAAGCATAACATTTAAGGTGGGAATAAAATCCTTTCCGTACACCTTTTGACAAGTCTTGACATCTACACCTGCTCTAAAAGATTTGGTTATAATCTGCTCAATGAAGTCCTGAATATAACCATTGTCGGAGAGTTTCCATATGTAGTGTTGGATATAAGCAATATCAGAATCTCTACCGGTATTATTGGTCTTTGAATATTCCAGCAAGTCCAAAATATCATAGTCGGAAGGCTCAGATTCACAGTATCCGACTCGGATATACTTCTCCATCTTCTTAGTGCTAATGCCTGTCACTACCATAGGGTCAATTAGGAACTTGAGAACACCCTTGAAGTCCTCGTCGTTACCATATTTTCGTAGGATTTCTTCTTTACCTAATCTGGAAGAAGTTTCCTTGAGTTCATAAAAAGCATTATAAAGTTCTTCGGTGTGCATACTTATCCTCCAACCAATGATTATCTATGTAAATAAAAACAAATACTGCTCCAACAATCAATAGGCTCCAGCAAATCCAAAACACTATCAGTTGCCACTCTGTAATATATGATTCATATGCTTCTTGAGTTGTCATACCTCTATGGAAACTTACATCACTTATAGTGTTATTTCCAAGTTCAGCATAAATGGTGCCCTCAGACTGAATAGGTGTACCATAATAGACATAACGGATTGTTGGCGATTCTTTTATCGTATCTATATGGACACTGTCTGGGAAATTTATAGTTCCATAGGGAAACTCTACACCAACAAAAGAAATCTTAGTAGACTTTTTGCTCCAACTATCGATGGGGTCCCAGGTCCAATAGGTTTCTGTTCTTGTCCTGACCTGGGACTTACCATTCACTGTCACAGTGTATGTAACAACTCTTGTATGTTGAGTATACCTTTCCTTGACTTTCTTAACATAAGAGTATTGTCCACCGATTTCATCATATGTAACTGGGTCTAAGCATTTTAACTCACCATACACAAACGCATTTCCAACATTGGTTTGCATTCCATACTGAAATAAATCTTTGTTATTATCTATGTGGATTGCTAAATTATATTCTTGCTGTTCAAGCATCACTGCGTTCTCAATGGCACCTGCAATCATAAAACCGATTATAAGTAGAACAGCAATGATAGCAATACTTAAGAGGATTTCTCTTTTCGATATTGAGAAATTATCAAAGTGCCACATCTACATCACCTTAGCCGAACAAATCAGTAGGAGCATCGGAACTCACATCATAGTTAAGTTTTTCAAATGTCTGCACTTCATAACCAAGCATACCAAGGATACTACGATTGGGGAATTTCTTCACATAACTATTGTACTTAGATACCCAAGTGTTATAGTTGCTCCTAGTCTTTGCAATAAGATTTTCGGTAGTAGCAAGTTCAGTCATAAGTTGCTTATAATTCTCATTGGACTTCAATTCCGGATACTGTTCTGCAACGACATTTACACTGGTCATAACCTCAGATGCAACTTCGTCACTGTCAGAGCCACGAGCCTCAATGACCGCCATTAGTGTGTTATACTCGTGTTCATCATAAGCCTTAACACAGTCTACCAAATTCGGGATTAGGTCTGCTCTTCGCTTTTCCTGAATCTTGATTTCAGACTGTGCGGTGGTAATCTGCTCTTCCAAGGTGATTGCAGAGTTCTGAACACCCTGAAATGCGAATACGAACAACAGCAAAACTGTGATGATTACTGCCAAGATAATTAGACACAACTTCCAAGAAAACTTCATATTTATTATTCTCCTTCAAATGTAATTAATTTATCGATGTATTTTCTATCCTCACCTTTGAACACAGGGATGGTGAGGTCAATGAACCACTCAGTACGGGTGGTAAGTTTACCGTCAATCAGCTTAATCATATCTTGCTTAATTACGCAAGTTCCACGCTTTTGACTGCAGAGATAGTTGTTCCAGTTTACGCCCTTTTGAGTCATCAACATATCCTGGATTTCATTGCAAGACTTCCCATGTAACTCTTTATGAGAGAAGTATGCCTGTCCAACCATCTGGATAGAATTACGGGTAGCATCCAACTGACGCCAGTAGATAAGATTTGTCACCTCTTCCTTAGGAATATTAAAGCAACGAGCATCGAACATAGCACCCTTATTTAATGCATTCGCATATGTGGTAAGAAGCTTGTCAACTGCTTGATATTCGAAATCATTTTTAGGGTCAGCACTCTCAAGTTGGTCTACCTTTGCATTCCACCACTCAGTCATAGACTTCTTAAAGAACTTGTTAAATGCCATTGTTGCCATAGAAGCAGAGATGGAGCACATCTTCTGAACTTCGTAGTCAAACCAAGCGGAACTATTCAAGTTCTTGTAGTCCACAAGGATAAGAGTGATTTCGTCGGACTGAGTATATCCAAGAACGCATCCCTGAATATTCTCACAAAGATATTTAGTTGTTTCCTGCATTGACTTGATAAGTACATCATCAAATGGCTTCTTAAAACCTTTTGTAAATGTGTGGAAAGCCTTACCGTCAATTCTGATTGCTACGGGCATTCTGCGAACAAGTCTTGTCTTAGGAACCTGTTCATAGAATTCCTTCATTCTTTTGCCAAGGTCATCATGTACTGGCATATTGTTTACCTCCTATAATATATTAGTCTTCTTTCGGACAATAACGATAAGGGTCATCACCCTTTGGGTCATACTTATCATTCCAAGGCAGATGGGCGATAATGGCGACCAACAAGCCGATACCAGCAAGCACTGCATAAAAGACAACTTCTCCAATAGTGGGTTCGATAACCATATTCATTATCCTCCAAATAAAAAATATCTATGTAACCTCAATCTCTATCAGTTACATAGATATTATATATTATATTTTACGGAATGTCAACTATTATTACCAAATACTAGAATAATAATCATTCCAAAGTTCTGCAAAGTATTCATAGTCATCTTCTCTACATTCTTTGCATGCTGTTATCCAATTATTTGACTCTTCTACATAGGCAGTATTCCTGCGTACTGTTTTTACATTATACCTAAAATATCTCTCACATCGAGGGCAGTAACCTAACAGTCTTTTCCACAGAGGTACTCTTATTGAATATTTATTCATTTCTTTTGTATACTCCATATTCTGTTAGTTATCCTCTGTGTCATCTAAAACCTTCTCACTACCAGTGATATGTTTTCGTGCTTCTTCAAGCCTATGTAACAACACTTCCCTTGCATCTTCTGACATTTCTCTTTTCTGCCTGAAAGGATTTTTTCCTAAGCGGTATGGAAATAGGGGGCAACTCTCCACCGCACACTCTTTAACCTCTGTAAAGGAGCCACAACAGCAGTCGATGCACTTATCCCTGATGGCTTTAACTGGGTTAGTTTTGTACTCAATCATTTTTATTTTCATCCTCCATCATCTTTACATAAGCATTGACCAAGGGTCTATATAGAATCTCTTGACACTTTGCATAAAAAAGTCTATCACTTTCACGCTTGCTCATTTTCTTTGGTTTAGGTGGTAACTTACCTTCTCTTGCAAGTTGGCAGTTTGGATTATATTTATGTTGACCCATTAGCATTCTCCTTTTGTGATTGTAGCAGGTGTTCTTCTGCCTCTTCTCTAGATAGGAAGATAGATTCTCCTATCTGGTCTATATCAATTCTGTAATAAAAGTATTCACCGAATGTGCCTTTTCGTTTCTCAGTTATTTGAATACCAAAATCCTCAGAAATCTTAATTTCGCTTACAGCACTTTCTTGAATAAACCAATCACCTACACCCCTGCAGTAAACCGTATATAGTCTATCTCCGACCTTACAAGGAAGCACTGTTACACCACGATTGATAAGCCTAGATGCAAGGATTTTAGATTCTTCCTCTACCAAACGAGGTGAATTTTCATATATCAGTTGCGCTAATTTTTCCATCTTAATCAATCTTTAACAAAACATCCTCTGTCAGTAATTAACTTTCTAATATAATCAGGCATTGTGTATTCCTTATCACTTGTGCCTACACCGATACTTGACCAGATAGATGATAACTGATATGTCTGTATGTCATTCTTGAGCAATAAGTCTAAGTGCTTTTCAAGAATCTCCTCAGGTGTCATATCAATTTCAACAACCTGTCCGCAGTCTGTTCTAGCCGGAGTGCTATCACTCCAATAAAAATACTTTCCAAAGTAATCACTCGTCTTAGTCTTCTCTTCATAATGCATAGGAGACCAATACTGCTCTACAGGCTTTTCAAGCCGTTCGAAACCTATCAGTTTTCTATCCCACCAGTATCGATTACGAGTTGTCTCACTATAAACGGGTTCATACCAACGATAAAATCTTCCCAGGAAAACATCTCCACCAGTGAGTGTACTATAAAGATGGCCAATCTCTCTTTTCTTGGTCTTGCCCCTCTTCATTGTGGCACGCTTCTGCTCGTCTTCCAAGAACTGTTTGTAAATAGGCATATTCTTTGTTGTCATACCTACGCCGCCCTTGCACCGCGCAAAGGACAGCTTCTCCTGGCACTTACCATTAATAAATGTGCTGTTCAAAAGAAGTTCAAGCAGATAATCCGATGCGATGCCAATGATGAATTCTTTATCATCTTTGGTAATCTTACAATTCCAGAAACTCAGCTTACCACCCTGGCTACTACCGCTGGCGCTATCAAGAAGTTCAAGAGTGAACCCCTCGTTAGTAAAATGGTACTCTACACCTTGATGTTCAATTACATCGGCATAAGTACGAGTTTCAATGTTGTAGGGCTGAACATACTCAGTCCATTTGGCCCAGTTGTGAGCTGACTCCAGCATTTCTTTATTCTCAGCATCCACTACATAGCCTTGCAAACAATCTTCATGTACTCTTTTATAATCTTTCCAAATTCTAGCGGCTTTTGCCACGATGATAATATTCTCAGGAATTTTCCAACCTTTATAGTCAGCCATCAATGAGCCTCCTTATCAGCCTTATGTAACACATCAATCCATTTTTTATAACAATTAGGTAAACTATTGTAGTACTTCTGATTGATGAACGGAGCCATATGTGTAGAAATCAGCCAAGCAAGAGTAGGACTATGACCTTCGATTCCATAACTCAGCCAAGCACCTACAGCCTGATGACCATAGTAATGAGCAGTCTCTGTCACTTCACCCTTGGTATTGGTAAATGTTTTCGTGTAGGGCTTACCAATGTCGTGTAAGAACCCCGCATTGATTACCATGGGAGGGGCAACATCATAAAGAGAAGTGCAACAGCGTTTGCAATGCTCCAATACATTCAGGGAATGATGAGGATTATCATGAGGGATATCCATAGCATTGACTAAATTCTTATAGTACAATGCCTTGTTATAGTAAACATCACTAATATGTACAGAGATATCATCAAATCCCTCATCGTAAAAAGGAGCTTCAAAGCGTTTGAGCATCCTTTCAATGACCTCAGGTCCTACACTTCTATCTCTCAACGCATCTCTTGAAAAGGTAACATCCAGAGGTGCCCATACGATTACACATCTTTTTCTTACATGTCTAGGTGTCGCACTGAGGATGCTATAACGAGACTTTCTTGTAACAGAGGTTGCATCATAAATAACATCGAAACCATTATTGAGTGCTTCCACCGTTTCCTCTCGCATAATCTCAAATACCTTACCAGGATTATCTTGACAATTAGCATCTCCATAGAGCCTTTCTCTGATAGCATCACTGCTCATCCATACACAGGTAGGATTATCATGTATGTAATTTCTTGCATATGTACTTTTACCTACTCCAGGAAGACCCACGAGGACAATCAACTCCGGGTGCTCTCTACATTCAATATCAAAATCTAAATCAGGGCAACAATATGTCATTCTATCTCTTCTCCAAAAACTTTTTTAATTTCAGACATAAGCCATTCAATCTCATTCCAAGTCAAATGACTCACCTCACAAGTAAGCCTACCCAGTTTATCACACGCCATTGTCTACACCGTCCATCTTTGTACCACAGTTGGGGCAGTAGTTTCTCACTCTTTCGATAGACTTACAGGAAGAACAATCTCCAATCTTTGCTCTCCCATCACCAGTTGTAATAAATCTGATATTCTCCCACCACCCGTGTACCACTTCCACAGCATCAACGGTAGGAGCATTGCCAATACACTCCCGAACCATATCAATTAACGCAATTTGGTCTGTATCGTGGCATTGTGTGAAATGCTCAAAATAATCAACAGTAACTGCAGAATCCAAATCATCGGCATAAATCAGCCTCTTTTTATTTGCCATCTCCTGCCCCCCTATTCCACGCTTCGATTGCTTCTTCTTCGGTATAGAAGTAACCAACACTTGCAGTATGGTGTTCTCCACCGCAAAAAACGCTATATAGTATGTTTCTCAAATCTTGTTTGCTTTCATGAATTGATGGTGTTTCACCGCAAAACGGACAAGGTCTAGGTTCGGCCATCTTCTTTCCTCCATGTCCTAATAGTGGTTATAACTAATCTAATGAACCACATTAGTCCATAGGTAGCCATGCAAATAAAAGCTAATGTGAATATTGCGATAAATGCACAACAAAAGATATATTCTAACAATTCCACAGTTTATCTCTCCTTAAATTTAATGTACTGGTCGAGAACCCTATCCCATCGATATACATCCCAACCACTAACATATTCCTCACCACTGACATCTCTATCATAGTTCATAAACATAATCGGTTGAGCAATCTTATCGAAGTTTTTAATAACTTCTGCTGCACCCTTTTTATCGAGTCTACGAAGTCCACGAGCAAATTCACCAATGCCATCCACAGCCTTAATATAAGAGCTCATCAAATTCTTTACCCAGTTAAGAGATTCAGAATAATCAGATGCATAAGTGAGAAACTCAGTTTCTTCTCCTTGCAAGATAACATCAATCAAATGCTTTCGAGTGACTACATTATTATTACGAGCATAGTGAGCCATAACATACTTAGGAGACTTAATCTTGCAACGGTTAAAATACTTATCGTAGCATACATACCCCTCTGCATCCCAAGGCAGTGAATAAGATGCCTTTACAATGTCTTCTAAAGTATTGAGGGCATAGATTTTAGGTCTAGGGAACATTTGAGTGTTCATAGCGTGTGCATCATTTTCCTCACAACCGAACTGAACGGTTAGTTCATTGTGCCTAGCACCCAAGAAATAGACATCAGTATATTCATAAGGAATAACGACTCTCGTATAAGGGGATACCATTTCGAAAATATATGTATAGCAAGGACTTAGTTTATGTAACCATCCAATGATGCCACCAGGCCATCTTACCTTAGTAAGATTCTTGCTGACACCATCCCAAAACAATTCCTTAAAGTTATCTTTTCTAACATCAGGTACCGGAGCATCCTCTGCATTTATATTAGCATTAGTAGAAACATGCCACTTGCCATCATAGCACCACAGTTTCATAATGGAGCCGTCAATCTTCTCCGACACTTTGATAGATGACCAATCCATATCAGGAACATAGGATTCTCCATAGTTGCCAAACTTATTAAAAGCATGGCAAACAGGAACTTCCCATTCACCTTCACGGAAGATGATACCTCTTGCCTCTCTCACAATCTCTAAGTTATAGTCAGAGGAAAGCTGGTTATAATTAAAGATGACAAATCCGTCACACCTCTTGATGCGAAGAGAATAGGGTTCCTGGGAGAGTAATTCTTCCCAATTATCGTGAGTTGCACAGAACTCACCTAACTTAGTATTATATGTAGCCAAATATTATCACCAAACTTCATCTAAAATCTTTTTATTAAGAACGCTGTCAGGACATTCGAGGAGAATGTCCGTGTAGGCAAGTATCTGACCTTTAAACTGATAGTGCATAGGGTCGTCTTCTTTACTTTCCTTCTTAGCCTTTGCAAAATGAGCAATTTGCTTCTCCAAGTATTCTTTAAGTGTCATTGTGTATAAGAACCTTTCTTAATAATTTCTATCTGTGCAAGGCAGGGAATCACTTGAGCATTAGGTTTGAAAGTGTACAGCAATCCATCAGTTAGGCATACTGCGTTATAATTAAGAGCATCAGAAACCTTAAAGGGTCTCGTTGCCATATAAATTTCTCCATCAAATTCAAATACATATCCATTGGGAATCGTATTGAACTCAATCTTATTCTGACTCTTATCGATAACTTTCATCATCATACCTCCGTATAAGAGATGCCGGCGTCCTTGCAAGCATTGCGAACATTCTCTATTGCAGTATCGCCCCATACAGTAATGCAACGAGGCAAGTTGTAATGTGCTTCACCATAAACAGTGGAGAAGTGGAAAGGGGTATCCAGAAGTGCCCAAGCGACCTTCTTAAAACTATGTCTGGTCTTGAACTGAAATGTACACATACTCATATGTAAATCCTCCTTAATTGTTAGTGGGTTCTCCCAGGTTTGTTCCGCAGAATGGGCAGATAGGGAATCTTTTCTTAGATTCCTCCCTATCTCGTGTCTTTATGATATTGTTGCAGATGTGGCAATCGATACTCAGGTAAACAATATTTCCTTTACTATCAACTGCATATCCATCTTCCCAATGAGCATTGTGGGGTTCACCTTGTCTCATACTAATTACCTCCATTTACTACATTATACCAACCAATCACACGAAAGTCAACTATTTAATTGAACAACTTGCGATAGTGGTAAGGCATTGCATTGAGAGCTGCATTGCGGATAGCCTGCTTACGAGCCTTGCCGGTCATCATAAAGGACTCCCAATTGTGCTTGATGACATAGTCAAAGGGGAGAAAGACTTTCTCTTCTCCAACTTGAATACCAACACGGAGTTCATTCCTGTAGGTAAACCGGTTGTAGCAGTCACCAATCCAGAACACCTTACCAACAGTGCCCTTAGCTACCTTGCGACCCTTAATCACGACAACCTCATCACCCTTGGAGAACTTCTTAGCCAGTCGCTCATTCTCAATCTCATCGAACAATACCTTAGCAGTTGCCTTGTAGTAGCGGTAAGCCTTACGGATGGTATCCTCGGTGGCATCAATCTCAGCGGTGCCACCAGCGGGGCAACGAGTAGTGTCATATTCAATGGTAACCACACGACCCTGTTCCTCATCCCAGCACATAGCATAGAAGTCAGAGTCCTCATAACCGTTACGCTCAAAGGTATCGATAACGCAACCAACATACTGAACACCAGTATCACCATAAATGTAAGAACGAATAGCCATAGCAGAAACCTCCATACAGTTGTTTTGATTTACATACTTATTATAATATATAAATAGATAAAAGTCAACTATTATTTAAGGGTAAAATAAAAAAGAAGTGGACATTTAATCCACTTCTTTAAATTTCAAATTGTCAGTAGGGAGGTGTCTGATATCATTATATGTATACATCCTATTGCAGCTCGGACACATAACCCTATAATCACCATATGCTCTAAGTTCTTCCTGCGCTAGGTCGTATCTAAACTTAAACCAGGAACAGCAGTTATCGCATCTTCTATGTGTGAACACTTCCACTTTTGTTCCTATGGTATAGTCCAGCAACCTCTCTTTTACCTTACCCATTTAATCTCCTCTTAGTGGCAGACTTGTTATTTGTCTCAAGTTCTTCAAGTCTTGCTTCAATCTTCATAATACGGGAGTGGGTTTCATCCATGTAGTTGTACATGGTGTTTCTTTCCCGTTCTTTTTCGACTGCTTCCGCCATCATCTGATTGAATTTCTTCTTACTAATCCACATTACTTCTCACCCCCTCCGCTGGTACTACCAAAGCCACCAACACGCTCTGCAGTTGCAGTATCATCTTCAACAGTAAAATAAGGCTGAATAATTCCCTGGAAGATTGCATCTCCCTTTTTAATAACAAATGGGTCAATGTTAATAGATGCTTGCTGAGGGTATGTAAGTTTCACCCAAATATGTCCCTCATTACCAGGATTGTCGTAATAGTCAGCATCGATAATACCTACAGTATTTGCAAGCATAATGCCATACTTGAAACCGTGACCACTTCTGGGATAGGCTCCTAAGAACTTATCAGTGTCACATTTAAACTTAATGCCAGTAGGTAACTTAATACTCTCACCAGGTAATAGGGTAATATCTGTTACTGAGAAGAAGTCGTAGCCTGCGGACTGTGCAGTACCCCTCTGTGGCAACTTAATCTCATCATAGGTAATAGGGAATTTACCTACAATATCTCGCATATACTGTTTCTTACTAATCTTTTCAAACTTCATTTGCCCACCTCTAATTTATAATACTTTTTATTAGACCAATCATATCATCAATTTCAAATGGATGAATAGAGTCTTCTGGTATCTTCACAGAATAAACTGGTTTCCCACCATAGGCTGTGTGGTATTCAATGTATCTGTACTCTAAATCTTTTGAGAAATCAAGTATAACCACCGTATTGTCCACTGTGGAGAACCCTAAAAACAATGATTTAGAATTCTTTAACCTATGATATTTATTATCTCTCAAATCTATAGAACCACTAGAAGTCCAATACCGAGTATAATCACACATAATCTCCATAGGGATACATATCCCATTCACAATAAGTACGGCATCACTATCGGTGGTCACATTATTATGAGGGAGCACCTGTCTTTCCTTGTCCGCACCGTTGTGTCTCACATCAAGTCCAGCATCCCTTAAAGAACCTATAATGCAATCCTCAAATACCCAAGAAGATACTAAGTCTCTACCATATTCCATTGGATGCCTACGGTCTCTTTGATGCTCACAAGAGATGAGACACCTCCACACATCCGGATACTTATTGCGTAAAGAAAATTCATCACCAGTAAGTATTAAAATATTAGGCTCCGAATACCTAAGTTCTATAGCTTTATTTATTATCCCATTTGAAAAGTATTGAGATAATCCATAAAATGCTCCCATATTATGTAACATCACCTCTGTGCATGACCACTATCTGTACTTTTAGTTCTCCTACATATGCGATTATAATGCCTTATTGTAAAATTGTCAACTATTATTTGCATGCGAAAAAGTAATCGTCATCTAATTTAGTTATAGTAAATCCCCGTCGCTTATATATCTCTAAAGAACTCTCATTAGAAACATCTACTACAAAATGAGCATCAGGAAAACTTTCCATAACTGTATCCCAGAGAGAAGAGGCAATTCCTTTTCTCCTATATTCTTCGTCAACAACTACTGCAACACATGCGATTACTTCTCCATCTAATTGACAAATCGGATTATGTAAGGTCTCTTGATAGGGTAATATATCTACTTCTTCTTTACAGGTATAAATAAGGTTAAAATATTTCCTATCATTCTTTCTAATTTCATTATAATCAATACATAAGATAAATCCAATTAATTTATCTCCATCTATTATACAGAAACTTTTATCACGATTGATGCAATAGGCAATAAGACCCCTAAGAGTTTTATCCATATCCTCAAATCTAGTCTCTCTATTTGGAAACATTTTAATATAGTAGGGGTCGTCCATAAATGAAGTGCAAAATAGATGCATGACGGCATCAATATAGTTTGGATTTAATTTGCATAACATCATCCGATGTCATCCTCACTTTTTAACATACCTAGTTTTACTTCTAGCTTAAGTAAAGCATTTAATACATCCTTAAACTCATCTAATATGTATTCATTGTCATCGCCTCTACCAATGACTCTACATAGCTTTGTATGACATTTACCAAGTTGCTCATACGCCACTGACACTCTAGTGCATATTTCTTCCTTTGTAATCATTATTCGGTAGTCAACTCCCTTAATACACTCCTAAGTCTGGAAACTCGATGATTGCATCGCAATTGCAACATCTAAACACCACATGACCTTTATATTCATCCTCATATGCCTCAGCCCTCTTCACATAACCTCTGCACCCAAGGCAATATCTCCAAGTATTATCGTGTTCCTTTTTAATCCTATTCAAATCTCTTTCTGCTTCAATAATGAGCCTACGATATTCATTAGGGTCATTTGTGGCGAACTCCAGCTTTTCTTTAAGGTAATTATAAATCAATCCAATCATCCTCCTCTCCTGTAGGGACTGGACCAATGTCAAAATAAAAACAATTCTTGCAAGCTTCTCTTTCCGCTTCCCAAGCCTGCTCGTATTCAGGCCTATCAAAAGCCTTCTTAGTTATCTGATATCCTCTTACTAGAATAGGTCTATCCAGGTATTCCCCTGTCTCTACATACAGTGTACTCTCGATAAGTCCATCATCCTTGAGTTCTTTCAGGAGCTTGCGGACTTTATACAGTGAGAGATGAGACAGATGCTTATGTATAATAGTCGAAGGATAAGGCACCCATCCATCCATTACACTACAATAATGGTTGCACAAAATAGAGAATATTTTATCCTTGTCACTCATCCACTTTTCCCCCGAAGGTGATATACTCTGCTATGGAAGTTTCAAACCTGCTAATAGAGGGGTAGAGGTCAGGGTATGCATTCTGATAAAAGAACATAGCCTTCGACACATCAGTTTGCGTTGGGCAAACACAAAGGAGTTCAGGTACATCACAGAATGGTGCTCGATAGTAAACAAGATAACAATTAGATTTCTTTAGCACGAGTAGTCACTCCATTCGATGCGAGATACTTGACAAGGTCATCCATATCAGAGGCATTGAGATAGCAACCCAGACCCCATTCACCAAAAAGTCTATGAAGGACATTGATTGTGCTGTCATCACCCAGTTCGGGGTCAGGACCCAGTGTAACTCTCCAACCAGACAGCCACACATCTTCCCATCTCAGACGCATGCCTGCACGCTGAGAGTTTTCGTCAAAGTCTTCAAAGACATACCCGCACTCATCATAGATGATAACATCTTCTCTGGCAAAAAGGAACTCATTAGGATGGAATAGGGGATGCCAAACATGGCAGTTGGGGTTATGTAACATATAGTGAATAGCCTGGTCTTTAGTCATTGTTTTTCTCCTCCATATAAAGTAATGCACATAATGTCTTATATTCCTCACCGAGGGCGAATCCTTGCTCAGAATGAAAATTAACTTTCATTAACTTCATATCCCCGAACAGATTGATAGCATCCTCAAAGTTCAAAAGACTGCAGAGAATCATATCTTCACGCTTACAAGATTCCTTACGGAAAACCTTAACATAGATGTCACCGATTCGGTTCATAATCTTATTCTCAACAAAGTTGAAGTTATACCAGTCAACAAATTTCATATTATAATTCCTCCTTAAGAATATCTAACTACTTCTGCTTGATAGCCAGACATCCGATAACGCTGAGCAACCACCTCAGCCTCTGCCTTGGTCTTATAACCATAGTAATCAGGGATGCCGGTCTTGCCATTGATGGTCAACTGAACATTCCACTTATTAACACTGTACCTCATATGTCATACCTCCTCATTGAGTTCAGGAGCTTCCTTGACATACTCCTCACGCTCTTCGTAGTCATAGTGCTCAGTGTAGTAGCCACGAAAAGTGATGCGACCAGTGGGAACAAATCCCCATTCTTTTCGATGCCAAACCTCGAACTCCCCATTGAAATGCTCTTCAGGTTCGCCCTCAAAGAAGTGGGCACTCATCCAGTCAGTAATTCCCTTACTGGTAGTGACTTCAATATTGTAGCCACGGAGATAGCCATCGATAGCACCCTTGTCCTCAAAGGACTTGACATTGGGCCAAATGGAACTTGCAGGGACAACCTCGGTAATTTTGAAAGTGTACATATAAGATAACCTCCTTATCTTTATGCTACAATTATACATTATAAATAGAAAGAAGTCAACTATTATTTAACCAATAGTTGACTTTTATATTATTAAAATTACAGAGATGCGAACTCCTGACCCAGTTCAAACAACTTAGCACTGATGTCACAGTATTCTTCTGACTGGTCAAAATTCATTGACATTGAATGTGTAAGTTGATAAAGTTTTTCTTCTAGCCTTTTCTTCTCTTCTAAAATTTTAGTTGCTTGATTATACGCAGTAATAGTCATTATCCCCAAATCTCCTCTTCTGGTTGTCCGTCTTTTCGTTCTCCGTTTACAGCATGAATTTCTCCAGATACCCTAATTACTTTATGGTAATCAAAATCAGGAGATGACTTGAGAAGTTGAAGATACTCGATTAATTGTCTTAACTTCCAATCCTTAAATTTCACTTCATTACCTCCTCCACCGCATCCAGTATAGCAATGAGCCCAAACCTGCACACGGCATCTGCAACTCTTTCTATTTCATCATCTGTGTATTTAGATAGTACCTTTTCAAGTTTATCTAAATCGCCATCAGGAAATTCTCGCTGGAATTGGTATCGAATAATACCTCTAGGATTTCTACATTGACACATAGTTACCATCCTTCTTCCATTCAAAACATTTACATCTATTCCAATAGTATCTATGCTTACTGAACCATTTACTCTGTCGGCAGGTGCATCCCCATTTTCCTTCAATATGTTTATAGTGCTCACAATGGTCACAATAGATATTCTTTGGATTATTTTTATTGATAGGTTTAGATGTCATAATCTCCTAACTTAATCTCCTTCTCACAATAAGGACACTCTACATAGCCCCAATCATCACTCCACGAATCAGGGACATCAACATCTCCCCAATCGATATCTACATCCATAAGGCAGTGAGGACATTCAAAGGAGATACTAACAGGTCTCTGGTTTATGTAGAAGTCTACACATTCATTTTCCAATCCATGTTTGTCCTTTCGCATTTTTCATACTCCTTAAATACTGTCATATCCTTAAAATGTCCATTTTCAAAATAACTTACTCGATACTCCTTAAAAACTGGACTGTATTCTACAATCCAATCCTCGGTCTCAAGCACTCTGATATAATAGTTACCCATCTTCTTTCCTCTTACCATCAGAACAGAAATCATAATCTCCATCTAATGCCCATGTATCTCTATATGTCATATGGTCTTCATAGTAAGTCGGACATTTATAAGTATCCTGATACTCACAGTCCTTGCAGTACACAACAGTATCCATTGAATCAACCAATTCAATTAGTTGGTCAATCTCAGCTGCAATATGAATAGGGCAAGTGGTATCTGCACTTATATTCCGTAGATGATTTTTAATTTCTTCTATTTGTTCCTTATGCATCAACTGTCCTCCGACACCCATGCTCTTTTAGCTCTTTGATGAGGTCACCAATATCTTTATACCTTTCACGGTAATATTCTTCCTCATCTTTATACCTAGCCACACCAAGTTTAATATAGCAACGGTGCCTATACTCTTCTAAGTACTTGATTATTTTTCTTGTTCTGTCCATTGCTTTTCATTTTCCATATAAGGTTCATACCTACCCTTAATCTCTACAATGCAATGATGGAATTCAACAATGGTTATTTCAATGCTATAAACTACATAGTCTTTAAATAACCATAATCTATTAGGAACTACTTCCTGCCAAGGCTTATTCTCATTTCCGTCATAGTCATCATAAAGAAGAATGTCATTAAGGCTAATCTTAACAGGGCAGAACCCCTCTAACATTGATAATGCCTCTATTAGAGTAATTTCACTGTTCATATTTAATCCTCAAATCTGTGATTCTTATTGAGTTCATTAACATACTCTTTACATGTTTCGTGGTTGAAGAATACTACACCGTGAATATGTTGAAGGTCCATTAATTGTTTAACCGAGTCCGGCTTTATGGTATGAGTAAACCAGCACCCGGCTTTTCCGTCCGGCGGCATACCAATTCGATATGGAACATATACATATCTAGGCAGAGATACAAGATTAGGTTCATCTAAATCCATATCTTTCATCCAGTCAGGAATAAGCACCGATGCGAGTCCTAGTCCAGCAACTACACCTTCATAGTAGTCCCGTGGTTTACGAGCGGCTGCCACTTTTCGATATTCTTCCTGCTGAATAGTGATTCTATTTTTAATAGTGTCCATAGTTACACCTCAATCATCGTGATGATACATATCATATAAGTAGTTATAAAGACCTTCAGGAGTGAGAACATCATATTCTGTCTCATCACCATTTGAAGTATCTTTTACGGTCAAGATATGATTATCCTCATCACATTCATGAATCCACCATCTAAAGATGTCGTCCTCATCATCGCATTCACTAACCACTACTAACAACTCATCTAAACCATCTATGGCTTGTTGCATATAATTACAGATAGGAGAATCGAAGAAGGGTCGAAGAGCATCATGAAACTTATCCTGCTCCTCATAGCAATGCTTAAGTCGATTTACAAAATGCATAAATTGGTCTTTTGTAATTAGCATTTGAATTTTCCCTTCATAAATTTCTTTGCGTCCCTTTTAGTGATAGCCATCAAGGTAGTTGTATCACCGTATTCATCTTTGAAATACTTAACAACATCAGTCATCTCGTACCAATAGGTTGCTTCACATCGATACAATAGTAATTTATTATTAGGTAGTTTAATAATAAAGAAAGGACTGGTATGCCTATTCCTTAGTCTCTTCAAGAAGTTCATCCTCCAGTACTACAACATTTACTTTATGAGTATACGCTGTACAGCCATCGATAGCAAGAATACCTTCTTCTTCAAACGGCTCCCAAATAGCATCCTCTTCAAATTCACTTATCCAATTATCGGTCTTAATGGACTTAATGTGATGACCCCAACTACAATGCCAGTGACCACACACGATAGTCTTACCAGGTTCAAGGACTTTAGGGGTAGATGTATATCCAGCATTCATACCATTTATCCATCGGGCTGAGTACCATTCTACATCGTTAGCATCTCTCCAATTAGGGTCATACTTAAAAGTTCTGTTTCTCTGATACCAAGGTCTATCAGTGTTCTCCCAAGTGTCACAAGGAATCCAACCATGTACAAAGATATAATTCTTTGTCTCAAAGTAATTTACATATTTATCCAGAAATGGAGTAATGAGTTTGTCTACCTCTTTACACATCTCATAGTTGTTATCAGGAACGAAGTCAAGTAGTTCAAGCAGATGAGTGGCTGTCTGAACAGTTCCATTAGATACATCATGTCGTTCTCCATATCCTCTAATAAGCATCTCTTTGAGGAGGTCTTCATGGTTACCTCTTACCAATACTACATTGGAAAGATTATTTAGGTAATGGTACATCGCCACACTTTCAGGACCTCTGTCAAATACATCTCCGCAGATTACAAGAAGATGGTCAGGATTATTATCTTCAAATCCCTTCTCATCCAAAGCCTGCTTAAATTCAGTAAAGAAAGAGTGAATATCACTCACTGCAAATATCTTCATATATTCTCCCATAAATAATTCAATAATATTGTAAACTAATTTATCTTGTATGTCAACTATTATTTACCCTCTTCCATAACAGTGAAGATTCTAGGTCTGTACTTTCTATCGGAATGATAGTTCTCTACCTTACGAGATGCTCCAAGGGCTTCCCTCAGCAGGTTAAGCACCTTCTTATTCCTGTCTGCCTCACCCTTGCAGTTGGCAGAGTCGGCATCAAAGATTTTAATAAACGGCTCTAATTCTTCGACCTTATCTTTCCAATACCGTCTATCTCTGCGGCAGATGGTTAGTTTGGTCATTAGTCTACATCTATCTTTATAAGGAGTATTTCCAATCTCCAACATATGTAAGATGTCCTGGGTATAATCCTGACACTTATTTAACTGCTCCTTGGCATAAATATATTCAGCCTTAGCATTAGTATAGAAGTTGAGGAAATTCTCAAGTTGCTGACTTACGGTAACGATAATCAATCTCCTCCTTAATGTTCTGATATGCCTCTGCAAAGCTAAGGTAGGCATCTTCCATTCGCTCAAACTCATTAGACATAGTAATGATTCTATGCTCCATCTCCTGAATTAGCCAACGAATCTTTTCGAAGAGTTCAGAATTCTCAGGAGTCTCCTTTGCATCCATTTGCAGACAGATATTATTAACCATTTGATAAAGGTTCAGCATTTCATCAGTAGACATATTATACCTCCATCCAATCACAAACTTTAACAAATCCAAAGGAATCCACAATGTATGCACCCTCACCCTGGATAACAACAATGTCGGAAACAGACAGTGAGTGTCCGGTAAATCCATCAACCTTACGGGTATTAAAGATAGTGAAGATGTCCTCCAGGTCATCAGTCCCAACATATCCATCGAATACACAGTTGTACTCAGACTGGTCAATCCCACCGTGTTTCATAATGAAGTTGTAACTCATAAACTTGTTGTTCCAACCGATGTTTGCCTGATAAATCTTAATCTTAGCCATTATGTGATTCCTCCAAATCATTTATTACTATTACAGTATAGCACACATTACTACAGAATTCAACTATTATTTAGAACTTGTTTACAAGTTAGGCTCTCTTGGAGCCCAGCTTGTAAATGTTGTCAAAGGTGATGGTGAACACCTCGGGGTGGTTGGAACTCTTTCTGGACTGTGCATCAGCCATCAGATAGTATTCACTCTTCTCCCACTCTTCCTTGGTGTACAGTTTCCAAGTCTGATTGTAACCATCGTGAACAAGGAACTGATGCTTGGTGTTATGACCACCATTAACAGATGCAACCTGCAAATAGGTCTTGCCAGTATTGGAGTTGAACTTAACCTTATTGGGGATTACCCACTCCCAGTTGTTTGCTCTCTCAACCTTAGGCTTGTCTGCTTCAAGTTCCTTACGAGCCTTAACAGTGGAGATATTGCCATACGCAACACCCAGTCTTACAGAGGTTTCCGTCAACTTGTAAATGCGGATACCCTTTTCTGCCCAACCCTTGAGCAACTTCAATTCCTTGCTGTATCCAACTCGGATAAACCGACCATTGCCACAGTTGGTAGCCTCACGGATGATGTCAGTGTAACTCAGAAACTTCATAATTAAAACCTCCAAATGAAATTTAAGTAGTGGTCATCTAACCTATAATGATTATACTATATCCTTATCTAATTGTCAACTATTATTTAATGCTAATATAAAAATAATGTAAAAATACCGAGGGCGATTGCCCCCGGTTTGTCGGATTATTCGTATCATCAAATATACTTTATCCTTACATATAATATAGCAAGGAAAATAGATTATTCTTTTATAAATCTCACTTGAACTCTAAGGATTCTTTATACTCACTAAAGAACACCTCTGCATCTTCCCAACAATCTTCCTCGGTCATACCTTCACCAGTGTCAGATTTGAACTCCTCAAAAATAATATCAGCAAGTTCTTCAAGTGTATTAAACTCACCAACCTTGATAGAGGGTCTTGCTCCCCATCCGGTTTCAGGTCTATAATCTTTCTGAGGGGAAAATTCTTCTGTTAGGCAGACACGGTATCCCGCAGACTCATCAGACTCCCAATAGTAGAAAGTATACTGTTTACTCATACAAACTTCTCCCCCTCAATTTTCTGAAGCTGGTAACCGTGGTTCTTAATGGCAAATTCATGCCACTGATACCACTTTGCGGTGAGTTCTTCGATGGATAAGGGAGATGTTCTAATCTCCAGCATATCCTTTCCATTATGCCCTTTATAATGGATATAGTAGAGATGGTTCTTCATAACGACTTCCTCCTTAGTATTGATTCTGAAATCATTATAATACATAAAACTTAATTTGTCAACTACTATTTTACATAACAGTAAAAAAATATTGGGCAGTATTTCTACCACCCAATATCTTTAGTACAGTGTCCACTTGTAGTCGTACATTCTCTTGTAGGTACTATGGTTATGTAGCTCCTTGGAATGTCTGACTTTTTTATTACTGATTCTACGCAGATATTTAGCATACCCAGGGGTATTGGATGCGGTGTATCTTACATAGAAACCCTTATCCTCATTGAACCATACTCCTGAGCCATAAGTATTCTTAGTTTCAGCGTAGGTCTTCATCAATTTCTTACGACGATTTCTTGCCTGTTTGTATGCCATAGGACACTCTCCTTAGTTTAATCTAAGGGAAATGCACAGATGAGAGGAATCTCCTTGTAGAACGGGTCTTTGCCCTTGTCCATACTATAATAGCCAGGAGCCTCAGAGCAGTTATACCAGCAGTATTCCACTAATCGAACATCCCTCATATTAATATTATCATACAATTTCTTAAATACGGGTTCATAAAGAGCCATTTCAACTTCCGTAAGCTCTCTTACCTTACCCCACTCGCCACAGTCTGCACCGTACTCAGACTCCAGCACGAAGTCAATAAAGAACTCCTCTGTGGGAGCAATATCAAACTTGCCAGTACTCGACCCATTCCAATAAAACATATCCCCAAACTTTTTCCACAGGTCATACCCAACATCATCATAGTCGTTGGGGTTGAGTCCTACCTTGTCAAAGGGGACTCTAAGAACTTTATTACGATGATAATCAGACATCTTTTTCCTCCTCATCCCTCCGCTGGAGATATTCTTCTCGAATGCGGTCAATTTCTCTCTGTTCCTCTTCCATAGATAAGCGATGACAAAGTTTGCAGAGAGCCAGGGTCAGTGCGAGAGCCCCAATACCAACAATAACACCGAGTAAAAAGAATGCTTCACTCATTAGTAATTACCTCCTCAAAATCAGTTACAAAATATTTATATGCCACTTCAGAAAAATTCTGTCTACGCTCGTATGTCCAACTTGCACATCTCTCATAAACCTTTGCGAATGCCAAGGCTGCGTCTCTCGGGTTTGTAAGTTCATTAAAGTCATCTAATGTGAACCCCTTGTAATACTCCTTACCCCAAGTCTTGAAGATGGGAATGCTTGTCTCTGCGTAGTAGTCCAACTGCTCCTCAAAAGACATTCCCTCTGCCCTAGGATAATAATGAATAGACCACTGGAACATACCATAGTAATTACCCGTAGCTGCATCATACAAGAATGGGTCTAATTTCAAAGTATGTCCACCGCACTCTGCCATAAGATTTCCAAGGATTCCGGCACAGGCAACATCAGAATAACCTAGATTTTTAAGATACTTCCATGTAACAGTTGCGTAATAATATTCACTCTCTTTTTCCTGCCACTTAGTAAGCACTTCTCTTTGATATTTTGCTGACTTGAGTTCTGTTGAGAGTCTTTCAACCTCTTTGTGCATCTTATCTAACGCATTTTGAGTATATGTATCTTCTAAATCTAGCTCTGCTGTGATTACATCGATTGCATTTTCTGCACTGACGATAAACTCTTCTGCACTTACTATACTTTCAAATTCATACACCACAATGTCACTGTATAACACAGGTTCGTCTTTCAGTTGCATAGTAGGTGTGGTGCTGTCCGTAGTTACGGATGTGCTTCCATCTACATCTGGCTTTAAATTGTTATTTGTAGATAGCATAAGAATGAAAAGGATAAGCATTCCAACTATAAGTATAATTTGAAACACTCTTACCATCTTGTTATTTTCCAAAATAAAATTTCTCCTTAATGTAATTGGGGAGGTTGCCCTCCCCATAAATTTGTTAGGATGCTTTCTTTGCCAGTGCCAGCATCTCCAAGAATGTGGTATCAATGACGGGGTGACCATCGAGAACCTTATTGAAGTTACGCTCCTGATAAGTGGAGGTCATTCTCTGGGGTGTTGCGTGGGTGGCAAAGTCGCTGGCGGCCTGCACCATCTGATATGCTGTACCCTTGTACTTGAGGATGTCGGGGGAGAGCATACAAATCATAAACTGCTCTTTCTTATCCACCATATTAGCTTTCTGACGGTCACTTGCGTCAGAACTTACGGGGAACAGTTTGTCGAGTACTGCCATTGCCTGGTCCTCAGTTACTGTGGTATTGGCAAGGATGTCAGCAGTGTCAGCCAACTTATCCATATAGATGTTTGCCAACTTCAAAGTGTGACGAGCTTCTTCCAACTTGAGGTCAAGACGACCAACATGTCTGGTAGACCACTTACGAGTTGCACCCTGCAATGCAAGGCTGAGGGTGTTCTGACACACCACTCGAACAGGTGTCATAACTGCCTTAATGGAGCCGGAGCCGTCGAAGGTATTGGTAAAGCAGATATAGGGGTCGAACTCCTCACCGAGGATTTTCTTTTCAGGCATCTTTGCAAGCAGGAAAACCTTCTTGCCACCATCAAGAGAACCAGCAGTCTCATAGGTACATCCCTCACCGATAAGGCTGTCCGTAAAGTCAAATGCCTCAATATTCTGTACAATCTGATAACGGTCAGTTACAATTCCAAGCACCTTATTGTCAAGGTCTCGTACATTCGCAACCGCATTGGGGATTTCAATCTTGCCACCGTTGGGGTGGTCAGTGTACACAGGCTGGGGATTGACTGCCCAATTAAGTCCAGCAAGTTCGATAGCCTCAGCAGAGGTGGGGGCATTCTCAACTGCGGTGCCAAGTCCGTGCCAGGGAACGAACCGACCATTCTGCTCATTAGAGACATACATCAAAGATTCAACATTTGCACTCATTTTTAATTCCTCCTAAAAATAAATTGGGTTGGTTAACTTACAAGCATATTGTAGCATACATTTACATTAAAGTCAACTATTATTTCATTGGTGTTAAGAAAAATATTTTATCCCCATATCTTTCTTTGAAAATTTACTGGCTCTCCGATGTACCTAGATTCTTTCTGCCAATCGGCACCACATTTCTTACAGTTAAACAAAGATGTCCATACAATATCGTTTTCTCTTACATCAAAATAACTTTGCATAGGAGTTAGGATTGTGCCACAGTCTGGACAAAGGCACCCTCCACCTTTTTGACATCTGAGACATACATGAGTTCCCTCCGGGACAATGTCTCCGCACATAACGCAAGTATCTACTGACAACTAAATCACTTCCTTATAATTGATAACCATTAAGATTCCATACAACCGTATAGCCATCTATGGAATGACTATCATCATCGAGATATTCCTCTATATCTTTAAAAGTACCTCTCTTGACAATGGTGCTGGTTTCATTTTCATAAACGGTATAACTATCTATTTCAACTGCCACTTTGAACCTCCTCATAAATCTCGTATCTACGAATTAGTTCTTGATGGGCTTTGTAGGATTGTACATAAGCCTTCTCAGATTCTCTCTCTTCGAACAGGGCATCCAAAAGTTCATTCTGTCGCTTTCTTGACATACCAATCCACTGAGCAAGATTACCGCAAGTTTTCTTACTCTGCTCGTAGTGCTCCTTAGACGGCTTACCTACACCGTCATCGTCCTCATAAATTTTAATTACAGGTTCTTCAAGGTCACCGAACTTCAGTTTTTTCATACCTTTCCTCCTGAATCGCATAGTACTCACTCATCTTAATAGGCTCCATATAATCAGATAGTTCCAACTTTTCTTTGTGTTCATCACTGAGGTATCCATAGAGATTTTCTCCGTCGTGCCAAAGTGCATATCTGCCCTTACTGATGTAAGGCCAGTACCAGCACCACAGTTTATCGATAATATTAACATCTACCTTACTTGATACTGTTTCATACCACTCTTTATACATCGGAGAAGACCTCTTAAAATAGCACATACCATTATTGTCTTCAAGTTTCTTAAGTTGAGTCTTATACCTCTCCTTCTGTTCAGGCGTCAACTGCATAGCAAGCGACTCAATCATACGGTATCCCATACCATCATCGAGCAAATTATGCTTTTCAAAAAATACTCTGGCTAGGTCGTGCATTTTCTGCTTTTCTGCTTGAACTTCAAAATATTCCTCATAAAGCTTGCTACCCTTAACAACTCTAAATGCTTGTTCTACCATTGTCTGACACCATAATCCTCTCTGTTCTTATATAGCCATTCCAACCGTGCTCAGGACCACACAACTTCCCACAGAAAAAGTCTGTACATATATGGTCACAATGTTGGCAACTCGGCATCTCATCATCTGCAGTGTGGGTTACATACTCATACATCTTCTTTTTCCTCCAGTTCATCCCAGTAATATTTATCATATACTACCAAGTCTGACTCACCGAGGATGTAGTAGCCACCTTCGGACGGTTCAACTACATATAAATCGATAATGCTATTATGACCTGCGGGGATAATCGCAATCACCTCAACTGCTTTGTGTGACTTAGTATCAATGCACCACTCCCCGATATTAAACAATTGCATCTTATTCACAGATATTCAATCCTCCGCATATCATCCAACGGATTCTCAGCAGGATTTTCTACTTCACGAAATTCAGCTACATACCTCTTACCGTCAAAATCAAACATCATCTTCTTGTCTTGGATGCTATAACCTACTGAAAACCCTTTAATGCTGTCCATAACTTCGTAAATTTTATGGAACATCTTAATCATTAGTATACCCCCTCAAGTGTTTTACTGATGAGTTTACCATGCTTGTACACCATATGTGACATCTCAATCTTAGAGAAACCTCTGACACAGCACCTATAACCATCCTCAAAAGTAAACCAGTACCATTTATACTTACTAGCCATATAAGCACACCTCACACAATTACATTCTGAAGTTCGACAGTGGGATAAAAACTGTAGCAGTACGGTTTCTGAAAGCCATTTTCCGCTTGCATTTCCAGATAAGCATTAAATTTCTCAATGGCCTCATCCTCAGTGTGAGCCACTACATACCGTTCCTGTCGGAACTGGGGGTCACAGTCAGCATCAAAGTGAACAACAAAAGTGAATACGGTTGCGTTTGTAATCATATGTAATCCTCCAAAGTTTAATCCTGTTGGGAACTATTGCTCCCACCTGTCATCTATCTTACAAATATAATTATATAGTAAGATTACATAAATGTCAACTATTATTTAGTATAAATCTTCAGAGAATAATTCATCTCCGCAATGCTGACACGCGGTGGCAGATAGTTGCCCAATTGAGCGAGCATAATGCATAGATGCTCTTCTATCATAGAATATTCCTTTATTATTTAAGAACCCTTGCTCCAATACTTTATACTTAGTTTTTGGTGCATATCCCAAGTCGGCAAGAATCTTAAACGCATCTCCGTGTCTGATACAAGGGATAATAGTTGTATGGTCAAGTCCTTCTACTTGAACCTTAACAGCTGCACAAATAATCATATTATTTCCTCAACAATAAATTCTTACTGCATGTACTTCAAAGTGGAAGTCATTATCATCATCAATGTGGTCGAGTACAATTTCTTCCAATGGCCCAATTTCATTGAACCTTTGCTTCAATTCTTCCAATGTCACATAGGTGCCGTCCAAATAAAAATCCATTATACTTCCTCCCAATTTTGAGTAAATGCTTTAATAGAGGAGTACGGACATTCTACAACACATTTTCCACAGTCATAGATTATTGCCCGTAAATAACCTTTGCCACCTGTCCTACCTGCTGTATGAAACTCCACATGATACACTTTACCTGTGGTGAGACCCATAGAACCGTCTGTTCCAATAAATCTAAGTGCCATATTACCTCCTATTAAATACACTTACCTTCGCACTCTATCTCATATCTTGGATTATCTTTGACCCACTTCTTGGCAGCAATAATAGCATTGGCCTTAGAGCTGTAAATTCCATATTTACGATAAATACTCATAGGCTCGTCCATCCATCCGAGGTCGCTAGGGCTGTAATAGGTCGTGTTTATGGAAAGGTAGCGGTAAGGTGAATAATTGCTACCACAAATATCAACCCGCCAAGGTCTAAAGTCTTTGGGGATTTCACTCTTAAACTTAGCCAATACTTCCCAAAGTGTCATATGTTATCTCCTATTAGCTCTCTTGCTCTTCTTTGCCATCTTACGATGCTGTTTCTTCTTCTGGTCACCAAGTTTATTGTCCCCACGGGTACGCATACGACCCTCACCTGTAATTCGGTTAGGCTTCACATTGGAGTAACTTCTCCACGGTTCAGCGTAGTAATCATAACTTTCAGGCCACATAGTTAATCCTCCTTACCAACTAGCCATATCGTAATTCAACTCTTCATTCAGATTTACTTCTTCTACAATATAATATCCATGCAGATTGTTTTCTTTCTTGTGAGATTCTTTAGCCTCATTGAGAATCTCCTCAGAGGTATAGATACCAACAAGTTCTTCATACCCATGTTCAATTCCAACCTGATAAATTAACAAATAAACTTTCATATAAGTACCTCATTCTATTACATCTTCTTCAATCCAATACTTGAACACCGGAAACATCCGTGTTTGTTCCTTGATGTATTTCAAAGCCTTGTCCTTCGTATCATAAACTTTGTCGATGGTATTACCTATAGCACTTGTTCGCATAACAATATATACCCACATAGTAATACCTCACTTGAAATAAGAATAATTAGGAGTTACTTCCTTCTCTGTGGTCTCTTTCACTTTCTTTCTAACTGCCTTTGAGGCTGCATGTACAATGGCAATCACTTCATCCTTACTCCGATGATTTTCTTCCTCAAAGTAATAACTACAAACAATATCGTGAGCCAATCTATGGTAATGGCCTGCAAGCTCTCCATTGATGTAAATATCGTATTTAGCATATTGAGAGTTAACATTATCCTTAAATACTCCGACCTTGAATTGTTTGTTTTTATAAGTTACATCGACTTCAGGCTGAATATGTCCAGGCTCTTTTCTATCAAGAGCATAAGTGTAAATCCGCTCCAAGGATTTTCTAACTCGAATCTTCTGAAATCTAGAATCATCCATACAGAAAATAGCAAAGATGTGCGAAATCATAATACCAGGCAAAAACATTACACAAAAATCATAGAACCAATTCATTTTTATTTCCTCCATTTTTGAATATTATAATATTAATATCAACTTGCGTCCACAAACCGAGGACAAGTTGGTGACCAACCGTCTACTACCTTATGCTTATCTTCATGAGGATGTACACAAACCCACTTTGTACCGGACTCTATCGGAGCATTAGATAGTATGCAGAAAATACAATCAACACAGCACTTACCAATATCCATTTTATTACTTTCTCCCAACTGTACAGAGTTTATAGAACCAATAACATAATGACACAGGTCCAAAGGCTACATTAGCTAAAATGGTCAAGCAGAGTGTACCAAACCAGTTTGTCTTAGTGTGATTATAAATCCATTTTGGATTACAGAAACAAAGACCTATCGTTCCGGACACTTCCATAGCAGGAATCCACCATATGAAATTAGCAACAAGAGTAAAAATTATATAAATAAGAATTATGTCATTCATATTATCTTACCTCCGTCCAGCCGTTGCGCTGAATAATGGCACGCATATTTTCAACACCAACAGGGTTCATTGAGTGAATGCGTATAGGATAATTACGACCAGTTTCTTCAAGCCAATCAAGTAATTTAATATAGTCGCCACCAAACTCAGCATAACTACCTGCGTCGTGGTCAATATCAATTAACTCAATGCCACTTACATAAATACCATCTTCATCCTCGATAACACTCTTTGCCTGATTAACAGTGGTGCACCACACATAACCATCTGGTGCAGGTCTCACATCATCAATCCAAAGTTTCATAATTATCGTCTCCTTTAATAGCTTCCATTGACCCTTACTTCCGCAATAAGTTCTGGGGAGTTGGCAATCAATTGCTCGACAACCTCCATACAGAAATCCCTCAGGTTATTGAGTGCAATTCCATACATATCTGAATTTGCCTGAGTTGGGTTGTTGTCAAACTTCATATACGCAGAATCGGCTATGACTTTAAGCCTGTAATACTGATTAATGGTATCCATACAATTACCTCCTAATTATCCAATCCAATTCTCATCGTCGAACCAAGCAGTGCCTTCAGGCAGTTCTTCATAACGAGCATCAGTGTATCCCATCTCGTGGAGTTTTGCTACTTGAGCCTTTGCACATTCTTCACCAAATACTATGGCACAACCAGCATCATAGCAGAGGCACTCCATAGGCTTTCCACAAATGTTATAAGTTCTCAGAATTTGAAATCTTCTCTTATCCATAATATATTACCTCCAAAAATATAAATGTCTATGTAATCCTTACTGACTACATAGACATTATAATATATATTTACTTAAAAGTCAACTATTATTTAGAAGTTGCTATACTCTTTTTCAATGTTGCGAATCGGTTTTGGCTCCTTACCGGAGATAAATTCGGAATGTGGCAAACTATCCATCCATCCGCACATTGCGGGCCACTCTGGGATACGGTGACATCTCCGCTGACTTCTCATCGTCTTTAACTGCCGATAGTTGGTTGTCATACCTGCAGTCAACTTAAATCCAACTGGCACATTATACAGCAGTTGCAGATAATTCTCAGGAGTAGGGTCGTTGTTGTAAATATCTTTCAGTCGATTCAGTTCATCAATAACTGTCTGAGTAACATATTTACACACCTGCTTGTCGATATCAAACTCTGCAATCTTATGCATAGTGGATTGACTAGAAATGAAATCAAAGAAATGGTATCGTTCTGCCTCAACCCATGCTTTAATTGTAAATGTCAAATCAAATTGAACTACAATGCCATTTAGGAAGTTATCATGTCCTTCTCCCATATCACTCTGAGCCAAGGCTAGGATTCCTTTTGTGACATCAGAGTTCAATTCACTAATATCTACCGATTTCGGATACTTAGAACGGATGATACTTTCATCAAGCCCATAAACTTTCGTATTACTACAGGGTCCAAAATCTGCTACATTATATTCACTCATATATGATTCTCCATTCCATAAATATTATCACGATTAATTACAAGTAATTTTACAAATTCTTCACATACACCTTCAAGAGCATGCAAGTCACCATAGTTCCATAGTACTTCATCGTACTCGTAATCAAACACTTCGGTGTCAGAAGAATTACTGTACTTATTACCTTCAACTAAAGGTCTCCGAACCAGAACTGTAGTGGCGTTGAATTCCTTTTTAGCTTTGACAATTTCATATGGCTCTCTAATATCTATAAATATTACATAATTTTCATCTTGGCAATCATAATCGTCGACCACCTCTATTAGATGAGTGAGAACCGCATCATCCCATTCGGTAAGTACTCTTTTCAAATCACTAAGGAACTTCCTGTTCTTATCAGTCTTTGTGCCATCCCAGCCTGCATATTTTGCAATCTCTTTGACCCAGGTTACAGATGACTCAATCACACATTTCCACCCAAGAGGTTTCAATTTGTCTGAGCATATGTTCTGTATTGTGGTTTTACCAGACTCTGGCATACCGTTCATAATTACTACTTTTACCATTATTTATTACATCCTCCGGCACTTAGCGCCTGCGCCATCTCAATAACCTCATCGGCATACTTATGTCCATAATGAGTATCCACTAAATCTTGCTGAATAAGCTCACAGAGATAATCCTCTGCTGTGCGGGTGTCTCTGTACAAACAGTTAGGTCTTTTATGTACTCTTGGGTCATCGTCTTCCCAATCTATAATATCTATCATATATTTAGATAGGAACATCAATTTAACTCCACGAGCAAAACATCGATAGTAACAGTTATAGTAAGGTTTCTTACACTGCTTGAATCCATATTCCTCAGGATTATCAATAAGTTTCTTTAAGGGCACTAACATATCTATCTCCTACTTATCAACTTATTATATTCCTTACGGTATTCCCGTGAATATTTCATAAGAATCTCATGTACCATTTGAGTATTACACTGCTCATGGTTGACAGGGTTTATTACATACCACTTCTCTCCCAGTAGATAATTCCTGAGAAAATCTAATGCGAGTGCATCAGAAAGTGGTGGTTGCATCAATCCACAGTCCTCCGCCTTATACTTCAACCAAAATGTAAATTGATTATATCTTTTCATTCTATACCTCGTTGTTCAATCTTCTGAATCAGTTATCTCCTCATCACATGGATATATGATGATTGGGGCCTTCCCCTCGAAGTATGGCAGACTTCTAATGGTATTGTACTCAATCCACTCGACGGAATCCTCATAACTCCACCCCTCTTTTTTCATAAGCCATTCTACCATCTTATTATAATCATACACAGCATACCCATCTGTTGTTACACCTACGAATGCAGTGTCATAGCCATAATTGCGTAGTATCAGTATGTCCTCGAACTGAGTGTCCTCTAACCATTCTTTTACAGTCAATACAATTCACCCCACTTAAGTCCGTTGTCCTTAGCATACTTATCTGCAAGTTTCAATTTCTGTTCGACTGATTTATTACCTGTGGAACAATCGTCTATAACTTCTATGTAGGCATAGCACAGAGAGTTGATATTCTTTACTAGGTCTTCCTTTGTGCATTCTCCGTCTGCATAACCATTTACCCACATCTTAACTTTGTTTTCAATTAGTTTCATACGATTCAATCTGTATCTACCGATTCTTAGAGACTCATATAACGCACCATCATACAACTCAAAATATTTAGGATGCTTCTTTCGTCTACTTTTCAGAATGATATTATCAACTAGTGGGCTCAGCACCAGTGCCATTATAGCTAATCCTGCCACAATGATTATTACTTTAAGCATAATTAAACTCCATATAAATTAATCTTTAACCTTTATAGTAGATTCTGCAGGTAACTTGTCTACGGTTTTCACTTTATACCCTGCAGACTTCATATCCTTCACAATGTTTGTAGGATAATCTACCATAGTCTGACAATATATTACATTATCTTTACTTATTATCTGAGGCATTGTTCTTCTCCTTCAAGTGCTCTCTTACAAACTTAATTGCATCCTTACAGCTATCACAAATCTTAGGAGGGGCATCATACAGTGTTACTGGAACATTCTCTCCGCAAATCATACATGGTGTACTGATATTGGGTGTATATATATGCCCAACATAACTTTGCTCACCATTAAATAATCCGTTGAATAATTCATTACCTTCCAAATCAGATAGAGGAGACACATAACAACCTGTGTCCATATTAGCAATACTTACAGCAATATCAATAGGTTTCTTTGGAATATTTACCTGATGCCTATCACACTGTAAATTTGAACATTCTTTTTTACTACAGTAGGTTATATCCATTTATTTCTCCCACCTAAATTTAATTTTCTCAATAACTTCTGGACTAATTACTACGAGGAATACTAAGAATAGTCCTGCAAATAGGTATGTAATCGCATAAAGCCATTGTGAATAGCAGATATGAATTATTCCTACTACTATACATACAGTTGCTATAAGCAACGATACGATACACAGGGAAAATACTAGGAACATACCAAGGACTTTAAGCAAATATTTAAATATACTAAGGATTCTTCTCATTGCATATCTCCATAAGTTGTAACAGTAACACTATTAACATCTGAATACTGACAACCGATTACTCTGTGCATAACAGCGTTAAAGTGACTTCGTACCACTTCTATGCTAGTCTTGTTGTCGTGGGCAAATTTAATTTTCCACCCACCATAATGGATGCAGTCAATCTCTCCGGACTCAACTGATGCTAATTGATTGTTGAACTCATACAACTGTTCGCAGGTATCGAATCTTAAGTAAATCGGTGTGCCAAACACATCTATGGAGGACTGCTCCTTAAATGCAGACACCCCGCACGGTTTTGGTGTTTTTATGTTTTGAAATACAAGACCATTAATCACTTGGCTACATACGACATCTCCATGTCCTATCAAAATAATCTTAGGATTGCTCACTATCATTTCAATTCCACCTCTGCACCAAGTTTCTTGATGATGTCAGCCAGCACCTTAGCTTTATTAAGATTGGCTTCCACATAGGACAACATTCTAATATAGGTGTCTTCGGTGTGGGGACCATAATCTTTGTAATCAGTCTCCAGCATAGAAATAATACACCCAAGTTTTTCCTTACTATCCTCAATATACTTAGTTCTCTCTTCGACAAGAAGTTCTACATGTGACATACTATTACCTCCTTTTGTGATATACATAGTATACTACATAAATAAGTAAATGTCAACTATTATATAAAAATAATCCCATAAGATTAACTCATGGGATTTATAAGAGTTTCGGACCAACAGTGCTAGGACTCGAACCAGACACTAGCGGGAATCGAACCCGTACTACTCTCGGGACAACCTTTGCCCTCATTTATGGCTGAGGCGGCAGGACTCGAACCTACAACGACAGAGTCAAAGTCTGTTGTGTTACCATTACACCACGCCTCAATATTGGCACAGGATATTGGACTCGAACCAATGACCTACTGCTTAGAAGGCAGTTGCTCTATCCTACTGAGCTAATCCTGCATTTAGTCTCTCTTGACAATATCTTCTTCTATATCGCTATCTAGAAGTGCTAGAATACACTTTTCGCAATCGTTATCCTTATACGGACACTTGTTGTTTGTAAAGTCATAATGCTCTACGCATGCCATATTGAAGATGTCATCATTAGCTAAAATCTCTGCTAATTCCTCATCTGAACAGGAATTAAGAAAGTCTCTATACTTCATACCTATCTACCAATCAATTCGCATCTTCCACAATGGAGAGATACTTTCTATGTGCCTTGTCTTTTGCAATTAATTCCATTATGTAATCGGAAACATCCTTTGGCATCAATTGCTCAAGTGTTCGGCTCAACTTAAATGAGTTATCTAAATACTCATCCACTTCTTTTTTCATTATATACCTCTTTTTAATTAGGGCTCTGCGCCCGCAGGACATCATCTGCAGCTGACCAAGTTTTTCACAAAAGTAGCAGAACAAGAGCAACCAAGTCCGCATCTCCGTAAACATAACTGACAGAGCCAATCTGGCGGAGCGACCGGGACTCGAACCCAGACTAGGTGCAAACCTAGGGCAGATTAGCAATCTGCTGAGATACCATTACTCCACCGCTCCAAATATGTAGGGTTTTCATGCTACTGGTAATTTCCACATCTGGTCTTTATAGTCTCCCATAATGCTATATTGGGCACTCCCCTACAACCCTTTACCTCTATGCCGATTGTCTTCTGAACATCGGGAAACATCCTGGGGACTTTATTTTACTTCGTTGCTCCAGTCCTCGAAGGTACCTCGGTATATAGCTTACCTAATATCTTGGAACAAGGTGGACTCGAACCACTACCAACCAAGCTATTCGCCAAGTATTGCCCTGCGCTTCATCATGTTCCATATATAACAAGAGGTAAGGATTCGCACCTCACATATTCCCCTCAACAAAGCTCTACGGGAACACCTTGACAAAAGTCCTTTGTTTTTCCTTTTGCGTACTCTTACTCACTGATTGCGTCTACCTATTCCGCCACTCTTATTTGGTGGGTACTAGAGGACTCGAACCTCTCTTCTTTCATATAGCTTTCTGAGGAGACTCATCCACACTACACCGGTTCGTGCATGCCGTTTTTACTCTCATAGCTCACTATATTACTTAT
>JAEIGA010000086.1_pt1 | contig 120220 bp, 107 predicted proteins | sample 9270691 | NCBI WGS metagenome assembly JAEIGA01 (sample SAMN17057246, study PRJNA624740) | gut metagenome | biome: biome; isolation source: fecal sample | host: Bos grunniens | place: China: Xizang | collected 2019 | reverse complement strand
CAGATACTATCAGCTTAAAAGACCTCTTTGCAAAACCTAACTACAATATTGTCAATGAACTGGATGGTTCTACCGAACCAACTTTGTTTTAATTGTTAAACTTTATAATAATCGTCCGGAACTTTTACCGGACAGCAATGAGAATAGATATAAAAACGATTTAATATGGCACACATTAAGACAGAGAAAGAGTACGCTGCTATAATGGCACGTATAGATCAACTCTTTTTTGAAACAAACGAGGAAACATCATCTGATGATCTTCGTTTAATAGAACTTGATATGCTTTCTGCCCTAGTTGAGGAGTACGAGAAAGAGGTGTGTCCAATTACTCCTCCTACATTAGCAGAAATGATAGTTTACAGAATGCATGAAATGAATTTGACTCAGAAAGAGTTGTCAAAGGTTCTAGATATCACTGCTCCAAGACTATCTGAGATTCTAAATGGAAGAAAGGATCCTACTTATAAGCAGGCACAAAAAATTGCGACAACTCTCAATATAGATGCTAATATCGTTCTTGCAGTATAATCTTTACGATTAGACTCAATTATGCAGATAAAGAGGATAGTTGCAGTTATTTTGATGTTGACTGTGGTTCTGGTATATGGAGTTTCAACTCCTCAAGGGCAGTTTGTTTATTTGGAAACATATTTGTGCTTTTTATGTGATTTTGGTAAATATAAGGAATTTTATTTTAATGCTAAGTAGGTTTAAATTTCCTATCTTTGTCGGACTCAACCGACGTGTCTAATAATGGAACTAAAGATATATTACTCGAACATAACAACTTGCAACGATCCTGCCCAGGATGTGAGAAAATTGCTTGGGGAGGTCCCGGCAGAAGATATCTGCTCGCTGGTTCTTTTTTCTCTTGAAGATGAAAGAGGCTACCATTGCAGGTTGAACGAGTATAAAAAAGTTATCTATGACTATCTTGGCAGAGTAGTGCCAGTGACTCTTGTTCCTCAGCCTTTGCTCGATGGCAGCAATCTGTCTGCTGAAATCTATACCCTTTCTTCGCAGGAAATCCGATATTCCACTCAGGACGGTGTGGCCTATGGCCTTCTGGAAACAGAGTTTTCCAAGATGATCTTTATTGAGGGCATTGCAGCATCATCTTTTTCAGATAGTGTCAGGGTTCAGAGTGACGAGGTCTTTGGAAATTTGGACAAGGTCTTGAAAGACAATGGTTTTGAGGCGAGGGATATCGTTCGTCAGTGGAATTATATCGGTAACATCACCGCCCACAGAAACTGCCGACAGAACTATCAGGAGTTCAACGACGCACGTTCAGCCTACTACCAGACAACACTGTGGCATCACGGCTACCCGGCAGCAACTGGCATCGGAGCAGACTCACAGGGCATAATCGTCGGATGTGTCGCATACAGATCATCCGTATCCACCATCTACCCTCTCAACAACCCTCTCCAGATTGCGGCGCACGAATATTCAAAGCAAGTGCTCATCGACAACAACGCAGGCGCCATCAAGAGCACACCGAAGTTCGAACGCGCCAAACTCATCGAAATCGAAGGCAGACCATGCTGCTTTGTCTCAGGCACAGCAGCAATCCGCGGAGAGCAGAGCATGGATATGAAGTCAGCACGAATGCAGACAGTTCAGACGATAGAGAATATAGAATATCTTGTGTCGAAACAGAATCTTGTAAACTTCGGCTGCAAGCCATTCGACCTCAAGTTTGCAAATCTTCGAGTATATATAAAGAATACTGAGGATTATGCTGCAGTCAAGGAAACAGTCGAAGAACTCTATCCGCAAGTGCCTGTAGTCTATACAGTTGCAGATGTATGTAGAGATGAACTTCTTGTTGAAATAGAAGGAATACTGATATAGTGACAAAAATGGCGACCATCATCGGCCGCCATTTCATTTATCTTCGAGGTGCTGGATAATGAGGTCTGTGTCTCATATCCGCGATAAGGATCTTCTCTGCCTCTCTTCTTGAGAGCTTGATTCCGTATCTCTTCCAGTAATAAATCTGGATTCTTTCAATCTCACCCTGACAAATAGCTTTTCCATGCATAGGTTTGCCTGGTCTTCTTGCATCGAACTTGTTTTCGTCGAACTTGTTCATTGGAGGTCTCTGCATCTCCATTCCAGGTCTCTTAGGTGCCGGTTCACCTTTTTTGTGAGCTTCCATCTGAATCTGTGAACCAAGTAGGAGTATCATGGCTGATACCATTAGTAATCTTCTCTTCATAGCTTTGTCATTTAATGGGTTCAACAATATGTCTTTCTTGAGTACTCACCCTTTTAGACAAAGCTCCCCTCAAAAGGTTTAATCGAGATTGCCGCTCTGACCCGGCACTGACGGGAAGTCAGCGGATGGTGACGACGGTGATGGCGGGGTCGCCGATGGCATAGGTGCAGCGAAGGGCAAAGACCTCATCAAGTTCCTTGCGGATTGCAGCCTTGAGAATACCATCGCCAATGCCGTGGATAAAGGTAATCGTTCTTCCACGATGGGAAAGGTTCTCCCTGATGGTCCTGCGGAAGGTGTCAAGCTGAAACTGCAGCTGCTGACCTTTCGGCACAGTTCTGCCTCCCGGGATAGCCTCAATATGAAGATCAACGCGTAAAGACGCTGACGCAGAAAGGGGAGTGCTAGCGCGCGAAATTCCCGTTGCCTTCATCTTCACCCTAGTCTTCTTAAGTGCAGAAATCTCACGCTCATCAGTAAGCGCAAACTCACCATAGGACGCACGGATGGTAAGCCCATCCTCAAGCTCTATCTCCACAGTCTTCCCAAGGGAAACGATAGTTCCACGAAGATCAGAATCCATCAGCACCACCTTCTGCCCAACCTTCAGCACCCTGTCGCTCATATCATTGGCTCCCTTTGAGCACCCTGAAGCGGAATCATGTCCTTTCGATACAGAACCGCAGGCACTGGCACCGGCACTTCCGTCAATACGACCATCATCCGAAAAGGAAAGTTTCCCCTTCAGAGCACGAAAATCAGATATGACCTCCTTCTTCGCCATCAGCACTCCAGACCGTACTAAGCACTGAAACTTACTCCCTGGAAAGCAAGAGAAGGAACTCTCCAACGAGTACAGTTGCGGGCATCAGTTCCGGCATAAAGAAGATTGTTCCATAGCTCAATCATATTTCCTGTAATGAGCATCTCTCTTACAGGATGGGTGATCTTACCATCCTTAAAGGCAAAGCCCTCGATTCCGTATGAAAAATCTCCAGTTACAGGATTGCAGTTTCCTCCGTTAAAACCAGTCACGTAGATGCCATTACGAACTTTTGAAATAATCTCCTTGACTCCGCCTGCTTCTCCGAAAGGCATGAGCACAGGACGGGAAACTCCCTCACAAGTAGGCTCAATTCCCATCTTGTTAGCCATATAAGTACTTGTGAAGTTCATCTTCACGACACCGTTTTCAATAATTGCTCTGTCCTGAGTCGCAACTCCCTCGGTATCATACATTCTTGAACCAGTCTCTCCAGGAGTGCGTGCAAGGTCCATGACTGTCAGTCCCTCAGAAAAGATCTTCTTTCCTATGCAGTCATCAAGGAAAGAATTCTTCTGCTGGATAGAGGCGCTGTCAAGGGCTGTAATCATAGGAGCAATAAGGCGGGTTGCGACGCTTGAGTCCACTACCATCTTTCTTACTCCTGAGCGGCTTGGCTTAGGATCTCTCTGTCTTAGAGCATGATCAAGGGCAGTCTGAGAACAGCTACTGATATTAAGGTCTGCAAACTTTGGACTTGCCTCCCACCAGTATCCGCTGAACTTATTGCCCTCCTCATCAGAGATAGTAATCTCCGAACAGAAAGAGTAGGAAGTCTCGATATGGCGACCTTCAAATCCTTGAGAATCAATAAGGTAATTGTCATCAATCCCATCAGAGTACTCGCACTCCTCCGAAATTACACAATACCCCTTCTCATCCGCCTTCATCAGTGCGTATCGCGACGCTCCCATAGCAGCATCAAGCCTGTCTTGAGCAGACACACCCGCATAATGCTCATCAAAAAGCGCAAGTTCATCACCTTCCTTTGCATCAGACGCAGTGCGCGAAAGTTCCGGTAGTGAGCGGCACTCATCCTTCGCAAGCATCTTCACCGTATCCACAGCATTCGCGATGAAACGGTCGAGATCCGCCTCTTCAAGGCGGTTGGTGCTGAAGGTGCCGTACTTGCTGTCGGCGTAGATGTACATATAGACAGAGCGGTCTGCGCAGTGAGTCACCTTGTCAAGTTCTCCGTTCAAAAGGGCGAAGGAGTCCATGATGCTCTTGCTGAGCGAGATTCTGCACTGGTCTGCTCCGTGCTTAAGTGCGGCCTTCACGCAGAATGCCGCTATATCTTTTTCCTGCTGGTTAATAATACCTTTCATTACTTTCCTTAATTTACGTTACCCCTATCATAAATCCTTTCCCTCGGGGAAAGGACTTACTCTCCTCCTACTGTCAGGTTTTTAACAAGGACTGTCGGCATTCCGCATGAGACTGGTACGCTCTGCTCCTTGCCGCAGGTCCAGGTGCCGTTGTCCACGATGAGGTCGTTGCCCACCATTGTGATGTCTGCGAGGGCCTGAGGTCCGTTTCCGATGATGTTGATGTCCTTGATCGGCATTGTGAGTTGTCCGTTCTCGATGAGGAAACCGTTCTTGACAAAGAAGGTGAAGTCTCCCTCTCCGATCTTTACCTGGCCGTTTGAAAACTCATCCACATAGACTCCATTCTGTACGCTTGAAATGATTTCTGCAGGATCGCAGTCTCCACCCTCCATGTAGGTTGCCCTCATTCTTGGAATAGGGTTGAAACGGAAACTTTCGCGACGTCCGTTTCCTGTAGGGGCTACCTTGTAGAAATCAGCGCTGATGCGGTCGTGGAGGTAAGAGGTAAGGACTCCATCCTTTACCATGTATGTCTTTTCTCCTGCGACTCCCTCATCATCGAAGTTACCCGCACCTCTGTTCCATGCTATAGTGGCATCGTCGACAACATTGATCTTCTTAGAACAGATCTTCTTGCCCATCTTGTCAGAAAAGATGGACTGGCCCTTACGGTTGAAGTCTGCCTCAAAGGCATGACCCATAGCCTCATGAAGAAGGATGCCTGAGGCTCCCGCTCCCATGACCACGCTCATCTGACCACCCTTTGGACGTCTTGCTTCGAAACGCTCATCGAGCCCTTCAACTGCCTCATCAGCAATCTCATATACAAGGTCCTCATCAATGAGTTCTGCTCCCATTCTGAAACTGCGTGATACAGACTTGTTGATGCTCTTTCCGTTCTCCTGGGCGATGACTGATACAGCCACGCTTCCCATAGGACGGGTCTCGTATGTGAGTTCGCCAAAGGAGTTGAACATCATCACATCTGACATCGAGTTGGATATTCTTGCGATGACCTTGACGATTCTGGAGTCACGAGACAGGATCTCCTTCTCCAGTTGGTTAAGGAAAGGCAGGAACTCGCTCTGCTTGGATGATCTCCAGTCAAGGGCTACCGGATAGTAGTTATGAGGAAGTTCAATGTCCTTGAAACTGCCGCACGGCACTGCTGCCGGCGCTCCGGCTTTGCCGCGGGTTGCCCCTTGGGCAATGGCGGCTGCAGCCTTCGCCGCTGCCTCCATATCCTTATAGTCAGTACTCTCCGAATATGCATAGCCAGTCTTTTCAGAGCATAGCACTCGAATTCCGACTCCGAAGTCGTGGTGGATTCCTCCTGAAGAAACCTCAGAGTCCTTTAGAAGAAGGTTGCTGTATGCAGTGTTCTCGAAATAGAGATCTGCATAGCTGCCTCCATAACGTAGCGCTGTCCCGACAAGGCTTTCAAGCTGCGGGACAGTCACGTTGAATATGTTAAGGTAATATTCTGCTGGGTTGAACATGTTATTTCTTTACAATGTTGATGTCTGGAGCAGCATCCTCGCTCTCCTGAGCCATCTGTTTGATTATTTCAAATTTCTCTGCGTCCTTTACGATGGTGACTTCGCCCTTGCTTCCCTCTGCCACTACCTTGAAAGGAATCTGAGAGTTGTCTGCAAGAATCCATCTTTCAGCTAAAGGACCATAGTCGTTGAAGAAGTATTTAAGGCCCACCTTATATCTTCTTCTGATTGTTTCCTCCGGGATGTGGTGACCGCCGGCTGCAACTCTTGCCCTTACTCTCTCAACAGCAAGGTCTGGGGTATTGAGCCAGAAATAAAGAACAGTGACGCTATATCCTTGAGCCTGAGCCTTCAAGACCGTCTTTATAAGGGATCTTGTGGCAAGGGTTGTCTCAATGCCGAAGTCCATCTTTCTGGTCAGAAGATATTCAATCTTCTTTATCATGAACTTGCTGGCCTGAATAGATGCTCTTTCAGGGCCGAAAGGGGAGAGACCCTTGGCAAATTCGTCCGAATTCACGAATACTCCACAGTGAAGGAGTTCCGGAAGGATAGTATAGGAGGCTGTGGTCTTACCTGAACCGTTGCAGCCTGAAATGATGTAAAGCTTTGGCATCGCTATAGTGTTTTGTGTTATTATTCTCCTGATGTCACTCCGTAACCGAAGAGGGCGAAGTCACCTTTACAAGGATCGTCCGGGAAGATTTCCCTGAAGGCGTCAGTGATCTCTCTGGCTGTTGTGATGTCCTTTGACTTCCTTTGTGTAAGTCCAAGGGCAAAGGCCTGGGTGTAGACATGGGTGTCAAGCGGAATGATGAGCTCTCTTGGATCGCTGTTCTTCCACAGTCCCAGGTCAACTTTCCCGTCTTGTCTGACCATCCATCTTCTCATCATGCTTATCTTCTTGTTCGGAGCCTTGTCGTCTCTTTTGCTTCCGAAGATGTTGCATCTGATTTCAGTGTCGCTCATTCCCTCCAGACTGGATTGAGAAGAGTATATGTCTTTCAATCTTTCACATATCTGAGCGATCTCACTCCACTTTATTGTGCGGTGGAGACTTGTGGGGTCGTTTCTGTACTCTCCTGACATCACATAGTCGTAAGGTCTCCACTCCATGTGGTCGAAAAGACGGTTACAGTCCCTTACAATCATGTTTCTTCTGCCCCATGCGAGGTGGGAACTGAAGATGGCAGCTATCTCGACATCCTGTAGCGGCCTGCCTTCGCGGGCAAGCTTCTTAGGGAAAATTATCGGGTCTTCAAGAAAATACTTTTCGTCATTGTACTTCTCTGCCCAATCAGTAAGCTGTCTTTTCAATGAAAGGTTCATAATGTCGGGGTATATCATTACAAAGTTATCATTTTTTATTTTTCTCTTCACTGAAATTTTAAGATTTGTTTTTAATTTTGTCGGCACTTCAGTTTTTAACGCTTTTTAACTGTAAATATGAACTTCAATCTTGACTTTATTACTATAATCGACTATATCGGAACCTTTGCATTCGCAATCTCGGGTATCCGTCTGGCTGCTGCTAAGAATTTTGACTGGTTCGGAGCCTTTGTGGTAGGTTTTGTGACTGCTGTAGGAGGTGGATCCATCCGTGACCTTCTCATCGGTGTCACTCCTTTCTGGATGGTGAATCCTTCGTATGTGATAATTACAGGAATTTCTCTTCTTGTTACCATCCTCTTCAGAAAACAGCTTGTTCATATGGATAATACCATCTTCATCTTTGACGCCATCGGTATCGGACTTTTCACTGTGGTTGGTGTCGAGAGAGGAATGATGGCAGGCTTCCCGTTCTGGGTGAACATCATTCTAGGATCCATGACAGGTGCTGCCGGTGGTATGACACGTGATGTCCTTATCAACGAGGTGCCTCTTATCTTTAGAAAGGAGATCTATGCCCTGGCTTGTGTAGGCGGAGGTGTAGTGTATTATATCTGTATGCTTCTTGGTTGCTCAGAGGTGGTGACAGGAGTATCTGCGGCAGTTACTGTAGTGGTCATCCGCGTGTTCTCAGCAGTTTTCCACATTAGTATGCCTACACTCAAGAGTCTGGATCACACTACTGAGGATCAACATCCAAAGTAATATGATCTGTATACTTCTTGGATTTTTCGAAATTTCGGATGGCGGCTTTCAAGGCCGCCTTCTTTGTTGAAAGCTGTCTGTCTTTTGCCAGATTGAGTCTGATGATTCGGATGTGGGTGTCGGCGAACTTGCCCACAGGAGGGGTGTACGGCCCCATGTGACTGATGTTCAGCCTTTCTATCTCCTGCTCAAGTCTGGATGAGAGGAGGTCGAGTCTTGGTTCGTTGCTGTCCTTTATGATGACGTTGATGATGCGGGTGAACGGAGGATAGGAGAACTGTTTGCGCTCGAGCATGAGGTTCTCTGCAATCTGTGCTTCTCCGCTGATGTGTCTGTAGACGGGATGATCGCTCATCGATGTCTGGATGATGAGTTTACCTCTTCTGTTTCTTCTTCCACACCTGCCTTTGAACTGTTCGAGCAGCTGGAGGGCCTTTTCGTCTGCCCTGAAATCCTGCAGGCCGAGAAGGGAATCTGTCTGTATCACAGCAACGAGGGCAAGACCGCTGAAGTCGAAACCCTTAGTAAGGATCTGTGTTCCGATAAGTATGTCGATTTCTCCATCAGCAAAGCCGCGGATTGTCTCCATATCTCTGCCGGCATACTGGGCTGTGTCGCTGTCTATTCTTGCTACCCTTGCATTTGGGAAGAGGATACCTGCCTCTTCTTCAATCTTCTGTGTACCAGCACCCATTCCCTTGAGTTCGCCTGAACATTTAGGGCATTTTGGAAGATATGGAAGTCTGTAACCACAGTGATGGCAGAGAAGTTCTCCTGTGTTGTGGAGACTTAGACTCACTGAACATTTTGGACATTTGGGTATGAAACCGCATTCCTGGCATTGGATGACAGGGGAGTAGGAACGTCTTGAACGAAGGATGGCCACCTGGCCTCCTGATTCAAGCGTCTTTTCTATGCTGAGGATGAGCTTACGTGAGAAACTGCCGTTCATTCCTCGTTTTCTGCGTTCTGCTATGGTGTCGATGATCTCAACTTCTGCGTCTTCCGAGTGGTAGAAGCGCTCGGTGAGGGTGACTTTTGCGAATCGTCCTGTTTCTGCGTTGTAGAGCGATTCAAGTGATGGGGTGGCTGTGCCGAGCAGTACCTTTGCCTCATGGATCTGACCGAGCATGAGGGCGGCGTCACGACCGTTGTAGCGTGGTGCCGGCTGATCCTGTTTATAGGATGTGTCGTGCTCCTCATCAACGATGATAAGGCCTATGTTTCGGTGGGGCAGAAAGAGGGATGAGCGTGTGCCAAGGCAGATGTACTGATGTCTGCGGATGGATTCTGCTACTTCTTTTCTCGCTGCCGGAGTCTTTGCAGAGTGGTAGATGAGCAGCTGGCCTGATTCGCCGAAGGCTTCTGTGAGTCGCTGTTCAAGCTGGCGGCTGAGGGCGATTTCAGGAACGAGGTAGAGGACATTCTTTCCCTGCGAGAGGGTTTCTCTTGCGAGGGTGAGATAGATTTCTGTCTTGCCGGATCCTGTAACTCCTTGAAGAAGAACCGGTTTCTTTGCATCGAAGCCTGCCTTTATCTCGCTCAAGGCCTTATCCTGGGCTTCGCTAAGGCAGAGTTCCTTGCTCTCTTCCAGCTTTTCGGATAGTTCTGCCTCTATCTTTTCGATACGCTTCTTTATCTTGTTCAGCTGTCTTGTGCTTGGCTTTTTCTGGCTGGACCTGCTGCTTGCGTAAGCGCCTTTGAAGACTTCGCCGATTGTGCACATGTAGTAGTCAGCAATTCCTCTCCAGAAGGAAATCTCTTCCTTGGAGATCTTTTCAATCTCTTCTTCCACGGCACTTATTCCCATTATCCTTTCTGGGCTGGTCTGTGGCTGGATGTCTGTTTCCGAGACTACGCCTATATAGGTCTTGTTGCTGAACAGGACGCTTACAATGGAACCTGCGCAGATATCTTCGCGCTCTGTCCAGTAGCACGGTTCCCAATCCAGCTTGAGCGGAAGGATGACTGATATGTATCTGCGTTTTTCCATAAATCTTAACAAAGATAAGAAAAAAGTTGTATTTTTGGTTTCACAAAAACCACTATAACCACAATAACCAAAATATACTATTTAAGTTGTGAAACAGATAATTATTGATGATGAGAAGCCACGACGTCTGGTCTTCTATCTTGCTATGGAAGAGTATCTGGCAAGGAAGGAAGAAGAGGCATTCTTTATCTGGCAATCCTCGCCGACTGTCATTTTCGGTCGCAATCAGGTTCTTGAAGCTGAGATTAATGTAAAATATTGTAAAGAACATAATATCAATATATTCCGAAGGAAGAGCGGAGGGGGATGTGTCTATTCTGATGAGGGTAATATCATGCTCTCTTATATAACTGGAAACAAGGAGGTTCAGTCTGCTTTTGATGAGTATCTTCAGCAACTGGTTGATGCTCTCTGCGAATTGGGTATCCCCGCGGAGCGTTCAGGACGTAATGATATTCTTGTCGATGGACGCAAGGTCTCCGGCAATGCCTTCTACAGCGCTTGCGGGAACAGTGTGGTGCATGGAACCTTGCTGTTTGACACGGACCTAGAGAATATGTGCCATTCCATTACTCCGAATCTGGATAAACTCAAGAGTAAGGGCGTGCAGTCTGTCCGCCAGAGAATCACCCTTCTTAAGGATTGGATTTCTGAGTCGGATTCAGTTAATGATGTAGCCTCCTTGAAGGCTTGGCTTCTCGGTTGGTTCTGCTCTTCTTCGAGGATTTTAAGTAAGGATGAAATTGCTGAAATAGAAGCTATTGAGCGGACTTATCTTGATAAAGACTTTATCTATGGAAAAGATCCTGTCCATAGCTTTGTGAAGGAAGGAAGAGTAGAGGGAGTCGGAAACCTGAGCGTTGAACTTACCATGGCAAAGGGAACCGTTTCTTCAGTAAGACTGAGCGGGGACTTTTTTGCTGTCAAGGAAGGACTGGATTCTGAACTCTCAGCCATGCTGAAAGGTTCAAGATTTTGTAGAGAAGATTTTGAAAAAAATATCGGAAATTTCAATGTAAATGAATATATTTACAAACTGGAATCAAAGAATCTAATTGACTTGATTTTTACAGAATAAAAACACTAAATAACACAAAAACTAATGGAAGAAAATCTATTGAAGACCTGTTTGCATGACAAACATGTCGCTCTTGGCGCATTGATGAGCCCATTTGGCGGTTTTGATATGCCTATTCAGTACACAAACATTACTGACGAGCACAATGCTGTCCGCAATAAATCGGGAATGTTTGACGTTTCTCATATGGGAGAGATTTTTGTCAGCGGTCCTGATGCTGAGAAGTTTGTAAATCATATCTTCTCAAACGATATTTCTGGTATTCCTGACGGAAAAATTCTTTATGGAATGCTTCTTTACCCTAATGGTACAGTTGTGGATGATCTTCTTGTCTATAAAGAGTTCAAGCCAAACCACTATCTTCTTGTAGTGAACGCTTCAAATATCGCAAAGGACTATGAGTGGATCTGTGCTCAGAAAGAGGGTTATGATGTGGTTGTAGACAATCAGTCTGATTCATGGGGAGAGATCGCTCTTCAGGGTCCTGAGGCAGAGAAGGTTGCAGTTGAGATTCTTGGCTTTGCTCAGGCAGCTGAACTTCAGTTCTATACATATTTTGAGACAGAGTACGAGGGCCAGCGCCTTATCATGAGTCGTACAGGCTATACAGGCGAGGATGGCTTCGAGATCTATACATCACACGAACTTACACGCAAGTTCTGGGACGTGCTTCTTGAGGCAGGCGTAGCACCATGCGGACTTGGTTGCCGCGACACACTCCGTTTCGAGGCAGGACTCCCTCTTTACGGTCACGAGCTAAGTGATGAGATCACTCCGGTTGAGGCAGGTCTTGGCATGTTCGTGAAAGTGAAGGATAAGGAAGAGTTCATCGGCAAAGAGGCCATCGTCGCACAGAAAGAGGCCGGCATCACACGCAAGATTGTGGGAATCGAACTTCAGGATAAGGCCATCCCAAGAGCAGGCTACCCGGTGGAGGTTGACGGCGTACAGGTGGGCGTAGTGACAACAGGCTACCGCTCTATCTCTACAGACAGAAGCGTATGCGTGGCTATGGTTCAGAAGGAGTACACAGAGCTTGGAACTCAGGTGGAGATCCGTATCCGTAAGAAGGTCTTCCCTGGAATCGTATGCAAGAAACGTTTTTATGAGACTAAATACAAGAAATAATCAATAAACAATAAAACTAGTAACAATTATGGCAAAAACAGTAGAAGGACTCTATTACAGCGAGTCACACGAGTGGGTAAAAGTTGAAGGAAATGTAGCAGTTATCGGAATTTCTGATTATGCTCAGCATTCTCTAGGTGATCTTTCATATGTAGATCTTCCAGAGGTTGATGATGAGGTAACAGCAGGTGAGGATTTCGGTGCTGTTGAGAGTGTTAAGGCTGCCAGCGACCTTATCTGTCCAGTTTCAGGCACAGTTGTAGAGGTTAACGAGGAGCTTGAGGATGCTCCTGAGCTTCTTAACCAGGATGCTTACGCTAACTGGATCATCAAAGTTGAGATGAGCGATCCTTCTGAGCTTGAGGCTCTTATGGATGCAGCTGCTTACGAAGCTATCTGTGAGTAATGTGTAAATAGAATAATATGTCATTATCATATTTTCCACACACCGAGGATGACATCCGTCAGATGTTGGAGAAAGCAGGAATGACCTCTTTGGAGGACCTGTACTCTGACGTCCCTGAGGATGTCATTTATCGTAAAGAATATGAACTTCCTTCAGCAATGTCTGAACTTGAGGTTCGTCGTTATTTTGAGGGTTTGGATAAGAAGAACACTAAACTTACAGTGTTCGCAGGTGCAGGAGCATACGATCATTATTCTCCGGCAGTTGTTCCTTATATCCTTTCAAGAGCTGAATTCCTTACTGCATATACTCCATATCAGCCTGAAATCTCTCAGGGTACTTTGAGATATATATTCGAGTTCCAGAGTATGATTACTTCTCTGACTGGAATGGATTGCGCAAATGCTTCTATGTATGATGGCCCTACTGCAGCAGCAGAGGCTATGTTCATGGCAATCGCTTCTACAAAGAAGAAGACAAGAGTACTTCTTGCGGAGACCTTGCTTCCTCAGGTGAAGAAGGTTGTGGCTACTTATGCGAAGTTCAACGGTGTTGAGATTTCTTATCTTCCTCACGAGGGTGGTAATACTTCCCTTGAAGCTTTGAAGAAGGAGCTTGAGGCCGGTGATGTTGCTGGTCTTCTTGTTCCAAGTGTGAACCGTTTTGGTGTGGTTGAGGATCTTTCAGGCTTTGCAGATGCCCTTCATGAGGTGAAGGCGCTTCTGATGGTCTATGCCGATCCTTCGACTCTTTCTGTAGTGAAGTCTCCGGCGGAGTGGGGAGCTGATGTGGCTTGTGGTGATGGTCAGACTCTTGGTATCCCTATGTGCTACGGTGGCCCATACGTCGGCTTCCTTGCATGTAAGAAGGATTTCGTGAGAAAACTTCCTGGACGTGTCGTGGGTGCTACGAAGGATGTGGATGGAAAGAGAGCTTTCGTTCTTACTCTTCAGGCCCGTGAGCAGCATATCCGTCGTGAGAAGGCAACAAGCAACATTTGCTCAAACCAGTCGTTGATGGCTTTGTATGTTACTGTCTATCTTTCACTTATGGGTCCTCAGGGTCTACGTAAGGTGAATGATCTTTCTTACGGAGCAGCTCATTATCTTCATGATCAGCTTCTTGAGACCGGACGCTTTACTCAGGTGTTTGACAAGCCTTTCATCAAGGAGTTTGTGCTTAAGACAGTCTTTGACGCCGACTATCTTCAGAAGAAGTTGATTGAGGCTGGCTTCTTTGGCGCTCTTGTGACAGAGGAGGGTTATGTATCCTTCTGTGCTACAGAGAAGAGAACTAAGGAGGAAATTGACAGTATGGTTGCACTTATCAAAACATTATAGGAGGACAGGAGATGAAATATTACGATAGACTTATTTTCGAACTTTCGAAAGAGGGAAGAACCGGATATTCTCTTCCTGCTTCTGAGTGGACTTCTGACTGCTCTGCTTTGCCAGAAAACGTTTGCAGAACTACTCCTGCTGCCCTTCCTGAGGTGAGTGAACTTGATGTTGTACGTCACTACACCAATCTTTCGAATATGAACTTCGGTGTGGATACAGGTTTCTATCCTCTTGGAAGCTGTACAATGAAGTACAATCCGAAGATCAATGAGGAGATTGCTGCTATGCCTGGTTTCCAGGGCTTGCATCCTCTTCAGCCAGCATGTACAGTAGAAGGCGCAAGGCAGCTTTATAAGGACTTGTCTGACGCTCTATCTTCTATCACAGGAATGGCAGGCTTTACTCATAATCCGTTTGCGGGAGCTCATGGTGAGCTTACAGGTCTTATGATCATCCGTCAGTACCATATCTCAAGAGGAGATCTTGGCAGAACTAAGGTGATCGTTCCTGACAGTGCCCACGGAACAAACCCTGCAAGTGCTGCAGTATGCGGACTTGAGATTGTACAGGTGAAGTCTACTCCTCAGGGAACTATCGATGTTGAGGACCTTAAGCCATTGCTTAATGAAAGCATCGCAGGTATCATGATGACTAACCCTAATACTCTTGGTCTGTTTGAGACAGAGATCTGCGAGATCGCAAAACTTGTTCATGAGTGTGGAGGTCTTCTATACTATGATGGAGCGAATATGAACCCTCTACTTGGTCGTGTTCGTCCAGGAGATATGGGCTTCGATGTAATGCACCTTAACTTGCATAAGACCTTCTCGACTCCACACGGAGGCGGCGGTCCTGGAGCTGGTTCAGTAGGAGTTGCTGCCCACCTTGTTCATCTTCTTCCATCTCCATGGTATAATGATGACAATGCCGTGAGCCCGACTGGCCAGGTTTCTGGATTCATGGGTAACTTTGGAGTTCTTTTGAGAGCTTATACATACATCCTTTCTCTTGGTAAGGAGAATATCAAGATGGCTGGTCCTCTTGCTGTTCTTGGAGCTAACTACATCAAGGAGAGCCTTAAGGACTGCTATTACCTTCCTATCGACTCTGTTTGTAAGCATGAGTTCGTATTTGATGGTCTTTTGGACAAGTCTACAGGAGTCACTACTCTTGATGTTGCAAAGAGATTGTTGGATTATGGCTACCATGCTCCTACAATCTACTTCCCTCTATTGTTCCATCAGGCAATCATGATCGAACCTACAGAGACTGAGTCTAAGGATACTCTTGACGAGTATATCGGAATCATGCGTAAGATTGCCCAGGAGGCTGCTGAGGATCCTGAGATGCTTAAGACAGCTCCTCATACGACTCCAGTTCGTCGTCTTGATGAGACAACAGCAGCGCGTCAGCCAATCCTTTCATACTGGGATCTAGCTTAAGAGATTATGTGCGATATTATTATAATTGGTGCAGGACCCGGCGGTTATGAGACCGCCGTGGTTGCTGCTGAAAGAGGTCTGAAGGTCGTTGTTGTTGAGGCAGGTCCTGTTGGTGGTACCTGTCTTAATGAGGGTTGTATTCCTACAAAGTCTTTCTGCAGAAATGCAGAAGTTTATGAGGATATCAAGGATGCTTCTGTCTTTGGAGTTGAGGTTGATGGCTTCAAGTTTGACTTTTCTAAGGTTGTTGCAAGAAAGAATGAGGTTGTTGCCCAGCTTAAGGCTGGAGTCGAGGGCCTTATGAAGCATAAGAACATTACCTTTGTACAGGGTAAGGCAAGTTTTAAGGATGCCAATACGGTTGTTGTTGATTCTCAGGAATTCAGTGCTGCAAATATCATCGTAGCTACAGGTTCTGTATCAGCAAGTCTTCCTATTCCGGGAGCTGATCTTCCGGGTGTGTTGACTTCTAAGGAGATCTTGGAACTTGAAGAGGTACCTCAGAGACTTTGCGTTATTGGAGCTGGAGTGATCGGTCTTGAATTCGCTTCAATCTTCAATACCTTCGGTTCTCAGGTTGCTGTTGTCGAGTATTGCAAGGATATTCTTCCGCGCTTTGATACAGATCTTGCCAAGAGATTGAAACAGAGCCTGTCAAAGAAGGGTATCGAAATTACAACTCAAGCTCAGGTTCAGTCCATTGAGCAGACTCCGGAAGGACTGAAGGTCACTTTCCTCAAGAAGGATAAGGAGGAGTCAGTTCTTGCTGACAAGGTCTTGATGGCTGTGGGAAGAAGAGCAAATCTTGCCTCAATGAACTTTGAGGAGGTAGGAATCCAGCTTGAGCGTAGGGGAGTGAGCACAAATGAGTTCATGCAGACTTCTGTTCCTAATATCTACGCTATCGGAGATATCAATGGCAGGATGATGCTTGCTCATGCAGCTACCTATCAGGGCTTTGTTGCTCTGGATCATATTATGGGTCAGGATAACTCAATCAATCTTGACATTATGCCTGCAGCGGTCTTTACTAAGCCAGAAGCAGCTGTCGTTGGTTTGACAGAGGATGAGTGCAAGGAGAAGGGAATTAAGGTAAAATGCCATAAATCATTCTTCAGAGCCAATGGAAAGGCGATTTCAATGAATGAGCCTGATGGCTTCTGTAAACTTGTTGTCGCTGAGGATGGAAAGATTCTTGGTTGCCATATGTTCGGTGCTCATTCAGCTGATATTATTCAGGAAGTATGTGCTCTATTGAATATGGGCGCGAACCTTTCTGATTTCAAATCAGTGATTCACGCCCATCCGACTCTTTGTGAGGTTCTGCAGTCTGCAGCTCACTCGTAGATCTATATTGTGAGGCTTTAAGGGGCCGCCAGATTATCTGCCGCGGCCCATTCCGCCTCCCATTCCTCCGCGCATTCCTCCGCCGAAGTTACCACCTCCGAAACCTCCACGGTCTGAAGAGTTGAACTGTCTTACAGCTCTATTTGCCTTATTGCTCATCTGGCGGTCCATCTTACCGAAGTTAAATCCGATAGTGAACATGATTCTACGTCCAAGAACATTGGTGTAGACGTCTTCTACGTACTCTGCAGTCTCGTTTCTATTTAGACTACGTGTCTTGTTTAGAATATCGATCAGCTGGAGACTCATATTGACTTTCTTGATGTTCTGAGTAAGTGTCATATTCCATCTCCACTCTGGTGTACCGTATCCGTCAGAATATCCGATGTAGAATCTGTAGGCAAGCTCATTTACAAGCTCAAGTCCGAAGTTAGTTCTATAAAGGATGTTGTTGCTGATGTTGTTTGTCCAAGTATTTACATTGGCAGTAGGATCCAGACTATACTTTGCGATTCTGTTATTTGCACGTCCAGCCAATGAAACTTCAAATTTGTCCAATGTATATCTCAACTGTGCGTTGAACGAGTAGTTGAATGAGTTAGTAAGACTCTCTCCAAATCCGCTCTGACCGCTATAGAACTTGTCACCTTCTGCATTTCCCCAGAAATTGCTCATGAAAGTGTTGTAGTCAAATGTATCTGTATCAATACCTGCAAGTCTTCCCATAGCCTGATATGTTGTACTTCTGCTGTATGATCCGTTACCACCTACAGTAAAGAATACCTTCTTTGCAGCTCCGATAGGAGTGTTGTAAGAGAGGTTCAATGAAGTAGACATCTGAGGTTTCTGTGAGTTCACAGGAACTGTATATCTGACTCCGTCCTTGTCATTCCAGCTGGCGTTTACAATACTCTTTGAGGTCATATTTGCATTTAGGCCTACATTGAAGTATGAGAATGTCACTCTATTGTTTGTTCTGAAGTTTGTATTGAATCTGTGGTTGTAGCTTGGTTTAAGGTAGATGTTACCAGCTCTTAACTGCACAGGGTTTGAGATGTCAAGGTTTGGTGTAAGGTTGCTTGATGATGGAGCATTTGTTGTGAAGTTGTAGTTAGCATTGAAGTTTGAACTCTCTCCACGGTAGAAATAGTTTGCAAATGGCGACCACTTCATGATCCACTCATCTTTTCCTGTTACAGTTTCGACGCTTCTTGCCTGAGATACGACCTCATTAAGGTAGGCCTGTGCCTGGCCTCCGAACTGTACGAAACTTAGGTTGTTAGAGTACTGGAACAATACTCTGAGACTCTCGTTAAGGTTCTTGCTGTTCGAGTATGATGAGTAATAATCGTTATATGTTCCGTCAACTGCGTTTGTTGCCTTTGAGTTGCTCTTGTTTTTGCTGAATGAACTTGTAAGTTGCGACTGAATTGCCCATTTGGTAGATAGCGGCTCAGTGTAGCTGATATTTCCTCTTAGGCTCAACTGATCGCTGTCAGTATCGTAAATAAGGTCTTTGATAGTTGTCTCATTGGCAAAGACTGTCTCTGAGTTTTCTCTCTTCATTCCATTGGCATCAGAGAAGTTATAGTTGAATGAAACAGTAAGGCTTCTGTTCTGCTTACCCATATTCCTGATACCTCCAGAGAAGTTTCCTGTTGTTGCAAGTGTCTGTGTGTTAGAACTGTTAAGTGAGCTGGAACTGTTGAGCACTCCACTATCATTTGATGTGCTTGAATTGCTCGAAGAAGAACTATGTGAGTCAGTGTATGTGATGGTTGGTCTGAAGTTGAAGAAATACTTGTTGTTTCTTCCCATCTTTGTGCGGAATTCTACATTTCCACTTACAGAGTTGCTTCCGCTATTTGACATATTGTCTCCATTAGTATATAGGTCTGTTCCGTCACTCTGGAATGTAGTTCTTGAACTTACTCTTTTGGAGTTGTTGTCTCTATAGTTGTAACTTACATTAGCATTGCTCTCAACACCTTTGATTCTGTCTGTGTTGAAGTTGATACCCGCACGTCCTGTTGTACTTCCTGCTCTCTGAGAGTTGGTTGCATTACCCATGAATACCAACTGGTCCTCTTCTGTATATACTGTAGCCATTGCATTACCTGAGAACAAGACTCCCTGGTCGTCAACAAGGGCATTGCCTCCTTTAGGAGTAAGTTTGTAACCGCCACCAAGTTTGCTGTTACCGAACCAACCTTTCATAAATTCCTTCTTGAATTTTATGTCGATGACCTTTTCCTTATCATCACTTGTCGCGATTCCAGAGAATTTTGCATCATCCTTCTCCTTGTCAATGACCTTGACCTTGTCTACTACGTATGCAGGCAAGTTCTTCATTGTCAACTGGTTGTCGGCGAAGAAAGTTTTGTCTCCAACTGTGATCTTATCTACTTTCTCTCCATTGAATGTGATGTTACCGTCATCATCTATATCGATACCAGGAAGCTTCTTCAAGAGATCCTCAAGCATGGCATGCTCAGAAACCTTGAAGGCTGTTGCCACAAATTCAATTGTGTCTTTCTTGACTACGATAGGATTACCTACTGCAGATACAGTGGCAGCATTGAGCTGCTCTTTTGCCTCAGTCAACTTGATGGTACCAAGATTCTCCTCTTTATTGCTGAACTTATACTCCTTTTCATAAGTCTCATAACCAGTATAAGTTACTGTCAGCTTGTATGTGCCGACCTTTACATCTGCCAAGACAGCTTTTCCGTTTTCTCCGGAAAGACAGAAGTTTGTAGCAGTTGTGTCTCCCTTAGGTGTAACGTATACAGAAGCAAATGCTACCGGTTTGTTCTCAGCAGCATCTACAAGATTTAGCGTAACTTTTGATTTCTGATTTTGTGCAAAAGCCAGGCTGATACCTAGCAGAAAGAATAATGTGGCAGTGAGAATTCTCTTCATTTCGTGGGGTATTAAATTTTAGTCCGATACTAAGACCGATATCCCCCACGAAAGTTTAACGAGAATTGTATTTTAAAGTGATTTTTTGCAGTTTTATAGATTACAGCTGTCAACTACAGTTGCAAGTCCTCCCTCACTTGTCTCCTTATATAGAGAAGGAAGGTCTTTACCTGTCTTCTTCATTACCTTGACAACCTGGTCGAATGACACTCTATGAAGGCCATCTGTGTATGAAGCGTAGACATTTGCATCAAGGGCTCTGGCTGCTGCCATTGCATTTCTTTCAATACAAGGAATCTGGACAAGTCCGCAGATAGGGTCGCAAGTAAGACCAAGGTGGTGCTCAAGGGCCATCTCAGCAGCATACTCAATCTGTGCAGGACTTCCGCCAAATAGCTGGGTTGCAGCAGCAGCTGCCATTGCACAGGCAACTCCGACCTCTCCTTGACATCCAACCTCTGCTCCTGAGATGGAAGCGTTAGCCTTAACTACGTTTCCTACAAGGGCTGCTGTCGCCAAGGATCTGATTATGCGTTTTCTGCTGAACTCATGTTCTTTGTGGAGATGGTACAATACGCTTGGAACAACTCCGCAAGATCCGCAGGTAGGTGCAGTTACAATGGTTCCTCCTGCAGCATTCTCCTCACTTACTGCAAGGGAGTATGAGAATACAAGTCCTCTTGAACGCATTGCATTCTTATAACCAAGAGCTCTGACATAGTGGTTTCCTGCTCTTCTTGCCACTTTAAGACCGCCAGGAAGTACTCCTTCATTCTCAAGACCGTTTTCAATAGCCTTGCACATTGTGTCCCATACCTTTTCAAGGTACTCCCAGATTGAAGGATCCTCATACTGGTCGACATATTCCCAATAAGATCTTCCATTCTCATTACACCATTTCATCAGGTCTGTCATCTTATTGAGCGGGTAGATGTCCTCACTCTCAACAAAAGGAACTTTATCACATCTGATGTCTCCACCTCCTACTGAGTAGAAGATCCACTCATCCTGACGTGAGCCGTCTTCTGCCACGAATGTGAAGCTTACTGCATTAGGATGCTCTGGCAAGAATGTCTTCGGCTCCCAGAGAATTGTGACAGGACCTCTTTCTATAAGAACGTCATAGATTGCCTTGTCTGTAAGGTGTCCCTTGCCTGTTGCTGCTAAAGAACCATAGAGGGTAACCACGAATTCCTTGGCATCAGGGTGGTTCTCCAAGTAGATTTTAGCGGCCTTTACCGGGCCCATAGTATGACTGCTTGATGGGCCCTGACCGATTTTGTATATTTCTCTGATTGATTTCATAATCTCTTGATAATGTTCGTTTTATGTTTTAATATAACAAAAATGTTAATATGGTTAACATTTTTGTTATAGGGGATTTTTACAAATAATCGTTGAAATAGATGCTTACTTTATCCATCAGATGGACTCTGTCTTTGCCGATTACATTATGCTGGTGGCAAGGATAAGGGAAGTAGTCGACCTGGACATTGTTCTTAACGCATTCTCTGATGAATGATAGGCTGTGCTCCCAAAGAACAACGTCGTCGATTGCACCCTGACAGATGAGAAGTTTGCCTTTAAGATCTTTTGCCTTGTTGATAAGACTGGTGAGCTCAAAGCCTTCAGGATTAGTATGAGGGTTCTCCATATATCTCTCTCCGTACATTACCTCGTACCATTTCCAGTCAATGACAGGACCACCTGCAACAGCCACCTTGAATGTCTCAGGGTAGTTTGTGATAAGAGAGATAGTCATGAATCCGCCGTAGCTCCATCCATGTACTCCGATTCTATCCTTGTCAACAAAAGGAAGGCTTGTAAGCATCTTGATACCTTCCATCTGGTCTGCCATTTCAGCCTGACCACACTGCTTGTGGATTGCCTTCTCAAACTCAGCACCACGGTTTGATGTACCTCTGTTATCCTGTACATACACAAGATAGCCTCTCTGAGCCATGTACATCTCCCATCTTCTGAGTTCTGCCATGAATGTGTTCTTCACCATCTGTGAATGAGGACCGCCGTATACATATACAATGACAGGATATTTCTTTGCGGGATCAAAGTCCTTTGGCTTGATCATTCTATAATAGTTGTCAAACTTGCCGTCTGCGCTCTTTACTGTACCAAAGTCAATCTGGCAGTAAGCGTAGTCCATAGTAGGGTCCTGAGCTTTTAGAAGGGTCTTAGAGGTCTTTCCGTCTGTGCTGCATACCTCAGTTGCTCCTGGATCGCATACATTGCTCCATGAGTCTACATACCACTGGCAGTTTTCCTCCATTGTGATATTATGCCAGCCTTCTGCCTTTGTAAGCTGCTCCTTCTTGCCGTTCTTAAGGCTTACCTTGAAGAGATGGTTCTCAACTGGCGATACCTCAGCAGAAGTGTAATATACCCAGTTACCATCATTTGCAACGTATTGAACATCAGCTGCTACAGGTGTGAGTCTCTTGATGATTCCCTCATTGTTGCAGAGGTAAAGGCTCTTGTAGCCGTCTCTGTTGTCGATGCTGTAGATGAACTGGTCGTTCTTGCCCTTAATGAAATAAAGTGGAGCGTATGGTTCAACAAACTTGTCATTATGCTCTGAAAGTACAGTCTTCACCTGCTTTCCGCTTTCAGCATAGTAGATATTGAGGTTAAGGTTCTTCTGTGCGCGGTCAAGTACCTGAATGTAGATGTTCTTGGAATCTGGCGACCAGGTGATGTTTGTCAGATACTGCTCGTTTGTGAAGTCCTTTGCCTCTACAAGGGTGCTCGTCTCGCTATGAAGATCGTATACATATAGCTGGATGTGCTCAGAGGCCATTCCTGCCATAGGGTAGTAGATGTTCTTTAGCGAACCTGTACGAGTTGTGATGTCAAGAAGTGGGAACTGAGATACTTCTCTCTGGTCTTTTTTATAATAAGCAAGTTTTCTGCCATCCGGACTCCAGAAGATACCACCGTCAATTCCAAATTCGTTGCGGCTTACTGTCTGTCCGTAGACTATTCCTTTGTCTGTGTCAGATGCGATAAGATGCTGTACTTTGTTGGCATCGTTGTAGTATAGAGCGTTCTTGATCGTATAAGCCCAGTTACCATCTTTTCCTGCTGTTGCATTCTCTGCTCCTTCTGGAAGTGTTGGTCTTTCAGTGTACTTGTAATTAGTTAGTTGAGAACTCTCACCTGTAGTAAGACTTAATCTATAGAAGTTGTCTGTGTAGTAAACGAGGGACTTTCCGTTATCCTCGAATTTTGTCCATGCTCTTGCTGGAGAAAGATCTCTTGAAAGAATAGTCTCCTCCATTGTAAGCATCTTGCCTTCTGAAGGATTTGCAGGACGTGTCTTCAATACATTTGTCTGGGCAGATGCTCCTGTTGCAATTGCTGCAGCAATCATAATTGTGTATAGCGATTTCATAAGAATTATCTGTTTTCGTTTAATTATGCATTCTCAAGGTCTTCAATCCAGATGCTGCATATTGCATCTGAAGGCATTCTCCAGTCTCCTCGAGGAGATAGGCTGACTGCTCCTACCTTTGGCCCGTCTGGCAGACATGATCTCTTGAACTGCTGTGAGAAGAAGCGCCAGATGAATTTCTTAAGCCATTTCTTGATTGTTTCCTTATCATAGATGCCTTGAAAGGCCTTTTCGGCAAGGAAGAGAATCTTGGCAGGGGAGTAACCGTAACGGAAGAAGTTGTATAGGAAGAAGTCGTGAAGTTCGTATGGTCCTACTACATCTTCAGTCACCTGCTGAATCTGGTCGTTCTCGTCAGTTGGGAGCAGTTCCGGGCTTACAGGAGTATCGACGATATCAAGAAGGATATTTCCTACCTGACTGAACTGGTTCTTTGCTGCCCATGTTACGAGGTGTCTTACCAAAGTCTTTGGAACTGAGGCATTTACTCCGTACATAGACATGTGGTCTCCATTATATGTAGCCCAACCGAGAGCAAGCTCGGAAAGATCTCCTGTTCCTACTACGATTCCTCCTGTCTGGTTGGCGATGTCCATAAGTATCTGGGTTCTTTCGCGTGCCTGAGAGTTTTCGAAAGTAACGTCGTGGATGTTCTTGTCGTGACCAAGGTCCTTGAAATGCTGGTCGCAGGCTGCTACGATCGAGATTTCACGGATGGTTGTGCCAAGGGCTTCCATAAGTTCCATCGCGTTGTTCTTTGTACGTCCGCTTGTTCCGTATCCTGGCATTGTCACAGTGATGATCCTGTCCCTGCTCCAACCAAGTTTGTCAAAGGCAATGGCAGTAACAAGTAGGGCAAGGGTACTGTCAAGACCTCCTGAAATACCGATTACCGCTGTCTTGCAGTTGATGTGCTGGAGTCTTGCTGCAAGTCCTTGAGACTGGATTGAGATAACCTCCTCACAGATATCCTCAAGACTTTCTTCTTTTGGTGTGAATGGATGTGGGTCGATGATTCTATATACCCATTTAGCGAAGTCTGTATCCGCTGCAGGTACAGGAGCGACAGTAAGTTCGCTTCTGTTGAATCTCTCGTCCTGTGCCTTCTGTCTCTTTACCGGAACGAAGGTGTTTGAGTTTTCTCTGAAGGTCTCAAGATTCTGGATGTCGATGTCAGCGATGGTGAGTGATGATTCCATCTGGAAGCGCTTTCCGTCGCTGAGGATGGTTCCGTTTTCAGCAATGATGGCTGAACCGGAGAATACCACGTCCTGGGTTGATTCGCCGTAACCTGCTGATACATAGATGTATCCGCAGATGGCTTTTGACGACTGCTGGCTTACAAGCTGTCTGCGGTAGCGGTGCTTGCCGATGACGTCGTTGCTTGCTGATAGGTTTACTATCAGCTGAGCGCCTGAAAGTGCGTGGAATGATGAAGGTGGAATTGCTGTCCAAAGGTCCTCGCAGATCTCGACTCCCATTGTAGCGACTGTCTCTTCTGATGCTATCTGGAACAGCAGTTCAGGGGATACGTCCACCATCTGGCCTGCATATTCGATCTGCTCGTAGCTTCCGCTGAGCTCATCTCCTGAAGTGAACCATCTTGCCTCGTAGAATTCTTTGGAGTTAGGGATGTGTACCTTAGGAACAATTCCAAGAATTTCTCCATTATGTATTACAGCTGCGCAGTTGAACAGTCTGGAGTTGATGCGCACTGGAACTCCGATGACAGCTGTAATGATCTTGCCTTCTGTGTATTTTACAATCTCAGCAACTGCCTTTTCTGCTGAACTGATGAGGAGTTTTTGTGAGAAAAGGTCTCCGCAAGAGTATCCTGTTATACATAGTTCAGGAAAGACAACTACTGAGACCTGCATTTCTACAGCCTCTGAAATCATCTTGCAGATTTCTTTTGCATTTGCCTTAGTATCAGCGACTTTCACTACGGGAACCGCTGCTGCCGTTCTGATGAATCCAAAATCTTTCATCCTTTGTCAAAGATTTTTAGTGTTTCTTAAATTAACACAAGAGGACTGAACCCTATACAGGACAGTCCTCATAATCAAGTATTCGTAAAATATTATAGTTCCTCGAAGTTTACATCTGAGAAAGATGTATCCTCTTTAATCTCAACTCCATTCTTCAAGCAGTGGTCCTTGATGTAATCAATTACCTCCTGAAGTCCGCCTGTAAATTTCTCAAAGTCTTCTTTGTAAAGGAAGATCTTATGCTTATCGTAAGTGAAACGGCCATCTCTCTCTACCTTGCGCTTGCTCTCAGTGATTGTAAGATAGTAATCGTTTCCTTTTGTAGCTTTCACATCAAAAAAATAAGTGCGCTTTCCTGCTCTTACTGGCTTTGAGAAAACGTCTTCGCCAGCACGCTCCTGCGAGCTAGCCCCTTCAAAATCCTCTCTGTACATAATGTAATGTTGTTAATAAACTAACTTTTTGTAGTAAATCTTTACAAAGTTAGAGTTTTTTCTCAAATTCAATATTATCTTTGTAAAAATTTTGATGAACAAATGCTAAATAGAAGAATATTACGTATTAAAGCTTTCAAGGCCCTTTACACAAGCGCTCTTACTAAGGGTACAGAGAAGCCTATGACACTTGCAGACGCTGAGTATCTGCTCGACGTTTCATGTGAGTCTACAAGAGAACTTTACCTTTTCATGCTCGGCATTGTTTCTCCTTTGACAAAGATCGCTCAGGAGAGAATCGCTGCTGTGCAGAAGAAGCGTGTTCTGACTGAGGAGGAGAAGAATCCGAACATGAAGTTCGCTCAGAACGCCCTGGCAAAGTATCTAGATTCAGACAGGGACTTCCAGAAGCTTTTCAAGAAGAAGAATTTTGATTGGACCCCATACGATATCGTTCTCAAGAAGATCCTTGATTCTGCTGTTTCAAAGGATTATTTCCAGCAGTATATGTCGTCTCCAACTGTCTCATTGGCAGAGGATTGCAAGCTCTTTACAAAGATTTTTGAGGAAGAACTTGTTGGTAGAGAGGACTTGGATGCCATCCTTGAGGATATGTCCATCTACTGGAATGACGACCTTGCATATGCCTTGACACAGTGCTGCAGAACATTGGATGCACTTGCCAAAGGAGAGCAGTGGTCACTTCCTCTTCTCTATCAGAGTGAGATGATGGCTAGACTTGGCAAGACAGTAGACAGCGACAAGGAGTTCGTAGTAAAATTGCTCAGAGCAGCCTATTCAGGTTATGAGAAGTACTCAGAGATGATTTCAGAGGCAGTGACAGGTTGGGAGAAGGACCGTATGGTTGCGACTGATGTCTGCCTTATCGTCATGGGTCTGGCAGAGATCAAGACTTTCCCTAACATCCCTGTAAAGGTTTCAATGAATGAGTTTGTGGAGATTTCAAAATACTACGGTTCTCTTAAGAGCCCTGTATTCGTGAACGGTCTTCTTGACAGACTTGTAAAGAAACTTGCGGAGACAGGTGAAATTTCTAAATTGTAATAAAAGTTGAACTTAATAACTAATTGAAAAATGAATCTTTTAACAATTCTTCAGGCACAGCAGCCAGCAGCTGGAGGCGGAATGTCTATGTGGATTATGCTTATCCTTATCTTTGGTGTAATGTGGTTTTTCATGATCCGTCCTCAGAGAAAGCAGCAGAAAGAGCTTCAGGAGTTCCGCAACTCACTTAAGAAGGGTGACAAGGTTGTTACTATCGGCGGTATCTACGGTACAGTTGCTGAGATCAAGGCTGAGTCTACTACAGTTCTTATCGAGGTTGACAACAACGTAAAGATCAGAGTAGACAAGAATTCTCTTGTTAAAGACTTTACTCCAGTACAGTAAGCCTTAAAAGTTGGCCAGAATGAAGATGTTCTTTCAGAAACTCTTCAATTTATTGAATATCAGTAGGAGAGACTTATTTGTTTTTACAATGTCTCTCCTTTTGGCGTTTAGTATATGGCTTATTCATAATCTTTCCTTGAGCTACAACGGACAGGTTTCTATGCCTGTGATAGCCTCTTCTAACCTTGACTATCGTTCAAACCTCTCTTCCAATACATGTATTGTCTATGCCAGAGCAAGAACGACAGGCTACAACCTCATCAGGTTGAACAACGTATTTGAAGAGAAGGCAAAGGTTGTAAATTTTGATAAATCCAATCTTCATTACTATGATGAAGATACATACTATATCACATCTTCAGAACTTGTGGAATATGCCCACCTCATCTATGGTGAGTCTGTCAAGGTGGAGTATATAGTTTCAGATACATTAAAGTTCAGATTCACCCCTCAGGACCATAAAAAGGTTCCTGTAAAGGCTGTGACGCTGCTTACAATGGCGCCTCAATATTCTCTTACAGAGGAGTTCAAGGTGGAACCAGACTCAATTACCGTCTATGGAGACACCCATCTTCTTGAGGCAGTTGAAAGCGTCAGTACTGAGCCTCTTAGGTTCTATGATGTGAAGTCTTCCTTCCAAGGCGAAGTGGATCTCCAGAAAGTTAAAGGTTTGAGGTTCTCTCAGGATCAGGTCAACTATAAGGCGAATGTCACCCGCTACATTGAACTTACAGAAAATATCAAGGTTCAGGCAAGGAATGTCCCTGAAGACAAGGATTTTAAATTCTACCCATCTTCAGTTTCTGTCACCTTCAGAACTGTTTTTCCTCTTAAGGAGAAGACGATTTCAGATGTAGTCCTTTATGTTGACTATAATGACTACGTAAACTCCTTGAGCGGTAAATGTCCTATTCATATCTCAGGACTTTCAAAAGAAATTCTTGACTATCACATCCAGCCTGAGAATCTCGGTTGTGTTGCAAATGATAAGGTAAGATGAGCAATCAGGTAAAAATCCTTGTGGTCACCGGTGGCATAGGCAGCGGCAAGTCTGTTGCCTGTGAGTATTTCAGAAGTCTTGGTCTTCCTGTCTACGATTCAGACAGCCGCACAAAACTTCTGTACGACCTGATACCCTCTCTTGTCGAAAGGCTGGAAACCGAACTTGGCGCCACGCTAAAAGACGAGGCGACAGGAAAACTCGACAGAAAAAGACTTGCCTCCATCATCTTCTCAGATCCATCGCAACTCGCTAAATTAGAAGCAGTTGTCCACCCTGAGGTGATGCGTGACTTTAATCTTTGGGCCCATCAGCATCAGGACGCAGACCTGCTCGTCTTCGAATCTGCAATAGTGCTCGAAAAGCCGCTTTTCACACATTTTGGAGACTATGTGCTCGAGGTGACGGCAAGTGAGCAGATTAGACTTGAGCGCGCTTGCGCAAGGGATAACGTCGACAAGGAAGCTGTCGCAGCGAGAATCAGGACGCAGGCTGAATCCACACGCGTAAGACAGCCGGACTTCACCATCAGGAACGAGTCAGACCTTGAATCTTTGAAATCTGAATTGTTATCTTTATATTTGTATTTATGTGCTCCGCAAAACAGCGGAAGCAGACAATAAACTGAAAAATAAACTTAAAGGAACTAATAATGAAAACAGATCTTAGCAGAATCTTGGCTATTTCAGGCCAGAGCGGACTTTACAACTTTATTTCACACGCAAGAAACGGAGCCATCGTTGAGTCTCTTGCAGACAAGAAGAGAACTAGCTGTGGCATGAGCAGCAAGATCACTTCACTTGCTGATATTTCAATCTATACTGATGAGGAGGAGGTCAAGCTTCAGCAGGTATTCCTAAATATGAAAGAGGTTCTTGGCGATGCTGAGGCTCCTTCAGCAAAGGCTTCTTCAGACGAACTTAAGGCTTTCTTTGAGAAGGCTCTTCCTTCATATGACAGAGAGCGTTTCTACGTATCTCACATGAAGAAGGTAGTAGAGTGGTATAACTGTCTGCTTAAGTATGCTTCTATCGATTTCGTAGATCTAGACGAGCAGACTGAAGAGTAATTTTCAGCAATGGACCAGAAGCGTAAACTGCAAATAGTGACCTTGGGCTGTTCCAAGAACAAGGTTGATACAGAGCATATCCTTTCATGTCTTGAGGACAAGTTTGAAATTGTCCCAGAGGAAGTGCAGATGCCTGTAGATTATCTTCTGATCAACACTTGCGGATTCATAGGCGACGCCAAGGAAGAGTCTATCCAGACAATTCTTGAGGCTGCACAGAGAAAATCAGAGGGCGAAATAGGCTCTCTGATTGTTTTTGGATGCCTTTCTCAGCGTTATCCTACAGATCTTCCAGAGTTGATTCCGGAGGTGGATTCATGGCACGGGGTACGTGACTTCAAGCCTCTTCTTAAGGAACTTGGAGTTGATGCAGATCCTCTTGTTTCTGTAAACCGTTATATGACAGGTCCTTCTCACTATGCCTATCTTAAGATTTCAGAAGGCTGTGACAGAAGATGTTCATATTGTGCCATCCCTTTCATCAGAGGAAAGCATATTTCAAGACCTATTGAGGACCTTGTAGCTGAGGCTCAGAACCTTGCTGACAATGGAGTCAAGGAGCTTATCATCATTGCTCAGGATACTACATTCTATGGTCTTGACCTTTACAGAAGAAGAGCCCTTGCTGAACTTCTGCAGAAACTCTCTGAGGTAGAAGGCATTGAGTGGATCAGAATCCATTATTCATATCCGGCTGACTTCCCTGAGGATGTCCTTGAGCAGATGGCAAACAATCCTAAGGTATGTCGTTATATGGACATTCCTTTGCAGCATATTGCAGATAAGGTTCTTGGCAACATGCACAGGCATGTGACTGGGGAGTGGACACGCAATCTTATCCAGAAGATGCGTGACAAGGTTCCGGGAGTTGCCTTGAGAACAACTATGATCGTAGGCCATCCTGGAGAAGGTGAGGAAGAGTTCAATGAGTTGCTTGAGTTTGCCAAGGAGGCAAGATTCGAGCGTCTTGGTGCCTTTATGTACTCTGAGGAAGAGGGAACTTATGGAGCTGAGAACTTCGATGATGATGTGCCTTCTGATGTGAAACAGGAGCGTCTTGATGAACTTATGACTCTGCAGAGCGAAATTTCTCTTGCGTATAATCAGTCAAGAGTGGGTTCTGTGCTCAAGGTAATAATTGATGATTATTCATCTGGCGTCTTTGTCTGCCGTAGTGAGTATGACTCTCCTGAGGTGGATGGCGAGATTCTTGTTAAGTACGAGGCTGCGAATATGGATGATGTTGATCCGTATTCAATGATTGGCGAGTTTATTGAGGTCAAGGTTGTCGGTGCGGATGAATATGACCTTATTGCTGAGTTTGAGGACTTTATCTAATGATTTGATTTTATGGTATTTAAGAATTTTAAGATAGCTGCAGCGATGGTCTTAGTGGCCCTTGTCTCGTCTTGTTCGGTATATACTCATACCATGAATGTGGAAGTGAGAAAACCGTCAAGATCAACGCTTGATATGGCAGGAAAGTCTATTTCTGTCGTGTGTGTTTCTGATAAGCCATATTCTGATACTTCCTATCTTGCTCAGGTGTCTGATGCTTTTGTGAATACTTTAGAGAAGGAGTATTTTGCTGGTAAGCAGGGTATTGACATATATTCTGTAATGTCAGCTGATACATCTGCCTATGCATCTAAGGATAGTCTTGTGAATTTTGTGATCAAGAATGGAACAGACATTGTGATTATGTTGCAGGAGAATAGACTTTATGCATACGATTCTCTGAATCCAAAGGATAGGGTAGTGGCCTTTCCTTATTCACACACTAAGTTGTCTGCTGAGAATGTAGGAAAGAGGGCAGCAGGTCCTTTCTTGAGTACTTGGGGTCAAGAGTCTTACTCTTTCTATTATTATGATTCGGGGGAGTGGCTGGAGACAGCTATTGCTCTTGATTCAGACTATGACTGGAAGAAGGCTATGGACAGTTGGATGAGTCTGTTGAATACAAAGAATATGGAGAAGAAGGCTTGTGCAGAGTATAACATTGCCTTGGCATGTTACATGCTAGGAGATAGCAAGCTTGCACTTGAATGGCTGGATTTATGTGATAAGGACTTTGAATTATCCCTTTCCCCTGGTTTGAGGAAAAGGATAACTGAATAAGTCCTGATTTATAAGTCTTTATTTACTCAATTCGTTTAACTGGGTCGCAGGTCAATCCTACACCCAGTTTTTTAAATACCTTGTGGTCTACCTCACTTAGCATTACTGTTGAGTGTACCTGTGTCCCTTTGAGTTTTGGAAGTTGAGCAAGGGCATTTCTGCAGTTCTCATCGTGGTTGCTGAGCAATGAAAGTGCTACAAGAACCTCATCTGTATGAAGACGAGGGTTATGTCCGTGGAGGTATTCTACCTTTGTCTTCTGGATAGGCTCGATGAGTTCCTCCGGAATAAGCTTTACCCTGTGATCTATGCCGGCAAGATGCTTGATGGCATTAAGAATAAGGGCTGCGCTTGGTCCTAGCAGCGAACTGGTGCGTGATGTGATGATGGTTCCGTCGTTCAGCTCGATGGCTGCTGTAGGTACTCCGCTTTCCTCTTTTCTCTCTTTTGCCGCTACTGTTGTCTTGCGATGCTCTGTGGTGAGTTTCGCCTGCTTCATGATGAGGTTGATCTTATTCACCTCATTTTCGTTGTTGCCGTTTTCTGCAAGGTTGCATAGGGCTGAGTAGTATCTGCGGATGATCTCGTCCTTTGCTGCATCACAGCATACTTCCTCATCGCACATACAGAAACCGATCATATTGACGCCCATATCTGTAGGGGACTTGTATGGATTTTCTCCATAGATTCCCTCAAAGATGGCGTTGAGAACAGGGAAGATCTCGATGTCTCTGTTGTAGTTTACTGCAATTGTTCCGTAGGCCTCAAGATGAAGAGGGTCAATCATGTTGACGTCGTTAAGGTCGGCTGTTGCAGATTCGTATGCGACGTTTACTGGGTGCTTCAATGGAAGATTCCAGACAGGGAAGGTCTCGAATTTCGCATAACCAGCCTTGATAGCTCTCTTGTTTTCATGATAAAGCTGGCTGAGGCAGACTGCCATCTTGCCGCTTCCAGGTCCTGGTGCAGTGACAACAACCAGAGGACGTGTTGTCTCGATATAGTCGTTTCTACCGAAACCTTCATCTGAGTCGATAAGGGCTACATTATTTGGATATCCTTCGATGGTATAATGATAGTATACCTTGATGCCAAGTCTTTCAAGACGCTTTCTATAGGCATCTGTGCTGGCCTGACCGTTATAGTGGGTGATGACTACTCCGCTCACCAGAAGTCCGATTTTCTCAAACTCTCCACGAAGACGAAGAACGTCCTCGTCGTATGTGATACCGAGGTCGCCTCTGGTCTTGTTCTTTTCAATGTCACGGGCACTGATGACGATGATGACTTCTGCCTCATCCTTCAGCTGGAGAAGCATCTGAAGCTTACTATCTGGTTCAAAACCAGGTAGTACGCGGCTTGCGTGATGGTCATCGAATAGTTTTCCTCCGAACTCGAGGTATAGTTTGTCACCGAACTGCGCTATGCGCTTCTTAATCTGTTCTGACTGTATCTTCAGATACTTTTCGTTTTCAAATCCGTACTTCATAACGGGTAACAAATATAATCTTTCTATGCCTCTTGTGCAAGTCAAAAACGTATTTTTTATTAACACAATATAACAAGAGGCGGAACCTTTCGGATCCGCCTCCTATCGTATAGTCAGTAGTTGTGTTTTAATAATGGGCCGTATGTAATGTCTTACGTCTACTATTTGTTAGCAGCTGCAGTTGCCTCAAGATCGAGGGCCTCTGCAAGAATGCTTACAGGATTCTTTACCGGGTAGCCAGATGACATCTCAATCTGCCATTTACAAGTCTCGCACTCACAAGCAACATAGTCAGGATTTACCTGTTTGATCTGGTCGAAAAGTGGCTTTCCGATTGCCTGTGATGTCTTATAGTTCTCTTTCTTGAAACCATAAGTACCTGCGATACCGCAACAGTTGCTGTTAAGCTCCATGAAATCAACACCTGGGATCATCTTGCAGATCTCTGCAGTGAAGATTCCCCAACCTAGTCTCTCCATGTGGCAAGACTGGTGGTATGCCACCTTGGCCTTGTAGTCTTTCTTCCAAACAAGTTTCACATCACCTGCAGTGATAGCCTTGTAAAGGAATCTCTCCACCAGCTGTACATTATCACGGATATCTGAGTTGTCGATTCCTAGAAGGTGTGGATACTCATCACGGATAGTCATTGTACATGAAGTAGATACTGTAACTACCGGATGACCCTTATCTGTTGCTTTCTTGATGACTTTAACGTTGTGAGCAGCGTCTTTCTTAGCCTGGCTGATCATACCGCTTGAGATCTTTGCAACTCCACAGCATTTCTCGCCGTCAAGAAGGTTTACTCCGTAGCCAAGAGCGTTCATTACAGCTACGAAATCCTTACCTAGCTGAGGATAGTTGAAGTTAGCATAGCAACCATGGTAGTAGCTGATCTGCTTCTTGTATCCGGCCTGATCCTTTGCAGCGTTCTTCTTGAACCAGCTCTCGAATGTCTGAGATGCATATTTAGGAAGAGTTCTCTCTGAAGGAATCTTCATTGTTGCATCAAGAACTGCCTTCACTGGCTTAAGACCAAGAGAGAAGTTCACGATAGGAGCGAAGGTTGTAGCCAAAGGACCCATGAAGTCTGTGCTTGCAAGCATCATGTCGCGAAGCTTTGGAGAAGTCTTGCTGTGCTCGATACGGGCAGACTGGATGATATCTCCGATTCTTACTCCTGAAGGACATGCAACCTCACATCTCTTACAGTTAAGACAATATTTCAAGCTCTCCTCATAGAATACACCATTCTTGAGGCGGTATCTCTCTCCGTCAGGACCAGCCTGCTTAGGGCCTGGATAATGTGGATTAACAGGTACTACAGGACAGTATACTGTACATACTGTACACTTGATACACTGCTCGAAGTTATTTTTGCTTATATTCTTTTCTTGCATTTTCATTTCCCTGTCCTCCATTATTTTGAGATGATTTCATCAGCGACCTTCATTGCAGTCATGATTGCAACACCGCTTCCGCATCCCTCATACAAAGTGTTAGCACCGCTAAGCACTGAACCGATTGCATAAAGGTTCTCGATAGTCTTGCCCTGGATTGAAGTCTGGAACTTCTCGTTTGTCTTCACTCCATAGCTTACATAATTCTGCTTCTTGAAGAAGCTTAGGTTGTACCACTCGCCACGATTCTCGCTAAAGTCGACGTCAAGTCCGAATACTGGCTCGTATACCTTGTAAGGATCTGCAATAAGTCCCTTGCTGAAGAAGCTACCGCTTGCAAGAACTACGTTTTCAGTCATGACCTTGATCTCCTCGAAGTTTACTGTGCTTAGGCTCACTACCTTAGAGTCGTTTATCTCACCAGCACACACTGTGTCTCCAAGAAGGAACTCTCCTCCAAGTTTCAAGTACTCCTCTTTAAGAGTTGCCTGAGTTCTGATTCCAGGAACTGATGGTGGCATTGTAGGCAGGCAAAGAACCTTTGCGTCCTTAAACTCTGCTCTGATCTCCTCGATAAGACCAGCGTTCTTAAGACCGAAGACTGCAGGGATGATAACAAGATCCTCTCCCTTATACTGCTTCTTGACTCCTTCCTTGAATGTCTCCCAATTGCTTGGGCATACAAGTGTCTTTGCAATGTTTGTTGAACGAGCCTCAGTAGGATTCTCGCGCATTGCCTCTGCTGCCTGGTATTTAATATTGGCTACTCTACATTTTGTACCATTCTTCTCAAGACTGCTTGCAATGAATTTGGTATTAAAGTCAAGGTAGCCGAAAAGATTGATGATCAACGCTTTCTCGCCAAGTTTCTCATCTTTTGATTCAAGTACAGGGAACTCCTCAAATGACAACCATGTAGGAAGATAGTCTCCTGTAGGTGTAATTCTATATCCGTTCTTCTTTGCGTCACCGTTAAGCTTGATGTTGCATGAAGCGAAGAAGTCTTTAGTTGCTGCTGCATACTCTGCAACCTTATCTGCTCCAACCTTTGAATATGGATGCTCTGCTCCAAGCTTCTTGATAGCCTCAAGTGGCTCAGTAACTGCCTCACCTGAAGGAAGTTTACCAAGAAGGTCGAATGAACCTGAAGAGAAGTGCATTGCACTTTGTCCAGTTGAAATGATAGCTGTCTTGATGCCAGCTTTCTGAAGTTTGATTCCGCACACCAGGCCAGAAAGTCCTCCACCGATAATAACTGTATTGAATTTCATAGACTATTTCTCCTCATTTTTAGGTTCAACATCCTGAGATAGACCACATACTCCTGCGTATACCCACTCAGAGTACTCATTCTCTCTCATAGTATCTCCCCAACATACTGGGAACATTCCTTTCCATCTCTCACCGAGGAAGTCCTGAAGGTCTTTCTTTGCCTTTTTGCTGCAGTCATTTGCTTCATCGAGAAGTCCTGCAGCACGGCAAGCACAAAGCTCGCCCTGGCAAGTACCCATACCTACTCGTGTACGACGTCTCAGGTCTACAAGGTTGTGTACATCAAGATTCTTCTTTGCGTACTCAATCTCAGCAACTGTCACATCCTCGCACTCACAAACAACGCTTCTGTCTTCCATAGAACCGAACTCAAGCTTGTTTGCAAACTCACCATGACGGCCGACTGCTGCTCTCTGACCCTGAGTGCTCTTCTGCCAGAACTTGTTGATGGTCTTGTCAAGGCTCTCCATTTCTGAACCTGGAAGAGGTTTGATGGCAGTTTCACACTTCTTGTTGTTGTTAAGTTTCTTACATACAAGGTCAGCAGCCCATTCTCCCATAAGACGGTATGTCATTAGCTTACCACCTGTGATGCTGATGAAGCCCTTGATTCCATCTCTTGTCTCGTGGTCGAGAAGAACGATACCACGGCTGATGCTACGTCCTGAAGGATCATCATCAGTTGCAACAAGAGGACGCACACCTGCGTATGCACGAAGAATACGTGTGCTGGCAAGGCTAGGTGCAAGTTTCTCACCCTCGCGTAGAAGAACATCAACCTCCTCAGGAGTTACGAACATATTGTCGCACTCTTCGAAAGGTACCCTATCAGAAGTTGTACCGATAACACAGATTGTATCTCCTGGAACAAGGATATCTGCATTGGCCGGTTTACGGCATCTGTTTAGAACGATGTTGTTTACTCTATGGCCGAATACTAGAAGTGAACCCTTAGCAGGGAACATGTTGATCTTCGCTCCTGCCAAGTTAGCGATATGCTGACCCCAGATACCTGCTGCATTTACAGTGATAGGTGCGTAGTACTCCTCGTACTGCTTTGAAACGTTATTGTAAAGTTTGACACCTACGACAGCACCTGCCTCCTTGATAAGCTCAGTAACCTCGCAATATACAAGAACCTTTGCTCCGTGAAGTTTAGCATCAAGAACGTTAGCAGCAGTAAGACGGAATGGATCTACAGATCCGTCTGGAACTTTTACTGCACCGATGATATCAGGGTTACAAGATGGCTCCATTCTGATAGCCTCTTTCGGATCAATTGCCTGTGCATTGATACCTGCTGCCTGACAAGACTCGATGAACTTTGCCTGATATGCAAGATCATCCTCTGGAAGAGTGATGAAGAAACCCTCAGTCTCCTCTACACAGTGTCTAGCGATTTTACGCAAAGTCATGTTCTCCTGGATACACTCCTCTGCTGATTCCTTGTCTGTTACTGCGTATCTCGCACCGCTATGAAGCAGTCCGTGATTTCTGCCAGTAGCACCTGTCGCAATGTCGTGGCGCTCTATCAGGAGTACACGTAGGCCTCTAAGGGCGCAATCGCGTGCTGTACCAGCTCCTGTTATACCTCCTCCGACAATGATGACGTCGAATTCATTGCCTTTTAAAGTATTGCCCATATTTGTATATAAGTTTAAATAAAATTTGCGTTTCTATTCGGATACAGAACCGCATCCTACTACGAAACGCAAATATACATATTTATTTTCAAAATGAAACCTTTTTTAACGAAAAATCGAAACTTTTTGCTTTCGTTTAGGTTTTGTTATCTTTTGTTTTTGGCCTTTTTCTGTAATCGATTCGCAACTTTTTGTCTTCTATTTGCTACTCGAACCTCTCTGCGACGCTTAAAATCAATGATTTTAAACATCAGATAGTCCAAAGGTCTGAAACTTTCGATATGACGCTGCCTCTTTTCCGGTCTTACTTCTTCAAAATTTATGAGGATTCCAGATTCTTCTACATCACCGAATTCATCATTTACTGCCGTTCCGAAGAACTTCATTGTAGACGACAGATTCATATATGCATTTACAAGTGGAGGGATATTTGTTCCTCTCTTTCTGATCTCTGTATTCAGGCATACATAATCTTCCTTGAATTCCTTTTCAGTAAGAATAGCATTGAGTTCCTTAGGGTCGTTCTCAATGTTAATCTTCATGTTTTCAAAAGGAACGACAAGTTCCTCTGTATCTCCGAAGTGCTTCCAAAGGAAGGTGAGGATAAGGTCTCTGCCAAATCTGTCATAATCAGGATACATTGTAAACTTTCCGAAGAAATACTTCATCTCAGGGTGGATGACGGTAAGGGCGCCAAGACCATCCCATAGATTGTCAAGAGCAAATAGAGCCTTTGTTCCATGCTCTCTCGTACTCTGATACTCAAGGGTTACGAAAGAACGTCCAAGTTCAATGGTCTGCGGAAGATATTCTTTAACGAACTTCTCAGAAAAGTGGAACATATGAGAAGTTGCAAGAACAGGCTGACGTTTTTCGTCAATCTGAATCTCTGGTCCAAGAATGTATCTGTAACCTCCAAGTATCTTCTCTGAATCAGGATCCCAGACTATGAGCTGTTTATATGGATTCTCCATAGTATCAAAGTCATCAAGGTCCATCTCAAGACCGGAACCTCCACCGTAAGCACGGAAAGCGATTTCTCTAAGTCTTCCGATCTCCTTGACAACATTTGGAGCATCCTGCCAGGTTACTATATAAAGTTCATTATTACTTTTATTGGTGTTGCGAAGCTTCTTTTCTTCAGTAAGTTCTGCTTTAAGAAGTTCAACATCGATAGGAGCAATGATTTCTTTTTCCATAAGGTCTGGTTTTGTTTGCACGTCTTAAGTTAGAGATTGATAGCAATTTCTCTTACATATTGAGCCCACTCTATTGCGGACTTGCTGCTATCAAAGGTCTGGTATGGTATAGGTTTTCCGATTTTAACTTTAAAAGTCTTTCCTCTCGAACGATACATCTCATCAGGAAGGAAAAGCATGGCAAAGTTGAATTTCAACTTCAAGAATTTACAGATATTGGCAATTCTGTAGAATCTTGGAGAGTTCTCTCCAATGAAATGTACCGGTACAACATCTCTTTTGTTCTGAACGCTTTTCTGGATAAATGTCTTGCTCCAAGGAAGGTCTGTAACCTTTCCTTTAATTTTTCTAGAGCAAAGTCCTGCAGGAAAGATGATGATATGTTTTTCAGACTCGAAAGCCTCGTTCAGAAGTTTTGGAAGGTTTCTTGCTTGAGAACCTATCTTGCTGATTGGTACACATATAGGAGCAAGTCCCTTCAAGTACATGAGAAAGTCGTTTGCAAGGAATCCGATATTACCATTGAATCTTTCTCCAAAGATCATTCCCATTGTCACTCCGTCAATGGCTCCGAGAGGATGATTGGAAACTATTGTGTATCTGCCATTTTCCTGGTCAAGATTCTCTAGTCCTTCTACTTCGATCGTTACTCCAAGATATTTGATGGTTTCTCTACAGAATTCAGCACCCTTATAGTCATTTTGAACTCCTCCGTTGATGTAGTCAAGGTGAAGGAAGTCTTCAAACCATCTGATAAGGAACTTAGGGATGTATTTTGCCTTAGGTCCCATTTTCTCATTGATGATGGCTTCAATGCTTATTAGATCATATTTCTTTTCCATAAAGATATGGTTTGGATTGTACACTTAAAGACAAATATAATTATTTTTTTTAATATAGTGTATAAAAAGGGAGACAACAAAGTTGTCTCCCAAAGAGGCTGAACCGTAAGCCGGTTTCTGTTTTAATCTGTCATTTATCTTCGCAACCTACCCCCTGGAAAAGAGCGAGCCACCCTTTTGACACGAAGTCAGTTCCAGTATATTTGGTTTTGCAGGTCTCGGTGCCGTCACCGGTCTAAGTCGCCATAGACCGTCGTGAGCTCTTACCTCACGGTTTCACCCTTACCTCCCGAAGAAGGCGGTTTGTTTTCTGTTACGGTTTGCATAAAATTACTCCCATCTGTGCTTTCCACAGCGAGATGCTCTGCCCTGTCCGGACTTTCCTAACCCCCGAAGGAGCTCGACAGAAGCGTCCTGCCTCTATTTATATCCAAGCTTGCGCTCGATTCTGTCATTTTGTGCATTCACTCTTGCGACTTCCTTCTTAAGTGCAGGAGTGATGTCCTTACATACCTTGTGGCACTGCATTGATTTTGAGTACATTCTTCCAACGCAGAAGTTACTGTGTTCACAGCCGCTGCAATGATTCTCATTATCCTTGATCTTGTTGACAAAGTCAGTATCCTCAAGTACAGCTCTTCCTAACTGAAGCATAGGGAAACCCTCTTCCATAATCTGGTCTGCTCCCTTTCTGTCGACAACTCCACCTACATAGACAAAAGGGAAGTCTGGTATAGCTTCTCTAAACTTTCTTGCATCCTCAAGGAAGAAGAGTTTCTTGAATGGCACTGTCGGAGCAACAATCTTACCACCAAGAATGACTCCAGCCTTAAGCCACCACTGCTTCCATGGGAAGTAGTGTACAATTGTCTTCACAGGGAACTGACCTCTCATCACATACATAGGATGTCTGCTCACAAAACCTCCAGACAGTACAATTGCTTCAATGCCAAGGTCTCTAAGGACTTTTGCAACCTCGATAAGTTCATCAGTTTCCTGACCACCTTTGAAACCATCTCTTGTATTAAGCTTAGCGAATAGAGCGACTTTGCCCTTTCCTGCTGCCACAACCTTCTCAATGCACATCTTCATGAAGCGCATTCTGTTCTCAAGGCTGCCACCAAACTCATCACGTCTGTGATTGGTGTAAGGTGAAAGGAACTGAGAAATCAGATAGCCATGTCCGGCGTGAATCTCGATTGCATCAAATCCAGCCTTGATAGCGAGCTCTACTGCCTTTCCAAAAGCCTCAGCAACTTCCTCTATCTCTTTACGGTTCATCTTCTGTACGAAGGTAGGGGAGTAGAGATTAAAACCTCTGCTGGCACCCATCGGGATACACCCACAGATAGATTTATGTGACATGTTTCCACAATGTCCAAGCTGAATGGAAACCTTTGCTCCTTCTGCATGAATTGCGTCTGTAAGCTTCTTCAGTTCAGGAACTATTTCTTCTCTCATCCAAAGCTGGCTGTCGAATGAAAGTCCGCTCTTGCATACAGCTGCGTACGCAACTGTAGTCATTCCGATTCCACCTCTTGCAACAGCGGTGTGGTAGTCAAACAGTTCCTGAGAAGGTCTATGTCCAGGACACATCGCCTCAAATGCTGCCGATCTGATTGTCCTGTTTCTAAGTTCAACCGGACCAATCTTATATGTGCTGAATAATGTGCTCATTACCAAATAAATGGTATTAAATGTTTCTTGTTAAGTCTTTTATATTCCTCCCCAAACTCCTTCTCATACTTCTCTGTAAGAGACTTTGCTCTTGGACCAAGATTTGCAAAGGTCCATACTGCGAAAAGAACTCCCGGAAGAGACCATGTGAGGATAGCAAAGCCGATCCATTCTGTAAGTTCTCCGAAATAGTTTGCAGAAGTTACATATTTATATAAACCTTTTTTAGGAATATAATGTCTTGTATCTCCAGGTTTGCGAAGGTTTCTGATTACATGGTCTGAGTGAAGATTGATTGCCATGCCTGCGAAGAAGATCACAATTCCGATGATGAACTGAGGAGACCAGAGCCACTCTAATCCATATCTTCCTGCCGGAGCGTAATCAAAGAGCCACTTTCCAATGAAATATGAATTCATTGTGTTGAAAGTCATTCCCATAAGCATGATGGCGACAGGCATTGAACTCTTGCCTCTCATAAGAAGAGGAAAGATGAAGGATCTCTGGAAATAATGAAGAAGGAAGAGTCCTCCAATTATGTAGAGTACAAGATTGCAGTTTACAGCAGTCTTACCGCTCAATGCGTACTCCAGTGTATACCAAAGAAGATATAGGAATGAAGGACATTCCATAAGTACCCAAGCAAGCTTGTTGTTTATTTTTGGCCCCCAGTTCGAGGTGGAAAGGTAACCATATCCAGCCTTGAAAAAGAAGAGGGCAATAAAGACAACGACCGCCATTACAGCCATTGCTACCATCAATGTATAGTATGTCTGCATCTTTGTATATTCGAATCGAAAAATCTTGGCAAAGGTAATAATTTTTTCTCAAATTATTTTTTTTTGCCTAATTTTGTCAGAAGGGTTATTCGTTTAGAATAATAATATATCAATTAAGACCAATCAGTTATGCATTCAAGATCGCTCATCATATTTTTTTCTCTCCTGATTTCATTCTGCTCATGCGCAGAAGCGAAGGTTACCAATTATGGAGTGAAGGTGGTGAAAGAGTATCCACACGACGTTGAAGCCTATACTCAGGGCCTATTCTTTCATGAGGGAAATTTCTATGAAAGTACAGGACAGAACGGACGCTCTTCTTTCAGAAAAGTGGATCTGAATACAGGTAAACCGATTGAAATGTTCGGTATCAATAAGAAGTATTTCGGAGAGGGTTCAGTAATTTTTGAGGATAATCTATATATCCTTACCTGGGAATCCAAGGTTGCCTTTATCTACGATGCAAAGACTCTAAAGTATAAGTCTACTGTAAGTTATCCAAGACAGGGTTGGGGACTTACGACAGATGGTAAGGAACTTATTGCAAGTGATGGTTCTTCCACGCTCTATTATATGGATAAGAATATGACTGTAACCAAGCGAGTTACAGTTAAATTAGACGGAAGACCTATCCGCATGCTCAATGAACTTGAGTATATCAATGGAAAGATATGGGCAAATGTCTACATGACAGACCTTATCCTCATCATCAATCCTTCTACCGGAAATGTAGAGGCAACAGTGGATTGTACAGGCCTTCTTGCTCAAAAATATCACAAACCTGAGACCGATGTCTTGAATGGAATCGCCTATAATCCTAAGACCAAGGCGATTTATCTCACTGGTAAGAACTGGCCTCTACTGTTCCAGATAGAATTGGTTGAGAGAAAATAATCTTTAAGATAATCTGCTTGAACCTCTCAAGTAGTCAGCATCTACTTTTTCAAAGCGATATCCCATCTGCTTCAGCTGAAGTGAGGCTCCAATCTTGAACATGACTTTAGCCGATCTTGCGAAGATATGAAAGGCTTTTGTTGTCTGATGTTCGATGTCCTCATGTCTTATGCGGTTGATAACCTGTTGTGCGCAGGCCTGAAGCATAAGTGTCAACTGTTTTGCCTTTTCTGATCCAAGCGGATGTCCAAGAATATCAACCATGATGTGGTCGTCCATATCGTCGAAACCACGAGGACCGTGGTAGCTCTCATATTTGTCATTGTGGTGTGATGCCCAATTCTCATCCCAATGCTTGGCTACTCCCATTCCAAGGAAACCGGCCCATGCAAAGGCAACTTCCGGGTATGTGTTTACTTCTGGAAGAGCTTCTGCTATATACTCTGGAGCAAATTCCTTCCATTTCTGGTCTATATCTTCTGACTCCAACAGTGTACCCTCAAGCATACCAAGGCTTGTACACATCTTAAGGAGCTCATTCATAAGACCTTTCTCGTACTCGTTATAATATTCCATATTGTGATTTTTAGTCAAATAATAATTTTCTATGCTGTGATTGGCGCCATGTCTTTTCTTTTTCTGCGATTGTCTGATGTTCTGATTTTGGAATTGCAAAGTCGCAGAATCTTTCCCAGATGTAACTTACAGTCTGGTCTGTTGGATGTATCATATCTTCTGCGTAGAAGCGGTAGTCCCTTAGTTCATCCAGCACGATTTCATATGATGGGAAGTAGTCGCATCTGACCTTTCCTGTTTCTGTATTCAGGAGTTCCTCGATGGCCAGGATGAGGGTGCTTTTGCTTATCTGGTTGCCATGTGCTCCGTCCTTGAAGTGGCGGATCGGGCTGACGGTGAAGATGAATTCTTTATTATCTTTTGATGTCGCAGGGGTGATGATGTCTGCGAATAGTTTTGTTATTTCGCTGACTGTCAAGCGTTCGCGTGTGAACTCTTTTGCGTTGCGCTTAAGACAATTGGATACGGTCTGCCCAAGATGAGCTGTGCCCCTGTAGTCTTCTGCTCCGTTGAAGTTGTATACCCAGGCTGTTCCGAAGGTGATGATGACCTTATTGCAACTGTGGTAGAATTCTGATGCTTCCTTCAGTCTTGCGTTTGCATTTGCGAGAAATTCTTCTGCTGTCGGGCGGGCGAATGAGGTGTGGTGGTAGAAGGAGCAGATGAGGTTGGAACCGCTGCCCATCTGGACGCAGTCTGCTTCGGTGAGGAGACTTCCTGTTTCGAGAAGTCTGATGGATCTGTAGATGGAGCGTGGGTTGTATAGAGTGCCGAAGGGATTGATGCACACGTCAAGACCAGCCTGTTGGAGTTTGCGGCCTACGCTGTCTGCAAAGCAGCTACCGAGCACCATTATCTTGTCTGAATATCTGATCTTTACCTTGCTTGGATCTATTTGTATGTTCGTTTGTAACTTGATCATATTTTTGCACTTCTCCTGGTTGCAAATGTACCAAAATTAACCGATATTTACACCTTATTGAATCAGTATATATGAAGAAGTTTATACATATATTCCTTTTGGCAGTGCTATCTATCTGCTTTTCTGAGGGTCTCTTTGCTCAGAATAAAAAATCTGTCGCTTCCCTTGCTTACGATGTTGATTTCCACATGTATTTTGATAATAGGGAGTTCTATAAAAGCGATGAAGCCTATACAACATCTATGACTATCTTCGCCGGAAGATTGACTCCAACTGTGGGAGTTGCTGTCGGCAATGGCTTTAGTGGGAAACATAAGGTCATGTTCGGCCTTGATATGATGTATGATTTTGGCAATCAGCCTCAGAAGTCTGCGCAGATGCTTCAGAATATCCTGATGTACTATCAGTTTTCCAAGAAGATCAATAAGACAAAGATGACTCTTACTGCAGGTGTGATGCCAAAGAAGTTTGCAAAAGGGGAGTACTCTCCTGCTTTCTATAGTGACTCGTTGAAGTTCTATGATAATGCTATTGAGGGACTTCTACTTGGTTTTGAGAGGCCAAGGGCTTATTATGAGGTGGCATGTGACTGGATTGGAATGTATGGTCAGTCCAGAAGAGAGAAGTTTGTTGTCTTCTCGGCTGGTAAGGCCCTCCTTACTGATTGGCTGTCATTTGGTTATGCAGGATATCTCTACCATTATGCAAATTCAGGAGAGGTTGCAGGAGTAGTGGATAACATTCTTGTTAACCCTTATTTTGAGTTCAAGTTTGATTCTTTTGTGCCAATGCAGAAGCTTTCTCTTTCGCTTGGATGGCTGCAGAGTGCTCAGCATGACAGGAATAATGTAGGTCATTATGTATTTCCTGCAGGAGCAGAGGTAGTAGCAGAAGTGAAGAAATGGAATATTGGCATTACTAACCGTGCTTTCATCGGTACAGATATGATGCCTTATTATAATAGTAAGGATGCTGGAGGAAATAAATACGGTACCGACCTATATAAGGGTTCACCTTTCTATAGGGTAAGGATCGATGGCGAGGGTGTCGCTGTATTTGATAAACTTGAATTTTATTATGAGCCTCAGCTCAACAATTATCTCACGCTTCGTGTAGGTGCAGCCTTCTATTTTAATGAGTCTTATAGTGGCTGTCAGCAGTTAGTTTCGGTAAAATTTAATCTGGAGGAGCTACTTTCTAAAAGAAGATAGATAGAGTCCAAGAGCAGTAAGTCCACCATTGATGAGCAGAAGCTCATAACCTACCTTATATCCGTTGAACCATGCTTCGCTGTTTAGGGAGAAGATCAGGCAAAGGATAGGGGATAGAACGCAGATTGCTGGAATCCACTTGTCTCTTGGCTGTCTTTTTGTGAACATTCCAAAGAAATATAGTCCAAGTAGAGGACCATATGTGTAGCTGGCTACAACGTAGACAGCGTCGATGACGCTTGTACTGCCGATTACCTGGAAGAGGTAGATCAGCACTCCCATTACAATTGTGTTGGCAAAGTGCACCTTGAATCTTGTTTTTTCAAGCTGCTTGCCTTCCTGTTTTGTGTTTGCTCTCAGGATATCAATTGTAAATGAAGTAGTCAGAGCTGTAATAGCAGATCCTGCGCTGCTGAATGCTGCTGCAATCAGTCCCATAATGAAGAGAACTCCTACAATGATAGGCAGGTAGAGACTTCCAGTTGCAGCGTTTGTTGCTGTTGCAAGAGTAGGGAAGAGTTCGTCTGGCTTTATACCGTTAAGTCCGAGGCTTGGGTCATAGAGACCGTATGCAGATGCGAACTGATATAGGAGAACTCCTAGGGATAGGAAAAGAATATTTACAGGGAGGAAGGCGATACCATAACTCAAGACGTTTTTCTGAGCGTCTTTCAGGGTTTTGCATGATAGATTTTTCTGCATCATATCCTGATCAAGACCTGTCATGGCAAGGGTTGTGAACATTCCTGCAAGGAACTGTTTCCAGAAGAATCTCTTGTCATTTACATCGTCAAAGAAGAAGGTCTTTGACATCTGACTGTCTGCCACAGTGTTCCAGAGTCCGCAGAAATCAAGGCCCATTGCCTTTGAGATGTAGTAGATGCAGAAGATTACAGCAAGGATAAGAGACAGAGTCTGGAGCATATCAGTCCATACAAGGGTCTTGACTCCTCCTCTGAAAGTGTAGATCCATACAATCAGCATTGTTATGGCAACATTGACTCCAAAAGGTATACCGATATTATTAAATAGAATAAGCTGGAGTACAATTGCTGTGAGATACATTCTTACGGCACATCCCAGGAACTTGGATATGATGAAGAAACCAGAACCGACTCTATAACTGGCAAGACCATATCGCTTTTCAAGATAGCCGTAGATGCTGTACATGTTCATCTTATAGTACAGCGGAAGAAGAATGTAGGCGATCAGAATATAGCCTGCAGTAAAGCCAAGAACCATCTGCAGGTAAGAAAATTGAGTGGAACCAACCATTCCAGGCACTGATATGAAGGTCACGCCTGAAATAGTGGTTCCAATCATCGAAATTGCAACAACATACCATGGTGACTTGCGCTCTCCTGAGAAGAAGGCCTTATTGCTGTCTGAATCTTTTCTGGTAGTGAACCAACTGACAGTAAAGATCATTGCAAAGTAGAATGCAATGATAGTCAAGACTAATGTTGTTGACATAGTATTTTGCTTTAATTATTTCTTATATGCCTCAAGTCCGCTCTTAAGGAAGCTTACGAAACCATCGATATCAAGGTTGTATCCACGAACAGGTACCATCAGTTCTCCCTTTGAATCAAGCAATGCGTAGTTAGGCTGAGCATTTACATTGAACTTTGTGCGGATGATATATGAGTTCTTGCGGCCAAGATCCTTGTAAACATCTCCGTTGTCAGCGTAAAGCCACTGATCCTCAGGAAGTTTCTGCTTGTCGTCTGAGTATAGCGCAACGATGATGTAGTCGTTTTTCAAGATATCAAGAACCTTAGGGTCGCTCCATACTCTTGACTCCATCTCACGGCAGTTTACGCAACCGTGGCCAGTGATGTCAACGAAGATAGGCTTGCCCTCTTTCTTTGATGCCTCAATTCCTTCCTCAAGTGTGAAGTAGCCCTGAAGACCATGAGGGAGTGAAAGTCCATACTCTGATGAGTGTGAGCTTGTGCCTGTTGTTGCTACTGAACTTCCTGCGCCGATTACAAACTCCTGGGTGTGCATTGGTGGAAGATAACCTGAAAGGAAGCTTAGAGGTGCTCCGAACATACCAGGAATCATGTAAACTACAAATGAGAATACTGCAATTGCACCAGCAAGTCTCTTTACATTCAGGTGCTCAACCTTATCATCTCCTGCAAAACGGATCTTTCCAAGGATGTATAGACCTAGAAGAGTGAAGACTACAATCCAGATAGCAAGGTATACCTCTCTATCAAGAAGTCCCCAATGATATGTCTGGTCAGCAACGCTTAGGAACTTAAGACCAAATGCAATCTCTACGAATCCCATGATAACCTTTACTGTGTTAAGCCATCCACCGCTCTTAGGAAGGTTCTTCAATAGAGAAGGGAAGAGGGCAAGGACAGTAAATGGAAGCGCAAATGCAACAGAGAAGGCAAGCATAGTGATCATAGGAGTCCAGAACTCGCCCTGTGTAGAGCGGATAAGGACTGTACCTACGATAGGACCTGTACATGAGAATGAAACAAGTACAAGTGTCAATGCCATGAAGAAGATTCCTGCAAGACCTTTCTTGTCAGCTCCCGCATCACTCTTATTAACAAGAGAAGATGGAAGGGTGATCTCGAAGGCTCCGAAGAATGAAGCTGCAAATACCATGAATACTACAAAGAAGATAGTATTTGGCAACCAGTGTGTTGCAAGCCAGTTGAAGATGTCTGCTGTTACTGCATCACCACCGGCAATTCTCGTGATTGCGATGATGAGGGAGATAGGCAAGGTGTAAAGGACAACGATGAAAAGTCCATACATAAGAGCCTTGAAGCGTCCCTGAGCAGGAGTTGAAGATCCCTTTAGGAAGAATGAGACTGTCATTGGAACCATAGGGAAGACACATGGAGTAAGAAGCATTACGAATCCCCATATGATTGCCTCGATTACAAGGGCCCAAGTGTTTGCAGATGAATGCTTTTCTTCTGCAGGCTTAGCCTCTGAAATTGCTGCCTTAGGTGCAGCGTCAAGATTGACCTTAAAATCATAGTACTCTGCCTTACAAGCTCCACCTGTACATGAATTAGTGAAGATTGTACCGCTGAAGACAGCATCAGGCTCAGCTACCTTGATGTCTACAGCAAGGATGATTTCATTGTAGAAGTGCTTTGCTCTGTCTCCGAATTCATCAACCTCTTCCTTTGGAGTATTTACCTCATAAGGCTCTCCAACGATTTCTCCGCCTTTTACCTCAACATCCATGAACTCTGTTGCAGAGAACTCATCGTCAAGGGTATAGGTGTGGTAGCCTTCTGCAATTTTTCCTGTGAAAACTACCTTTACAAGGTCTCCTTCTGCCTTCTGCACTGTCTGAGACCAATTTACAAGGTTCTCTTCAGCTCCTAGGCCTTGACCAAACATTGCAGCACTACAAAGCAGTGCTGCAATGAAAACGATAAACTTACGAATATTCATTTTATATCTTGTTTGTTATTTTGCGAATGCTACAGATCTGGTCTCTCTGATGACGGTAATCTTCACCTGTCCTGGATATACCATCTCCTCCTGGATCTGTCTTGCAATATCAGTTGAAAGTACCTCTGCCTCGTGGTCACTTACCTGATCTGCTCCAACGATGACTCTAAGCTCGCGTCCAGCCTGGATAGCGTATGTCTTAGTTACTCCGTTGTGGCTCTTTGCAATGTTCTCCATATCCTTGAGTCTCTTGATGTAAGACTCGATTACCTCACGGCGTGCTCCAGGTCTTGCTCCTGAGATTGCGTCACCGACCATTACGATAGGAGAAATGATAGATGTCATCTCTGTCTCCTCATGGTGGGCACCGATAGCGTTGCAGATCTCTGGCTTCTCCTTGTATTTCTCAGCCAGTTTCATACCAAGCAATGCGTGTGGTAGATCCGGATCCTCATCTGAAACCTTTCCAATATCGTGAAGAAGTCCTGCTCTCTTTGCAACCTTAGGGTTCAGACCAAGCTCAGATGCCATGATTGCACTGATATTGGCTACCTCACGTGCATGCTGAAGAAGGTTCTGTCCGTATGATGAACGGTATTTCATTCTACCGATGAGTTTTACAAGCTCGATGTGCATTCCGTGGATACCAAGGTCGATACATGTTCTCTTACCTGTCTCCATGATCTCCTCCTCAAGCTGCTTCTGAACCTTTGCCACAACCTCCTCAATACGTGCAGGGTGGATACGTCCGTCTACTACAAGCTGGTGGAGGGCAAGTCGTGCCACCTCGCGTCTTACAGGATCGAAGGCTGATAGAAGAATTGCCTCTGGAGTGTCGTCAACCACGATTTCAACTCCTGTTGCTGCCTCAAGTGCGCGGATGTTACGTCCCTCGCGTCCGATGATTCTTCCTTTGATCTCATCGCTCTCGATGTGGAATACTGTGACTGCGTTCTCAATTGCTGCCTCAGTAGCTGTGCGCTGGATAGTGTTGATGACGATTCTCTTTGCTTCCTTGCTTGCTGTGAGTCTTGCCTCGTCGATAACGTCGTTGATGTACGACTGAGCCTGAGTTCTTGCCTCAGCCTTCATGTTTTCCATGAGCTGATTTTTAGCCTCTGTCGCTGTCATTCCTGCGATCTCTTCGATCTGCTTGATGGCTTCTTCACGGAGCTGGTCGCACTCCTTGATCTTCTGGTTGGCAAGCTCTACCTGTCCTTTGAGGTTCTCTCTGATGGCCTCGTTCTCCTTCAGTTTGCGGCCAAGTTCTGAACTCTGCTGGTTTAGATGGTTCTCTTTCTGCTTGAGCTTGTTCTCAACCTCGCGGATAGCCTGATTCTTCTCGTTGATGTGCTGCTCGTGCTCTGACTTAAGCTGAAGGAACTTCTCCTTTGCCTGAAAGATCTTCTCCTTCTTGATGTTCTCAGCCTCAAGCTCAGCTTTCTGGATGATTTCTTCTTTACGTCCCTTAAGCATAGCTTTATGGACAAATATGTAGGTTGCAAGCGAAATCGCTGCTCCTAGAAATGCTACAACTAAATAATTTAATATTACCATACTAGTTTTTTTATTTGTTAGGTTTGTGGTTTTTAGTCAATTATAAATAAAAATGAGCTGCTATTGGGGTCCAAAGCAGCTCAAAGTAGTCCGTATATAAAGCCGTTAGTGGTTGTTGTTGAAAATCCTATAAAAATAAGATTTAGGCTCCAGATAATAGGTTCAGACTTCCTCCGTCCCACATAGGAATCCCCCGAAGGGTCACCTAGGCCTGTCTTTGCCTTCTGAGTAACCTGGTTACTTTTTGCAATGTAGATTTCAGCACAAAATGTAACTAACGGCTAAATTTTATCGATATTTTTCAAATAACCTTCAAGGTCTTCCTGCAATTTACGCACCTCTTTTTCGAGAGCTTCCTGCTTTCTTTTCAAAGAGATGATAGTCATGCATTCATTAAGAGCCACAAGAGAGAATATGTCTGTCATATTCTTGCTCTGGAACTTCTGCTGGTAGGCACTTAACTGTGCGTTTACCATGGCAGCGCCTTTGCGGAACAGCTCTTCTTTCTCTGGAGATTCGGCTTTCAATTCGAAGATTCTTTCTGAAATCTTTATCTTGATTTTCTGTTCCATCCTACTTCTCCATTAATGAAATACACTTGTCTATGCTCTTGACCATCTTTGCAATCCTTTCCTTCGCCTCTTCCTTACTTGCGGATGTGCCCAAAAACGCCTGAGCTAACTTCAGGTTATTGATATCTTTTTCTAACTCTGTATTCTGCTTTCTGTAGGCTTCATTCTCCTCCTTGCATTTCTGAAGTTCAAGCTTAAGAGAGGTGTTCTCCACCTTTACGGCCTCATAAGCCGCGATGAGTCTCTCTATATTCTTTTTAATGTCTTCTAGCATTGTCGCAAAATTAACCTACTATGCAAAAATAATCATAATTTCAGACTCAGAAAATTTTTTTTCAATTATTCTTTAACTTTTTGCAAAATATCAACATTCCATCCTATAAATATAATTTTGTAAGACTAATTTTCTTATCTTTGAGGTCCTAATGATTTTAAGGTTATGTACGATATATTATTAAAGGGAATAACTGTCGAAGGCCAGACTGTTGATGTGGCGATTGGTGGTGGAACGATAGAGAAGATTGTTCCATCTGGCGGGTCTTGTCTTGAGGCAAAGGAGATTGTTGATTGTGCCGGAAAGGTGGCAGTGCCAGGTTTTGTGAATATGCACACCCATGCAGGCATGTCAATGATGAAGGGAATAGGAGAGGATATCGCTTTTCATGAGTGGATTGATAAGATATGGCAGGTGGAGACAAAACTTGATGAAGAACTTGTATATCAGTCAACCAGACTTGCTTGCCTTGAGATGATAAAGACAGGTACCACAACATTCAACGACCATTATTGGTATATGCCTCAGGGTTATAAGGCTGCTGCTGAAATGGGACTCAGAGGTGTACATGCCTATGTTGTACTTGATAGAAATGATCCAGAAGAGTCTGAGCGTCAGAAGATCCAGTGTAAGGAAACATACGAGATCGCCAAGGCTTGGGGAGATACTTCCACTTTCACAATTGCCATCCACGCAATCTATTCTGTGCGTGAGGAAATGATGGTCTGGGCAGCAAATTTTGCACGTGAAAGAGGTTTGAAGATTCATATTCACCTTTCTGAGACACGCAAGGAGGTGGAAGATTGTATGGCTCAGCACAATGGAATGTCTCCTGTCGAGTATCTTGATTCACTTGGTCTTCTCGGTCCAGATGTAATAGCAGCCCATACTCTTTGGCTTTCAGAAAAAGATATTGAGATTCTTGGCAAGAGAGGAGTAAACTGCGTTCATAATGTCAATTCAAATCTCAAACTGGCATCAGGATATAAGTTCCTCTACAACGAACTCCGTGATGCTGGAGCAAACATCTGCTTGGGAACAGATGGCTCAGCTTCTTCAAACAACCTTGATATGCTCGAGACAATGAAGACCTCAGCGATGATTCAGAAAGCATGGAGAGATGATCCTACAGCAATGCCTCTTCCAGAACTTATGAATATGGCTACTGCAAATGCAGGTAAGGCACTTGGCTTTAAGATAGGTAAGCTCGAAGAAGGTTATTTGGCTGATATCCTTATTGTTGACACAAATAATTATAGCTTCATTTCGCCAGGTTCATTTGAGGCCAATTTCGTGTACTCTGCTCATTCTGACTGTATTGAGTCAGTGATATGTAATGGAAGATTCGTAATGCGTGACAGAGTCGTTCCTAATGAGGACAAGATAATCGCAGAAGCAAAAGAAACACTAAAAAAACTAATGTAACTGATATTTTATGGATCCAAGACTTGAAAGAATATATACAGCAGCTGATTATGTAAAAGGCCTGATCGGAGATAGAACACCTCAGGCTGGTATCGTCCTCGGAAGTGGACTCGGCAGATTGGCAGAGCATATCGAGGACCCTATTGTAATACCTTATAAAGATATACCTGGTTTTCCGGTTTCAACTGCAGTAGGACATAAGGGAAACTTCATCATCGGTACTCTTGGCGGTAAGACCGTGGTCGCAATGCAGGGTCGCTTCCACTACTATGAGGGCTACACAATGGAACTTGTAACCCTTCCGATCCGCGTAATGAAAGTTCTGGGCATCAGCTACCTCTTCGTATCAAACGCAGCAGGAGGAGTGAACTTCGATTTTAAGGTCGGAGACCTTATGATCATCACAGACCACATCAACCACCTTCCTAACCCGCTGGTAGGTCCGAATCTTGAGGAGTTCGGCCCACGCTTCCCGGACATGACACGTCCATACGACAAGGGACTCATCAAAAAGGCAAAGGAAATAGCGGAGGCAAACGACATCGCTGTCAAACAGGGAGTCTACTTCGCAGGAACAGGTCCATCATACGAAACACCAGCTGAATATAAGTATTTCAGACTCATCGGAGCAGATGCTGTCGGAATGTCTACAATTCCCGAAGTGATTGTAGCAAGGCACTCTGATATTCCGGTATTTGGAATGTCTGTAATCACCAATGAGGCCCACGATGATTATGCCGATGACTATGTAAATGACGGCGATGACGTGGTGGTGGCAGCAAATGCTGCAGCTGTGAGAATGACAAAACTCTTTACAGAAATCATCAAAACTCTCTAATTGTCGCCTCGTAGTGTCTTAGAGTAATCAAATATGCCTTGTTTTATTGCAAAAAGTAACCATATTTCTAATTTTGCAAATGTTAAATTAGAATAAATGCACTAAAACAAGGCAAAAATGAAACATTATTTATCTCACCTGGAGGAGTCTATTAAGAAGAACTGGAACTCTCCTTCAGTATGTAACTACAAAGGTGAGTCTTTCACTTTCGGTGAATTTGCTGCTCAGATAGCAAAATTCCATCTTCTATTCGAAACCGCCGGTATCAAGAAAGGCGATAAGGTAGCTCTTTGTGCTAAGAACTCGGCACGTTGGTGTATTGCCTTCTTCGCATCCAATACATATGAGACAGTCACTGTTCCAATTTTGGCAGACTTCCATCCAGATAGCGTCAATGGTCTTGTAGATCACTCTGAGAGCGTTGTTCTCTTCACAGACAATGATATCTGGAATAAGCTTGACATCAAGAAGATGCCATTGCTTAAGGCTGTATTCTCAACAACAGACTTCTCTCCTCTTTACATCGCAGATGAGACAGTCAAGTCTGCAATTGATAATGTAGATGAACTCTTTGCAAAGAAATATCCAGGAGGATTTACAGCAGAGCATGTCTCATACCCTACTGAGAACGCAAAAGATCTTGCAATCATCAACTATACTTCAGGTACAACAAGTGCTCCTAAGGGCGTTATGCTAAGATATGAGTGTATCACAGCAAACGTAGACTTCGGACTTAGACGACTTCCACCATATGAGGGCGACAAGATTGTCTCTATGCTTCCAATGGCTCATATGTATGGTATGATGTTCGAGCTTATCTATCCACTTTGTGGTGGTGTATGTGTATACTACCTTGGTAAGACTCCTACTCCAGCAGTTCTTCTTGGTGCGTTGGGACAGGTCAAGCCATACTTGGTGATTACAGTTCCACTAGTAATGGAAAAGATCTTCAAAGGAAAAGTTCTTCCTGTTCTTAATAAACCTGTAATGAAGGTCATTACTGCTATTCCTGGACTCAATCAGATTATTTTCAAGAAGATACGCAATACCTTGGTTGATGCCTTTGGCGGAAAAGTCCGTGCTATCGTAATGGGTGGTGCTGCCTTGAATCCAGATGTGGAGAAATGGTTCAAGAAGTTCAAACTTCCTTATACTGTAGGCTATGGTATGACAGAGGCTGCTCCACTTATGGCTTATGAGGAGTGGGAGAAATTTGCTCCTAAGAGCTGTGGAAAGGCAATTGACACTATTGAGGTAAGAATCGACTCTGAGGACCCTCAGAAGATTGTAGGCCAGATTCAGGCAAGAGGAATGAATATCATGAGTGGTTACTACAAGAATGAGGAGGCGACTAAGGCTGCATTTACAGATGACGGCTGGATGAATACAGGTGACTTAGGTGTTATCGATGCTGATGGTAATATCTTCATCAAAGGAAGAAGCAAGAATATGATCCTTACTTCAAATGGTCAGAACATTTATCCTGAGGAGATTGAAGCAGCCTGTAACAATGAGGCTCATGTAATTGAGAGTGTTGTCGTTGATAGAAAAGGTACACTTGTTGCCCTTGTTTATGTTGATAAGGATAAACTTAAGGCAGAAGGAATAGATCTTGAGACAAGACTTACTGAGATTAAACTTGCAGTCAACAAGAATATGCCTTCATACAGCAAACTTGCTAAGGTAGAGGCAGTTGCTGAACCTTTTGAGAAGACTCCTAAGATGAGTATCAAGAGATTCCTATATAGTTAATAATGATGGATAAGGTACATAACGACATAGACCTTTCTCAGTTTAAGGACCAACTCAATGCTGCTGGCATCAGAAGCATTGAGGATGGTTTCTTTTTTGCTGATATAAAGTATCCTGCAGGAGAAATCCCATTTCTGAATTATCCTACAAAGATTGATGCCTTTATCGGTCTTTTTGTCGTGTCCGGCAATCTGAAACTTTCTTTGGATCTTAGGGAATTCAATATCAGAAGAAATTCATTCTCTGTAATTACTCCAGGAAACCTCATCAAACTGGAGAACAACGAAAAGAATATAGGCTGTCATATCATTGCCATCTGCTTGTCTAACAAGAATATGATGAAGCTCAGGTTTGATATGACACGACTGTTCTCTGATGGTTTTTCACCAGTTGCCCACCCTACAATCGTTCTTAATAAGACGGAGATAGCTCTTGCTATCAAGTATTATAGTCTGATGAAGGAAGTCATGTCTTCGAAAAGGCCATATATGAAGGACAGTATGATGACGCTTTGCTCTTCACTTGTATATGAAGTTGCCGGATCATGGCAGAACAGGTTGAGTGAGAGGGATTTGACTACTTCAGATTCCAATAATCGTCCTAAGGAACTTTACGACAGGTTCATCAAGTTAGTGGCAAGGCATCATCTTAAGGAAAGAGGTGTGCAGTTTTATGCAGATAGTCTCTGTATTTCTCCAAAATATCTGGCTAAGGTCGTGAAGACAGTCAGTGGCAAGACAGCAACTTATTGGATTGATTCCTATGTGATTCTGGAAGCCCAGAATCTTCTGAGATATTCAGATGATACCATTAAGCAGATTGTATATAAACTGAATTTCTCCAATCAATCAGTCTTTTATAAGTTCTTTAAGGCACATACGGGTCAGACCCCGTCCGAGTATAGAAAAAAGTAGAAGTGAGAAACTTCTACTTTTTTTTATGCCCTTGGGCGAAAATAAATTTTTTCATCTCAAGAAAGAGTCGTAAATTAGCAATTCGTATTGTAATAAAACTAAGAGAATAAGATATGCATATAGGAATTGCGGGAAATATCGGTTGCGGAAAGACTACTCTAACTAGAATGCTTTCAGAGCATTATGGCTGGACACCAAAATATGAGGCTGTTACTTATAATCCTTATCTGGAGGATTACTATAAGGATATTCAGAGATGGTCATATAATCTGGAAACCTATTTCCTTGCTCAGAGACTTCAGGATATCATCGAAATATCAAAGTCTGATGAGGTTATCGTTCAGGATAGAACTATCCTGGAGGGAGTGCACATCTTTGTGGCGAACAATAAGGCTCAGGGGAATCTTTCAGAAAGAGACTATGATACCTATATGCAGCTTTTCAACCTCATCATGTCTTTGGTGAAGGTACCGGATCTTCTTATATATCTGAAATCATCAGTTCCACATCTTGTTTCTCAGATTCAGAAGAGGGGAAGAGAGTATGAAAGATCCATCAGTCTTGAGTATCTTCTTGGACTTAATGAGAGATATGATAAGTGGATTTCTGAGTATGAAGGTCCTGTTCTTGTGATAGATGCCGATAATCTTGACTTTGAGAATCGTCCAGAGGATTTTGAGATGATAACAAATAAGATTGATGCACAGTTGTTTGGATTGTTCTAATATTAAATTCCAACCACAATGAAACGTCTAGTAACCATTATTTTTGCTCTTGCAACCTTTGCTGTCAGTACTTTTGCCGGTCAGAAGGATACAAGGGTTCGTGAGTATTTGTCTCCAACTAGAATTGTATGGATGGAGAACAGCAAGTTGATATCAAATGCAGATTTTCTTTTGCGTGAAGGCAATGGTCAGGCCGATCTGGCTAATATGTATATATCTGTCTTTAAGTCAACAAAAGATGAGAGGCCTTCTATTCTGCTTGACTTCGGTAAGGAACTCCAAGGAGGTATTCAGATTGTTACAGGAATGCCAGGCAATCAGCAGCCTGTAAATGTAAGAATCAGATTTGGAGAGTCTGTAAGCGAGGCGATGTGTGAGATAGATGGAAAGAATGGCGCCACTAATGATCATGCAGTCAGAGATTTTACTGCTACACTACCTTGGCTAGGTGTAAGAGAGATTGGTAATTCAGGTTTCAGATTTGCCAGAATTGATTTTCTGGACTATGATAGGGAAGTACATATCAAAGAAATCAGAGCAATATCCACTTATAGAGATATCCCATACCGAGGCTCATTCAAGTGTAATGACGAAAGATTGAACAAGATCTGGGAAACAGGTGCTTATACAGTTCATCTCAATATGCAGGACTATCTTTGGGATGGTGTCAAGAGAGACAGACTTGTATGGATGGGAGACCTGCATCCTGAAATCATGGCGGTAAACTATGTCTTCGGTCATAATGAGGTGGTACCTAAGAGTGTGGATCTTGTAAGAGATACTACTCCTCTACCTGCCTGGATGAATGGCATTTCTACTTATTCAATCTGGTGGATTCTTATTCAGCATGACTGGTATCTGTTTCACGGCGATCTAGAATATCTTAAACAGCAGAAGGACTATCTCAAAGGTCTGCTTGAGATTCTCCATGGATATGTTGGAGAAGATGGTGTTGAAACCTTCGGTGGCGGTTTTCTCGACTGGCCTTCAAATGCAAATGTAGCTGCAACAAGAGCTGGAGTTCAATCACTTATGGTAATGGCAATGAAGGCTGGACATACGCTCTGCAATCTCTTGGGAGAACCAGAACTGGCAAAGACCTGTCTTGACGATTACAATAAGATGATGGCTGCATCTGATAAGGTTTGTGCCAGATATTTTGAGGATGCCAAGGATCCTACAGCTCCAGGAGGAAAACAGGGAGCTGCTCTCTTGTCAATTGCCGGCATTATGGATCCACAGCTCGCAAATGAAAAAGTCTTGTCTGTACAGGGTTCAAGAGGCTTCTCTACATTTTATGGCTATTATATGCTTCAGGCTATGGCTAAGGCAGGAGACTATGATGGTGCTATGAACATCATCAAAGAATTCTGGGGTGCTATGCTTGATATGGGTGCAACTACATTCTGGGAGGATTTCCATATAGACTGGCTGCCTGATGCTGCGCCAATTGACGAACTTGTTCCTGAAGGAAAGAAGGATATCCACGGAGATTTTGGAGCATACTGTTATGTCGGCTTCAGACATAGTCTCTGCCACGGATGGGCATCTGGCCCAACTTCATGGCTAAGCGAGCATGTCTTGGGAGTGACTATCCTTGAACCAGGCTGCAAGAAGGTAAAGATAGAACCTCATCTTGGAAGTCTGGAGTGGGCAGAAGGCAGTTTTCCGACCCCGTATGGAGATATTCATATCTCGCATAAGAAGTCGGAAAACGGTAAGATTATTACTGAAGTGAAGGCTCCTAAGGGAGTAAAGATTGTAAAATAAGAAATTCTACAGAATCTTCTTAACTAGAGGGAGCAGCTTGTAAGGCATGTATCTGAATGGTAGATCTATCCAGGTTCCTGTCGCTACAACTGCTCTTTTGTGTGAGAAGGCGTTGAAGCTTTCCTTGCTGTGATAGGATCCCAGACCAGAATTTCCTACTCCTCCAAATGGAATGTTCTCATTTGCGATATGCATAATGGTGTCATTGATGCATGCTCCTCCTGAAGACGTTCTCCTGATTACATCCCAGCCCTTGCTTTCCTTTCCAAAGTAGTAGAATGCAAGTGGTTTCTCTCTTGAAGTGACAAAGTCTATTACTTTCTCCTTGAATGAGTTTGGATCTCCATCGAAAACTACCATTGGAAAGACAGGACCAAAGATTTCCTCCTGCATGACAGGGGAGTCAAGAGGCATATTCTCCAATAGTGTCGGCTCAATGAAACGCTCAGCCTTTGAATGACGTCCTCCATATACGACATCTCCATCTTTGAGGTATGATACAACTCTGTCAAAAGCAGCATCATTCACCATACGCACATAATGCTTAGAGGTCTGGATATCATCTCCATGTAGGGCCTCAATCTGTCTTGCAAACTCTGCGATGAAGGTTTTTCTGATATCTTTATGAAGAATAAGGTAGTCTGGCGCAATACAGGTCTGTCCTGAATTAAGGGTCTTACCCCATGCTATTCTCTTGGCTGCAAGCTTAATATCGGCATCCTTATCTACGATACAAGGACTCTTTCCTCCAAGTTCCAGGATAACAGGCGTCAGATTCTTTGCTGCTGCCTGCATGACCTTCTTTCCTAGTGACGGACTACCGGTAAAGAAGATAAGGTCGAAACGTAGGTCGAAAAGGGCTGTGTTCACATCTCTATTTCCTTGAACTACAGCAATGTACTCCTCATTAAATGTTTCTGCAATCATGTCTGCAATGACAGCAGATACAGTAGGAACATATGGTGATGGCTTCAGGATAGCTGTACATCCTGCAGAAATTGCACCTACAAGTGGATTGAGAAGGAGCTGGACCGGATAGTTCCAAGGAGATACAATCAAGGTGTTTCCCAGAGGTTCCTTGACAATGAAACTTCTTGAAGGGAAAAGTTTGACAGGGCTATGTCTCTTTTCTCTGGCAGCCCACTTTGATACATTTGCAAGGTGGTTTCTGATCTCGCCTGCAACTATGCTGATCTCAGTCAGAAACGCCTCCTCGTATGATTTATGAAGGTCTTTCCACAATGCATCGCAAAGTGGTTTTTCCCATTTTTTCAGAGCCTCTTCATATTTTTTGAGCATCTTCTTTCTGAACTCAATATCGAGAGTTACTCCTGTACGGAAATAGGTTTTCTGAGCCTGAGCTATCTGCTGAATCTTTTCTATGCTGGTATTCATGATTTCTGATTTTACTTTCTGCCTGTAAAGTTATCCATTGTATGGTAGATTCCAAAAACTTCACCAAAAATAAAATCAAAGATACATACCGGAAGTATAGCCTGCCAGAAGCGGATGAAGTGGTAACCAAAAGGAATTCCCATAAAGGTCTTATTTCTCTCGATACCTCTGATAATCTTTTTTGCAGTCTTTTCCGGATCCAGGATAGGGAAGAATCTGGATTTTACTCCATTGAACATACCTGTATTTATATAGAAAGGTGCAACAGTTGTAACTCCAACTTCAGATTTCATGCTCTTAAGCTCGATTCTCAATGAATCAGACCATCCGATGACTCCCCATTTGCTGGCTCCGTAAATGGACATTCTTGGGTTAGATATCATACCACCTGCAGAACCGATGTTGCAGATATGTCCCTTGTCTCTGTCAAGCATATCCTGAATCATAGCCAGGGCAACATACATTGGAGCTACAGTATTTATGTTTATTGTGCGTGAAATCTCCTCCGGGCTCTGCTCATTAAAGGTCTTGTTGCTGGTGACGATGCCAGCACAGTTGATGAGGATATCTACCCCACCACAATCTTTAACTACTTGATTGTATGCAGATACAACAGCATTGTTATCTGATACGTCCACCCTGTATCCGTATACTTTTCCCAATGAAGCAAACTCATTTCCTGTTGCTTCAATATTAGTTTCGTTGATATCCCAGATGATCAAAGCTCTTGCTCCTTTTTCAAGAGCGATTCTTCCCATGATCTTGCCGATTCCGGATGCTCCTCCAGTAATCAGCACGCTGTTTCCTTTAATTTTCATATCTATGGTTTCAGTACGTTTTCTTCATTTTCGGCAAATCTATATCAAAATGATTTGTTATTCTACAAGAAGGATACCTTTGGACAACTCCATGCGTTTTGAGGAGTATTACAAGCGACTTTAGGAAAAGTCCCGGTTACTTTTGGAACAGAGACAATAAATCTTTGTATCCATTAAAAGAAAATTGTAACTTTGTAGAAACTAAAACACTGCACAAATGGAATTTTTCGACGTAATTGAGCGCAGACACAGCGTTCGCAAATTCACAGATAAACCGCTTACGCAAGAGCAGATCGATGCACTCATCTCAGTAGCGAATTCAGCTCCATCATCACGCAACAGCAAGAGCACAGCCTTCCTCATCATCGAAGACAGAGACACGCTCGAAGCCCTGTCGCAGATGAGAGAATATGGTTCCAGCCTCATCAAAGGTGCACAGGCAGCCATCGTGCTTCTTGGAGACCCATCAAAAACAGATCTTTGGGTGGACAATTGTGCAATCTGCGCAACAATGATTCAGCTAGCAGCAACAAACTTAGGCTTGGGAAGCTGCTGGGTGCATATCAACGGACGCACAAGAGCAAAACTTGACGATTCGCAGGGTTATGCTGAGGATTATGTGAGAGAGCTTCTTGGCGTAAAGGATGAAATGAGAATCTATAATGCTATTGCCCTTGGATACGAGGCAGTGGAGTAACCTTATTATATAATATGGCAGACAACTGGCTTGAAAAACGTTTTGAGGAATACTATTCCGGCAAGACAAAGGAACAGAAAGCAAAGGAAGCTGCTTGGAAACGCAGGATGGAAGCCTATAAAAAGAAGCTTGCTCTTGAAAAAGCCGCAGCTCAGGAAGAACAGAAGAAGGAGGATTAGGAGACTGATCCTCTTTCTTTTTGCCTTTCGAATTTCGAAATTTTGGTTTCGAAACCAGAAAAATGCAGAAAATCGAAAGAAAATTGAAATTTTTTTTGTGAAAAAGTTTGCAGATATAAAAAATAGTTGTACCTTTGCACACGAGTTGATCAGGTAAGTCATTCGACAAGCCTCCAACTTATTGGTTATTAGTTTTAGTGTTATTAATTATGTGGTTAGTATGAGGTGTCCGCGCGTGATGCGCCGACGTCTCATTTTGTTTTATAGAAATCTTATTTTATCTTCACTGAAAATTTCTAAGAAAATATCAAATGCAGAAGATAAAAAATCCATATTACGGTCTTGAAGAAGCAGGGTATAACTGCTTTGCCTGCTGTCCTTCGAATCCTGCTGGTCTAAAGATGGAATTCTATGAGGATGGCGATGATATTGTATGTATCTGGAATTCTCATGATAATTACCAGGGATGGCTAAAGACTCTTCATGGAGGAATTCAGGCTACTCTCCTTGATGAACTTGGAGGATGGATTGTCAATAGGAAGCTTCAGACAGCTGGAATGACTACTGCCTTGAATATGAAATACAAGAACCCTGTTCCTACTGGAGAGGGTGTTCAGATTGAAATCAGAGGCAGAATCAAGGAAATGAAGCGTAATTTTGCGATTCTTGAAGCTTCTATCACCCACGAAGGAAAGGTATGTTCATTATGTGAGATGACATACTATTGCTTCTCAAAAGAAAAAGCCCAAGAAGATTTCTTCTTCTCAGGCTGTGAACTAGAATAGAAAATTCTGTAAATGTTTGTATACCAAGTGGGTAGGGAAGCCCATGATGGTGAAGTATGAACCTCGGATGCCGGTGATGCCGATGTATCCGATCCATTCCTGTATTCCGTAGGCTCCGGCCTTGTCGAGCGGCCTGTATTTGTCGATGTAGTGGCTGATCTCCTTGTCTGTGAGTTCTTTGAACTGCACGTAGGCTGTGTCGGATTCCGTAACTTCCTTTTCGTTGCTGCGGACGGTTATGGCTGTGATGACCTTGTGTTCCTTGCCGCTTAGGAAGCGAAGCATTTCGAAGGCTTCTGTCTCATCTTTCGGTTTGCCCATGATTCTGTCTTCGCAGATGACCATGGTGTCTGAGGTGATGAGGATTTCGTCTTTTTCCAGTTCTCTGTGGAAACCGTGTGACTTGCCGATTGACATGACTGATGAGACCTCTTCGTGTTTAATATTTGAGTTGAAGTTTTCCTCGAAGTTGTTTCTTGTATCTACTTCAAAATCAAATCCTAAACCACTTAGTAGTTCTCTTCTTCTTGGGGAGGCGCTTGCTAATATTAACTTCATTTTCTAGAAACGTTTATAGCCTTCAGCATCCATTACCCAAGTGCCGTGGATCTTCATGATGGTCTCGACTGCATTGCGGACAAAACACTTGCCACCTGGGTATGATGATACGAAATCTGCTGTCTGTTTTACGTCTTCAACTGCATCGCAAGGGCATGCGCTTATACCACAGACCTCCATTACGCATAGGTCTGGAATATCGTCTCCGAAATACATGACTTCTTCCGGTTTGAGATCGTGTCTTTTGCAGAAGTCGTTGAAGTCATCAATCTTATTTCTTGAATGAAGGTAGATATCCTCGGCTTCGAAACCTATCTTGAGGCCTCTTTTGAGGATGCTTTCAGATCTTCCTCCTGTAATGATGCCCATCTTGTAACCATGCATAGAGGCCATTCTGAGGGCGAAACCATCTTTTGCGTCGTATACTCTATATAGTTCGCCTGTCTCTGTTCCCAGGATTCCTCCGTCTGTCATGACTCCGTCTACATCGAAGACGAAGGCACGGATCTTTGCTATAGCTTCCTGTGTATAATTCTTTGCCATGATCCTTATGATTTAGCTCCGTTAGAAGGAGTGAAGTCGCTCATATTGAATGTCTTTGCCTCTTCTTTAGGCTGATCTCCCAAGCTGATTGGTCCGAACATGCTCTCATATTTCTGTACGTTATCGATGAGGGCCATCATAAGTCTCTTTGTGTGCTCAGGGGTCATGATGATCCTGTTGCCAACTTCCGGTTTAGGGAAACCTGGAAGCATTGAGGCGAAATCGATGATGAACTCGCTATGAGAGTGGGTAATAAGGGCAAGGTTTGCGTATGAACCTTTGGCTACTTCGGGCTTGATATCGAAGCTTATCTCTTTCTCGTTTGCCATAATTATAGTTTTGTTATGTTTTATGCGTAAAAAAGGCGTTATATAGGTCTATATTGTACCTATAATAGTGCAAAGTTAGTAAAAAAATAGTTATCTTTGCGTGTTTGAAAGACTCAGAAAATAAATAATTAAAAGATATATAAAACTTATGGAATTGCCTATCAAATACAATCCTGCCGAGACGGAGGATAAATGGTATGCTTACTGGCTTGAGAATAAATTTTTCCACTCAGAGCCAGATGAGAGAGAACCTTACACTATCGTGATTCCTCCACCAAATGTGACAGGAATCCTACACATGGGACATGTGCTTAACAATACTCTGAATGATGTTCTTGTGCGTAAGGCACGTATGGATGGTAAGAATGCATGCTGGGTACCTGGAACAGACCACGCTTCTATTGCAACTGAGAGCAAGGTGGTGGCTAAACTTAAGGCTGAGGGCATCAACAAGGAGGACCTTACTCGTGAGGAGTTCCTTGAGCACGCATGGGAGTGGAAGGAGAAGCACGGAGGCATCATCCTCAATCAGCTTCGTAAACTGGGAGCATCATGCGACTGGGATAGAACAAAGTTCACAATGGATCCTGAGCTCAGCGATGCTGTAATCAATACTTTCGTATACTTCTACAAGAAAGGATACATCTATAAGGGTGTGCGTATGGTGAACTGGGATCCGGTTGGTCTTACAGCTGTGAGTGATGAGGAGGTTATCCACAAGGATACTCAGAGCAAGTTCTATCACATGAGATATTTCGTGTCAGACGGCAACGGAAATCCTACTGACAAATATATCATCGTGGCTACTACACGTCCTGAGACTATCATGGCAGATGCTGCAGTCTGTGTGCATCCAGATGATGAGCGCTACCACTGGCTAAAGGATAAGAAAGTTCTTATTCCATTGATTAACAAGGAGATTCCTATTATCCAGGATAGCTATGTAGAGATGGAGTTCGGTACAGGTTGTCTTAAGGTGACTCCTGCTCACGACGTGAATGACTATGAGATCGGTCTTCGCCACAACCTTCCTATCCTTAACGTAATTGACGACCGTGGTTGCATTACTGAGGAGGGTCAGATTCTGGTTGGAGAGGACAGATTCGTAGCAAGAAAGAAGATTGAGAAGATGCTTGAGGAGGCTGGAAACCTTGAGAAGGTTGATCCTTACACATCTCCTATCGGATATTCAGAGAGAACTAACGCAGTTATTGAACCTAAGCTTTCTGCGCAGTGGTTCCTTAAGATGGATGAGCTTGCAAAGGATGCTCTTGAGTCAGTTGAGAGTGGAAATGTGAAGCTTATTCCAGACAAATATAGAAATACATACCGTCACTGGATGGAGAATGTACGCGACTGGTGTATCTCACGTCAGCTATGGTGGGGTCAGAGAATCCCTGCTTACTACCTTCCAGATGGTAAATACGTAGTTGAGTCTACTCCAGAGGCTGCTTTGGCAGCTGCACAGCAGATCAATCCGGAGTATACGATGGCTGATTTGCATCAGGATGAGGATGTACTTGATACATGGTTCTCATCATGGCTATGGCCAATCTCTGTATTTGATACTAACAAGGCAGGACATCCTGAGGCTGAGCCTAACAAGGAGCTTGCTTACTACTATCCTACAAATGACCTTGTAACAGGACCAGATATCCTTTTCTTCTGGGTGGCAAGAATGATCATGGCAGGAAACGAGTTCATGAACGATGTGCCTTTCCGCAATGTGTACTTGACTGGTATCGTTCGTGACAAGCTTGGCCGTAAGATGTCGAAGACTCTTGGAAACTCTCCAGACCCTCTTGACCTTATCGCTAAGTATGGTGCTGATGCAGTCCGTCTTGGAATGCTTCTATGCAGCTCCGCTGGTACAGACATCCTATATGATGAGACTCAGATTGAGCAGGGACGTAACTTCTGCAACAAGATCTGGAATGCATACAGACTTGTAACAGGCTGGAATGTAGATGAGACCAAGGTTCAGAATGAGGCTTCTGTAATTGCTGTAGAGTGGTTTGCAAACAAGATGAACCAGGTTGTCGAGACTGTAGAGGATCATTTCTCTAAGTTCCGTATCTCAGATGCCTTGATGACTATCTACAAGTTCTTCTGGGATGACTTCTGCGCTTGGTATCTTGAGATCATCAAGCCTGCTTACGGCGAAGGAATTGACAAGGCTACATTCGAGAGCACAGTTTCATACTTTGACGCTCTTCTTAAGATGATTCATCCTATCATGCCTTTCATCACAGAGGAGTTGTGGCAGAATATGTCTGAGCGTAAGGCTGGCGAGACAATCATGAACCAGAGATATCCTCTTGTAAACGCTTACAACTCAGAGCTTATCACTAAGTTTGAGATGGCTTGCGAGGCAGTTGCAGGAGTGAGAAACGTTCGCGCACAGAAGAACCTTTCTCCTAAGGAGGCCCTTGAACTTAAGATGAAGCCAGGTTTCCCTGTAGAGGTGCTTCCTGTCGTGACTAAGCTTGCAAATATCTCTAATGTAACTGTAGCCGAGTCATTTGACGAGAGCGGAGTTTCATTCATGGTACGCACTGTCGAGCTGTTTGTTCCACTTACGGGTCTCGTAAACGCAGAGGAGGAGATTGCTAAACTTGAGGCCGCACTTGAGTACCAGCAGAAGTTCCTTGACAGCGTCCGCAAGAAACTTTCTAACGAGAGATTCGTATCAGGGGCTCCTGAGGCTGTGGTTGCGGTTGAGCGTAAGAAAGAGGCTGACTCTCTTGCCAAGATCGAGAGCATCAAGGCTTCACTGGCAGCATTGAAGAAATAATAATTAACACATAAAATTTTAGAACTATGTTTACACCAATGTTTCTCGGTACAACTGAGATTATTATTATCGTGGCAATTGTCCTTCTTTTGTTTGGAGGTAAGAAGATTCCTGAACTTATGAAGGGTATTGGTAAGGGTGTATCAAGCTTTAAGGCTGGAATCAAGGAAGGTGCAGACGAGGCTAAGGCTGAGGCTGAGTCAAAATCTGAGAAGAAGTCTGAGTAATGATATCAATTAACTCCTTGACAGTAGCGTACGGCGGATTCACTCTTCTTAATGATATCAATTTTCATATCAGTGAGAATGACAAGATCGGTCTTGTAGGTAAGAATGGTGCGGGTAAATCCACCATTCTTAAACTTATTTGTGGTTTGCAGTCTCCTACAAGTGGTAAGGTTGCAATCCCTACTGGTGTCAAGGTAGGCTATCTGCCCCAGATTATGGAACACCATAAGGGCAGAACAGTACTTGAAGAGGCTCTGACAGCCTTTTCACACATACACGATCTCGAAAGGCAGCTGGACGAGATTACCATCCAGCTGTCGGAACGAGAAGATTATGAATCTGCAGAATATCAGAATCTTATCATAAAGATGAATGAGATAAATGATATTCTTTCATATACAAAGGCAGATGCTCCGGAAGTTCAGGCAAGAAGGACTCTGACAGGACTTGGCTTCAAGTATGAAGAGCTGGACAGACCGACTGAGACTTTCAGTCAAGGTTGGAACATGCGTATCGAACTTGCGAAGATTCTGCTTTCATCTCCTGATGTGCTTCTGCTTGACGAGCCTACCAACCACCTTGACATTGAGTCCATCGAATGGCTGGAGTCCTATCTTAAGGATTATAGAGGTTCTCTTGTACTTATCTCCCATGATAGAAAGTTCCTTGATAACGTGACGACAAGGACTGTGGAGATCATGCTTGGACGTATACACGACTATAAGGTTCCGTATAGTAAATACTTGGAACTCAGACGTGAACGTATCTCACAGCAGCAGGCTGCATATGAAAACCAGCAGAGAATGATAGAAAAGACTGAAGAGTTTATCGAGAAATTCAGATACAAACCGACCAAGTCCAATCAGGTTCAGTCTCGAGTAAAGCAGCTTGAGAAACTTGAGAGGATTGAGGTGGATCTTGAGGACAAGTCTGCTCTTGCGGTAAAGTTCCCACCTGCACCTCGTTCAGGAGATATAGCCTTCAAGGCTTCTGCTCTTAAGGTCGGTTATGGTCCTAAGGTGGTCTTTTCTGACGCAGATATTGAGATCAGAAGGGGAGAGAAGGTTGCTCTTGTGGGACGAAACGGTGAGGGTAAGACTACCCTTATGCGTGTGATTATGAAAGAGTTGGATCCTATGGATGGGGAGGCTAAGATTGGTCACAATGTCAATATCGGATACTACGCTCAGAATCAGGAGGATATTCTTGACAAGCAGGACACAGTCTTCGGAACTCTCGACAGAATCGCTGTAGGAGATATCCGACTTAAACTTAGAGACATCTTGGCAGCCTTTCTATTTAAAGGAGAGGATATTGATAAGAAGGTGGCAGTCTTGAGCGGAGGAGAGCGCGCACGACTTGCTATGGCAAAGCTTATGCTTAATCCATACAACCTTCTGGCACTGGATGAGCCTACCAACCACATGGACATCAGGTCCAAGGATATACTTAAGCAGGCTCTTCAGAAATATGACGGAACCCTTGTTGTAGTTTCTCACGACCGTGACTTCCTAGATGGACTTGTAGACAAGCTCTATGAGTTCAGGGACGGAAAGGTAAAGGAGCATCTAGGGGGAGTGCAGGACTTCCTTGACAGACGTAAGATGGAGACTCTCAATGAGTTGGAGCGTAATAACAAGGTTGTTGAAGAGAAACCTCAGGAAGTTATCCAGAAAAAAGAGGAATCTAAACAGGAGTACAAGGCTCAGAAATTCATCTCCAAGGAAGAAAAGAAGGTCCGTAACAGAATCTCATTCCTTGAGAAATGTATAGCTCAGATAGAGGAGAAGATGAAGGAAATTGAGGCTGTACTCATGGACCCAGGCCCAGATGATGACATCATGGATCTTACAAGAGAGTATCTTGAGAACAAGAGAGAACTTGATGCCAAGACAGATGAATGGGCAAACCTAATGGAAACAATAGAAGAATAATTTTCGCCAGGCGAAACAATACATATATAATATGGAAGAAAATAAAATGCAATATCTGTTCGGAATGCATCCGGTATTGGAGGCAGTAAAAGCTGGCAGAAAGTTCGATAAGGTTCTTTTGAAGCAGGGTCTAGAGGGACCTCAGTTCAGAGAGCTTCTTGATCTCTTGATTCAGAATGACATTAATTATCAGTTCGTTCCTATCCAGAGACTTGACCGTGCTGTCAGAGGATCCCACCAGGGAGTGATAGCATATATTTCTCAGATTGACTATGTGTCAATTGAGGAAATCGTAAACAATGCTCTTGCAAAGTCTGCAAATCCTATCCTTGTAATCCTTGACGGAGTAAGTGATGTGAGAAATCTAGGTGCAATTGCAAGAACCCTTGAGTGTGTAGGTGGTTGTGGTGTCATCGTACCTGCTAAAGGAGGTGCCGCAATCAATGCTGATGCTGTAAAGGCTTCTGCAGGTGCTCTTATGAGAATGGATACTTGCAAGGTATCAAATCTTAGACTTGCAGCTTATTACTTGAAGCAGAACGGTTTCAAACTTATCTCATGTACTGAGAAGACAGACGGTCTCATCTACGATGTGGATATGACAGGTCCAATTGCAATTGTAATGGGATCTGAGGGCAAGGGTATCTCTCAGGCAATGCTAGAGCTTTCAGATGACAAGGCTGCAATTCCAATGCATGGAGAAATCACGTCATTGAACGTATCTGTTGCTACATCAGTAATTCTGTACGAAGCAGTAAGACAAAGATTAAAGTAAGACTATGTTCATTCTGGATTCCCATTGCGATACTCCGACTCAACTTGTGAGATTTCGTGATAATGGAATAGAGTATGAGAAGGGACACGTCGATCACCTCAAGCTCAGGAAAGGGGGAGTCGATGGTTCCTTCTTTGCTTTATATATTCCAGCCTCACTTGCTGAAAATGAGGCATTTATTCTCTATCAAAAACTCCTCGCCTCAGTAAAGGACTACGTCACATCACAGGGTGATTCACTGGCTCTTGCAACTTCAGCAGAAGAAGCATTTGCCAACCAGGCAGCAGGGAAAACCTCAATCTTCCTTGGCCTGGAAAACGCATCACCAATAGGAACGCAGCTCCACCGACTCGATGACCTATATGATCAAGGCATCAGGTACATCACCCTCTGCCATACAGCAAACAACGAAGTATGCGACTCATGCGCCACTGAGCAGAAAAGGTGGAAGGGTTTGAGTCCCTTCGGAAAAGAAGTTGTCAGTCGCATGAACGAACTAGGCATACTGGTGGATGTATCACATATTTCTGACGAGGCCTTCTTTGATGTTCTGGAGATATCTTCCGTGCCTGTGGTAGCAACTCACTCATGTTGCAGATCTCTATCCGATCATCCACGCAATATGACAGATGAGATGATAATTAAACTTGCAGAAAAAGGGGGAGTCATCCAGATTAACTTCTATCCGGTATTTCTTGATTCATCATGGGGTAAAAAGAAAGAGGTCGCAGAGCTGATGGATAAAGCTGATCTTATTGAGGAGGAATTCAAGAAGGATCTTACCTCAACAGAGAAAAGACAGGCACTCTATGATGTGATGGATGAACTCTGCACTTTGGACAGACCTGGGGTCAAAGAAGTCGTAGATCACATAGATCATGCAGTCAGATTAGTGGGTGATGAACACGTAGGATTGGGCTCAGATTTCGATGGAATACCGGTACCTCCTAAGGGTCTTGAGGATGTTTCAATGTTCTCCGAAGTACTTAAGGAGATGAGAAAAAGAGGTTATTCTGAGGACTCAATCGAGAAAATTGCTGGAAAAAACTTCCTAAGGGTACTTTCGCAGGTTAAATCATCTAAATAATTGATATTCAATAAATAAGGACCGATTATAATCGGTCCTTATTGTTTACATATCTAATGTAACAAAAATGTTTTTAGTGTAAACAAAATTGTTTTATATACTAACTATTAGATAGTTACTTCGTTTTGGATCTCGTTTAGAAAAATTTCCAAAGCAGAGCCAGCAAAGGCCTCAATATTGCCGGATCTGTCATGATCAAATACCTTTTTAAAGGTCTTTGTTTCCTTTGCTGAGCTGTAGCCGATCCATACAAGACCTACTGGTTTCTCCTCTGATCCACCTCCTGGTCCAGCAATGCCTGAGGTGGCTATCGCAAAGTCACTTCCTGTAATTTTTCTTACTCCTTCTGCCATCTGTGCTACGCATTCGCTGCTTACGGCTCCGAATCTTTCAATGATTGAAGGATCTACTCCAAGAACATTTATCTTTACGCTGTTTGCGTATGAGGTAACTGAACCCAGGTAGTAGGCAGAAGAGCCTGCCAAGGCCGTAAAATTAGCCGAAATCAGGCCTCCAGTGCATGATTCTGCTGCACTGACAGTCTTGCCTGATTTCAAGAGCAATTCAGCGATATTTTTGACTATTTCTGTGTGCATTGAGACTTCTCAAGGTGTTTGATTATGCGTTTGATGAGGGCAGGACCTTCATAAATGAAGCCACTGTAGATCTCAACTAGTGATGCACCTGCATCCAGAACCTCTTTTGCCTGCTCCGGACTCATGATACCACCCACTCCAATAATAGGAAGGGAACCATTTGTCTTCTGGTTGATATGCTTTACAAGAGCAAGGTTTTTATGGTATAGAGGGGCTCCAGAGAGGCCTCCATTGCCGATTTTCTCAATTTCTTCCTGGCTGATTGTAAGTCCTTCTCTGCTTCTTGTAGTGTTTCCTGCTACAACTCCGTCGATTCCAGAAGTAAGGGCATACTCAAGAATCTGATCTACCTGTTCGAAAGGAATATCCGGAGACAGCTTTACGAGGATAGGCTTGTACTCATCGTAGTACGCTCTAAGTTCTAGAAGTCTGTCGAAAATATCAGATAAATAGCTGATATCCTGAAGATTAGTAAGACCAACTACATTAGGGCATGATATGTTTACAACGAACATATCCACAAAATCGTATAGTAGAGAGAATGTCTTTTCATAGTCCTTTGCGGCATCCTCGTTTGTGCTTTTTGAATTCTTTGAGATATTTCCTGCAACGATTACCTGAGGCTTGTCCTTTTTAAGGTGTTCGATAGCATTCATTACACCCTTGTTGTTGATGCCGAATCTGTTGATGATGGCTCTGTCCTGAACCACTCTGAAGCATCTAGGAGCAGGATTTCCGTCTTGAGGAAGGGGAGTAAGCGATCCGATCTCCACAAAACCGAAACCAAAGTCACCCATCTGGTTGTAGAATTCACCATTCTTATCGAGACCTCCTGCAAGACCCACTGGATTGGGAAATTTAATGCCAAAAACCTCCCTTTCAAGCGAAGGGGAGTTCCTCTTATATATAAGCCTTATTATTGCCTCAGCAAAAGGAATGTTTCTAAGAACTTTCAGACCTCCAAAAAGGATGTTGTGCGCTTTTTCCGGATTGAAGCGGAAAAGGATAGGTTTAAGAAGATGCTTGTACATAGGTTATATTATTCATGGTTTATAACTATGCAAATATAGCAAAAAGAAGTCTATAACCTATTTTTCTGTCTAAAGTTCCTGGAAGGTATTATCGTCGAAAAATATTACAACTTTCGTTACAACTCTCTGTTTTACAGGAGATTGCAAGGTGTCTAGTATGGCTGATATGTCCTTTGAGATTTTAATATTTGTTGTATCAGTGGGCACTTGGTCAGGAATATTCAATTCTCGAGGCGTTTCAGAAGCCGTTTCCTCATCTGCGCTCAAAGAGCTGAAGAGATTTCCTAAGTCGTCTGTCTGCAGTGATGGGATGTCTGTAACAGAAGGATCAGATGACGGAGCAGAAGGAACTTGGACTGGTTGGATAGATTTATACATCTTTCCCTTACCTGTCATGAGCCACTCTATGTTAAGATCGGGGTAGTGGTTCATGATGTTCAGCAGAAAATCATATCCAGGCTTATTTCTTCCTGCAAGTATATGAGAAACTCCAGCACGCGCTACTCCAATTGTATCTGCAAGCTGGGATTGTGTAATGTTTTCTGCTGCGAGGAACTGCTCTAATCTCTTATTCATATTTGTAATGTAAATTTTTACAAATGTAGGTAAAATATTGTAAATATCAAGCGCATTTTATGTGTTAACTTTTGTAAAAGGTGTGCCAGGGTAGGGGATAAAGGCATAATCCTAAACTTTATATGATATAGTATAAATAACTGATTATTAGTAGTTAAATATCTATAAAATAAAGGTTTTTTACAGGAAATCCAAGCTATGTGCTGTAATTTAAATATATATTATTAATTAAAACATTATATAAATATCATTAAATAACTGATTATTAAGTATATATAGAATATATTTAATAATCATAAGAAATTCTTATTTTAAAATATTGAATTTGTTGATGATTTACAAAAATAAAATCAAATTTTAGCACAAAATCACAAAAGTGTATTGTAAATAGTGATTTTGTGAAGTAACAAAAGTGAAAAAATCGATTTGAGACACTCAAATACGAATGTTGGACTGAGACTTTAATTTTTGTAAACAAATGCGTATTTTCGCAGAAATTTTGAATTCTCATGATACCTGAAATTTTCATAAAAGATTATAATTATCCACTACCTGATGAGCGTATTGCAAAATACCCTCTATCCAAGAGAGATTCATCAAAACTCTTGAAGTATCAGGATGGCGCTATATCTGAGTCTGTATTCTCTAACCTTCCTGACTATCTGCCGGATGATGGTCTGATGGTTTTCAATGATACTAAGGTAGTTCCAGCCAGACTTCATTTTCAGAGAAGCAGTGGAGCTCATATTGAGATATTTTGTCTAGAACCAGTTCTTCCGCAGGAATACGTTTCTATTTTTGCAGCTAAGGAAAGTTGCAGATGGAAATGCATTGTAGGTAATGTCAAGAAATGGAAGGGTGATACCTTATATTTATATAATCCAGATTCAGATACTGATGTTTCTACAATGTGTCTTAAGGCAGACCTTGTAGAGAGAGATGGTGCTACTTCTATCGTTGAATTTACATGGGAAGATGGTTCTGAATTCTCAAGAGTTCTAGAGGTTTGTGGATCTATTCCTATTCCACCATATCTGAACAGAGAGACAGAGGCCCTTGATCTTGAGAGATATCAGACCTTGTATGCCCGTTATAGAGGTTCGGTAGCAGCCCCTACTGCAGGCTTGCATTTTACTGAGGATGTGCTTTCTGCCATTAGAGCAAAGGGAATTGAGACAGAGACAGTATGTCTACATGTTGGTGCCGGTACCTTCTTGCCGGTCAAGAGTGATAATGTCTCTGAACATAGTATGCATAGAGAACCTTTTGTGGTCACTAAAGACTTCCTAAAGAAACTGTATGAGTCTGATAAAAAGGTGATTGCTGTAGGAACAACTTCTGTAAGAACCTTAGAATCACTATATTATGTAGGTGTCCATTGCATTGAAAGTGGAACTCCGATGGATGTGGATCAGTGGATGCCATATACAAAGGAATATACATATACCTTGAAGGAGTCCGTCGGTGCGATTATTGAGTATCTGGAGAAGAATAATCTTGAATCATTGAGTATCGGTACAAGAATCATCATTGTGCCTGGATATAAGTTCAAGGTGGTAAATGTACTTGTTACTAACTTCCATCAGCCTCAGAGCACACTTTTGCTGCTGATATCAGCCTTTGTAGATGGAGATTGGAAGCAGATTTATGATTATGCTCTTGCAAACGACTTCCGTTTCTTGAGTTATGGTGACAGTTCTGTACTGTTCAGAAAGTAGACCTGTGCTTTCTTATTTATACTAAACTTGCTTGTTATTACAAATATATTCCTATATTTGTATTACGTGTACCTAAATATTTTATAATATGGCAGAGATTGATTTCAGCAAATTCGAAAGTATTAGCCCATACGGAGACGAGGATGCGGTTAATGCTCTTGGAATTTTGGCAGATGCTCCTATTTTGGCAGGAGTATCTAAATATTTCTTTCCCGAGCAACCAGAAAATTTCTTAAGCACATCACTTAAAAGCGTAAAGTCAGTTGATGATTTCCAGGTTCTTGTAATGTCAAAGATCATTGAGAGAGTCTTGGCTTTTACAGCTCATAACTTCTCATATGATGGCATCAACAACCTTGTAAATCTTGATGGAAAGAGGTCATTGCTAATATCTAATCATAGAGATATCATTCTTGATCCGGCAATTACTCAGATAGTACTTTATAGAAATGGTCTTCCTACTTCAGAGATTGCAGTAGGTGATAATCTTATCACAAACAAGACAATTGAGTATCTTATCCGTTCAAATAAGATGATCAAGGTCATCCGTGGAGTAAGTTCAAGAGAGCTTTATCTGTCTTCAAAACTTCTTTCAGAATATATCAGATTGAGCATTACTTCAGGAAAGAGTTCTATCTGGCTTGCTCAGAGACAAGGAAGAACAAAGAACGGAGCAGACACAACAGAGCAAGGCCTGTTGAAGATGCTTGATATGAGTGGAGGTGATGACTTCCAGAAGAACTTCGAGGAACTCAACATTGTTCCTTTGAGTATTTCATACGAGTTTGAACCTTGTGATGCTCTCAAAGCAAGAGAAATGCTTATCTCAAAGACTGAGAAATATGTAAAGGCAGAGGGAGAGGATCTCAACAGCATTCTTATGGGTATTAAGCAACCTAAGGGAAATATCCATCTTAACATCGGTAAGCCTATTACTGCAGAGGAAATCAGAGAAGCTGCCGAGTGCGACAAGAATGAGCGTTATCAGAAGATCAGACAGGCTGTTGACCTGAGAATCATCGAGGGATACAAACTTTGGAAGAATAATTATGTAGCTTATGATCTTCTTAACCATAGTTATAAGTATTCTCACAAATATGCCCAGGATGATATTGACAGATTTGTAGCATATATGGAGAAACAGCTTAATACTGTGGAACCGGAACTTAATAGAAAAGAGCTTAGAGAGCTATTCCTAGAGATTTATGCCAATCCGGTTGTCTCAAAAGAAATGCTTGAACAATAATGAAAAAAGTACTTGCTATAATATTGTTGTGCCTTTGCACTTTAGTTGGAGCTAAGGATACTACTGTCTTCTATAGAATGAGGATAGATGCTGATATTGATAAGGCCTCGCAGAGGCAGATCAGCGAAGGAATCAAAGATGCAGTAAACAGAAAGGCAGATTATATTATACTTGACTTGGACACTTATGGTGGCGCTGTTGATGCTGCAGATAGCATCAGGAGCGCCATCCTCCGTTGTGAGATACCTGTAATCTCCTTTGTAAATATGCAGGCCGCCTCAGCAGGAGCCTTGATAAGCATTGCATGTGACTCTATTTATATGAAGACAGGCAGTTCTATCGGTGCGGCAACTGTTGTCAATCAGAGCGGAGATGTCATGCCAGATAAGTATCAGTCCTTCATGAGGGGGATGATGAGGTCTACAGCTCAGGCAAATGGCAGAGATCCTAAGATTGCAGAGTCTATGGTTGATACAGCAAATGTATTGAGTCTGACTCCTGAGGAAGCAATGAAGGTGGGTTATTGTGAAGGCGTGAGGGAAAGCGCTGAAGAAGTGGCTCAGCAAATCTCTCAAGGAGGAGTTTATGAGATTGTCAATCAGCATTTTACCTTGCTTGATAAGATTATCCAGTTCCTTCTTAATCCTTTGCTTCAGTCCATCTTTGTAATGATGATTGTAGGTGGAGTGTACATGGAGATCCGCACTCCTGGTATCGGACTTCCGCTATTGACAGCAGTCATAGGTGCTATTCTATATTTTTCACCTCTTTTCCTTGAGGATCTTGCCCAGAATTGGGAGGTCTTTATGTTTATTGCTGGTCTTGTGCTAATAGGTCTGGAACTTTTTGCCTTTCCTGGTTTTGGTGTGTGTGGTGTCAGCGGTATTATTGCCGTTGTACTTTCGCTTGCCCTTGCCCTCGTGGATAATGCTGAATTTTTCAGATATGATGGCAGTTTTGACCTGTCGCCGCTTCTGAGGCCGTTAGGGCTGGTGAGCATTTCTTCCTTTGTTGCTGTCTGTGGTTCTATTATTCTTGTGAGAAAGTTGTTTGAAACAAGATCCTTCGACCATATTGCCCTTCGTCAGTCTCTGGATGAGAAAGAGGGTTTTGTTGGTGTTGAGACAGGAATGGAAATCTATGTTGGAGAGGAAGTTACAGTCTTTGCAGACTTAAAGCCCTCTGGTAAGATCATCTCACCAGAGGGTCGTATAATTGAGGCTTCCATTGATTACGGCTATGCTGAAAAAGGCACTAAGGTGCGTGTTATCAAGGCCGAGGGTGGAAGACTATATTGCGTGAAACTTTAGTCAATTCTTTCTAGAGCTACAACATTTTCTACATGATGGGTGTGTGGGAACATATCCACTGGTCTTACTGCAGTAATCCTGTATTTCTGGCAGAGGATTTCCAGGTCTCTTGCCTGTGAAGCTGGGTTACAGCTTACGTATACCATTCTCTGAGGTGCTGCATTAAGGATTACCTGGGCAACATCAGGATGGATACCTGCTCTTGGTGGGTCAAGAATGATGACATCAGGACGTCCATGCTCTTCGACGAATGCATCTGTAAGAATGTCCTTCATATCTCCAGCAAAGAACTCACAGTTAGTGATATTGTTGTTTGCTGCATTGACCTTTGCATCTTCAATAGCCTCTGGAACATACTCGATTCCAATTACTTTAGATGCCTGTCTTGAGACAAACTGAGCAATTGTTCCTGTTCCGGTATAAAGGTCGTAAACTACCTCATTACCAGTTAGTTCAGCATATTCTCTTGTAACGCTGTATAGTTTGTATGCCTGCTTGGTATTTGTCTGGTAGAATGACTTAGGACCGATCTTGAATTTAAGTCCTTCCATATACTCATATATTGCATCCTCACCTTTGTATAGGATACACTCCTGATCTGAGATAGAGTCGTTTGCCTTTCCGTTAATCACATAATAAAGGGAAGTGATCTGAGGGAATTCAGCTGCAAGTGCATCAAGAAGTCCCTTTCTTGCCTCCTCATTCTCGTGATAGAAGCAGATGATAAGCATTACATTGCCTTCCTCAGTTGTTCTGATGAACATATTTCTAAGGAAACCATGGTGGTCACGGATATTAAAGAAGGGGAGTCCATGCTCAAGAGCGTATTTCTTAACGAATAGTCTGATGGCATTTGAAGGCTCTTTCTGAAGGTAGCAATGGTCGATATCAAGTACCTTATCAAAGAATCTTCCTACGTGGAAACCAAGACCGCCACGCTCATTTTCAGGTACAGAATCTATGTCATCAGCGTTCTCAAACCATCTTTTCTGAGAGAATGTAAACTCCAGTTTATTACGGTAATATGTAGTCTCATCTGATGGGACAATTGAAGTTATTTCAGGCACGTCCAAGTGACCGATTCTAACAAGCTGATCGTATACCTGCTGCTGTTTTGCCTGTAGCTGCATCTCGTATGGAAGCGGCTGCCACTTACAACCACCACATGTTCCGAAATGTTTGCAGAAAGGTTCAAGTCTGTGTGGTGATGGCTGTACCATTCGAAGGATAAAGCCTTCCATATAATTTTTCTTCTTCTTGCACACCTTTACATCCACGATATCTCCTGGAACTGCAAACTGTACAAATAGTACTGCGCCGTCTACATGTGCAAGAGCTTTTCCTTCTGCTGCGACAGCTTCGATCTCAATATTCTCAAGAATGATTTCCTGACGTTTTTTTGCCATAGATTTATATTTGGTTTTATTTACGCAACCCGCGTAAAGTTTTCGTTTCTCTTTATCCTTACAAAGTTACAAAATTAACTGATAGCATTATAATAATTATGTATATATTTACAATCAACTTAACATAATATAAATTGAGTAACTTTTACTGAAATGTGTTTTGACAGTAAAATGAATCAGGAATTTAGGATTTCTCCTCATCTTATATTTTATTTTTCCATTCAGATTGTTTTTGCTAAATTTGTATGCGAAAGTTCTTAAATAATAAGGATTTTCGAGGTTAACATAAATGTTATCACTATAAACATATTTGTTATAAATATTAAGAATCAATAAATTAGGTAAAATAATGGAGTTTAACGACAATATTGGTAGAACAAGAGTGTTGCCACCTCTTCCAGAGCGAATGAGACCTAAAAATCTTGATGAATATGCTGGTCAGAAACATTTGATAGGTCCGGGATGTGTACTCAGAAATATGATGGAAACCGGCAACCTCAGCTCCTTTATTTTATGGGGCCCTCCAGGCGTGGGAAAGACAACCTTGTCAAGAATCATTGCATCAACTCTTGACAGAAAGTTCTATACTCTTTCTGCAGTCAGTTCAGGAGTCAAGGAAGTCCGTGAAGTAATTGAGAAAGCCAAAGGAGGATCTTCACTTTTTGAATCAGCAGATCAGAAGACTCCTATCCTGTTTATTGATGAGATCCACCGTTTCAGTAAAAGCCAGCAGGATGCTCTTCTTGGAGCAGCTGAAGATGGCACAATTGTCCTGATTGGAGCAACTACCGAGAATCCTTCTTTTGAGGTGATCACTCCCCTTTTGTCACGTTGTCAGGTCTTCGTTCTCAAATCTCTTGAGGTTGCAGACCTACAGGAGCTCTTAGACCGTGCTTTGACTACAGATGTAGTGTTGAAAGAGAGGAATATACAGGTAGATGAAACAGAGGCGCTTTTCAGATACAGTGGTGGAGATGCCCGTAAGCTTCTTAATATTCTGGAGATTGTAGTCGGCGCTTCTAAAGGCAAGGAGATTATAATTGATAATAAGCTGGTTACCTCCTGTCTTCAGGAAAACATGGCCATTTATGACAAGAAGGGAGAGATGCATTATGATGTGATCTCTGCCTTTATCAAGAGTGTCAGAGGCTCAGATCCTAATGCAGCTGTGTATTATCTCGCAAGGATGCTGGCAGGTGGTGAGGATCCCCTATTCATAGCCAGAAGACTATGCATTCTTGCTGCTGAAGATATCGGTCTAGCCAATCCTAATGCCTTGCTCCTTGCAAATTCATGCTTTCAGATAGTTCATACTATAGGTATGCCAGAGGCAAGAATTCCTCTTTCTGAGGTTACAATATACCTTGCAAGTTCTGCTAAAAGTAACTCTGCTTATAATGCAATCAATCAAGCGCTTGAGGTTGCAAAACAGACACAGGATGCTTCGGTCCCGCTCTACCTGAGAAATGCTCCTACTAAGCTGATGGATGAACTTGGTTATGGTGATGGCTATAAATATGCCCATGACTATCCAGGACACTTTGCAGACCTTGAATTCATGCCTCAGCAACTTGTTGGAACGAAGTTTTACGAGCCGGCAGACAATAAGTCTGAGGATACAATGAGATCTAGGCTTGAAACCCTTTGGCCGAAATATTATAAATAGAATTGCTCAATAGTAATTCCCCTTTCGAGAAAGGGGATGTTTTTATTTAGAATGGGAAACCGACGCCAAAATGAAGGGCGTAGCCATTTCTGTTGAACCACTGGCCTGGCTTGAGCCATTTCTGCTCTCTTGCCGGGTCATGGAGTTTGAATCCACTGTCAATACGAAGAAGCAGGAAGTCCAGATCAAGTCTTATTCCAAGTCCCCAGTTTGCAGCAAGGCTTTTGCCGAAATTCTTCCAGGTGAAACGAGATGAATATTTCTCATCATCTGAAGTCTCTTCAAGTGTCCAGATATTTCCGGCATCAACAAAGAGAGCACCGGCAAACTTCCAGAACATATCGAACCTGTACTCGATATTTGCCTCAAGCTTCATATCACCGGTCTGATTAGGAATGACGAAGGAATTATCTCTCTGGGATAGTCCAGGACCAACTGTTCTTGCCTGCCAACCTCTTAAGCTGCTGGATCCTCCTGCATAGAAATGCTTCTCAAATGGAAGGGCCGAAGAGTTTCCGTATGCAAATCCAATTCCTCCTAGCAATCTTGTTGCAAGTGCCTGGCCGTCGTTTCTTCCGAATACCCACGTCTTTCCAAGAGTAAGCTCACTTCTTACAAACTGAGAGAAAGGAGTATTCCATATCATACCAGCTCCGTCAGCATCCTTTGTCATAAGTGGTTTGAATGCACTCAGGATATTGCCGGCAAGATCTAACTGAAGTTTAGTGTAGAAATATGAATTCTTAGGAATGATATCAGAATTTGTAGTATACTGAATCATTCCTCCAATGCCAAGGTCAAAGTGGTTTTGGTAGGCATTTCTTAGGAATGGATCTCCCTCTAAAGATTCATAGAAACTCTCATCCAAGTTGAAGAGATTCACGATGTTAAGCTGCATCGGATAGAACTGGTAGTAGAACTTTTGGTTGACATTACCTTGATAGCCGTATGACGAGGAGATGATGTTTCTGGTGTACTCAGGACGGTTCTGATGGTTATATGATATATTCACATCAGTTTTAGGCATGGTTCCCTTGAATAGTCTGTGAGGAAGCAGAAGGAAACGAGGAATATTGAGTCCTGCAGAAACTCCGAACTCATTTGACTTGATGTTGTCCTTTGGTTTGAACTGGAAGTTGCCCATAAAACCAAGACTAAGCCACTCTCCTCCCCTGAATATATTTTTATGATAATAAGATATCTGTGGAGAGATACCAATCAGTCCTGTGGAGTTTACAGACGCCTCGCCATTTATCTTAAAACCTTGAAGTTTTGATGAAGTCAAGTTGATGTTGCAGTCCACAAGGGTGTCTGCAATTTCTGTCATCTCAATATTTACGCTATTGAAGGCCCTTACGCTTGAAAGTCTGTTATATGTGTTATTTACCTTTCTTTCAGAATAAACATCTCCTGGAACGATGAGATTGAGGTTCTTAATTATATTCTCTCTGAATTTCAAAGACTTAGGATAGGATATCTTTACATTGTTGATATAGTATTTCCTATGTGGCTTTGCATCAGAAGGATTCTCATTTCTTGTGTAGTTATTTATGTCAAGTGTTAAGGTCGCAAGACCTGGAGTCTGAAGAGTATCTGCCTCAAAGAAGTAATAGTTCTTGTTGAAACCATAAAAACCAAGGTTTCTCATCGCAGCACTAGAGCGTACTGTTTCTGCTTCCAGAAGGTTTTCAGACAGATAGCTACCCTTCTTGATTGTCATCTTGGAAGTATCGCTATAGAAAGCATCTCCGAATGCACCGTCAGGTATGTTCAGTGTAATTTCATCAATCTTGTATTGTTTTCCAAGTGTGATGAGGTACTTCACATATGCCTGTTTCTTCTTTACCTTGATCTCACTTTTTACATCAGATTCAAAATATCCAAGATACTCAAGATGTTTTGATATATTATCTTCTGATTTTGCCACTAAAGTAGAATCAAAGACCACTGGGGCAACTCCGATCTTTTTAACAAATTTATCCCAACCCTTTCCCTTGCCGTTCTGCCAGTTATATACGCTCAAGAAAGGATTCCATCCACCGATGAAATAACTGTTAGGGCTTTGCTTGATATATGGTTCCAGTTCGTTGCTGCTGAATGATTTGTTGTTTGTTATTACAATCTTGTTCTTGGCAAGTCTCTCCTCCCCTTCCTGAAGAATACGTGTCGTGCTGCAGGATGCTGCAAGAGCAACCATAGCAAGCAGGGTGAATATGAAGATTTTTCTGCTCATAGAGACCTTTTAATTGCACATTTCAACAAACATACAAATATAGTGAAAATCTCTTGATGTTATATTAGAAATAAAATATCTTTGCTAGGTTAAACATCGATAATTATGCCGCAGATATCAAATAACGAGATCAAGAAGGTTAAATCTCTTCAGCAGAAGAAATTCAGGGATGAATATGGTCTGTTCATAGTTGAAGGTGAAAAGATGGTTGCAGAAGCAGTCTCTTCGCACTTTCATGTCGAGAATGTCTACAAGAGAGATGAGATTGGTGAAGAAGCAATGAAAAGGATCTCTGCCTTGGCAAATCCTTCTCCTGCCCTTGCAGTTGTCAGAAAACCAACAGATATTGCCCTTGATCTTAAGGATCTTGAGTCGGAACTTCCATCCAAGGGTCTTTTCCTTGGTCTGGATTCAATGAGGGATCCCGGTAATCTTGGAACTGTTTTAAGAATTGCGGAATGGTTTGGTATTGAGGCTATTTACGCTTCTAAAGACACTGTGGATATCTTCAATCCCAAGGTTGTGCAGGCAACGATGGGTGCAATTTTCAGAGTGAAATTTCACTATGTAGACCTTCCGGAAATGTCAAGACTCATCTTGAAGAGAGGAGGCAGCGTCTACGGAACCTTCCTTGACGGAGAGAACATCTACACAAGAACCCTCCACACAGGCGAGGACTCTCCTGTCATGATAGTCATCGGCAACGAATCCGAGGGCATCAGCGCGGCAATGGAAGAGCATGTGACCGACCGCCTCTACATCCCGCCTTTCCCTGCGGATCAGCCTGGTTCAGAGTCACTTAATGCCGCTGTAGCAACCGCAGTGACAGTAGCGGAGTTCAGAAGACTCCTTCAGACAAAAGCATAAACATAAAATCAGAAGCAGCATGCAGACAATTGATACAGTATCCCTGACGGAACTAAAGCATACCGATTACGATTCGCTGATGAAGATAAGAATCAGACGAATCCTCATGATATGCAGTAACTATGATGCTTTCATCCTTGAAGAAGATGGACAGATTGAACTGAGAATTGCTGCTGAATATGCAGAGTTGGGTTTGACGACTCCGCCTCAGTTTGTTTGGGTTTCAACTTCCGCTCAGGCAAAGCAAGTTATTGAAAATGACCCGAATATAGATATGATCATCAGTATGTTCAATTCTGGTGACAAGGAAATATTCCAGTTTGCATCTAACCTGAAGAAGCAGAAAAGAAACATCCCGTTCGTGCTTTTGACACATTTCTCCAAAGAGATTACAAAGCGCCTTGCAAAGGAAGATAAGTCCGGTATTGACTTTACATTCACTTGGCATGGTAACGCTGATCTTATCCTTGCGATTGTCAAATTGTTTGAGGACAGGAAGAATGCAGACTTCGATATTGTAAAGACAGGAGTACAGGCCATCCTTCTTGTAGAGGACTCTATCAGATATTATTCAATGTATCTTCCTGAGTTATACAAACTTGTGCTGAAGCAGAGTGCTGAGGTCGTAAAGGATACCTTGAATGAACAGCAGCAGAAGAACAGAAAGAAATCCCGTCCTAAGATTCTCTTGGCTACGAATTATGAGGATGCAATAAATCTTTATGACAGATATAAGGCCAATCTGCTTGGAGTGATTTCTGATGTAGGCTTTGTGATGCACAGAAATGATCCACCTGAACTGGAGGTCTTGGATGCTGGTATCCAACTTGTGAAGTATGTCAAGCAGGATGAGCCTCAGATGCCTATAGTACTTCAATCATCTCAAGGTTCTTTAGCTGCTGTAGCAGAGGAACTTGGAGTAGGTTTCATAAAGAAATACTCAAAGACGCTTATCATCAGCCTTGCGGACTTCATCAAGGAGGAACTCTGCTTTGGTGACTTCGTCTTCAGAGATGAAAATAAGGAAGAATATGGCAGGGCAGGTAACCTGAGAGAACTCGAACGTCTGATCAGAGAGGTTCCTGACGATATCCTTACATATGTCACTTCCCGAAATATGCTTTCAAAGTGGTTCTATGCAAGAGGTATGTTTACTCTTGCGGATAAGATCAAGAAGGTTCAGAGAAGCAATTTTGAGTCTACGGAGGCTATCCGTCAGTACCTTTCCCAGCATATTCATGACTACCATGTGCTTTTCGGTAGAGGAATCATAGCCCATTTCAATTCAAAGTATTACGGAAAATATATCTGGTTCTCGAAGACAGGAGAGGGATCTCTCGGAGGAAAGGCCAGAGGTCTTGCCTTCCTTAATGGACTAGTAAAGAAATACGCTCTTGAAAAGAGGTATCCGGATACAAAGGTTTCTATTCCAAGAACTTTTGTAATAGCAACAGACTATTTTGACCAGTTCATTGTTGAAAATGGTCTCCATTATGTAATCGAGTCAGATATTACAGACGAGGAGATCCTTTCAGAATTCGTTTCATCACGTCTTCCTGAGGAACTTGTAAATGACTTGAAGGCCTATATCCAGACAGTAAAGTCTCCGCTCGCAGTACGTTCAAGTTCTAAGTTGGAAGATAGTAATTATCAGCCATTTGCAGGTGTGTACTCTACTTATATGATCCCTTCAGTAGAGAACAAGGGACAGATGCTCCGTATGCTTGAAAAGGCCATCAAAAGCGTCTATGCCTCTGTCTTCTTCAGTGGCAGCAGGGCATATATCCAGACAACAGGCAACCTTCTCAGCGAGGAGAAGATGGCTGTAGTGATACAGACTATATGTGGTTCTGAACATGAAGGCTATTTCTATCCTCTACTTTCAGGAGTTGCTCGTTCTGTAAACTTCTATCCTATTGGAAATGAAAAACTTGAGGATGGAATCATCAATCTTGCCTTTGGCCTTGGAAAGACCGTGGTCGACGGAGGCAACTCATTGAGATTCAACCCTAAGTTCCCTAAGAAGATATTGCAGCTTTCAGATCCGAAACTGGCTATGAGGGATGCTCAGAAGACAATGTTTGCCTTGGATCTTCGTCCTGGATCTTTCAAAGTATCAAAAAACGACAGTATTAACCTTGCTAAAATTTCAGTTCAGGAGGGCATAGAGGCATGTCCACATGCACATCTTGTCGCTTCTACCTTCAGTTCTGAGAATAACAGGATCGTTCCCGGCATTTCTGTACCAGGAAGCAGGATCATAACCTTCGACTCTATTCTCAAATACGGAAAGTATCCTGTCGCAGCAATACTTCAGGATGTGATGTCAATATGTAAGAAGGAACTTATGTGTGATGTTGAGATGGAGTTTGCTGCGGATATAATCCAGAAAAATGGGGAAGATGTATTGAATTTCAAACTTTTGCAGGTTCGCCCGATCAGTGAATTTGCTGAGGAGGAAGGTGTTGATATAGATGTTGTCAAGGAAGAATCAGAAATGGTTTTAGTGGAGTCATCAAAGGCACTTGGCTCAGGCAGGACAACTGATATGAAATACCTTGTCTATGTCTCACCAGACGAGTTTGACAGTTCAAGGACAAAGGAGTTCGCAGCTCAGATTTCAGAGTTGAATCAGAAGATCAAGAATGAAGGTGCTTCATACCTTCTTATAGGACCGGGAAGATGGGGTTCATCAGACCCATGGCTAGGCATTCCTGTAGCATGGAGTGATATTTCAGAAGCAAAGATGATTGTAGAGTGCGCTATACCTGGTTTCCAGATAGAACCAAGTCAGGGAACTCATTTCTTCCAGAATATCACTTCGTTAGGTGTCGGTTATCTTACTGTGGATACGGTAAATAAAGATGGTATTGTTGACTTCAAGGCGATAGAATCTCTCGAATGTATCGAGAATCTAGGCGCAGTGAAGTGTCTGCGCCTACCTGATTCTCTGATATCTTATATTGAAAGGAATACTTCCAGAGCTATAGTTGCATACTAAGTCCGTCATAGCCGTCGATCTGGACTTTGACGGTCTTTCCTTCTCTAAGAGCTTTTTCATCATTTATTCCAAGGTGTTCAAATACATAACTTGGAATATTGATGTGTATTGTTGCCGGCTCGTATGAGAAGTTGGATACAAATAGGAGGGTCTCCCCTTCTGTGTGTCTTAAGAAAGCGAAATGCTTATCTGGGTTGAAGCCGTTTGTCTCGTTGTTACACCAGCAAAGATCGTATGTGCAACCATCCTGGACAGCCTTGCTGCCAGCGGCAAGCTGCATTGCCTTAGTATATTTCTTGAAAACCTTATCTGTAGATTTTGTGTATTTGCCTTTCTGGATTGAAGTGTAAAGATCTCTCAAAGACTTGACGCTCCACCAGTCGAAGATGGTTGTACGTCCGTCTTTTCCGCTGAAGCCCTCATGGTCCATTCCCTTCTCTCCAACCTCCTCTCCAAAGTAGAGCATAAAGGCTGAGGTATTAAGGAATAGACTTACATAAAGTGCTGCAAATGAGCGATATGCTTCTTTGCCAAAGAAGTCGCTTGCGAATCTCTGCTCATCATGATTCTCAAGGAAATTCAACATTCTTGGCTGAAGGTCACCCAAGAACTGCCAATTACCTGTGATTGCTCTTGCGCTGCTCTTGTGCTCAACAATGCTTCTTAAAGTATCGTATAGTCCGGACTTGTCATACAGATAATCGAAACCGACCTCTTCAATATACTTTCTGTACAGGTCTTTGACATATACTTCTGCAATGAAGATCAGGCCTGGGAACTCCTGCTTAATTGTTGGAATCAGCCACTGGAAAAACTCAGATGGCACAAGTTCCACCATATCGCAACGGAATCCGTCAACTCCCTTGGAAGCCCAGAATCTGATGATCTCAGCCATCTTGTCCCAAGTAGAAGTGTGGAAATCACAATAATTGATCTTTACTGTCTCATACCAGTCATTTTCAGATGGTGCTGGAGTGAAAGTGTTTCCGGTAGCTTTTGCAGGATATTCATAGTAGGCATTATCTCCGTACTCTTCGTCATTTGGAAGGCGTAGGCGTTCTCCAGGATAGTAGAAGAAGTCATTGTCAGCGCTCCAATGAACATTTGTATCATCCGATGTACCAAGCACATAGGCTGCCTTAGAGCGACGGACTGTCTTTCCGTAGTCGCGGGCTACATGGTTCGGTACGAAGTCGATGATGACCTTAAGTCCTGCCTTGTGTGTGCGTTTGATAAGTGCTTCGAACTCCTGCATTCTTTTGCCTTCGTTCTCCGCCAGGTATGGGTTTACATCGAAGTAGTCCTTGATTGCGTATGGCGAACCTGCGTTTCCTTTTACGAACTGAGGGTGTGAGTCTGCCTTATTTGAGTGGCGGATGACTCCTGTGTACCAGACGTGGCTGCAGCCCATCCATTTCAGGTAGTCGAGTGACTCCTTGCTGATGTTGTTGAACTTTCCTGTTCCATTTTCTTCAAGGCTGCCGTTGAATACGTTGCTGGTGTTCATGTTGCCCCATAGACGTGGCAGCATCTGATATATTATCGGTTTTTTCATTTTATGTTGCTTTGTATTTGCTATGCAAAGATAATCTAATTTTGTATATTTGCAGAATTGACAAATCCAGAACATAAGATGAAATACCATATATATATAATAGGACTGATTTCTCTTCTTTTTGCAGCCTGTACAGGTGGAAGCGAAAAGGAAGTTCTCTCTTATATTGAGCAGGCGGAAGAACAGTTCGATGCGGAGAAATATAATGAGGCCATAATCTCATATTCAAAGGCTGAGTCAATGGCTACCAGAATGGAGGATGACTTTCGTCTTGGACTTATCTATCACGGAATGGCCAGAACATATAAGGCAACCTTCGGCTATTTTGAGGAAATCTCATACCTTAAGAAAGCGGCAGATCATTTTGCAAAGGCAGACAAGCCTTTCAGCAGCAGAAATGTGATGTATGAAAGCGGACTTGCCAGTCTGAACTGCAAGGATTATGTAGCGGCAGAAGAAATGTTGAGAAGGATCTTGTCTGAGTCACATCAGGCAGCAGATACCCTGATGGAAGCAAAGTGTCTGCAGGCTTATTCCGCATTATGCGTCGAGATACCTCATGCAGACCCATCATCTGCAATCAGAATGCTTACCAGAGTTACAAATGATCTTAACTGCACTCTTACAAGTGACGATAGAGGAGTACTCGCCTATTCATATTCTTTGCTAGGGAACAAGACTGAGGCAGAGAAATGGTTGAGCAGGGCAGCAAAGACAGCAAAGTCTGCTCAGGAGATTGCGAATGTAAGACTCAGGGATTACCAGATAAACTCAAAACTTGGCAAGACCAAGGATGCCCTTTCTGCATTGGAGGCTGTTGTCAGCTATAATAATTCTTCAGAACAGATGATGATGAGGAGATCTGTTGCTGCAGCTAGAGAGGACTTTCTGAAGCAGCAGAGTGAAATCGCCAATTCCAAGTTCAGAGTAGTAAGACTTTGGATTGCTGTCGTTGCCATGATGTTCCTGGCAATTGTCTTTGCGATTACTGGTTTCTTCAGATTCAAGAGACTTCAAGATGCACAGATCATTGCAGAGGAGAAGGCGGAAACAGAGAAGTATATTTCGATTGCCGAGGATCTTCAGAATAAGCTGAAGAATGCTGATAGCAATAAGGTCGTGGTCAAAAAAGGTAATACTGATTCAAAGAATAATATTCTTGAAAGGCTTTGTGAACAGTACTATATCTATGAAGGCACTGAAAATCTTCAGTCAAAGATCCTGAAAGAGGTAAAATCAGTGATTGAAGGTCTTCGTGAGGACCCGAAATCTCTGGAAAACCTCGTGAACAGTCTTAATGACTCAAATAACAAAGTTGTTTTAAGGCTTAGAGATCAGCTGCCTCAGTTAAAAGATGAAGATGTCAAGTTATTTGTCTTTGTCGCATCTGGTTTTTCAAGCACTACAATTTCTACAATTCTAGAGAAGGATAAGGGTGTAATTTACAATAGAATCTACCGTCTTAAGGGCAAAATTTCGTCTTCTGAGGCTGAAAATAAGGCTGAATTTTTAAGTTTTCTAACTAATTAAAAATCAATCACTTACAAAAACGGAGAGATTTTGATAAAATAATCTATTTTTAAGTGTTTGAAAATCAATAAGTTGTAAATCCTCTCTGAGAGATTTAAAATGCCTTTTTTTTAGTTTATTTTATATTCTTGTAATATCTTTGCACCGTTGAAAAATGAAAATCAATAAAACTTAATAACAATAATTATGGAAATTAAAAAATCAGAAAGAGCCAATCTTGAGAATAAGAAACTTCTTTTTGTCGAGCTTGGTCTTGTAATTTCACTTCTTATCACATTCGTAGCTTTCGAGTGGAGCTCAGCAGAGCAGCAGGTTGCAGTACTTGAGGATACAACTCAGGTAATCGAGGAAGAGGAGATCATCCCTATCACTCAGGAGACACCTCCACCTCCACCAGCAGCACCTAAGATTCCTATCCTTTCAGACCAGATCGATATCGTAGATGACGAGATCGTTGTAGAGGATGAGTTCGTCAGCCTTGAGGATAACGATGAGATCGGAGTTGAGATTATGGACTACGTAGAGGAGGTTCAGGAAGAGGTTGTAGAGGAAGAGGCTATTCCTTTCCAGCTTGTAGAGGAGAAACCTTCATTCCAGGGTGGTGATGCTAACGCATTCTCAAAATGGGTGGCTACTAAGCTTGTTTACCCGGAGATTGCAAAGGAGAATGGTGTTCAGGGTCGTGTAACTCTTCAGTTTACAGTAGAGAAAGACGGTTCAGTAACTAACGTTCGCGTACTTCGTGGTCTTGACCCATCACTTGATAAGGAGGCGGTTCGCGTTGTATCAAGCTCACCTAAATGGAAACCAGGAAAGCAGAGAGACCGTGCAGTAAAGGTAACTTATACTTTCCCTGTAATCTTCCAGTTGAGATAATTTCTGAACAGAATATTCAAAGAGGTTGACGTCAGTCAGCCTCTTTTTTTTGTCTAATTCAAAATATTTTCATAAATTTCGATTAGTCTATAAGACTTAACTTTCGAATGACCTTTTGCGAAATCAAATTTTATGAAGACTATTAAAGACACTGTTCTCTCAGTGTGGAATTTCTATATCGAGGGATTCAAGAATATGACATGGGGTAGAGCCCTGTGGGGAGTAATTTTCCTGAAACTCTTCATAATGTTTGCTGTTCTTAGAATCTTCTTCTTCCAACCTGTAATGGCCGGTAAGACAGATGAGCAGAAGAGTGACTTTGTAGGAGAGAAACTAATTGAAAACACTATACTAAAAGACTAACTTATGATTGAGGAAGCTTTGATTGGCTGGTCTAGAGCACAATTTGCTCTCACTGCCGGTTTCCACTGGATCTTTGTGCCTTTGACACTTGGTCTTGCAGTCATCATGGCTGTGATGGAGACAATCTATTTCATTAAGAAAGATGAATTCTGGAAAAAGACAGCGCAGTTCTGGATGAAGCTCTTTGGAATTAACTTCGCAGTCGGTATTGCTACTGGTATTATTCTGGAATTTGAGTTTGGTACTAACTGGAGTAACTATTCATGGTTTGTCGGTGATATCTTCGGTGCTCCCCTGGCGATTGAAGGTATTCTCGCTTTTTTCATGGAGGCGACTTTCGTTGCTGTCATGTTCTTCGGATGGGATAAGGTGAGCAAGAAGTTCCATCTTGCCTCTACGTGGCTTACCGGTATTGGTGCCTCTATTTCAGCGATCTGGATTCTTATCGCAAACTCATGGATGCAGCACCCGATTGGAATGGAGTTCAATCCAGATACTGTAAGACATGAGATGGTGGATTTCTGGGCTGTAGTGACAAATCCTGTAGCAATCAGCAAATTCCTGCATTCTGTATTCAGCGGATGGATGACAGGAGCTATCTTCGCTATCGGTATCAGTTGCTGGTATCTCTTGAAGAACAGAGAATCCCGTTTTGCCAAGGCGAGCATCAAGGTTGCTGCTATCGTAGGTATTGCAGGAACTATGGCTGTCATGATGTCTGGAGATAGTTCAGGTATACATGCCGCAAAGTATCAGCCTATGAAACTTGCTGCCGCTGAGGGACTTGAGAATGGCGGATCTATGGCTCCTTTCTCTATTGTTCCTGGAATTGAGGTGCCTGGAATGCTTTCTTTTCTTGCTACACATGACTTCAATGGTTATGTTCCTGGTATCAATGACATCATTGAAGGATATACAGACAATGAAGGAAACAAGGTAATCTCTGTAGAAGAGAAGATGCAAAGAGGTGCAACTGCCTTGCAGGCTTTCAAGGCATATAGAGAGAACAAGGATACCAATCCGCAGGCGGCTGCACAGGCAAGAGAGATTCTTGACGAGAATGTTGAGTATTTCGGATATGGATATATAAAGAAGGCAGAGGATGTTGTCCCTAATGTAAATCTTGTATACTGGGCGTTCAGAGTAATGGTCGGACTGGGAATGTTCCTGCTTCTTCTGATGGCTGCAGTATTGTGGTTTGACTATAAGGGCAAGTTAGCGTCCATGACATGGCTCCAGTGGGTAGCCTTCCTGTCTATTCCACTTGTATACTTTGCAGGTCAGGCAGGATGGATAGTTGCAGAGGCAGGAAGACAGCCTTGGGCAATTCAGGATCTTCTTCCTGTAAGTGCCGCTGTATCAAGCGCTAGCGTAGGATCTGTGCAGACAACCTTCTTTATTTTCTTGGCAGTCTTTGCACTCTTCTTTGCAATTGAGATCAGAATCTTGACCAAGGCCATCAAACTTGGACCAAAGGTAGATGAGGAGTAATCAGAAAAAGACAGACTTATGTTTACATACGAATTTTTACAGAACTATTGGTGGTTCATCCTATCTCTTCTTGGAGGACTGCTTGTATTCCTTCTCTTTGTTCAAGGAGGTAATGCATTGATATTCATTGCAGGTAAGGATGATGAAGACAGAAGAATCATAATAAACTCCACAGGACGCAAGTGGGAATTCACCTTCACTACTCTCGTTACCTTTGGAGGAGCCTTCTTTGCTTCCTTCCCTTTATTCTATAGTACAAGTTTTGGAGGTGCATACTGGGTGTGGTTCCTCATTCTCCTTACTTTTGTACTTCAAGGAGTTTCATACGAATTCCAGAATAAGGTTGGCAACATTTTAGGTACCAAGACCTTCCAGGCGTTCTTGACCTTCAATGGTGTTATGGGACCTTTCCTTCTTGGTGCTGCTGTAGCTACTTTCTTTACAGGTTCAGAGTTCATTGTGAACAAGGATGCAATCGGAATTGCTCACTCCCCTGTCATCAGCACCTGGGGAAATGCATGGCATGGAGTAGAGGCACTGGCTAATCCTATCAATGTCCTCTTTGCTTTGGCTGTAACCTTCCTTGCAATGTGCCTAGGCTCACTTTATATGATCAACAATATTGAGGATCAGAAACTTACTGCAAATATAAGAAAGACCTTCCCTATCTTTGTCGCTCTCTTCCTTCTTACTTTCCTCAGCTCTCTAGTCATGATTCTTCTTTCAGAAGGTTTTGCTGTAGCTGCTGACGGACAGGTATTTATGGAGAAATACAAATATCTCCACAACCTGATTCAGATGCCTCTTGTTGCTATCATCTTCCTTGCAGGAGTTGTTGGTGTGCTTTATGGCTTTGTAAAGACAATCTTTGTGAAGACATATAATAAAGGTATCTGGTGGGCTGGTGCAGGAACAGTATTGACAGTGATGGCCCTGCTTATGCTCGTGGGTTATAACTCAACTTCATTCTACCCATCAACATTAAACCTTCAGAGCTCCCTTACTTTGCAGAATTCCTGCTCAAGTGAGTTTACCCTGAAGGCTATGACAATTGTTTCGTTCGTCATTCCTTTCGTCCTTGCATACATCGTATATGCTTGGAGATCAATAGATATCAAGTCTATTACACGTAAAGAAATCGAAACTACTGATTACAAATATTAGGACTCTATTTGAATAGCTCATTAAGAGTTCTTGCTAAACGATAGGCAGCTTTCTGTACCTGAGAGTGAACCAACGGTCTTGCTTGAAGGTTGAAATTCTTGCCTATCGTTTCGTTTGGTTCAGCCCATGTATAGATGACCTTGCAGAGATCTGCTGTCTCTCTTGCCCACTCATCAACTGTTCCTTTGGCAAGCTCTTTTGCTTCTTTCTTGCTTAGGTTTCCAAGAGCATGGTTATACTCCATGAATCTCCATTCATGAGTATTTGCAAGGACTCCTGTATCAAACACACTATGGTATGAGACCTCCTTTCCCATGTGATTCACCTTATAACTCTTGATACCCTCATATTTTACATGTGTAGGGCAATGAATATCTCCTACAAGGTGGATGATAAGCTTAAGATTGACAGAAGCGGTTGAATCATCCATATTCTTGTAATCCTTCATCTGCTCAAGAAGCTTGTTCAGCTCATAAACTGCATCACCCTTATACTGTTTGCCTTCTGGAACAGCATTGTAGACCAGTTCATTATTCTTATCCACTCCGAATGAGTGCCAGCTATTTGTATGCTTGTATGCAGGAGTTGCTCTATACTCATCCATCCATACAGAAAAATACACCATACTTGTGTCATTGAAGATTCTTGCTACCTCTTTCTTTGCCTTAGGTGTAAGATTCTGCTCTGCAATGTAGACAACAGCATCATGTCCAAGTCTGCCCCATGAAAAGGCATTCGTAGCAGCAACAAGGGCTGCCAAAGCTAAGATTAAACGTTTCATCGGTTATTTGCTTTTAAGGTTATTTCCGTGTTTTGATTCAGCAATTGTTCTCTTGAACTCCTCTGTATATCCAGGGAAATTAGGGGTTACAGGCACATAATCTGTATGTCCGTTAGTCGTAAAACTGCCATCAGCCTCCTGTTTCTTAGTGTTTCCGTCAATGTACTTCACCAATAGATACTCATCAAGATTCTTCCACTTATCAAACAGATTATCAGCCTCCGAAACAGAAAAGTTTGTCAGATATTTAACTGCTTTCTTCTCTGATTTCGCATAAATTCCGCAAGCCTCAGCGTCAGTTTTCGCGATAAGCTCGATCATCGCATTCTCATGTGCATCAATCACCTCTCTAACCTCCGCACCAATCTGGTTATAGCGAAGATAAGCAAACTGAGCAATACGGTTCACCATCCAGAACATCGCAGTCGGAGAGTACTTCACCATCGTACCGTTGCCGAAAGCGTAATGCTCAGAAATCTCACGTGAACAAGCATAGACAGGAGTGAGTGGAGAAGTTCCGGCATCATCAACACCAAACCAGAAAAGTCCACCAACACAATCAGGAAGCTCCTTTCTCGCCTGAGCAACAAACCAGAAACCTGTCTGCTGAGTAGCAATAGCTCGCTCATTCAAATATTCCTGACCATCAACAGTAAAGGACATCGGTCTCCATCTGTATGGAAGTGCATGACCGCCAGCACCAGGATCTTTTGTCATATCAAACTCAGTTCCCTCATAACGGTCTCTCATCATATCCGCTACATCTTTGACTGTCAGTTTCTTGGCAGGTTTCACATATAGAGGCATCCTGTTTTTAGGATTGTCCCCTCTTGCAAAATCAAGATACTTAGACATATCCTCAGCAGCATGTCTGTTGAAGAAACTCCAGACTCTTGCCTCACAACCTCTAAGAGTTGAGAAATCAAGAGGACAGAAGGTATCTGCATAACTGAAGTTCTCAGGAGCACCATCATATAATCCCTGCGCCTTGACGTATTCGAAAAGGTCTGCTGAATACATATAGTTTTCCTTATCATTAAGGTCGACAGTAGTGATTCTTGCAGCATTTGCATGAGCAGAAATATAACCATCCGGAATTCTTACCGCCACCCATGCAGTTCCCTTATTAAGGTTCTTGCCATTGGTGTCATACTTTGGAGCCTTTGCAATGATCTCAAGAATCCAAGCCTCATCCTTGTCTGCAATCGAGATTGACTCACCTGAAGACGCGTATCCGTACTCATCTGCCAAAGAGGTCATCAGGATAATTGCCTCGCGGGCAGTCTTACATCTCTGAAGAGCTATATACATCAATGAACCATAGTCAAGGATACCCTGAGGATCTACATGGTCGCTAAGACCACCCCAAGTGGATTCTCCTATGATCAGCTGATGCTCATTGATATTGCCGACTACATTATAAGTGTAGTCAGTCTCTGGAATCTCGCCTAGATACTTTGTCGGACCATACTCATAAATCTTTCTCATCTCCCCTGCTTTGTGTTTTCCTGCAGGAAGATAATTAAGGAAACCGAATCTTGTATGAGAATCCGCCGCGTATGTCACAATATTTGAATTGTCTGCAGAAGCACCTCTTGTAACAATGAGATTCGTGCAGGCAAACACTTCAGCAGCAGCAAATAATGACAGCGTCAATACTAGTAATTTCTTCATTGTATCTTGCTTATTATTAGTTGGTTAGATCTCGGTGTTGTCAAGGATGCTGCAGTCGCACCCCTTCAATACCTCAAGACATTTTGCAACGTCAGTAGGCTTAATTACAATATTTGCATTTTCGCCTTTGCCGAAGGCATACATATACTCGATAAATATATCCTTTGTGGCAAGTTCTTCAAGAACTGCAGATAGAGAGCCTGAAATATTAGGGCAGTTGATGCAGACAACATCAGTAGTTATAACTGCAAAACTTGCTTCCTGAAGCACGTCCTTAGCCTTCTCAATATCTGAGACAATAAGTCTTAGGATACCGAATTCTGCAGTCTCTGCCATACTGAAGGCATGCATATTTATATTGTTCTTTGCCAACACCTTGGCAACCTCATTGATTCGTCCGGTCTTATTCTCGAGGAATACCGATAACTGTTTGATAGTCATAATTATAGTGTTTTACTGTAGTACTCGTTTATCAATTACATGCTTGCTCTTACCCATACTTCTTTCAATGCTGTTAGGCTCCATAAGCTTCACGTCAGCGCTGATTGAAAGAACGCTCTTGAGCTTATCGCTGAGCTTCTTCTTAAGTTCAAGCATCTTACCGATGTCATCTGTGAAGAAGTCTCTACGAACCTCCACCTGGATCTGAAGAGTATCAAGGTTGCCCTTTCTATCCACAACAAGCAGATACTGTGGCTCAAACTCCTCCATCTCAAGGATAACGCTCTCAACCTGTGAAGGGAAGATGTTGATGCCTCGGATAATAAGCATATCGTCGCTACGACCCATGATGCGGCTCATTCGTACGCTTGTTCTTCCGCATGGGCAGTCCCCTTCCATCAAGGTACACAAATCCTTTGTGCGGTAGCGTAGAAGTGGCATTCCCTCCTTTGTGAGGGTGGTGAACACAAGTTCACCCTGTGTGCCGCGTGGCAGCTGCTCAAGTGTTTCAGGGTCGATGATCTCAGGGTAGAAGTGGTCTTCGCAGATGTGTGATCCGTTCTGCTCCTCACACTCGTATGATACTCCTGGTCCCATGATTTCGCTGAGGCCGTAGATGTTGTATCCCTTGACTCCAAGGCGCTCCTCAATCTCCTTTCTCATGTTTTCTGTCCATGGTTCTGCTCCGAAGGCTCCCACCTTCAGGCTGATGTCGTCCTTGGTAAGTCCCATCTTTTCAATGGTTTCCGCAAGGTGAAGGGCGTATGATGGGGTGCAGGCGATGCCTGTGATGTTAAGGTCTCTGATGAGTCTGATGTGCTTTTCTGTGTTGCCTGTGGAGGCAGGGATTACAGTTGCGCCCAGATTCTCGACTCCGTAGTGTGCGCCGAGTCCTCCAGTGAACAGGCCGTAGCCGTAACTTACGGAGAAGACGTCGTCTCTTGTGATTCCGTAGGCTGTGAGGCTTCGTGCCATGACTTCGCTCCAGACCTCAAGGTCCTTGCGGGTGTAGCCTACGATTGTAGGGTTGCCAGTTGTGCCTGAGGATGCGTGGATTCTGACGATTTCTGATGATGGAGCTGCCTGAAGACCAGTCGGGTAGTTGTCTCGTAGGTCCTGTTTTGTTGTGAAGGGAAGCTTCACGATGTCGTCGATTGTCTGTATGTCGTCAGGAGTGATGTCCATTTCCTGCATCTTGCTTCTGTAGAATGGAACGTTGTGGTAGACATATTTTACAAGCTTGTGAAGGCGTTTTCCCTGTAGAGCCCTCATCTGCTCGTGTTCCATACATTCTTTGTTCTGATTCCAAATCATAGTTTTATAATTATTTATGGTCTTGGTTAAATGATTTCATTCTTTCTTCCAGTACTGGATATAGTTCCTCCCGCATTCTTGAAGTGCAGGCTCTGACTCCGTTCTGCTCGCTTCCTGTAGTTGCAAGGGAAATGCTGCTGACTCCATAATATAGGAGTTCTCTAAGCAGTTCTCCTCCCGTAAGATTGCCGTAGCCGATAGTAAAGAAGAAACCGTCTCCAACTTCCTCAGTAACATCGCGGTCATAGACGATTCTGAAGCCGTTATCAGTGAAGACCTTCTTCATTTTTTCTGCTCTGACTGCATACTCGCTTGTGTCTTCAACGAAGTTGATCACTCCTTCCGTAGAGAGCTTAAGCATTTGAGCATAAGCATATTGAGTCGTTGCAGTGCAGCCGGATGTAATCATATAGAGAATTGATGCGACAAGGGTCTGTCCAAAAACTCCCGCATCCTTGTATCTCTCTGCCAAGGCTGGATACTGCTTCTCGTAAAGCTTGTCACTTATGCAGCATAGAGCAATTCTCTGTCCTGCATAGCTGAAGATTTTAGAAGCAGACAACATGAGTATGTAGTTGTCTGTATATCTTGCAACTGTAGGAGGATATGGCGGTTCATAAGGATGACCAAGATCCTTCCTGTAATCCATGCAAAAATACGCAAGATCTTCCATTACAACCACATCATTTTTGGTTGCAAGTTCGCCAATTATAGCAAGTTCCTCTTCTTCGAGGCAGATCCAAGCAGGATTATTTGGGTTGGAGTACACAATAGCTGCTATATCGCCTCCAGCAAGCATGGACTCAAGTTTCTCTCTTAAGGCCACGCCTCTATATGAATAAATATCGAACTCAACCCATTCTATTCCAAGAATTCTTAGCTGAGATTTCTGGATAGGAAAACCTGGATCTATGAAAAGCACCTTGTTTTTGCCTTTCAGTCTCTGAGTTGTTGCTATGAAACTACCAAAAGAGGCGGCAACCGACCCCGTTGTAGGCACACATGAACGAGGACTGATGTCAAGGTTCATAAAGGCCTTGATGAATTTTGAAGCTGCTTCCTTAAGTTCAGATACTCCAGCTGCAGCGGGGTACTGCGAACAGATACCTTTATCAAGAGCAGTCTTTTCTGCCTCGATTCCATAGTGGTTTGCAGGCAGGCCTGGGGATCCTTGGTCCATTCTGATGAATGGGATGCCTGTCTTGTTTTCAAGGTACTGGGCCAAAAGAAGGACTTCTCCGATTGTTGCTGTTGCAAGATTAGCAATATGGAGGTCTTCTACAGCCTGTCTTACCAATTCTTCACTAAAAACTTTCATGTTTTATTCGTTTGATTACAATCAGTTATCTGGAATGAACTGATTATTCTATCTTAAATCTGTCAGAGTCATTCAAAACAGGGAATTTTGCTCTGAACTGCTCGAGTTCTTCCATGTTAAGTTCTGCACTTGCCCATGATTCCTTGTTCCAGTCACACTCTGCAACTGCATTTCCGTAGGCGTCAATGATGGCGCTTCCTCCGCAGTATGAGCATGATGGATCCTCGCCAACTCTGTTGACTCCGATAACATAGCACTGGTTCTCGATAGCCCTTGCTCTGAGAAGCGTGTTCCATGCCTGAACTCTTGGAGTCGGCCAGCTTGCTACATAAATGATGGCATCATATTCCGAGCAGTTTCTTGCCCATACAGGAAATCTGAGATCATAGCAGATTTCAAGAAGGAATCTGAATCCTTTGTATTCAACTATCTTTCTCTCCTGTCCTGCAGTATAGTTCTTGTCCTCACCGGCAAAGGTAAAGAGATGGTGTTTGTCATATAGCTCAACCCTTCCGTCAGGATAGACAAAGTATAGTCTGTTATAGTATTTTCCGTCTTCCTCAGTCGCTACACTTCCAGCAATTGCGCAGTCATAAGTATGTGCTTTTTCCAGCATCCAAACCAGACTGAACCCATCAGATTCTGCAATATTTCTGGGGTCTGTACAGAAGCCTGTAGAGAACATCTCAGGTAGGACTATAAGGTCTGAACCTGCAGCATTTTCTTCTAGAAACTTATCTGCGGCAAGGGCATTTGCCTGCGGATCTGCCCAAATTATATCTCTTTGGAATATAGTTACTTTCATGTCTTAAATTAAAGCAGATGTTCAATAAATACGAGAGTCAAGAATCCAAGCAGAAGTGCGTATGTCGCCTGCTTGTGAAAACCATGAGAATGGGTTTCTGGAATCATCTCATCACTCACCACGTAAAGCATGGAACCTCCCGCAAAGGCAAGCATCACAGGCAGCATCACTTCTGAAAGGGAACCTACTGCATAACCGCACCACACTCCAACAATTTCAAGAAGACCAATGAAAAGTGCGATCATCACCGTACGCAGCCTGCTCACACCGGCAAGCAGAAGTGGTGCGATGATCACCATAGCCTCAGGCACGTTCTGGATAGAAAGACCAAGGCTGACAGAAAGGGCATTGGAAACATCATCAGAATTGAAGCCCACACCAGCCGCAAGACCTTCTGGAAGCTTATGAATTGCAATTGCCATCACAAAAAGCATGACCTTGTTCAGACTGGCATTGCTCTTGTGTTCTTCCGGATCCATTCCTGTAATATTGTGCAGATGAGGGGTTACCAGATCAAGCACATTAAGGAAAATGGCTCCAGCCATCACTCCCAAAAGTATCAACCACCATCCCTCGGTACCTGCGCCCTCCATAGCAGGGACTATCAGGCCAAGAGTCGCTGCTGCAAGCATGATACCGGCGCAATATCCCATGATGATGTCAGACCATTTGTGGGGTACTTTCTTGACTGCAAAGCCTATGCATGCTCCGATTATTGTTGAACCGCACAAGGCTGCGGCACTTATCCATATCTCGTTCATTGTGAAATAATTAACTTAGGATAAACTTCTCAACCACATGAGCGATGCCGTCTTCGTCATTCGAAAGAGTGATGTAGTCGGCATTCTCTTTTACAATATCCTGAGCATTTGCCATGGCAACACCAAGGCCAGCGTACTTGACCATTGAAAGATCGTTGAAACCATCTCCGCAGGCAATCACCTCGTCCTTTGTAAGTCCAAGTCTGTCAAGAAGCACAGCTAAAGTCTGGGCCTTGTCAATACCCTTAGGAAGCACCTCAAGGAAGTATGGCTCAGAACGATATATCTCGTTTGTCTCCTGAAGTTTCTCCTTCATTTCCTGCTCAAGAAGAACAAGTCTTGAACTGTCTCCTACGATAAGACATTTAGCAACCTGAAAGTCGACGGTCTCAAGAAAACTTTCCACCTTCTTAGTGCCCATCTTGTTGATCTTCACCTCTTTCTGCACGTACTCATCCTCAGGATCTTCGCAAATGATGTCATTATCCTTATAAGTCAGGATAGTGAAGCCATTTTCCTTAGCACAGTTATACGCGTATGGAAGAACCTCTGGATTCAACACTATGGCATGAACGAGGCTCTTTGTTTCCCAATTATATATTTCTCCTCCATTGAAGGCAAGGATATAGCCTCCAAACTTGTCCAGCTGCAGTTGGTCTGCAAGGGGTGCTATTCCGTAAGTAGGGCGGCCTGATGCCAGAACAACCTTCACTCCACTTTCCTGGGCAGTCATCAGGGCCTGAAATGTCTTTGGAGTAATCTCTTTTCTGCTGTTTGTCAATGTGCCGTCAAGATCTAGCACAATCATCTTATATTTCATATCTGCTATATTCAAATTCATCCTACAAATATAGTTATAAAGTCATAAATAATTGTAACTTTGAAAACTTGAGATAAGGCAAAATCAAATAAAAACAATATGAAACGAACATTTATCGGACTTATTACAATGGCTTTGACTATGTGCGGGGCCTATCAGTTGTCTGCGCAGAATGATCCTGTTGTGGATAAGATCATTGAGATTTCCAAGACAGACAACAGAACCATGACCTATGTTGACTATCTCTCCAATCATTTTGGCGGTAGACTTCTAGGTTCAGACTCATACGAAAATGCCGCTCTGTGGTGTAAATACATGTTTGAGAAATGGGGACTTGAGGTGTGGATGCAGGAGGCAGGTGAGCTTCCTATCGGCTTCAACCGTGGCCCTTGGTCAGGCAGGATGATTGCTGATGAGGTGATGCACCTTAGATTTGCGACCCCATCTTATACTGTCGGTACGAAAGGAATTCAGCGTGGTCATGTGCTTCGTGAACCTAAGACAAGAGGTGAGTTCGAAAGGATGAAGGCATCTCTTAAAGGTGCGTGGGTGCTGATTGGCGGTTCTAACCGCGGATGGCCGGTCGATTGGAGTGAGAAGGCTGATACTGTCCGTGCGATGAAGATTGCGAAGCAGGCAAACGGCGAGAAGGTTGAAGAGCCTGCTCTTTTCTATAGGGAGATGGTGGATGCTGGTATTCTTGGAATTATTCAGGCTGCTAAGGTGCCGATTCAGGCAATGTACGATAGGACAAATCTCTATCAGATGAACATAGAGAATCTTCCTCCAGTTCCGGATATCAAGTTGGATGAGGCTCAGTATGAGATAATTGCGAAGAAGGTGGACAGAAGAGAATATGTTCAGCTTGAGTTTGATATCCGCAACCATTTCAGGATGGGTCCTATCAAATATCATAATGTAATCGGAGTCATCAGAGGCACAGAATTCCCGGATGAGTACGTCATAGCAGGAGGCCATCTCGACGCTTATGATGTCGCAACAGGTGGCGTAGACTGCGCGAGCGGAGTAGCTCCTGTCATGGAGGCAGCAAGAATGATTGCTGAGGCCGGCGGAAAACCTAAGAGAAGCATCCTCTTCTGCTTATGGGCTGGCGAGGAATTTGGATTGTACGGCAGCAAGTTCTTTGTAGAAAGTGGAATCGTAGATCTTAAGAAGATCGCTAACTACTTTAACAGGGATTCAGCTCCTTTTACACCTATGGGAATTTCTGCCCCAGAGGCAATGTATGAGGACTTCCAGAAAGTTTGTGCACCGATTGCAGATTTAAACCCTGAGATGCCGTTTACAGTGCACAAGATGAAGGAGCCGATGGAGTACAAGAATGCAGGAGGATCTGACCATGCACATTTCGTGATGAATCAGGTGCCTGCCCTAAGCTTCCATCTTCAGGATCCAAAAGGTTATAACTTCGACTACCGCGAGATCTGGCATACTGAGAGCGACCTTTACAATAAGGTAATTCCTGAGTATGAAGATCATGCTTCTGTAGTTACAGCAGTTGTAGTTTACGGAATCGCAAATCTGGACCACCTTCTATCAAGAAAGGGATTATATAAAACTGATAAAAAGTAGAATTTTATTATGCTGAAAGTTGGAGATAAGATGCCTGAGTTTATACTTCAGAACCAGGCAGGAGAAACAGTAAGTTCTCAGGAACTTCTTGGAAAGAAGACAGTGATTTACTTCTATCCGAAGGATAATACAAGTGGCTGTACTGCAGAGGCTTGCAACCTAAGAGACAATTACCACACCTTCCTTGCAAAAGGATATAACGTAGTGGGAGTAAGCAAGGACAGCGTTGCCTCACACAAGAAATTTGCTGACAAGTACGAACTTCCTTTTACCCTTCTTTCGGATCCTACAACGCAGATGCAGCAGGACTTCGGAGTCTGGGGCGAAAAGAAGATGTGCGGAAGAGCATATTTCGGCACAATCCGCACAACATTTATCTTTGATGAGAATGGTATTCTTGAAAGAGTGATTGAAAAAGTAAACACTAAAGACCACGCAAGTCAGATTCTCTGACAGACGCCTTGAACACAGGCGACGGAGTATGAAGCAGCGAGTCATATCCGAAAATCAAACCCGCAGAGTTCACCCCTGGCAAAGGAAGGAAAAAGAACCTGTGGGTTTCTTTATATTCTCCATAGATTGTTGTGAACCTGCACTCACAGAAAGCTTCCAGATTCTTGATTCTCACCACCTTTTCAGCAGGTTTCTTCTTCAATGAGGCGCCTGACTCAATCCACGTTACACTCACCTCTCCAGCCCATTCCTGTAGTCTCTCAAGACAATAATCATAAAGCAGCTGACCCTTTCTCTCCTGGCTAAGCGGAGACTCCAGAACCATTGAATCCCTAAGGAAGAAGGTGAAGTCAAGAATAAATCCATCCACCTCCTGAATCAGTCTTGAGACAAGCTTCTGATAGGCCTCGCAGTTATAATAAAAGTCAAGCATTCGCGATACCTGCATCGCAGTCTTCAGCTCCTTCGAGTCCATCTGTTCCGTGCGCAAAACCTCATACGGAGGCATCGGCGAAAAGCGCAGGCCAAGCATAACAGCGTCACGACGCATCCTCGTACCAGGCAGCAACTTAAGCGACTCCAATTGAAGTTCATCTACACCTATCGAAACCAGGGTGCGGACATCCTCCACCAACATCCCCAGAGTGTACAAAGGCAAGCCGGCAATAAGGTCGGCATGGGTCTCTACATTCGGCAAGGAGCAAAGGTAGGCAAGACCATCAAGCGAAGCCTTCAGACTTCCCTTTCTGCCACAGGCTTCAAGCACATCATCGTGCAGACTCTGAATACCTGCTTCAAGATGAAGAAGCCCCTTCGGAAGGGTAGCAATCTTCTCCTTCAGTCTCTCTGACATCAAGGCAGGATGGATTTCAAGATGGAACCTCATCTTATCCTTGTATTCACAGAACAGATCCAGCATCTCGCAGGCCCTGTTTGTGTCGTAATTGAAGGTTCTGTCAAGAACTCTGATATCCTGGATACCGTGGCTGCAGATATTGCTCAATCTTTCCCTGATCTGTGCAAGACTCTGGCTTCTTACCGGCTTCTCTCCTCCACTGACGCAGAATGCACAAGTGTTGAAACAGCCTCTGGTTGTCTCCAGTTGGACAAAAGGCTTGTCCCATCTGAAAAACGAACTCTCTTCCGGATACTTCAATGAACTGAAATCCAAGACCTTGGCAAGACCATTGTCTCTATACTCCCCTTCCCCATCTATCCAGCAGAGTCCTTCTACTTCTGCCCATTTTTCTGGCGAATAAGCTCGATCAAGCCACTTTGGCAACGCTACCTCACCCTCGCCCCTGAAAACTGCTGTGATGAACTTATTCCTGCGCAGAAAGTCCTCATTCTCACCAAGAAACTCAGGTCCTCCGCAGATGATGGTAACTCCTTCCAGAAGGGCGCTGACCCTCGAAAGTGTCTCAATCTGCATCTGGTGGGTAAAGAGCCAGAATGTAGCTGCGACGACGTCCGGATTCTCCTGTTCCACCAGAGACGCGAGGCTGCCCGGCGAGTCGTTGATGGTGCCGCGAACCACTGTCCACTCATGTTGTGAGGGATCTGTGAGTTGGGCGTGGATGGCCGGTAGGGCTACTGATGAGTGTGAGTATGATGAGTTTATGTCGAGCCAAAGTATTTTCATGCCTGCTGTGTCTTTGTTTTTCAATACAAAATTACTCAAGAATTTGAGTTTTAGTACAAATGTCTTACATTTGTGTATCAAATTAAATGGAGATATCATGAGAATCCTATGTGTGCTTGCAGCACTGACTTTCTCGGTCTTTGCAGCAGCTCAGAACCCAAATTCAATCGGAACTTTTCCTGGTGAGGAAAAGATAAATTATGCAACAGACATTGAGACTGGAGCTCAGCAGGTGAAGGAATACCTGCCTTTGCTGAAGGGCAAGAGAGTCTGCATCCTTTCCAATCATACAGGAATGGTGACTCCAAGAACTCACGTACTTGACACCCTTTTAAGCAAAAAAATCAACGTAACCTGCATAATGTCTCCAGAGCATGGCTTCAGAGGAACTGCTGATGCGGGAGAGCATGTGGCAAGTTCCATCGACAGCAGGACAGGCATCCCTATCAAGTCGCTTTATGAGGGAAAAGAGAGACGTCCGGCAAGGGAAACTATCGATAACTTCGATGTTTTAGTATTTGATTTACAAGATGTTGGTGCGAGATTCTATACTTATTACGTCACAATGATAAATATGATGGCAGTCTGCGCAGAGGAGGGCAAGGACTTCATTGTTCTCGACAGACCGAACCCTCTCGGCTTCTATGTGGACGGTCCGATTCTGGATGTGAAGTACAAATCCGGCGTAGGAGGACTTCCTATTCCTGTCGTTCATGGAATGACGCTTGGAGAACTTGCCTACATGGCTAACGAAGAAGGCTGGCTTACCTGGGGCAAGGAGAATGCAAAACCTCTGAAGTGTAAGTTGAAAGTCATAAAGTGCAGGAACTACACGCATGACAAGCTCTATCGTCTTCCGTTGAAACCATCTCCGAACCTTCCTGACATGAGGGCGATCTACCTTTATCCGTCGACCTGCTATTTTGAGGCGACTCCGGTGAGTCTCGGACGAGGAACAGACAAGGCCTTTGAGATGTATGGTCATCCAAACATGAAGGGATATAACTTCAGTTTTACGCCAAGGAGTGTTCCTGGAGCTAAGAATCCTCCACAGCTTAATAAGGAATGCTGGGGTGTGGACTTGCGCGAAAAACCTTCTATTGAGGAGATCAACAAGGACGGAATCAATCTGGAATATGTAATCGACGCCTATAATAATCTGAATCTCGACGATCACTTCTTCCGCTCGATGTTTGAGCTGGAAATTGGCCAGGCCTACGTCAGAAGAATGATCAAGGCAGGAAAGTCTGCAAAAGAGATCGAGGCTATGTGGGTGAAGGATGTAGAGGAATTTAAGGAAAAGAGAAAACCATATCTGTTATACGAATAATCATGGCAAAGAAAGAATACGTCATCAAAAATAGAGAATGGCTCACAGCAAAGGCGGCTGAACCAGGAGTTGAATCACTCGCAAAGGGCATCTGCTACAAAGTCATCAAATCCGGCAAACCGGGAGGCAAGCGCCCCACACCAAGAAGCGTAGTGACAGCACACTATACAGGCTGGACCATCAACGGTAAGAAGTTCGACTCAAGCAGGGGCGGACATCCTATCGCCTTCCGCCTTCGCGACCTCATCACAGGCTGGGTCATCGCTATGCAGCAGATGACAATCGGCGACAAATGGGAGGTATACATCCCAGCAGAGATGGGCTACGGCAACATTTCGCAGCCAGGTATCCCTGGAGGCTCTACTCTTATCTTTGAAATAGAGCTTTTAGGAGTTATGGACTAATTGAACAAAATTGTTTCAGATAATGAAAATCATAGATAAAGAACTATTAGACAGTCTTACGGAGCAGGCTAAGGCATCTCCAAGACTCAGGATGAATTATGACCTGAGAACTTCAGAAAACGATAAGTCTCAGAGAATGTTGAACGCCCTTGAACCAGGAACTCAGGTTCCTGTCCACAGACATCAGCACACTACAGAGGTGGTCATCATGCTTCGTGGCAGCGGAATCCAGTGGATTTATGATGAGCAGGGCAATCCAACTGGAAAGGTGCTTCTTCAGGCAGGTGGTCCGATAAATTCAATGTCTGTTGATAAAGGAGAGTGGCATAGAATAGAGTCACTTGAGACAGGAACAGTGATCTTTGAGGCAAAGGATGGAGCCTTCGAACCTATTGCTCAGGAGGATATTCTACAATAATTGCTTATATTTGACTGACACAATAATAACCAATTAATAACACATATATGGAATTACCTTTTGCAGAATCTTGGAAAATAAAGATGGTGGAGCCTCTTCGTAAAAGCACAAGAGAAGAGCGCGAAAAATGGATCAAAGAGGCAAACTACAACCTCTTTCAGTTGAAATCAGATCAGGTCTATATTGACTGCTTGACAGACTCTGGAACCGGAGCAATGAGCGACAGACAGTGGGCTGCAATGATGATGGGAGATGAAAGCTATGCCGGTTCATCTTCATTCTTCATGCTGAAGGACACTATCGAGCGTATTACCGGCTTTGAATATGTAATCCCTACCCATCAAGGAAGAGCAGCTGAAAATGTACTTTTCAGTCATCTTGTAAAGGCTGGCGATGTTGTCCCTGGTAACTCACATTTTGATACGACTAAGGGTCATATCGAGTCACGTAAGGCTTTTGCTGTTGACTGTACAGTTGACGAGGCTAAGGACACACAGCTTGAAGTTCCGTTCAAGGGAAATGTAGATCCTGCAAAATTGGAAAAAGTCTTGGCTGAGAAAGCGGAAATCATACCTTTCATCATCGTCACTATTACAAATAACACAGCAGGAGGTCAGCCTGTTTCAATGGAGAACCTTCGTCAGGTAAGGGCAATTGCAGACAAATACAACAAGAGAGTGGTATTTGACTCAGCCCGCTTTGTAGAGAATGCATATTTCATCAGAACTCGCGAGGAAGGCTATGCAGACAAGACAATCAAGGAAATCTGCAAGGAGATGTTCTCGTATGCAGATGGTATGACAATGTCATCTAAGAAGGATGGTCTTGTAAATATGGGTGGTTTCATCGCTACTCGCCATGAGGACTGGTATGAGGGAGCAAAGAGATTCTGTATTCCATTTGAGGGATATCTGACATATGGCGGTATGAACGGTCGTGATATGGCTGCTCTTGCTGTCGGACTTGATGAGAACACAGAACTTGATAATATCGAGACACGTATCCGTCAGGTTCAGTACCTTGCTGCGCGTCTTGATGAGTTCGGTATCCCATATCAGCGTCCTGTAGGTGGACATGCTCTGTTTGTTGATGCGGATAAGGTGTTGTCAAACATTCCTAAGGAGGAGTTCCCTGCTCAGACTTTGGCAATCGAGCTATATCTTGAGGCCGGAATCCGTGGCTGCGAGATCGGTTACATCCTTGCAGACCGTGATCCTGTAACCCGCGAGAACCGTTTCGGAGGTCTCGACCTTCTACGTCTATGTATTGCAAGAAGGGTCTACACAAACAATCACATGGATGTTATTGCAGTAGCACTCAAGAATGTTTATGACAGAAGAGATGAGATCAAGCGAGGAGTCAAGATAGTTTGGGAAACTGAATTGATGAGACACTTCACAGTGAAACTTGAAAGACTATAAAAAATAAATCCCGAAGGCTCAAGCCCTCGGGATTTTTAATTTATCAGAAGATTCTTACTCGAAAATTGTATTAAGGACGTGAGCAAGTCTGTAACCTCCCATCATAAGCTGCTCCTCAAGTAGAGGTGAGAAGTCATATACGAACTGATATGACAGGTTTGGCTCCTTCTTCTTGCTAGACTCTACATAGTCATATATCTTGGCAGCTGAATCAACAGTAGTCATGAACCACTCCTCGTATGTGCCCTGAGCTGCTGCCTTCCTGAACTTCTTGTCCTTACGGTCAAGCTGGTCTACCCACTCCTTGTAACCCCATTTGCGGGCAGAGTCAATCATCTTGCTGTCGAAGATAGAATGAAGATTTGTGTTCTGACCAAACCATTTAACCTTCACAGAGTTACCACCTCTGTCTGAAAGTCTTCCTGCATGCATAGGACAGTGGAGGTCGCCAACAAGATGAACCACCATCTTGACATAGTCAGCCTTCTGTCTTGCAGTTAGATTATCAATGTTTTCAGTGAGCTCTTTTGTAAGGAAGTTCAAGGCTGTAACAACATCACCCTTCTCGTTCTTCGGCATAGTCTGGTAGGTATAACCCTTGTCTACGTTGGCGTAATGCCAAGTCTTTGTGTGGCTATATTCTGTATCCCAGTCCGGTGCATTCTGAACATTGTCCATCCATGATGAATAATAGATGATAGACTTTCCTTCAAGAATCTGATTCAAGGCCTTCTTTGCCTTTTTTGAAAGGTTATTTTCTGCAATTGCCGCTACTACATCATGACCCTGCTGTCCCCAGCCAAAGCTTGGAAGACTGCTGCAAAGCATTACAATGCAGCTTAATACAACTGTAAGTTTCTTCATATAGCCCTCCTTTATAGTTTAGTTACCCACAAGCCGTGAAGGTTGCAGTACTCATATACTTCAACCGGGTTCTTGACACAAACCTCAGCCTCAGGAACATCCTTAAGATCAACTCTTACACCGCCGTTCTCTGTCTCAACATAGACGAAGGCGATATGATGCTCCGGAAGCATAGGATGAGCAACGCTTCCGACCTCTACCTTGATTGTGTTCTCATCAATCTTAGTCACTACCGGAAGATGTTTCTCACCACTTGCATCAACTGTATTAGGTACAAGTTCCTCCATCTTCTCGCCACAGCAGACTACAGGAACTTTAGAATCCACAACTTTCTGGATCACATTGCCGCAATGACGGCATTTGAAAAATTTTGTTGCCATAACTTATTGTCTTTTAATTTATTATTTACACTCTTCAAGAATCTGCCAAAGCTGATATAGACCTCTTGGAACATGGAAGCAGCCCTTCCATTTTCCGCCCTTAAGAGGAAGAAGAACCTCTCCCCTACGGTTGAGATAGCCGTACCACTCAGGATATTCATGATCTTTGAAGTTTTTCCACATATAGTCGTGAAGTTTCTGGAACCACTCCAGACATTCCTGGCTGCCTGTCAACTGGTAGCCCTTGAGCATACAGATTGCCGACTCAAGGTGTACCCACCAAAGTTTCTGATCCCACTCAAGCTGCTGAGGAGGGCAACCCTTTCTGTCAAGGAAGTAGAAGATTCCGCCGTACTCCTTATCCCATCCATAGTTGATTACAGAAAGTGCGATCTCCACGCATTTCTTGATAAGTGCCGAGTCGTTTCTACGGATTCCAAGATTCATCATGAACCATAGGGCCTCAAGGTCGTGGCCAGGGTTGATGACTCTTCCTTCAAAACAGTCTACAGGAGTTCCGTCAGGAGCCACATTTTCAAGCATGACGCCAAGATCCGGCTGATAGAATACATTCAGAATCTCGCTCAGGCACTCGTCAATAGTATTGTCAAGCAAAGATTTGTCCTCGATGATATTCTCTACTTCCAAGGCCATGTTGCAGATGATCATAGGAAGGGCAAAACCCTTCATTGGACGAGTTCCAGGATATGATTTTTCCCAGCGTCCCTTTGGATCGTTTCTACGGTCCAGTATTCTCTGGAAAGTCTTTAGAGCAATTTCCTTGTACTCCTCCTCGCTGCCTGTTGCCTGAGCCATCTGAGCAAAGGCCATACAGGCGAAGGTATTTGAAAAGATATTATATGGCTGAATGATAGGTTTTCCCTCACGGGTCACAGAGAAATAGAAATCATAATTTCCGTCATGGCCGTATTTCTTGAGGAACTCTGCGCCATGGGTCGCGCAGTCTAGCCACTCCTGGTTTTTCTCTACTTTGTTATAAAGCATTGCGAACATCCACACCTCACGTCCCTGTAACCAGATGAACTTGTCTGTGTCGAAAACAGAACCATCTCTGTCAAGACATGAAAAATATCCGCCGAATTCAGTATCCTGGCTGTTCTTGAGCCAGAAAGGAAGACAGTTTTCTCTCAATTCCTTTTCGTATTGAGCTGCCAACTGCTTAAAATCTACCTGTGCCATAAATTATGTTGTTTTAGCCTGATTGATCATTGGTTTTATTCTAACAAATGTAATAGAAATTTTATTAAAGAAGAAGGAAAAAAATTAAATTTGCCATATAATAACATTTATATGAGAACTCTTCTTGCAATAATCGCACTAATGTTTTCCTTGACACTCAATGCAAGGGAAAATAATGACAAGGTTCTGCCAATTACAGGTACATGGATCAATCTTGCATACCAAGATGTAAGAAACCTTTATACCAATCCTCCTGGCAGCGACAATACCAACCCGGAAATGTGGAGTACAAAGGTCAGGGAACTCAAGGAAATGGGAGTGGAATATCTTGTCTTCATGGCAGTTGCAAATGAAGGAAAGGCCTTTTACCCATCTGAACTTATGCCTTGGGACTATCCTCAGGATAGAAAGAGCCCTGTTGATGCCATTATGGATGAGGCTGCCAAGCAGGGAATGAAGGTCTTTATGAGTACCGGTTGGGCAAAGGACCAGGATGACAATCTCAGAGATCCTAAAATCAAACAGCGCCAGCTGGATATGATGGAAGAACTGGCAGGTTTATACAAAGACCACAAGGCACTCTATGGCTGGTATCTTCCTGTAGAAGACTGTCTTGGCCCAGTCCTTACTGACTATGCAGTCGAAGCGGTCAATGCCCTTACTGACAGGGCGAAACAGCTTACTCCAGACAAAAAGATCCTCATCTCTCCATACGGTATCTTCAATTCAGACTTCAGCCACCCGAACTACGCAAAACAGATCTGCAGACTGAAAGTAGACATTATCGCCTACCAGGATGAGGTCGGCTGCGTAAGAGAGGACTACCCTATCATCAGACTCAAGGAGAACTGGAAAAGGCTTCGCAAGATCCATGATGAGGCAGGAATAGAAATGTGGGCAAACTGTGAGACCTTCACCTGGGAAAAGAATACAAATGACAGAAAATCAGCCCTTATCCCATGTTCATACTCAAGACTCCTTGAGCAGCAGATAGTTGCAACAGAGGCGGGGGTAGAGAAGATTATCTCATTCATGCTTTGCGGAATCTGGGAAAATCCTGATTCTCCATACAAGTTGGGACAGCCGCATTGGTCAAATGTAGCGTGGAAGGACTATATGGACTGGAAATCCGGCACCTCTCCATATTGGAATGCAATGGAAGAGGCTCTAAAGGGAGAGGACACCTGGACAGAACTTAAGTCCGGCCACCATGAGTTCAAGATTTCAAAAGACAAGCTCCTTGTCAGATTTCTTAACTACAAGAAGGGAGGATACGTGCTTCCGGACATGGTCTCTCTTGCCGTATCCTCAGACGGAATCAACTACACAACAATTGCAGTGGAGTCGGCGAAAGGCTTTGCAAACACACGCCATGATGCCTTCAGCGACGGTTTCTATTTTGACATCTCGAAACTGAACAAGAAGTCAGCAAGACTCTTTTCGGAGGCAAGAAGCGTGAAGATCTTTTTCAATTTGGAAGGAAAGGGAAGAATAATCCTTCCACAGGCTGAATAAACGCAAAAGAATCATATATTTGTGAGATAGAAAATACTAAAACTATATAACAATGACAGACCGCAGATCATTTCTAAAAAGCGCCGCCGCAGCAACAGCGGGTGCAGTAGCAGCCCCTTCCCTACTTGGAGGGCTCACAAGCTGTAAACAGAATGAGTCAGGACTCATCACAAGCGCACACGGCGAACTCATCGTACCAAAAGATAACGGACTTCGCATCACAGGAACCTTCCTCGACGAGATTTCACACGACATCCCACATCAGAACTGGGGTGAGAAGGAATGGGACCAGGATTTCGCATATATGAAATCTATCGGCATCGATACAGTCATCGACATCCGCTGCGGATATAGAAAGTTCATCACCTATCCATCACCATATCTCTTGAAGAAAGGCTGTTACATGCCTTCAGTCGACCTTATCGATATGTTCTGTCGTCTGGCACAGAAGCATGGAATGAAGTTCTATCTTGGACTTTATGACTCTGGTGTTTATTGGGACACAAAGGACATGAGTCATGAGATTGAGGACAATAAATTTGTCATTGACGAGGTTTGGGAGATGTACGGACGCAAATATGACAGCTTCGGTGGCTGGTATTTGAGTACAGAGATCAGCCGCAACACAATCGGTGCTGTTGATGCCTTCCATGCGATGGGTAAACAGTGTAAGGATGTGTCTGATGGTCTTCCTGTGTTCATCTCGCCTTGGATTGATGGTAAGAAGGCTGTCAGCGCTGCCGGTGCTGCCATTACTAAGGAGGATGCTGTTTCTATCGAGGCGCATGAAAGAGAGTGGAGCCAGATCTTCGCCGGCATTCATGATGTCGTGGATGCTGTAGCCTTCCAGGATGGACATATTGACTATGATGAGCTTGATGCCTTCTTCAGTGTAAACAAGAAGATGGCTGATAAATATGGAATGAAGTGCTGGACAAATGCCGAGACCTTCGACCGTGATATGCCTATCAAATTCCTTCCTATCAAGTTTGACAAGCTTCGCTTGAAACTCGAGGCCGCAAAACGATGTGGTTATGATAAGGCAATCACCTTCGAGTTCCCTCATTTCATGAGCCCTCAGTCTGTATATGGAGCAGCAGGCAACCTATACAACAGATATAGAGAATATTTTAACATCTAGGAAGATGAATAAAGGTTTAGGATATATTATTTTTATGGCAGTCGTGGCAGCAATTGGAGGTATTCTCTTCGGCTACGATACTGCGATCATTTCAGGTACAACCGAAATAGTAAGGAACCAGTTTCAGTTAACTGCCGCCGGAGAAGGCTGGTATGTAGGCTGTGCCCTCATAGGTTCCATCATCGGAGTGCTTATGGCAGGTACCCTCAGCGACTTTCTTGGCAGAAAGTATACAATGCTTATTTCAGCAGCCTTGTTCAGCATTTCTGCGATAGGTTGTACTATATGTAATAGTTTTGACGGTCTTGTGGCATATAGAATGATAGGAGGAGTAGGAATCGGTATCGTTTCCATTGTCTCGCCAATCTATATATCAGAGGTTTCACCGGCCAAGATCAGAGGAACCTTGGTGTCTCTCTATCAGCTTGCAGTGACTATCGGTTTCCTTCTTGCCTATCTTGCAAACTGGATCATCGATGGAAACATCAACGAGGCAGTGCTTGCAGCGGCGAATTCTGGAGCAGAGGTGAGCTTGATGGATAAGATAATGCATAGCGAGGCTTGGAGAGGAATGCTCGGAAGCGAGACCTTCCCTGCCCTACTTTTCTTCATCATCATCTTCTTCATTCCTGAGAGTCCAAGATGGCTGATCACCAAGAATCAGAATGATAAGGCGACCAAGATCTTTACAAAGATCTACTGCAGTGCAGAAATGGCGAAGACTCAGGTTCAGGAAACATTAGAGGCCATTAAGGACGAAACCAAGTCATCATGGTCTGCTCTACTTAAGCCAGGAATCCTGATGGCAGTCCTCATAGGAAGTGCAATTGCCATTCTCGGACAGTTCATGGGTGTGAATGCGGTGCTTTACTACGGTCCTAAGATCTTCCAGCAGGCAGGTTATTCAGATCCTTTGTTTGCGACGATTCTTGTTGGTTTTGTGAACATGATCACTACCGTACTTGCAGTGTTCATCATTGATAAGGTTGGTAGAAAACAGCTGATCTATTGGGGTGTGAGCGGTATGATTCTGTCGCTTCTTTGCATCGGCGTGTACTTTTCGTGGGGTGATGTCCTTTCACTCAGCAATACGTTTATGCTTGTGTTCTTCCTTTTCTACGTCTTCTGCTGTGCGATTTCGATCTGCGCTGTGGTGTTCGTACTTCTTTCGGAGATGTATCCGAATAATGTGAGAGGACGTGCGATGAGTATTGCCGGTTTTGCACTTTGGATCGGTACCTATCTTATCGGTCAGTTGACTCCTATTCTACTTGGCTGGAGTGAGGCTGGTACTTTCTTCATCTTTGCAGCGATGTGTGTTCCTTATATCCTTATCATGTGGAAGCTTGTTCCTGAGACAACTGGCAAGACTCTTGAAGATATTGAGGCTTATTGGAACAGCAAATCATAGGTATAGAATATGACATCAAATAACGAAATTGCCAATTGGCTTCTAGGATTAGGAGTATCAGATGATTATGTCACAATGATTGTCCGTTTCGGGGCAGTCATTGTGATTCTTCTTGTCGGCTATATTGTTGATAAGACTTGTAAGAAGCTTATTATTCCAGCTGTCAGAAAGATCACTTCAAAGACTCAGTCTGTATGGGACGATCACCTGCTTAGTGATGATGTACTCAAGAGTGCCTGTATGCTGATACCGCCGATAATCGTCTTTGCGCTTCTGCCGTTTACCATACCAGGAAGTCCTGAGCTTTTAGATATAATGATGAGACTGTGTTGGGTGTATATTACAGCGGTTGCGATCAAACTTATCTGCTCTGTAATATCCTCTCTTTACATTCTCTCAAGTGAGCATGAGAAGTTCAAGAATCATTCTCTGAAGGGCTTCTACCAGATGATTAAACTCGTTGTTGTCTGTATTGGAGCGATAATAATAATAAGCACCCTCATTAAGAAAGATCCAATTGCAATTCTTACTGGACTTGGAGCAGGAACAGCCATTCTGATGTTGGTCTTCCAGGACACGATCAAAGGACTTGTTGCCGGTATCCAGTTGATGGCCAATGATATGCTTCGTCCTGGAGACTGGATTACTGTTCCTAAGTACGGAGCAGACGGAGATGTCATTGAGGTGACTTTGACAACAGTCAAGGTAAGAAACTGGGACAAGACAATCATAACAGTTCCGCCTTATGCCCTTGTCAATGATTCTTTTCAGAACTGGAGAGGAATGTTTGATATCGGTGGCAGACGAGTGAAGCGTTCAATAAATATTGACATGCATTCCGTGCGTTTCTGCTCTTCAGAGGAACTTGCCAAGTTCAAGCAGCAGCCCTGGATGGAAGATTTTGAGGCGACTGGTAAGGAAGAGGTGAATCTATACATCTTCCGCCATTATGTCGAGTATTATCTGCGTCATCACCCTAAGGTCAATCAGGAGATGATCATGACGGTGCGTCAGCTCCAGCCTACAGCCCAGGGAATGCCGATCGAACTTTATTTCTTCTCGGCAGACACAGCATGGTTAAAATACGAACATCTTCAGGCAGAAGTCTTCGATCATGTACTTGCTGTCCTTCAGATGTTCGATCTTAAAGTATTCCAGAGTCCTACAGGACTTGATTTTCAGAAGTTATCCTAGACAATAAGTGTCTTGAGCAGGGTTTCATCCTCTGCTATGACACTGTTCATATCGATATGCGAGCATACTTCTTCCTTTAGGAAACGGGAGGTGGATGCTGTGTTCGCAGGATCCCATGTAAGAAGGATGACATGAGTCTTGAGTGCCTTCAGTTTGCGGGCGAGCATCTCATGATCTGCATCTCCGCTGATAAGCACAACGAAGTCAAAGTCTCTGTATAGAGTCATTTCATAAGTATCCAAGGCAAACCAGGTGTCTACACCCTTCTCTATCACTCCCCCTCTCGGATCTGTACGAAGATGCTTATAATGGAAGATCACATCATTCTCAATGAGCATATCCTCAAATCTTCTCTCATCGTAGAGAAGATTTTTTGTTTTTGCCTCCAAAGCTCTGTAACGACCTCTATAATAATGACATTCAGTCACATACAGACGTCTTCTTTCAATATCCTCATCCTCGGAAATTCTAGTGCAGATATAGTTCAGAAGTTCCTTCAGGTTAACTTCCTTCCTGCCGGTAAAACCTTCATTTATCTTTGCGTAATATCCTCCGTCAATGAATACTCCAATTGACAAATTGTTTCCTTGTGCCATAGTTGAATTTAGTTTTGTGGTTCCGTAAAGTTATAAGTTTTGTAAAGATTCTTTATACTCTTGTAAAGAAATTTTACACTATTTTTTTTCGCACTTTTACCTATATGGCTGTAATATAATCAGTTAAATGTTCTGGCATACGAAATGTTGTTCTAAGCGTGACAAATATCAGAATAATGAACCGAACCACAACAATAATAATCCTGCTTCTTGCAATCTTCCCTTTCCTCACAGTCGCTCAACAGAGGATGGACCTTTCAGAAGCAATATATACGGCACGAAATCAGTCTGTAGAAGCTCTTCAGGCAAAGCAGGCCTTTATTTCCACATATTGGGCCTATCGCTCCTATAAAGCCAGCAGACTCCCCTCTCTACATCTCTATGGAGATCTTCTCAACTTCGACCGTTCGCTCAACCTCCTGCAGAACTACGAAGACGGTTCATTGAACTACGTGAGTGCCAATAACATGCAGAACAGCACAGGACTTCAGATGAGACAGAACATCACCGTCACAGGAGGAACAGTCTACCTTTCATCAGACTTGTCACGAATAGATCAGTTCGGCACATCAAAGAGCCTTACATGGTATTCACGACCAGTGACGCTCACCTACTATCAGCCTCTCTTCACATACAACCAGTTCAAATGGGACAAGAAAATAGAACCGAAGGAGTATGAAAGAGGCAAAAGAAGTTACCTCGAATCAATGGAGGCGATTACAATAGAAGTAGTCTATGCCTACCACACCCTGCTTCTTGCAAAAAAGAATAATGACATCAGCAGAAGCAACTTCGAAAACTCAGCCAATATGCTCAGGATAGCCAAGGAAAGAATGGACCTCGGCAGTGTCACGCGCGCAGACTATCTTCAACTTGAATTGAGAATGCTTAATGACAGCATTTCAATAAATGAGACTGGAGTGCAGGTAAGAGAGGCGCAGATGGCCTTGAATTCAATTCTTGGATATGATGAGTCCTTTGATATTGAACCAATGGTTACAGAGGTCCTTCCTGACATACAGATGAACTATGATCTTGTCTTGAATAAGGCACTGACAAATTCAAGTTTTACTTTAGATAATGAGATCAGCATACTTAATGCTCAATCATCTGTCGCTGCTGCAAAAGCCTCAAGGGGCTTTTCATTTGCACTTAACGCACGCTTTGGAATGTCACAGACAGGTCCTGACTTCCCCCAGGCTTATAAGGACCTGCTAGATCAGGAGACTGTAGGAATCACATTCAGCATACCTATCTTCGACTGGGGTTTGGGCAAGGGTAAGGTACAGAAGGCTAAAGCTGCTGAAGAAGTTGTAAAGGCGAGGGTGCAACAGTCTGAGAATGATTTCCGAAGGCAGATATTTGCTGCTGTAAGTCAGTTTAACAATCAGAGACAGCAGTGTAATGTTTCTCAAAAGGCAATGCGTATTGCCTCAGAAAGATATGAACTTACCATGCATAGGTTCAAGGCAGGTAATGCCAGCGTTACGGACTTAAATATGGCTCAGAGTGAGAATGACAGCGCTCTCAGACAGTACATCAATGACTTGAGCAATTTCTGGATATACTACTATACGCTCCGTCAGCATGCCCTATACGACTTCATCAAGGGATGCGACCTCGAGGTGGATGTTTATGAAATGATAAGGTAAGAAGATTATGAATTCAATGGATAGAGTATTGGAAAAGAAGAAGGGTATCGCCCTTGTATTCAGTAGCAAGGCACTTCTCTATTGGTTTGGAACCTTCGTCGTAGCCCTTATTCTGTGGGTGGCATTACGTGATGATACTCCTACTCTACGTGTGAACGCTGATCTCCTCAGTATAAGTGAGGTGAAGAGTGGAGAGTTTAATGATTACATCCGCCTCAGCGGCCAGGTCCATCCGATGACGGTTGTGCAGCTGAGTCCGCGAGAGTCGGGTATTGTGGAGGAGATTGTGATTGAGGAGGGTTCTCAGGTGAAGGCTGGTGATATCGTTGTACGTTTGAGTAATGATGATCTTGACCTGGAGATCCTGAATTCGGAGGCGAACCTCGCTGAAAAGGAGAATGCGCTGCGAAATACGATGATTCTGATGGAGCAGGAGAAGATACAGCTGAGCCTTAATATTCTTGAGCTGGAGACGGAGGTGAAACGTAAATCAAGGGCACTTGAGTCTCAGAAGCGGCTTTTTGATGATGGACTTATAGGAAAAGAGGAGTATCTTCGTTCTGAGGAAGATTACAACCTTTTCTGCAAGAAGCTGGAGGTGACTATGGCAAGGGCTGAACAGGACAGCATATACAGAGAAGTCCAGATCAGGCAGATGGAGGAGAGCCTTGAAAACATGCGTCTAAACATGCAGAGAATCCGTCGCAGGAAGGATAATCTTGAGGTGAAGGCTCCGATCGATGGTGTGCTAGGTCTCATTGAACTCAGTCTTGGAGAGTCTGTCGGCAGCGGAAGAAAGATAGGTCAGATCAATGCGGAAGGCAGTTATAAGATCGAGGCGCAGGTTGATGAACATTATATAGACAGAGTCTTCGCGGGTCTTACAGCGACATTCGAAAGACAGAATGAGACATATGATGCGGTCATTAGAAAGGTGTATCCTGAGGTACGCAGCGGTAAGTTCCAGGCTGACTTCAGATTCAGCGGAGAACAGCCTGCAAACATCCGCACAGGTCAGACATATTACCTAAATCTGCAGCTCGGCCAGCCGGAAAGTGCAGTCCTGGTGCCTCGAGGCACATTTTATCAAAAGACCGGAGGAAAGTGGATTTATGTGGTTTCTTCTGACGGCGGTCGTGCTGTTCGTAGAGAAATCCGTATCGGCCGTCAGAACCCGCAGTACTACGAAGTCCTCGAAGGCCTCGAACCAGGAGAAAAAGTCATAACTTCCGGCTATGACAATTTTGGAGATAATGAAGTGTTAATATTTTAAAACAGACGATATGATTACTGTAACTAACCTCAGCAAAGTTTTTCGTACAGAGGAAATCGAAACAACAGCACTTAACGGTGTGTCATTTGAAATCAAGGACGGCGAATTCGTAGCCATCATGGGACCTTCCGGTTGTGGTAAGTCTACCCTCCTGAATATCCTCGGTCTTCTTGATAACCCGACTGACGGAAGCTACCAGCTTCTCGGTCAGGAAGTGGCAAAACTCAAGGAGAAGGACCGCACCAAGTTCCGTAAGGGCAATATCGGATTTGTATTCCAGAGCTTCAACCTCATTGACGAGCTTAATGTGTATGAGAATGTAGAGCTTCCACTCAAGTATCTCAACATCAGCTCTTCAGAGCGCAAGGCTCGCGTAACAGAGATGCTCAAGAGAATGAACATCAGCCACCGTGCGCAGCATTTCCCACAGCAGCTCTCAGGAGGACAGCAGCAGCGTGTAGCCATCGCTCGTGCAGTCGTATCGAATCCTAAGCTGATCCTCGCCGATGAACCTACAGGTAACCTAGATTCAAAGAACGGAAAGGAAGTGATGGACCTCCTCACAGAACTTAACAAGGAAGGCACTACCATCGTAATGGTGACTCACTCACAGAAAGATGCATCTTACGCCCATCGCATTGTCAATCTCTTTGACGGTCAGATAGTCAGCGATGTGAAGAACGAACTCTAGATTGAGATGCCCGATCATGTCGGGCATGACGAAACAGTCATCCCCGGCTCCGACCGGGGATCTCCCTAACAACTAGACACTTAAAGAAACACGTGTTTTTTATCATGAAAAGCTACCTGAGATTCCTAGGAAGAAATAAGTTGTACACTGCCAT
>JAEIGA010000085.1_pt1 | contig 121522 bp, 115 predicted proteins | sample 9270691 | NCBI WGS metagenome assembly JAEIGA01 (sample SAMN17057246, study PRJNA624740) | gut metagenome | biome: biome; isolation source: fecal sample | host: Bos grunniens | place: China: Xizang | collected 2019 | reverse complement strand
CGATCCCTGTTGCTTTATGGCACCATGTGCATTATCAATATAGAAGCTATCCTTCCTTCCTTTCTTATGGAAGGTAGGATATCTGCCTGTACCTCTCCAAAGGTTTTGAAACGCTTTGCCTAGATTTATGATAGCATGCTGTTGGGCACAGAAACATGTCTCGTGCGCCCATTCTGGTCTGCTTGCTGTCCACTCTCTTGATAGTATATTGACAGATGGTTTTTGCTTGGAATGGTCTTCCATCCATGCAGCATACATCTCTTTCCAGGTAGTCAAAGCCCAGTTATGCGCATAGCGAGAATCGCCGGCTGTTCTACACAGCATGTGATCCTGGTCCTCTGTAGGATACATACGCATAACGTGAGATCTATTCATTTATTTACCTTCGGTATAAGTTCGGAACTATATTGTTCCTATGCTCTTATAGTAGCATCATCGTCAAAACAAGATTTGAAGAATGACTTAGATTGGTTGTATAACCATGGTTCTGTTCAACAGGTATCGCTACTACCTGCCAGGTTTCCAGTTGTCAAGCTGGACCACTCCCACGCTTTCGCATGGGCACTGACTATATCATTGACTCCTTCCGGAGTCAGAGCACTTCCCCTTGTCAATAGCTTACTCGGGTACTCCCGTTAGGGATAGTCGATGAACCTTCTTTGCAGCGGGGTTCCTCTCGCTGCAAAGCTTGGCTGCTGATTGGCATGCTGCTTGTGTTAGCAGTTTAGCTTTCCAGCAATTCACTTTCTTTGCTATGCGGCTCGCGCCGCAAAGGAACCTGTATAATTACACATAAAGGATACACAAGTAATTATACTCTGATTCAATTCCTTCAGGGTGGCGGGTTCTGTGTCATCAGATGCCTGTTTAATGTGCTGGTGTTCTTCGCACACAGGCGGATAAGTTCCCGGAATGCTGTCATTGCTGCAGTACGTACACGGGATGTGCTCAGCACTATTTTTATCCATGGTAGACCTCTCGTTACTTTAGTTCAACAAGAATAAGGTTGGTGACACCGCGCTTGTCTGTGACCTGACTGCCGAAATAAACATAGCGACGCTCAGGCGCGACAGAAAGACGCAGTACTTGAGTAGGCTTACCGTCAAGAACAGCGGCTGCTTGCGGGATAAACGAACGCGGAGTAAGTCCTAGCATCGCCACGTCATTTCCAATACACACTTGGTCGTATTGCGACGGGATTCCACCAAAGCCTTCCACTGTGATCGTTGCTTCCACAGTATCACTGGGCTGAGCTGCTGCTTGCTGTTTGACAGCTTTCTTGCGACCCCGCTTCTTAGGCTCGGGCTGGTCACGCATTGCTTCAAGCTCAGCCATCTGGTCGTCTGCAGCCTGTACTTGCATATCCAAATCTGAGCCTTCGCGCGCACCAGAGTCTGTCCCATGCCGGGCTATGATTTCTCCTTTACTCGTCTTAAGCAGACCTGTCTCAGTCAAAGTTCCAGCTGGTCTGGGCTCAACGACAACACCCAAGCCAGCGATTCGTTCTGTAATTGCCATGCGGCCTCCTTATAGTCGTACAGCATGTTCTTTAGTCACATGCAGATTATAACTGAGTGATGGATGATCAACCGACGTAGCATCAAAGACCAGCGACGCTTTATCGTCAACACGTAGCTCATGGAACGTGCGGTGCTCGCAGTCCATCGGACACGCTAAAGCTAATGTACTTCCATTTCCGAGCCGGAGAACGTTCACTCGTATTGTTGTGTCTGGCTTCTCTGTATAGGGTGATCTGCCTCGGCTTGTTGCGGTATCACTCACAACAATGTTGACGTCATTTCCAGCAACGAGCATATTACCGGGCTGCTCTTTCCTGTGCTCTTCGAAGCGCACAGCCAAACCAATGTAGCACCTGTCACCAAAAGTAGTGGGGATGAAAAACGACAAACGCTGCAAACTACGCACAGCGTTGCGATAGAAGTCATCCCTGTTTTGCACGGGTGTCGGGTTGTCTGTTGGAAAAGCCTCGGCGAATCCGGTCAAGCTGTATTTGAGCGCTGGAATATATTGAGCAATGCAGAAGTCGTCTCCAGCCTGCAGTTGTTGCTTGCGTACCTCAACATTCATTTCCATGATGGTAGTACGCTTGCCACTGTGATACTCTGCATTACCGGCGCCTTCTTTTGGCATGGGCTCACGATTAAGAGCTGCCTTATACATAAAGGCCTCTGGCCCCAATGTCGCCTTTAATGGAATCAACGGCAGCGTATCCGAGTACCCAAAGGAAGAATCGATAATGATGCCGTCCTCTGCAATATCGACATCAGCTCTAAACAGCGATTTATGAACCAGTGTTCTTGGACCGATTGTAACCTCAACACTCTCTGCTTGGGGTGCCATAAACAGACAATCGGCCACAATAGCGCCATCTGCAACGTGCACGGTTACCCCCGGCATAACAAAACAGTTCACCATCTTGCCTTCTCCAGTAATTTCCACATTACCGAAGATAAAACAATTTCGGAGATTGGTTCTGTTGTTCGTTGTGCCTGCTATTGAGCTGACATGAAGCACAGCTGTATCATATTCGGACTGTAGCAGTCGTCTGATCTCTGGTTCACGTGAACGCAGCTTTGGCGGTAGGTTTTTAATGATGTATGATCTCATGATTAAAAAAGCCGCCCCGATTGGAGCGGCAAGTCTCCTGTCAGTTTAAGACATCCCTGACAGCGGCGAGCTTTTTCTTCGGAATCAGCGTACCGGCCGCATACAGGTTAGCCATGCGACGAGCGAGAACAATGCCTAGATCACGGCATTTACGGATCTCTTCATCGATCTCATCTTGCGTCATGCTGTCAGCAGGCGGGGACCCCAGGTAAGCGATAACCTCGTCAAGCGCTTTGGCATTCGCCGGCGTGGCTGCCGTGGGTGCCTTACGCATACGTGTACGCTTCTTGGTCTCCTCTTCTGCTGCGGGAGTGGTTTCCTCTACAGGCTCTTGGATAGGATCCGGTGCCTGGTCGGCGATCTGCTCTGCCTGTTCTGGCTGCATCTCTTCCACCTGCGGAGCAGTAGGCTCCTGCTGAGGTATTTCGGGTGGTGCTGCCGGAGGCTGAACAGGAGGAACTGCGGTTGTAGCTGCAGCCGCCTTTGTTGGATTTGCCAAACCACGCATAGGCATATTATGGTGTCTTACCTCCACTAGTCTTGAGAACGCTTTTGTCTCGCTGTCCCAGCCGTCTAGACGGTATTGGATTTGATCGACAAAGAGCTGTTCGTTGACTAGATCATGTGGTTGCATACGGGACATTGTAACAAGCAAAACGGTATAACCGGCTCGAAACAGCAGCGCCAGATCTGGTGTAGCTTTTAAGCGTACCAGACAAGCGTCCAGCTCCCGAAGAGTAACGCGATCACGAACCATATCCTGTACTGGCGTTGGGATATAATACAGAAGCTTACGCACCCACTGGAAACTTGTTTCGTTTTTCCATGGGAGTGAACATTTATAATATCCCGTCTGGCCATTCAGGTCATAGGCTGAGATAGCTTTACCGTGTGCTGCAAGACCATCGTTCAAGAACATACATTCGAGCAGCGAGTAGTCGTCCAGGATAATTTCACCAGGGTAGAACATATTCTCTGCATAGGTACGCTCTGGGTCTTCCAACTTCTTCATCGGCAGGTCGTCTACCGTGAATTGCCGGTCTAGTTCCAGCTTCTCTTTGGGATCGTAATCATACAGCAGAGCTCGTGAGCAAACCCAAGTCTCGGTTCTGCTTCCAAAATCCGTCTGGAAGCGGCATGCGGAATTATTAGAGGTGTCTTTAGCCTCCACTTTCCAAATTTGCTTCAGTAGTTCCTTCATTTGGTAGCTTGTTTCCTTGGGTTACTGCTGTAATGTGCAACTCTAGGATGCGTTCATAGATCTGATCAACCAGCGCTGTGATGTCTCTTATTTTGACATAGGTCTGGTTATGTACATATGACGCTGGTGTGAATTGCACAGTTAGCGGGTTAGTGTCGCATAAATCGTCCACTTCTATGTGTACGATCAGCTTGTTACAATTTACGGTGAATCGCACGCCAGGAAACTCTCGCTCCATAATGCGCGCATATTCTTGTAGTTGTGGTTGAAACAGTCTGAATAACAGTTCGAAATCCAGAACCGCTCTACCTTTGATATTGAATGTGATTTGCTGCCTGCCAGTCATTGTTTCCAGCCAGGTAGGCTCACCACAGTCAATTCTTTTGTTCGGATCCGGATTTGTCGGATCCTTTGGAGGGAAGATCTCGCGGAACATATTGGGTGCATTTCCCTGTTATGCTATCTGTCTGTTTCCAGTATGCCCCTATTGAGCTATTACACGCGTAGACCCCGTATCCGGTAAGTCTGGCATGCTTACAGCTTTGACATGGTGCGTATTCAGATAGCTTTTGGTGGAAAGTTGTCGCGACTTCCCGGATCTGTTCTGAAGACATATCACTGATGTGTATATCAGGAACAGAAAGGCTGGTTGAGATCATCTGGTACACTTCATCCCTTGTATAAGGGAGATGTTGCCAGAAGAAATCAACCAGCCGGTGTAGTTCAGCGCGTTCTAGGAGAAGAGCTTCAGTAGCGTGAAATCGAGTGACTTCACTCACCGGCTCTTTTTCCGTCAATGAGCATAACTCCAGGGGTTTCTTCGAATTCTAGCTCAATCCGATCTTCGGTAGCGTATTGCTTGGTAACAACGCCATCGATCATCCAAATCTGTGCATCGTCCTCGAATACAAGCCCCTTACACACATCGATAACTCCCTTATTCAGGTTATCGGTAATATCGGCAGGTGCTAGGTAGGGGATAATACCACCTGCAGCAAGGTGTTCTTTAGCTGCCCTTTTGGCTGTAGTTGGCAGATGGTAGTAATAGCGTAATGCGACTACCCGAATAGGGAGTTTAGACGGGGCGGTCCCCGCACAGGCTTGTTCGATGTAAGGCCTTATAGCATTTTTCCATTTGATTACTTTCGGATCAGGGTGGAAGTGTCTCCCACCGCTTCTAACCGACTGGACTGCTTTAGGTCTTACAGGGATTACAATTCGCCATGTGCGAGGTTGCATGAGTTAATGCTCCTTTTGGTTTTCAGGCGCCCTTATTGCTCGCCTGACGGGGATTCACGTCGATGACCATGCCGTCCGTGAGGGCGACGCTGCGGCGATCGGCATCTCCACCGAGATAACCGAAGCCCGGCACATTTACCGTAGCTTCACGGAGTTCGGCGTCGCTCATGCCGGAGCGGGTGCGGACAGCAGCATTGCTGAGCGCATCTGCAACCGTACGGAGGCCGTTGCCGATGGTGAGGGTGACGCGGACAATGCCGCCAGAGACCTGGACGATCACGTGGCCGCCATCAGCGCCGCCAGCGGGAGTCGTGGTCTGATCAACGCCGAGCTCTTCGGCGATTTCGTCTTCGTCGACGGGGAACTCGACCGCAAAGTCGATGTTGTCGTTGTCCTCAGCTTCATCAGCGAGAAGCGCGCGTTTCAGGCGCGGGCTGCCTTCGACGCTGTTGCCAGCGATGGCGGTCACGACGTCGACCGGATCTTCCGGATCGCAGAGTTCTTCGACCTCATCCATTTCGAGGATTTCTTCGAAGGTGGTGCCTTCTTCAACGAGGATGGTCTTCACGGTGTTGTTGTCGTCAGTGAGAGTGATGCGAATGGACATAGTAGTTTTTCCTTTTTGTTTTGGAAATTGAAAGAATGAAAGAGAGTTGGGTTGAACTCAGGAATTTTGGACTGCGGACTTGAGTTCATCGATCGCAGCCAGAATGGAACGCTTCATGGACTCGACGCGGGAATCGCAGCAATCGGGGCTGCAACCGTTGTCAGCTTGTTCATGCTGCTGTGCGATGTCACGGGAGACACGCATCTGGACCTCGTTCGTGTTGAACACGACGATGTCATCATCATGAAGCAAAACGTTCTTGACGTGGCCCATGTAGGACCTGCCGTTACGAATGATGCGAATCTTCGCATCGTCGACATCATAGCCGCCTTCCTGGAGAGCTTTCTTCAGGTGGTTGACAGTGGTGTCGCCAACAAGCGGCATCTTGTTGGTGCGGACGGATTTGACCAGAAAGGTCACGGTGTTGGTTCTCACGAGTTACCTCCTTACGGGTTGTGTGAGATTGGGTGATTGATCGGGAGTGACTTGAACACGTTCTCATCCAGCACAATTTCATTGTACCGGACAGTTTGACCTTTGCGACCTGGGAAGTCGCTCAGTGTGCCATTCACTACCCAATGGACGAATAATTCCATCATCTTTACTGCTGCTGCGCAATTAGTCAGCGCCACTTGATCGTGCTTGGGAGCGATCATGGTGCACGCCAACTCATCTGGACGTTTGTCAATGTCTGGACGAATGTTGTCAAACAGCTCGGGCAGGTTGGGGTCTAGTGCCTCGCCGTTTCTACGCTCGTAGACATTTACTTGTCCGACAGTCTTTTCATTGCCGCCGTTCAATACCAAGATGTTGTCAAAGCTCTCGGCGTACATCGACAGCTCGTACCTTGTCTTGGCATTGTCCACGCAGATGAAGATTACCGGAATGTGGTTTGTGAATAAGTGACAACCAGCGAAGTCGTGCGGCCAAGGCAGATTCTCAAATGTTGCCTGATTCTCAGCCGTAGGCGGTGGTTGCACAAGCGGGATAATTTCCTGCACATTAGCCGGCGTGATGAAATTATTAAAACCATCAAGCCGAACGTTGCGCAAGAATGTCTTTCGAATCATTCGTTCTTGCAGATCCTGGAAGCGCTGGGCCATTTTGTTGCCTGCGCCAGCCCCCTGCCGTATTGCATTGTGGAGCTCGAATTCGTCACCATCAATTAATGTGATGCTGGAGACGATAGACGGTATCACACACTCAGCAGGATCATCTGACATGAACGGTCTGATATCGACTTTGTTGTGTTCCAGGAAGTCGAGACACATTGAGGCACAACACTCAGACAAAAGCTGCGTGACGTACCCTCCAATGCCTCCGCATCCCACGATATAGAGATTAAGCATTTGCTGCTTCTTCCTCTGGGTTGTCGTGTTGTGCTCTGTACTCGAGCAGACTTTCATATGTCTGCTTCAAAGTACCGAGCAGACTGTCCAGCGTATCGGAACTGATGCACTTGGATTTGCTGTATGAATCGACGACACCGCTCAGCATATCGCACAACGCCTCGACATTGATATCGTTGCCGAGCGCATTGTCGGGATCGACGAGCTGCAGCTGCGGATGAAGATCCACAAGCCCTTCGAAGATCTGACGAGCCTCTTCGTCTGTCATATCAGCAAGAACGGTCTCCCCAGTCATGAATGCCTCGATCGAGAGCAGGACATCAGCCTTATCATAACTATCAGTAACGACAATTCCAGTTGTCTGTTCGAGCTTGCCGACGACTTCGGCATCCAGCAGAACATCTGTGAGCTTGGTAGCATCCTCCTGAGTCTCAAGACACGCGAGGAATGCATCCCTGATATCCTCGACAGACTTCTTTGGTTCTGTGGTTCTGTCTTCGATCTGATCGTCGTAATCATACTCGTAGTCAGCATCCCACCAAGAGCCGCCGTACCAGTTAGCACCATACCACGCACCACCGTACCAGTTGCTTTTCTTGTCTTTGCCGTAGTGATACTGACCACAAGAATAACTGGGGCTATAAGTGTAGCCGGAAGACCCGTAGTGACCTGCAGGAAGCTGCTTATGCTGCACAGAGGTGTGTCCACCATAATACTTCGCAACAGGAACGGGGCGCCTGTAGGACTGCTTCTTGATAATTTCGACCCAGGCAGGATCGGCGTCGTAAACCTGATTGAAGTCTACGTCTTCCAGTACATCGCTCAACTCCTGGTCCTCTTGCGCGCTGGGAAGAAATACTGTGCATTTGTACTGAGACACAAGCCCATTGTGCAGCCCGAAGACAATGTGAAGCCCGGCTTTGAACTTTTGATCGTTCAGGTCGGTTCCACTCCAGAAGGCTCCCATCTCAGGGTGCGTGTGGATTGAGCCAAGGATCGTATAACCCTCTGGCATATCCTTGCCGTCATCTTCGAACGAAACGGACGCACCTGCGCCATACTGCTCGGGGCACTTAACAGCCCATTTCTGTTCTGTGGGATTGTAGTACAGAACGTAGGCGGTTTCTGTATGTGGGAACTCATGAATAGTTCCCAACACTTTCTTCAGAAGATCAGCGGGCATCTTCGAGCCGACCCACTTCGGACCTGGAAATTTGTCCTTGGGTAACGGGCGCTGTGCGTACGTCTGCAGATCTTCAAGACTTTTGGGATCGACCCAGCCCTCAAGACAGGGACTATCAAGGCGCACCTTGATACCGTCCTGGGCAACGATGAATTGTTTAACCATTTCTTTTCTCTCTTTGTAACGCGGCGTCCACGACATCCTGCACATCACGAGTCAGTGTATAGGCCCTCGTTACCTTCAAAGCGTCCTGGAACGCTCTATTTAGTTTTGTGGCTCTGCTGAATTGGTTTGGCTTGTATCCAGGTATAGCCGCCTCACAATTCTTGCTTGGTTTTCGCTTCATATCCTCGCCTCCAAGAAAGACTTAGCAGTCTCTGCCGCATGGTATTTGAATCTTGCCAGCGACTCTTTATCCTGGAAGCAACGGAACAGCCGAATCATATGGCTCACATGTGAATCCCTCTCGGCACGTTTGAGCATCTTGTCGAACTTCTCAATCGTGGGCAGCGCCTTATAGAGGTTGGTCATGTTCATTTCGTCTTGCCCATTGAGCAAATCGAAATTAAATGTTGAGCCGAAGAAGCGATTCAAGGACAACAGAATCGCATCGTTTACATTCAGCTGTTCATCGCCAGATCTGGTGAAACGTGTATTGCCCCAACAGATATCGCCACTATCGAACACGTTCGGCAGCGGAACGGTATACAGTCTGTCAGTCTCCAGATTTTGCGGATGCAACGGAGCGGCTCTTAGGCGCCAAGCACACGGAACATTCTGCACTGTAAGCTTGATCTTCAGCCACAGTCTCGGATGCCATATTACAAAGCGCTCTTTTGGCCAGTTCGAATGAGCCATCTCGAACTGTGCTTCTGGTACTTCGACACATACCACTTTTTCGCCAGACTGCTCGACTTTCCACATGATCAGCGGAAACTGCAAATTCGGCATAATGGTAATCTGCTGATCCGACATCAGCTTTTCGATCATCACATCGTAGAAAACATCTTGAATTCCTGTAACATGATAAATCGCCACATTGTCTGCCAGAATACGGACGAGCTGCTCTCGCGTTGTATCCTTCAGAATAGTCAATGCGTCTGTCCTGGTTTTGAGTGTCGGGACAACTTTTTCTATAAAGTCGTCTAAGGACATTTCTTCCAGGGAATCGAATGCGACTTCTGTGGCCACGCCACCATGCTGATGGAATAGAGATGACTTTCTTTCGATTAGATGTGTAAGGCCAGCTGGAATTGTGCTATCAATATCCCCGGTCATAACATCCCCTTGAATTGTTGTTCGTTAATGATTTTTATTCCTAGCTTTTCGGCTTTGGCTCTTTTTGAGCCCCCGCCGTCGCCGGCTACGAGATACGACGTTGTTGAAGATACTGACGAGACGAACTTTCCGCCATTATCCTCGATCAGCAGTTTTATCTGATCCCGGCTTTGCGACAACGTTCCTGTAACACAGAATGACAGACCCTTTAGCTTCTCGCTTGAAAGTTGCTCGACTTTTTGAGTCATTTGCAAACCAAGCGCTGTAAGCTCTGCGATAAGATGCTCTTTTCTTGGCTCATGCAGGCTGCGCTCTATTTGCTTTCCGGATATTTCCGCATAGCCGTCTACTGATGCAAAATCAGCAGCTGTTGCGTCCAGCATTGTCTGCATGGACCCGAAATGCTTAGCCATCACAGTCGCCCCAGTAGTGCCGATGCCATCGATACCGATAGCACATAACACACGATCAAATGGCTTCTGCTTTGACTTTTCAATCTCAGCTAAAACGGCGTCTGCCTTCAGGTCCTTGCTCATACCAGGAATCATCAGATCTGTTTTTGTTAGCTTGTAGATATCGGCCGGAGATTTCAACTTACCGTGCTCGACCAGCCAGTTAATCATGGCATCTGCGATACCATGAATATCCATAGCTTGTCTGCTAACAAAATAAATGATTTCAGCCTTAATCTTAGCTTGACAATCCTCAGATGGACACAGCAACGCCGCTCCATTACGAGCCAACTCAGCACCGCACTCCGGACAGATCTGCGGTATTGGTATGTCGGTACCACCCATAGCCTCGACCACATGATCAAGCTGTGGGATAATCTCCGCAGCTTTGTAGACCGAGACAATATCGCCAAGCTTCAGATCCATCTCTTTGATGTAATCTATGTTGTGCAAGCTTGCATGCTCGACGGTCGTGCCACACAGATCTACAGGATCGAGAACTGCCACTGGGGTGAACGTGCCTTTGCGGCCTATTTGCCAGATTACCCCTTTGAGCGTCGTAATAGCTTCCATTGGCGTGAACTTAAACGCAATTGCCCAGTTGGGGTCGTGCGTGCCTTCGCCGAGCTCCAAGCGGCCAACGCCCCTGTCATCTGTTTTGATAACAGCGCCGTCGATAGCATAAGGTATGCTCGCTTCTGTGTGCTTGATGTGCTGTATTGTGTCGTTAAGCGTCTGGCTGATATCAGGAATGTCTGTTGGTACTGTGATACTGGCAGGTACTTTGAAGCCATTCATTTCCAGGGTATGCAGCATCCAGCGTTCACTGACGTTGCTAACGCCTGGCATATCGTAGGCATAGAAAGTCAGTTTCCTTGAGCGCGTCACAGATGGGTCTTTCTGTCTGATGGAACCGGCCGCGACATTTCTGGCATTGGCATACAGTGGCAAACCGGAGGCTTCTCTGGCGTTATTTAGCTCCTCAAAGTCAACCTTGTGCATTACCACTTCACCTCTGACAATCAGCCGTTCCGCTGTGATTGTCTTCGGTATTGAGGGGATATTCAAGGCGTTGAGCGTGACGTCTTCGCCCACATCACCATTTCCTCTTGTGGCAGCTCTAACAAGTACGTTGTTCTCATAGAACAAGACCAGTGTAAGCCCGTCGAGCTTTGGCTGCACATGATAGAAGCCGCCAGCATAGCCGAGCGTCTTTGCAATAAAGCCATCTATATCTTCTGCAGTGAAGGCGTTCTTCAATGATAGCATTCGATACGGAAACTGCACTTTCTCAAATGTGTTCACCGCCCTACCGCCTACTCTGGTAGTCGGGCTGGATGCTCGCTGTATGAAACGGTCCTCGGCCTCTAACGCCTGCAGCTCTCTGATGATCGCATCATACTCACTGTCCGTCATTACGGGGTCGTCTTGCTCGTAATACGCGCGCTCTGCTTCCAGTGCTTTTGCGAGCAGTGCGTCGTACCTTTTTCTCTTCTCGCTTTGCTGCAAATTGCGCCTCCAATGGTTGATAGTATTTTTGTTGAATACACGGATCGAAACCAGAGTACTCAGCCTCTGGATCAGAAGCTCTTCGAACGGTATTGCAATAGCAAACCTGTCCTTTGATCTGAGACCACTTTAGATGGTCTTCTTTTGTCGGGACACCGCCCTGTTGATCAAAGATTTTATGATACAGATTGCAGACACCAGCTCTTGTTCGCATGCGGAATCGCTTTTCTGCATTGTATCCGTGTCCGTCTTGTCTGGTAGTAATACCAAGAATTGACTGCGGCGTTACTGAGTGGTTGAAAATCGTATGATCTTTCTTGTGCTTGATTTTCAATCCAAGGGTCTCTTGCAGAATCTTTTCAACCCCGTATAGGAACCATACATACGGATCATGACTGCCGTTTTCCTTGGTCCGCTGCAGCATACGTTCTGTTTCTGGTGTAACGACCTCTAACGTGAACTGCATGTCGTCTGCATAACGCGTGTAACGGAACCCGTGCTTCTCCGCATATGCTGCGATCATGTTATCTGTATTAAACATGATGATATTGGTCAGCATCGGACTTGCTGGACTGCCCTGTGGAAAGCCGCCCTCATATGCACAGCAACGAATAATACCATTAACATAGGCGGGGGCTACACCACTGTCGAGCATAATTGCCTGCAGATATTCATCTTTGCAGTTTGTGAAGAAATCTTCCAGATCACAACACACAGTACAACGAGCATCTCTGGAGTGAGCATGTATCGCAGATAGACAATTTCTTCCCGGTAAGAAGCCATGTGCGCAAGCGGATACTTTAAGTACACCGGCTCTAACTAACGCATAGACATAATACAGGGCATCTTCTTGTACGCGTTTAAGCGCATCGTTTGGAATTGTCAGTTCCCGGAATTCACCAGGAGTCTTTTTTGGTATCTTGGCTTTTCGCCAGGACACCTCAACATTGTTTAGATCGAGTAAAGATAACATGGAATATATTCCTTGCTACACAGTGAAAGATGACATAGAGGAGGGAATCTATGTTAACGACTTCGAGAGTATAATCGTAGAAGACCCCTCCACTACGTCGATCAAGAATGCCACGCTGGAACTCATACCAGTCATGCCCATAGAACGTGGCAACAAAAACGTGACTGAGAACAGCCTGATCTTCTTGCATGAGCCGAACAAGAAAGACAAGGCGTCCTCGAGTCACGTCATTATTGCGGTTGATCCTGAGAAGTGGAAATTATGCTATTCCACAGCTAACATGAGTATTCTGGATCCGTGTGGCATTCGCGGACTTGTGATGCTGTTGGTTAGCAACGAGCTGGAGCATGTTTTAGTCAAAGCAGACAAACGCAACCTCTCTTTGCAATTCAGCAATAAGAAATTGTGTATTGCACCATGCGGTAGAGCCGCTATGTTGCGAGATGCAGTGACCAAACGTAAACTCACAGCTGTTGTCAATATGCTGCCAGATCAATATCGGCAAACTTCTCCCAAAGACGCGTGAGTATCTGCACGTTTGTTACAACCGGCAGTTCATCCGTATAGGGATCGATTTCGATATTATTTGCTCGCATTAAGCGCTTAAATGGAAGAGGCTGACCCGCCATTTTTGCTGCTAATGCTTCCAATTCGGTTAGTGTAGCGATCTTATCCAAATCCTCGGCCGGGATGGCATATCTTGCAGCCGCCAGTTTCATAAGCAGCGGCAAGTCATGCACATAACCCGGAGAACAGTCTGCCATATCAGTTAGCGCACTCGTTTGGAAGCTAGGATTATAACTGAATGGTGTTCCTTGTTTGAAAAGATCATTAACGGCTTCGGTGAAATCTTTTGCAGACAGCCCGTGATGTGTCAAGGTGTACATGGTTATCTTATGATAATCCACACCATTCAATGCACAAGAAGCAGGTGCAGAGTAAAAGAGAATCCCGGATTTGTTATCTCCACCAATGAATTGATATGCGACTGCGAGCAGGCAGTCGTCTCTGTTTATTCCTGTCGTTGCTGTAGCGAACAACAGAATCGGCTTGTGCAGTAAGCTGCACACATACTCTCCCCATTTCATTCATCTTCCTCCGTGGCAGTCGTTATGTCCCAATGCAGTCGAGATACATCGGCGACAAACGTTTTCAGTGGCATAGAGAACACTATGCTACCTGTGGCTGCTGGGATGCCTCTAGCGGCAACAACACAACAACCACCCGCACAAATGTAATCACTTGGGATAATATATCCCTCAGAGTTGTACATTCCGAAGAGATCAAGATTATCGTGGAACTTCTTCATGAGTGTCTCTGTGGAGTCTTCCTTGTCTCCACCAATAGCCTTGATCAAAGATGCGGTGAAAATAGGTTTGAGTGTTTCTGGCTTTTTGCTGATCCTATACAGATCGGGCATACGAATCTGGGATACGCAATAGACGGTGCTTGTTGCCATTCCCATAATACGCTGTTCCAGCCATTTCGGACAATGGTCTTCATCAACCTCTCGCCACTCACAGAAGCGAGTAGGAGCAGCTTCTTCGCCGGGCTTCAACATATTTGATGGCACATTGATACCCATGCGATTGCTACCGCTTACAATAGTCAACAGATTTTTGTCCCTGAATGAGACTACAGGTCTGCCGTGAACATTGTAGACAATAGCAGCTGCCGAGCTGTAAAAGACCCTGCCGTTGGCGCAGGTCAGCACGTTCAGTCGCAGATTGGACAGCAGCAAATAATCATCTGCTATTCTTTTATGACCACCAGACCACTTGAAGACTGCGATATCTTCAAGTCGCCTGAGCCGTACCATCTTATCGTGGAAATTAATCATCTGTTTTCTCCACGGTTAGATAGGGCAGCTCATAGGACGGATAGGCTAGAGCCACTGCAATCTTCTGATCATCCGAAAGCTTCTCGGCCTCTGGTGTTCTGAAGAATGCATCACATGCTTGAGATAAACTGTCCCAGTCCCCGGCTCCGCTGTGTGAGATAAACAGACCTGCAAGTTCTTTTATGTTTTCCAGAACCTGCTCGGTCTCTTCACAAACAACTTTGCCATTCGGATCTGTTACAGCATCTTCATCAACAGGCTCAAATGCCGCATATACCATCTCTTGCTCCTTTTTAGGAAGCTTTTGCAGTATGGATGCTTGCATCGCCGTGTTGAGCATGTTTTTGATGGCCTTTCCGTCAGTGGCCACATCCCTGCGAGTAAACAGGGCATAGAGACAGTTAAGAAGGGACAGCATCGTTTCCCTCCATACTGCTCTGGTTTGTGGTTGTGCCTTACGGATGGCGCTCTCGAATTCCGCCACCTGTAAGGCAAGATTGGTTGGATCTTCCATCAGCCTTATCTGGAAAATATTATAACACTTCGCGAGGTACTCATAGTCCTTTTTGAGTGCTTCGTCCTTAGTCGTGTCCATAAGCAGATCCAGAGTCAACTTTGCCGCCGTCGGGAATGTTCTTCTGATATCTGTCTGCGGATCAAAATAGGACGAGTCTCCCTTAGACCGTACTCTGGTGAAGTGCAGTTTCGTCTGTTTGTTTTCGTCAGACATTTATGTCTCCTCCGGAAGCCAGATAGCCAATGGACAATCAGCTATTGTCTTTGGACAAGTATTGCAAGGTATGAAAGTTGCGCATTTCCTTACATCTCGTCGGGCTTCCGTTAGTTTTCGATTATAGTTCTTTTCGTCGGCTGAACACTGCCAATCGACTACTTTGAGATCCTCTCCCTGCATTTCTATCTGCAAGGAGGCTCTCATGCCTGATATCTCTTCAACTGCTGGATTGAGAGATCTGCAGCCAGACTGGCGCTGCAGGAAGAAGTTCACTTGTCTATTTGTGAACTTACTCCAATATATTATGCCAGCAGCTAGGCCAGATCTTAACTTTATTCGCACATTTAGATAAAGTTTATTATTTTGGACTTCACGCTTCCTGGATAGCCCCAAGAAGACTGCTTGAGCCTCGGTGCGCTCTCCTTCCCACACAGGGATGGCCATACCCTCCATTATGAAATGAAAGTTAGCCAGAACTCGATAAGCATTACTAACAAGCAGTTGTCTTGTTAATAATTGACCTATAAGGTGCTCGGTTGAGGTTGCCAAGGCATCAATCTGGTTCTGATCTAATCTTTTGCTGGTAGCGGCGCCTATCAATAAGCTGCAAAAGGCCGACAAAGCGGCTTTATCACACACTTTGCCGGCCAGCTCATTTAGTTGTTGAGATATCTGCTCGAATCGCTTACCGACTGCGTTTGCGCTTGGCGCCTTCATCAAGCACCTCTACGTGTAGCAGCCGATCAATAGCATCATTGAAGTCGCCCATATATTCCATAGCCGTTCTCAGGCGTTCCTGGGCCTCTTCTGCTTTGGCCTTCAGTTCATCAAGCCGGGACTGCGCATCTGGCACACTAGGCATGATATAGAAGTTATCAAGCGCATCGCACAGCTGGACGATATTGTCCTCGATGCTGAGATACTTGGTTTCCTTCATCACACGCGCCAATGCGTTAGCACAGGTAGCATATTCCTCGCTGACGAGCGAAGACAGATCCTCAGATACATCGGCAGGATTGGTTGTAGCCTCATCAAGCTGATTCTGCGGTTTGAGCGCCTGCAAAATAGCCTGCTTGAATGCTTTTGTCGCCCTTTCGATGTTGATTATGTCTTCTGTATTCTGAGTAGCATCAATGAATGCTGTAATGATCTGCCTGCAGCGATCTTGGTCACGGATTTGTGCCAGTCTGCGCAGCGTCGTTGTGTTGCAGCCCTCACGCATACCGAGCAAGAAGCAATCCTGCAGAGTAAGGCGAGTACCAACTGACCGCAGCTGGTACACATAGGGCACCGAACGATTAATCGCTTTAGCAATACGCTGACATGCGCCATTACCATAAGTAGACTGAGTAATAGCGCGATCGACGATATAGCCCATTACCCAAAATCTAGCTAATGAAGCCGATGTGTTGGTGATTTTTGCTACAGTGCCAATCTTCTGGTGTTCGTTGATATCTGCCACAGTCTCCTGGATATAGGCAACAAGCTGGTCTGGATCAACGAACTGTTTGCCAAAGTCATCCGCCGCATTGAATGTGAAGCCATGGAAGACATCACGAATAGAGCGAATGACTTTGTCATCTGTTACATCAGCATAGGTGGGCAGTTTGATCTTTACTATCAGATCATCTTGCTCATCTAGCTGCAACTCCTGTTTATCATAGACCTGGAGTTCGGTCTGTTCCTGGAGTTCTTCAGGCATCTTTCTCTCCTGGGTTAAAGAGTTTGGGTAATCTCAATGCGGCATCCTTGATGTGAAAGATGTGAATCTCATCGTCATTACACCTATACCAGATATCATATTGACAGTTATCAAAATTAGTCTGCATATTAGTGATAACGATCGATTTGGTTCCAGCAACCAGCACCAAACAAGCTTCACCATTTTTGGTTACTGCCTTGCATTTCAGAAACAGTTCCAATAGCGAGCTTCCTGGAAACGACAATATCGCACCAGCTACATCTTTCACAGGTGAGCGCTTGAAGAAGAGATATGTTGGCAAGCCCAGTGCATCGCACAGCGCATCAACAGTATAGGGAAGTTGATTTCCCAGTTGTCTTGTCACGGCAGACATTTCGGATCTGCTTCGTGCAAACAACTTCCAATGATCAACAATAAACTGTATAATGTCATTGGACTTCTGTTGTCGCTTCTCTTGCTGATAGGCTGCTTTCATATCTGCTATGAAGGCATCAATTCCTGGCATTTCCCGCCTCCAGCACGTTTGGTGGATTATAAGTAGTGCCGGCTGTATTATATAGCAATGCCTTCACCTTTAGCTCATGGCGCGTCATCTCCTTCTCCAGTTCCTCCATTAGACAGTCTTTGTAGGATCTGTACAGATGGCAGATAGGCCTGACAACCGAGAAACGATTATAAAGAGGATCGTCATCGTTTCCTTCGATTGTAGCGATGTCGTTGCCGTCTACCCGCGATACTACACCCTCGCGAATGTTATCCCAGCCATCAACAAACCAGACTCTGGTGCCAACGGCTGGGGCTGCGGTGTAGTGCAGCGGGCCATTAGTTACTTCCGCCATCTGCCACCTCTGGTTCGGGGGTTTCTGGTTCAGCGAGTGGTACTGTAGCTGGCTTTCTGCCGCGCTTCTTGGTAGGCGCCACAGTTACATCTACAGGAGCAGCTTCTTCATGCAGCTTTCCAGCCTTGCGAGCCTTCAGATATTCCTTATAGGCTGCAAGATCTTTAATGCGCTCGATCTTCTGGTACTGATAGAGCGCATTCAGAGTTTGACTGTTAGAGCTGTCAAACAATGCCGCTTCGAATTCCTCAGCTGGTACAGAGCGCAGACCAAACGTCTCACAGGTAACGAGCCCGCTATCAGCAACTTTCACATTGCAGATATCGCGAATATCGCCTACGCCTTTATCGGGGTCAGCCAGACATTTAGCAGTCGCGAGTGCCCAATCGAACCGGTGCCCATAGCTGTCAGTATCAGGATCAGTAGCCCCATACTTATTCCATCTGAAGGCGACTTCGATTTTTCGAGCATCACTGAAGGATGTCTTCGTTGTACGCAGCGTCAGGATCTTGCCATCGCCGGATGCTAGGGCTTTGTAGGAGGAGCTGATCATGTGGCCGTCTTTGAAGACTTGAGATTTACCACCAGTAACGGTTTTCTGCGGAGGCCCATAAGCTGCTGCCGCTGCTTCCTTCTCTTGGTTGATGCAGACTACTACCATGGGAATATCACCTATGAGTACTCCTGCATTCTCACAAAAATACTTCATATAGTGAGCTTTCTCATAGAAGCCCTTTCCAGCTACACCATCTTTTTCCAGTTTCTCAACCGTATCAGATGATGCTGCTCCACCAATCGAGTCAAGTCCGATGATGATAGGACATTCACATGCGCCCATATTCTTACGATAAGACGGTATGATCTGTTTGCTCAGATGTTTGAACGCCTGATCGATCGTCATATCCTTCAGGACAAAGAAGCGCTCATAGATGTCTTCACCATAATTGGACATAACACCCTGAAGCAGCGTAGGCGAGATCTTATCCTCTAACTCATACAGGAACCCCAGTCCACCAAGACCGCCTTTCTCTTCAGAGGCACATACGTGCCCCATCAGATCAAACAGCAGCGGCGACTTACATGCCTGCGGCATACCGGAGATCGAGTGAAAGACCTTGATGCGCAGCCCAGTGGCACCAAACAGATACTGCTGGGCATAATGCGCGAGCGGAAATCCAAATTGGTTTTCCTTAAGCTCTTTCACAGATACCATAATGCCCTGACCATCTGCTTTGCGCAGACCAGCTATCATATCATGTATTGCAGAAGTAGCCATTAGAAGCCTCCTTCATCAATGCCCTCGTCCTGATAACCGTCAAGATCAGTATCATTCAGCAGCTGATTAGCAAGGGATGCCTGATCGTTCTGGGGCTGCTGTGCCTTATGGATTCCATTGAGTGCAGCTTTCAGCTTATCCTGGTCAATAGCAGCATTAGCTCTGAGTCCAGCTAGTCCAGGCTTGCTCTTGGGAGTAGGCGCCGGTGTGTAAGCATCAGCAAGCGCCTGGTCAGCAGGATTAGGCATTTTTGGATTATTGAGACCAAAGCTGGAGGATGGTATCCCGGTCGCCATACCCTGTTTAGGGATGCCAAAGCTGTTACGAGCAGGGGCTGCTGCAGCGGTACGCTGAGGAGCAAAGCTGGTAGCCTGGGAGCCGGTTACGAAGCGGGCATAGCGACCGAGACCTGCGTTGGCAATTTCCTGTGGCAGTTGCAGTCCATTGAACATGGGATCAGTGCCGATAAAGTAATTGACACTGTCGGAGCCGAACTCCTGCGCCAGGAACTTGCACTGCTCTTCTGCAGTCATATACTGGAGCAGATCATCCCAAGGAATCCAGAGCTGCTTTACCGTTTCTTCATCCAGAGGGAATGGAGTAGGTGTCCAGCCCTTGCTGGAAGGATCCTGCACGGAGGGGCGCAGCATACGAGCACCAGTAGTTGGATCCTGTACTGCGTTGAGATAAAGGATGTTCGAATCCAACTCAGCGAGGCTGCCAAACTTCGAGTTAGTTGCTGGATTCAGTGGCAATCCCGGATTGGCGGGTTCAACCAGAGCCTTCATCACTTCCAACAGCGTCTGCTTACCATCGACGGATACAACGCTATACAGAGGCAGCACATTGCCGTTTTCATCCAGCAGCGGCTGTCTGTTAGCATCCTGGGTGTCCAGTCCGTTGCGCTTGAAGACAAGCGCCTGGAAAAGCAGCGCCTGTCTGGGGAACTTAATTGGACCGTCTTTTGCGCACCAACGGCGCATATCATCAGTAACCTGGAACTTCGTACGCTTGCCTTTTTCGGCATTCAGTACAGAGTTTGCCACGTTCTTGACAAACTGGTTGATGACGGTATCGCCGCCATAGCGCTGGGCATCTTCGCTGCCGGGTGCATAGGAAGTAATGAATGTCTGCTTAGCCTGACCGAAGCCAGACACGACAGCGGCAGTGATGAAAGTATCAGAGAGATAGTCATCATAGCCGGCATCCATCGAGAACTCATTGACATTGATATTCTGCGGATAGATCTGGCCCGTAGAGCGGTCATAGCCAGGCACGATGCGGACAATGGAGTCCCTGGTGGTCCACAGTGCAAGACTGCCCACACCACCCTGCTGATAAGCCATTCCGGGGATTTCATAGCCACGCTTATAAGCTGGTTTGACATAGGACAAGTAGGTGATTCCACCTGCCGGTCGTCGAGTTGATTGCTGATACGCTTTAATCATGCGTACTCTCTTTCTGCGCCTCTAGCGCCTTGTGTAGTTCTTGGACGAATGGCGGCTCCTCAAGTATGGGGAGACCGGATTCGTCGTAGGTCAGCTCATTATATGGAGTGGCGTGTTTATCCCAGTGTAACATGCAAGAAGTTTCCAAGCTTACATTAATATCTGGCATCCATACCGCTGCCGCATCCAGCATGAGCCTTTCAATGATAGGAATATGAGTTTGTAACTCATTGGGCCACAACCAGTAAACGTATTCGTCATGGATCATATTGCTGAGCCTGTCTCCATAACCATGCAAAACTAGGTTCCAGCCAGCCTGTTTAACACAAATAGCTGTAAGTGCTTGAAAATGAAAGTTTGCTGCTGAGTTCCAGCTGCAGCGATTTCTCATCTGTCCACACACCAGTTTTGCCATGTAATTGTGTTTACCTTTTCCCGAGTCCTCCTCTTCATCCTCTGCGTCTTGCTGTCGTTCCATACCGTACATTGCAGCCGATAACCTCATGTTCTTGGCTGGTTGTGCCTGCATATGGAGCGACATCTCTTTGAAGGTTTTAATCCATGCTTCTCGCATGGCTTCGGCATCACCGAGTGTCAGTTTCAGGCCCGACTCTCTACAATTTTTATAGAAAGTCATGGCTCCCATGGCACCCGGAAACAGTTATGTTATCGTATAAGCTTTTTATCCTATACATCAGCGCTTTTCTATCTATATGCGCTGCTCAGCATATCTTTTCAAAAGTCGAACTCTAGTTGCTCGTCTTTTGGAGCGGCCTCGTGGTGATTCATATCCGTGCTGGATGTATCACTATGCGTTGCCCCTGACTTAGATTCCTCCGAGCCTTCGGTTCTGGTTGCCCTGTCGGGTTTTCCAGCTTCATTCCGCTCTTTTAACTCGGCTCTATTTTTGAAAATGTCAAATATATCGGACGCCTTTAATTGCTCTGTCTTCTGTAGCTGCTTTATAAACTTATGCAACGACATATGACAGTTAGCACACAAAACAGCTAAATTATCTGTGCTATTGTTAGACCTATCCATGTCCTTGTGGTGCACGACTAACGCATTCTGATCTGTGTTAAAACCGCATATAACACAAGAATCAGATCCTGTGAGCGTTTTTGCCCTGTATCTAGAACGCGCCGCCTCACGCATTTTTTCTGCGTTTTGTGCATAATAGGCGCGTCTTCGCTCATTTATCTGAGCCCGTATAGAATCCGGTATTGTTGTTTCTACGTTCTGGGCACCACCAGATCCAACACCAACCCTCACACTTGGGTCTTTTAGAGCACGCTCAGCCATATTTGTTTTTGACCGGTGTTTATGCCAACACTCATCGCACCGTAGCTTAACTGTACGACCACGAAACTCAAATTCTTTCCCGCAGTCAACGCACTTTAATATGCGTGTCGGTACAGTATGAGCCAGTTGACAAGCCGCGCAACAATACTGCCTGGTCGGCTTACCTGCTTTAATCTTATATGTAATAGGCTTTCCGCATCCCTTACATACACCCTCGTGCAAATCAAGTTTACTAATACGATAAGCCTCTTTGCAACGACCGGAGCAGTATTTATGCCGGCTGGTTGTTTTTTCGAATTCTTTACCACAGTATAGACATTTGGCTGTTTTGCTGTATTCTTCCATAAAGCCTCCTATAATGATTTGTTATATCATTACAGTAGCGTCAACTAACTAAGACATCTAACTTCTTCGACCGAAATTTGCCTAGTAAATTAAGCTCAGGTCGCTACGCTGAGCCTGTAGATCTTTCTACATCAGCTATTTTCATAGCTGTATCGACCATATCATTGACCCATTCCTGGGCCAGAGCGCTTCGATTGTGCTTACAATCTACTCCAAGAACTGGATGGTCTGTGCACCTTCCTATAGCGGGCGGACTGTCCGTCTATAAGCTTGGATCAGGATTAGCTTGCCATATTAGGGTTTAGCCTTCCCTGAGTTCACTTTCTTTTCAATAACCCTCACGGATTAATGGGCCTACAAATTAAGCCTTTGCATGTTGCCTCTGTTCAGATGTAACATGTTCCTTCAAAAACGACGCTGTTTGTTTAACCCAATCTGGATCATCTTTGTTTGACAGATCTGGTGTAATTAAGCCGTTCATAACCCCAGCAAACCAGCGATGCGGATCTAAGCCGGAGTTAATGACATCTTTCATCACAGAAAAGCCAAATCTTGAATAACAAGACTGAGCAAATGCGGTGAGTTCCACGTAACTATAATCAGTAGCGCAAAGTATTGCACCAGAAGGAGCTGTGAATATATTTTTCACCGGAAACGTGGGATCCCTGCTGGGCAAGTTCTGGCAATTGGGGGAGTAAGATGAGGTGCGGCCAGTACGCATGAGGTTCTGATAGTGGGAGTGGATTTTTCCGTCTGGTCTCACATATTCTCTATTCAAGTATGTTGAGATTAGCTTCTCAGCGTGCTTGTAGTGGGTCAGCACGTCTACGAAGGGATCCTTCACTCCTACATCCTCAAGCCTCCACATATCTTTCAGTGTCAGCTTATAATCTCCACTCTTCTCCGTCTTTTCGAGCTCCAGCTTGGGGTTTTGCGCCAGCAGCCCCTTGATGTGCTCCTGCAAGAACGTCTTCGGACCTACTTGCTTCTCGTTGTCTAGCCAATGCGGGTTTGCATCGATTACCTCACCAGCTGCCTCGAATGCATGACCCAAATCATACCCACCAGGCAGCCCGGCTTCTTTCTGACGCAGGAGATCCTCCAGAACGTGTCCCAACAACGCATTCATGACGATCTCCTTACCTGCATTAAACAGCGATTCCAGCTGATCGTACTCCTCCAGCATCTCATTGAAGACCTTTTGCTCCGCTTTACGCAGATTCTTAGGCTTCTCCTGACACAGCCAGTAGGACACACTCTCTTCCAGGTCCGCTACGTGGTCTGGCTCCCCTGCGAAGTTGAACGCATAGACCAGTGCCATTCGCATATTAGCTTTGCACAGATTCAGTTCACCGTATGTACGCTCTCCGATGAACTTCAGTGCTTGCTCTTCGACGAAACGCTTGTAGTCGCCGTTCTCGTCTTTCTGCTTGGCATATGGGTCTGGGAAACCAAAGTCCAGCAATTTCAGGCGATATTCATCTTTCTGAGCTTGTAGCTTTTTCTCAAAAGCCTCAAAAACCTGCATATCAACCGGGAAGCCATTATGACTGATATGAGCCAAAACGACCATACCTTTAGTGTGTTGCACCTCGGTTGGGCATTCTGGCGTACAAAGCCCCAGGGCAGATGTACTGATGCAGTCCCAAGCCAGATATATCGCTTGTTCTTGCGTTATGGGTGTACCCCTTCTGAATGTAAGCCTGTGAGACTCCGGATCATCAGCCTCACCTTTGTCCAACTCGATCCCAAGCAGCTGTTTCGAGCAGTCCTTCAGGCTATAATGATTATACGGAATAAACCCGATCGTTGCTATATCATTGAGTTGAATACGGATCTGCATATCACGGACGCGCCCAAGCTCTATTGCGTCCATGAGTGCTTTCTCCTCATCAACATCGTTCAGCACGTGCTCCTGGCATGAAACTTTCGTTCCTCACTACTTCAATCAACCTCGTCGACTTCCCGGCAAGCCGGGGTCGTGGACTCGGTTGTCCGTAGCATACTTCAGCCTTGCCCAGGCTGGGAGATATAGTTAGCCAAGTTAATGGCCGCATTGAGGTCTCGGTCTATGACCAGACCACAATGAGGACATACATAAGTTCGCTGATCTAAAGACATCTTTTGGCGATGACCACATCTAGAGCAGATCTGAGAAGATGGATAATACCAAGGCGCCTCAACACAATGCAGTGCTTTGTATTTAAGCTGTCTTAGGGTCTCACCTATCAAGGCTCGCCGACACGCTCTGCGCACACCCCTCCCTGGCAGGTTTCTCAGCATATTGCTGATGTTCAGCGTTTCAACCACAACAGTCCCGTGGTTATTGGTGACCTCGTGGGTGAACTTATGTATAGCATCTTTACGTTTGTTTGTTATGTGCTTTTCAAGCGCACGTCTTTTCTTTTGGAATTTCTTAAACCTCTTGGAAACAGGACGATTACGACCGGTCACATGGCGTGACCGGTCCATCTTGGCCTGGTGGTAACGGAGTTTGGCTTCTTCTTTGGTGGTGTCTGGAAGTTCTAGAACTGTGCCATCGCTACAGACAGCCGGGTTCTTGATACCAACATCAATGCCGCAAACAGAATCCGGATGTTCGCAAGCATATGGACTCTGAGATAACTCAAATGCAACCATAACTGACCAGTTATCGCCTTCTTTTACAACCGTATAGGACATAATCTTACCGTTAAATCTAGGCTTTTCAGCGAGCAGGATCAGGTCATCGCCACACAACTTTTTCAGCTTTGGACATTTGAAGTAAGCCTTAGAGCCCCTACAAATAATTCGTCCCCAATCATTCGTGATGTAAAATGACTGCTTGTAGTCGTCCTTTCGCTTATGTTTGGGTGCTTTTGCGTGTCTATGACGTGCTTTTTGTATACCAAACCAAAGATCAACCACAGCGCGCTGAAGCGTACAAGACGGCGTGTCATTCAGATAAGAAAATTCCTGCAGGTCTTTTAGCCTTGTAAGCTCTGCATCAAGCTCCTTTTTTGTCGGGGTATGGACGTAAACCCTGACTAGCCTGACTGTACAAAATCTCATTTCTATCCAGCAATATATTGAACGTTTTGCGCTTATGTCCACAAAACAGGAGCAACCCTGGCAGTTGTGCCGCCGTCGGGAGAGCTTTGATCTTATGTGTTATACTAAAAGGCTTGGCATTCATGGTTTTTCCAAGAGTTGCTACTCTTACAGTAGCTCAAACGTAAAGTAACTATATCTACACGGAACGAGAGCTCCATGGTTCTGTTCAACAGGTATCGCTACTACCTGCCAGGTTTCCAGTTGTCAAGCTGGACCACTCCCATGCTTTCGCATGGGCACTGACTATATCATTTACTCATTCCTGAGTAAGAGCACTTCCCCTTGTCGATAGCTTACTCGGGTACTCCCTTGCGGGATAGTCGATGAACCTTCCTTAAAGTAGCGTTCTGTTACAGTAAGGCTTGGCTGCTGATTACCATGCTGCTTGTGCTAGCAGTTTAGGCTTCCAGCAATTCACTTTCTTATTCGACACAGATTACTCTGTGCAGCGACTTGTTAAAATCGAATCCCAAGTTGAAATAGTGCTGTTCTATCTCGCACTTACTCAACCTATTGATGAACACTGCAGCATCCTCCCAATAACTGATATAGCATGTAGCGCTTGCCGAGTCGAATACACCGAGCACTACTAAGGGAGGAGCTGAATTGGTTTCAGTTATGAGCTCAGTTTCGGTGTCGACTCCTACTGATGAGCCCAGTTGCGGAAATGGGTCTGCTCGTGTCCACTGAACGACTCTTACAGGCCCATTAATGATGTCCTTAACATGAACATCGACTACAGCTAGTTCTTGCATTGCTAGCTCCTACAGTTTTGGCACCACCTCTTTCAGCAAAACTTGCTGCGTTTCTGATGGTACCTGTTGCATGATTGCTTCCCATACAGCTTGCCTGGTCATACTGCCAGCATCTTTCGCCGGTAATATAACCACATGTGCGCCTTTAGGGAATACGCCTGCTGCATTCCACTCAGCTGCTTGTTGCTGAGCTATTGCAACGGCGTCTAAAGTAGGACTGACATCGGTATCTGGCAACCAGATGAGCCCTTGGAGATTAGCAGCCAGAAGTCGCTTTTGTGTCAGGCTTGGAGTATGTCCAAATGAGCAAACACCGGGTTTACCGATGGAAGCTACATCAAACACTCCTTCGCATAACACACCCCAACCGATCTGTCTGGCAATATCAAGGTTGAACACTACGGTCTTCTTACGAAAACCCGAATGAAACCAATACTTAATGCCATTCTCTTTTAAATAACAAGAAGGACATCTAGCCTGTACGCCTGCCAGCTTCCCATTCTTGATAACCGGAAACAGTATCCACGGATGACCCTCGTTCAGATAAGCACCTGATCTGGACAGCACCGGACCCCATCCTATGTGCAGCCAATCGATATCATCCTGTGTGATATTTCTTTCCGCCAGATATTCTACGACACAGGGATCTGTATCGCTGTCAATGAGCTGCCAATCTGGGACCCATGTACGCAAGCCCTCGAGTGTCAACTCACTGGATAAGTTAATTGTTGTATCTTCCGCATCAGGCTCGGACATATCGATAATAGGCGTGACAGAACATTCGTCCTGCATAGCCAGACCAATACGCCCTTCCAATGCCTCTCTGTTAGATGGTTCAGCGATGCAATTGCGTCTGAAACAATGTGCAAGCAAAGGTGAGACGCGTAACTGCATACCGGCTATAACGGGAGCAGCATAACTGAGATGGCTTATATAGAGATGTCCCTTTTTATCATTACAGAAAGGACACCTGACTATATATTCTTCCCCGCCGCCCTCTTCAGCGGTGCGTTGCCAGTCCCCGTTACCTGATGGATCGACTTTGATAGTTGAGTGTTGTCCCTCGTTGGCTACTTGTACTTTGCCAAAGAGGCGAACTAGTGCATTATACAGAGCCTGGTTCAACATCTGGCACCTGCCTTAACTGACACTGCTGTTGGCAGTGAGCTGGATCGCCGAAACAATAGCAGGGACCTTCTTTAACATCCAGTTTGGACGCGGTATTCAGCTCGCCAAAGCAGATATTATTGATTGTCAGTAGGTGCTGCAATTCCAGCGATTCCAGTGGGCCCTCATACAGGAGATTATCTCTCTGCCAGACTTTACAGTTCTCTGCCCGCAGACCTGTATTTGACATGGCGCCCACACAAAGCAGCAAAGGGGCCGAATCATCTTCGGCCCGCTGTAGTCTGAAAAGTGCTCCTTGACGTCTGGTCCATAGCTTACGTAGCAGCAATACCATTTGGTTAAAAGCTTGGTCAGTCATTTTCCATTCCTCACCAGTTGAAGCAGCTCACACCAAGCTACCGCTTTACAGCCCTCACCACCACAATTTCCACATTTTTCGATGTCGTATTTAAGGTTTGGACAATATTCACCGCAAGCCTCTACCAACGCGTCATACAATTCAGGCAGACGGGCGATGCGTTTTGCATCCTGCTCGGACATATTTTCTGCGACAAGGTACCCCTTATTATTACGAATAACAAAGGCCCCTTTACCATGTATCCATTCTTCTGCACTCCATGGTGCCTTGAAAGGTTGTTTTGTCGAGTTAGTCATTCTATCTCCCTTGAGAATTGTGAGGGTTCATTACGCTGGTCTTCTTCTGGCTGTAAGACAACCTCAGATGGATTATAGAAATTGCCATCTGTATTCGGAAACCAACCAGGAGCGTTCACAAATTTACATTTGTCGCCTATAAGACGTACAGTCTTGCTGATTGTATTGCCTTTACGCGATTTAACAGCTGACATGTACATGATGTTATGCGGATCTCTATTTCCCATCGTTATGACCAAGTCCATATAATGGCTTAGATCGCGCATATCTTTAGAGCATGTCTTATCGGGAACGTAGACAGGTCTAGCAGATTGAGATTTTGTGTCGGTCTGGTGGAAGAAAATAATCATGATATTCTCCTCTTTGACCATCTTGCGAGCAATATCGATCTCTGCTTGCGTCATGAATCTGAAACTGTTGGTCAGGTCTCTCCCTGTAACTGTAGATATAACTGACATCATGGCGCCTATCCAATCCACAATAATAGTCTTTACATGTTTTCCTTCGGCTTTCAGCTTTTTATACTGTTGCCAGATAGAATACATACCGCCATTATCTCGTGGATCGAGATCTGGGCTGTGTGTCATTTTTGTCATATCCATAACAGTTAGTCTGTCATCAGCTCCGGCTACGGAGGCCCAGAATTTCCTCTGGATCTCCTCGGGCAGGTTATTAAATCCAACATCACGAATCTTGTCCAGACTCTCATCTGTCACATTAGCGATAATTCGTTCTGCCAGATCGCCTTCTAGGCTCTGCTCGTAACTACACCAAATTGTGTCGTAACCCATTAATGCTTGGGCACATGCATATTGTATAGTTAGCATACTTTTACCGCCGCCTGACGGTCCGAGTATGAGCCACATCTCGCCTTCCCGGCCGCCACCGGATGTAATCTCATCCATCCAGTTGATTCCGCAAGGCACGCGTTCTGCATGTACTGCAAGTGAATCGATCTCCTTGAAAGGTGAGTAGACAACCTTATCTTTGCGATCTGTGCTTGTTCCAATATCGGAAACAATCTGCTTCGATTTGTTGATGACTTTTTCCAGCTGATCGAAATCCGCATTACTGCTGATAGATGCCATAAGCTTTCTACCAGCATCCAACTGCGCTACCTTCTGGATAAAGACAATGCCTTCTTCTTCGTTAGGCACATCTCCTCTCAGGAAGCGCTGCAAAATATAATCGCTCTTCTCAACAGCCTCCTCCGGCATATTACGGTCCTTTTGTACCGCCTCTGACAGATTTGCTGCGATGATATCTTTTCCGACCGCTAAACCCTTATCCCTATTGGCTGCAAGAGTAGCCATGTAGGCATCCCACATCAGATCAAGATGCGGCCAATACGCTTTAGGGAATAAAACTGCGTTATTGCTGTACAGCTTTAAGGATTTGATTGCGAGTTTCGGATAAGATAACAGGGAGAGGAAAGCGAGCTCTGCATTATTCAGAGTCTGCATTCAATGCCTCCTGTGTGAGTTTTTGGATGTTTTCCGGAAGTAAGTCTAGGGTGCCCGGATAGCGAGAAAGCAACTCAGCCGTAGCTATTTTATAACCGTGTACCATATCAGGTTGTCCTAAAGCGGTAAACAGAACAAATAGCACATATGGGAACGACATGCCTTCTAAACGGGGAAGGAACAGATCTGGGTCTTGGACAACCGAAAACACCTTCTCGGCATAGCGCTTGGCATTAACCAGCAAGGTTGGCATATCCTCTCTATACTTCCTGGCTTCCTGGGCATAGCCTGCCATTAATTGCGGATCGGATAGCCTCCCGTGATAAATACCACCCATACCCGCGTGCTCTAATGCATACATAACATAGCCATATTCACTCAGTGTGACATTATTGGACTGTTCCAACGCATTCAACTGATCAGCTATGCTGGTTGCATTAAGATTCTTTGGTACCGCTGTCGTCAGTAACTGAGCTATTACTTGCTGCAGCGTTTCCTGCGAAATCATTGATGATATCCTCCGGTTGGATCTTTGTCCATTTTTGCTCTTGGTAGAGTTTTTCTCTACAAATAGCTCGGCGTACACTCCATGGGCATCCTGTGTCATCTATATCAACGAGATAACCACAATCTTTATCGGCATCAAGTCTCGATAGACGACCAGGGATCTGTATGCCCATAATCGCTGATGTAGCTCCATCAGCCCTAATCAAAACCCGAAGGTGTGGGAAGTTAACCAATTGTGTTCAGCTAAGGTCGCTACGCTTAGCCCGGATAATTAATCCAGCTGCATGTTACCATGCAAGTTCAGACTATGTCTTCCTTTTCAGGAGAATCTGTTTCCGCCTGCTTAGGCGTACTCCCTTGCGGGATAGTCGTTGAACGTTCCTTACAATGTTTAAGTATACACTCCATTTGTGCAAGCCAGTCGTCATAAGAAGCGGTCATCTTCATCTCATTACAACGCTGACAGCACGGTACACAATTATCAGCAATATATCCCTTTGTATTATCAAAGCGATCCACGCCATTTGCAACTAACCCACCAAAACCCTGGGATGGCAGAGCTCCGCAATAGTAGCATGGCTGCGAGCAGAGTTCTTTATATTGCTCTGGACTAAGCTCGAATACGTAATTTCGTGCTATAGCTCCTTTCCTGGCCAAACCATATTTTCTGTTCCAGAGTGCCTTTTGATCAGGAAGTGTTCGCTTCTCTTTTGCATGACGTCTAGCGCATTGCACGCATTCGATCTGTCCATGGAAATGCAGAGCATTTGCTGTTTTATAACAAATATTACCGCACTCACAACGACACTTCCAATACCATTTTTCTTTAGAATGCCAGGCCCCAAAATTACCAAACTCATAAGATAAAAGGGTAAGACGCCCGTATTTCTTTCCTGTAAGATCTTCCCAGCCAGGATGACACGGACCGCTATCACAAGCAAGGTTGTACTTATCTTGACATTGACGTACTGTACCACATCTTTTACAACGTAAGGTTACAGTAACACTATAACAATGGTCATACGTTGGTGTAAGCTTTCCTGTATGCCTCTTATCCCGCATACGAAAGGAATCCCACTTATCTATATAATCAACCGATATTAGATCATATCTATCTTTCGGATATTTGAGTTTTGGTATAATGGTGTCCGCTGTCGGTATGATGCGTTGTTCATTGAAGCGTTCTTTGGTTCTAATTGCTGGCATGTGTGTACCTTTTATACTTGTAGTATTTAATTGTGATGACCTACATATATTAAAGTAACGCACGTAAAACATTCTAGGTTTCGCTGCAAGTCACCATATTCTATGGGATTCTTGCAATTAAGATTCTAAGGGCATAACCTTCGTTCACCCTGCCTGAATACTGTCGTGGAGATAACGAAACGCAACGTCCCCTTCGAAAAGGCTCCGCGCATTATATCCAGGTCTTTTGCTGTCATTTTATATTCTTCGGGTTTGAAATTAGGATAACGCTCCTTTGGGAACTTCCTGGCCAGATCTGCCAGATCAACATTCCCAAAGCTGGCTACTTTGAACCAAGGCAGCTTCTGATGAAGAGCAACTGCTCCTTCGAGTGTGGCACAGACAACCAGAATCTGGATGTCCTTGTTTGCTTTGTGAAGCTTATATACGAAATCTGCAATGACCCTATTGCGGGCCTCATTACGCCAATACGCATATCGCTTCATGATAACCTCTGCAACATCCTCTTTCTGACATATGCTAGGCATCCAGCCGCAATGCAACATCGCATAGCGCATCGGTACAATCATGCCCTGTTCTGACGCGTCCTCATACGACATATGCAATATAACTGGCCCGAGTATGGACTCAAGCACTAAAGCGCCACCATCATTACGTATTGGAGAAGCGGATAACCCAAATCTTCGTGCGAAGGCGAATTTCATGAGTGTCTGGCCTGCTAAATTAGCCCCAACTTCATGGCATTCATCTACGATAACACACTCAGGTTCAGTAGGTTCTATCTTCTCTAAACTACGTAATGTGCTAACGATTATGCGCTTTCCCCTAGCTGTGTTTTTAGTGCCCATTAAAATGCCCACTTGTCCCGGCACCTGCTTACACAAGTACTCATATAGAGTGTTTACTACCTGTGTAGAGCCTGTGGTGAATAATATGCGCAGCTTTGGGAATGCTCTGCATATCACACCGCATAACCAGGACTTTCCGTAACCCACTGAGCAGTCGATAACACCGCAATCGCTGGTAGCAATCAAAGCTAATGCCAGATCCTGCGTCTCTCTGAATTGCACATCTTTGATGGCTTCGTAGTCGATCGGTGGCCGTATATCAGGATTTCTATTATCGGCTATGATCTCATACTCAAGACCGTTCGCCTCCATATAACCCTTGATACGCGGCCACAATCCAGGCAAAAAGTATACGGTGCTCGGGTCCTCTGCGTCACGCTCGATACAAGTTCCGCTTTCATACTTTATAGGGTTTACCTTTTTTGCGGTAGCCCCATATGTACGCTTCAAATGCTCACGCTCCGCCCTCATCTCTTCAGGCGTCTTGCGCAGCTTTAGCGTATATTGTCCGATCTTATCCATCTCTCGCGGCCAGTTATGTGCAGTGATAGCAGGATCGGCTAATTCAACTTGGATCATTTCTGGACTCCCGCTGGTTAATGTTAATAGTATTCTCACATGCCTCTATGAGCGGTTCGTCACGACTCACAATAAGCATGGTTCCGCCAATAGACGGTAATAGACGATTCATACGCTTGAAGAGCTCAGCCATAACAATCTTATTCTCTGTATCCAACGCCTCAGACGGCTCATCAAACAAGAACAAATTGATATTTGGACTGATAACCTCTACAAGAGCCATTTGCAGCGCTACCGCAGAGATATTCTTCTGTGCACCAGACAGATGAGCTGTTGGATGCGTGTAGCCTCCCTCGCTGACATATTGGAATACGCGCTGGTCTTTATTCAAGAACAGCGAAAACGGCATCCCTGTCATCTCCATGAAAGCTTTCAGCTTATCATTCAGCTCGTCAGCTTTAGATGCCAGATATCTAGCCTGTGCACGCTGCTGTGAAAATACGTCTCTGAGCTGTAACAGCAGTGTTCTGGCTGATTCGTTGATCTCGCGCTGCTCCTGCTGTTGATCAAGCCATCCAAGACGCTCATCACAAGCCTCAATGCGAGCCTGGAATCTGGTGATCTCGGTATTGACATTATTAAGTGTATACTGATCTCTCTGGATAGCTTCTGTAACGCCTTTCAACATATTAGAAGCTTCTATGAAAGCCTCATCTGTGTTAGCGTTGCGTTCCGCTATCTTGTCAGCCTCGTCATACTGGTGCTTAGCTTCCCAATAAGTACGCATGAGTTTCATATTAGAAAGCTCTTTATTCCAAGTGGTTTCGCTGGTCATAACTGTATTCAGTCTGTCATGCAGCACGTCCAATGCTTTACTGGATTCCTGCAAGACATAATTGATATCAGCTATATCACGAGATGCTTCGGATTGCTGTTGCATGAGCTCTTCTATACGCGCATCAAAAGGCTGAGACCAGTCATCGCAGCCTTCGATGCCCTCATAGCCCATAAGCCATAACATCTGACTGACATATTGCGCTTTGTCGCCGACGTTATGACCGCACAGAATACAAACTTCTGCGCCATCCTGAAAGACGCCTTCCGCCAATTTCTGCTTCTCTTTGACAACAGTATCAAGTGTCTCTGTTACGGCTTTATAATTGGCTTCTGCGTCTCTGAGCTCCAGCTGACATTTGCTGATGGCCTCGCGCTCTTTGTCAATCGAGGCTTCCAACTCTCCGATTGTGTCATGGCACTGAATCAATGATTCGTTAAGCCATTCAATGCGCGCATCGAGTTCTTGTCCTTGCAGTGTGATCTGTCTTGCTTCCCTTGGTAATGCACGCAGTAAAGAGTCAACGCGCTGTCTTGCTGCCTCTGCGGCAGCTCGAAGATTAGCCGCTTTCTGCATACCCTCGGTGTTCAGCTCTGCTACTTGTTTTTCCAGGTTGGATTTAATAACGGACTGCTCATCGATGCGATGCTGCAATTCGTCAGCCAGCTTCTTCATATCAGACTGGCGCTGTTTCAGATCTAATTGCTCCTTGCCTATATTTACCATAGCTGTAGTAGCGTCGTCATAAGCAGCGATTCGATCTGTTGCAGCTTTCAGTTTATCTCTGATGGCCTCCAAGAATTTCATATCGAATACAGACGACAGGAAAGTACTAACATATGCTGCAGGAGCTGTTAACAACAGATCCAGCTGACCTTGTCTGCCCCAAACAAGCTGGAACAGAAGCTGCACAGAGATCCCATAGAGCTCGCCCAGATAAGCATCCACTGTCTTGCGTCTGGTAGCAACCTCTTTATAATTGCCGTCCTTATACAGTGTAACCGAGTCAGCGCATTTGGCGCCAGCCGCTGCGTAACGCTTAATGGTATACTCGTTATTGGTACGGTCGTCACGCAGGGTCACTGCAACATAGCCTGGTATCACTGAGCCGTCTTTCTGCAGATTTGCCTGAGTGCCCCAGGAACCGTCTACGAGGCCAGTTAAGCCATACATAAGCCCACGCAGCAGTGTAGACTTGCCTGAACCATTACGACCGCACACAGCCATCAAACCGGTGGCTATAGGAATATCGATTTCATCGTACTGACAGATGTTGTATAATTTCAGCCTGGTAACGATCAGCATGGTGTCACCTTCTTTACTTGCCAGAACTCAAACCATTTCTCGATAGTCGCCATTGGATCATCGGATGCCAATATCTCCTCAGCCATATCCATAGCCATCTCACGATTGGCGGAATCGGCCAATTCGTCTTTGATGGCCTGTTGGATGCTATACGAAGACTGTCTGGCGACGGATGCTTCTGTATGCGCCAACTGTCTGTCAATCTTTAAGATATAATCTTTGGTTTCCGGTATCAGGATAGGCTGAGCATAGCTCTCTGGAACAACAAGACGAATAAACGTCGGAAGACTCCAAACATGCTCCGGTTTCAAGCCAGCTGTATCCAAGGCTTCAATGATATTATCGGCTGGGATATCGTTGATATTAATTGTCTCGTAGCGCCGAACATTCGACGGGATATCCTGTATCTGGGAATTGTTCAGATCAATCATGCTGCCGAAACATGGTTCACCCATTTTATCGGCAGACAATGGATACAACGAACCCGGCGAATGAATATAAGCACCAGCGCTGTTATATACTGTCGTATCCCTGGTGTGAATATGTCCGACCAAGAAGTAGATCTTCTCCTCCCCGCATAGATCTTTAATCATATCAATCGTCAGATCATAGGCGCCATCGAAGCCAAGCAAATGCTGGAATGTGTTATGCAATACAATGTAGAGCTTGTCCTCTTCTGTCCGCCACTCCTTCCAGTTATCGACAATTTCCTTGAGCCGTTGATAAAGCTCTGAAGCAGAAGCCAGCCATCGAACACCTGCCAGTGTATAGCGGTAAGCACCTGTGTAGTATTGAGGCGACGGTGGCGTATCCAGATCAAACAGCGCTAAATCAGGGTAGTCACCTACATCTCTAAATGCTTCTAGATAAGCAGGTTGCACAGAATCATGATTACCTGATACATAGTAACAATGATCAAAGTTTCCCTTGATGATATCGATGGTGTCAATCAGGTCTTGTGATGTCGGACGATTGCTGTCAAACAAATCGCCTCCTATGATGATACCGCCCTCTGCCATAAAGCTGCAGTCACGGCATACTTTGCCGAAAGCAGCTGTGGCATCTCCCTGTAGTAATGTAGAATTAGTCCAGGTACGACGCTTCATATGAACGTCAGCTGTGAATAAATAAGTATTATCGCTCATTCTTCTCCTCCTGGTAGAATAAGTGCTCTGGCCAAACATCTGACAGATAACGCCAGGCTACGATACGATCCCAATCTACATGCATCCTTGCTATTTTGACAAAGAATACTGTATGATCGTTCTCTGTGACTGTATAGCCTACGGCAGCCATGGGAGGCACATCCTCGAAGCTGATCAGAGCTATAATGTCTACGTAATCTTTCGGTTTGTCAGGCATAAGCGCTCTCCGGCTCATCTGCATAGTGAACGCCACCTAGAGGATCAAGCACAGGATCGCCATTCCAGATGTCGTAGACCTTGGACACGTCTGATAAATAATCCCACTTGGTAACAGCAGACCATGTGATCTTCGGTCCAACTGTGGTTACCAGATAATGACGGTTATTGATCTGGCGAATAATGCCTATAGCCACAAAAGCTGTTCCTTTGATAGTACCTTTTGCGATTACAAGCTCTCTGGGATCAGGACGATGATAACGATCCATTTAGTTTGCTCCTCGCTCATTTTTGATTGTTGCCTTGAAGCTTGTTCCGGATTGACAGGTAAGATGAAGCTCACCGATTGGAATACCATCCTGAGTACCATGAAAGACAGGTTCATTGAAGTGAGGGCACCAGTCTCCACATCTGATGGTCATGTTGGGTGAGGCAATTGGACAGAAGCATGGTTTCATCTTTCCTGGAATACGTTCAACTGACAGAAATCCTTGACTGTCAATGAGAATTGATTCGACTCTCATGTTTTCTCCTGGTTAGTTAGTTTCTTGGTTGTGAGATTTAATGTACATTTGTTTCTGCAGATTTTTGAGGGATCGAAAACCTTTCGATCCTGACCAAAAATCCGCGGAAACTTGCGGCCTTGCTCATATACTGGGCTAATATTATCCAGCTCGTAGAGCTAGAACTCCCGACAGGCATAGATGACAGGTTCCACGAAGGCGTAGATAAGACAGTAGTCAGAAGGAGTGTATACTACGTAGTAGTATACACATCTTTTTGATTAATGTATTATATACGCGTACGTGAGAAGTTGTTAGCTATGCCGGTTGTGGAACTCTAGTTCCACAAGTCGGCATATTATTAGCCGTGTATATGGGGCAAGGCCATGTATTAGAGCGCACATGTGTGCGCGCATCTATGTGTACGCGCGCGTACGAAGAGGAAGGATTGCTAAGGGAGGGACACTCAAGTCAGCCAAGTCGCATCCATTATCCCGTCTTCCTGTTCCATGTGCCATTCACTGCGACCGTTGAATGCACAGTTGGCTGCTAAGCCCCCTGTCTGAACGTGCAGAGCGCACTCTTCGAAGATGCAGTTCTCGGCTTTTGCTCCGTCCGGTATAATCACAACCAGATTCTTGAGTGTGGTTGCCCTCAGTGTTTCTCCTTTGTTTACAATCAGCGTACCTTGCGTTTTTGGCGGCTGGGCTGGTGTGAATCCGCTATCGCTGAATGAGCCCTCGATTGGATATTCGTTCTGTTTCTCATGCTTGTATGCTTCTCGCATATTGCTTTTCCTTTATGTTTGAGTTTTTATTTCCAGGCCTTTTAAGCCTATGTTAGCGGCCGGGACGATGATCTTATAGGGTCATATCTTATCCTGGCCTTCTTGTGCCGTTTCCGGCGATTTATTGGCATCCGCAGCTAGTCTACACAGGTACTCCTGATAGGCTCTTCTGATATCAGGCTCTGCCAGTCCTGCGTTGCTTTGCAGCTCTCGCTTTCTCATCAGCGCCTCTACAGCAGCTGGAGGACAATATCTCAGCAGCTGCTCTTCGCTGGCTCCGGCTTTCCAAAGCTCCCTGACTGCAGTGCTGCTAATCGCCCTATCCTCTTCACCCATCAGATAGATCGTCTCGCAACCCCAGACCATATCGTGGTTGATAGAACCCATTTGCTGCTCCATAGTAAAGTCAACTACATTGCGCAGTCCTCTGACTAGATAGCAATTGAGCGCCAACGCTGTATCAGCAGTTAGTCCCTGGATAGCCAGCACTTTGGCGTTCTTTACAGAACGTATGGATTCGGTAACCATATGCAGCCGTTCCTCGATGTCGAACATTGGATTCTTGTTTGGCATCTCACCAACACCGACATATAAAATGTCCGCCAGCTTTGCAGCCCGGCGGACAATATCGAAATGGCCATACGTGAATGGATCAAATGACCCTGCATATAGAAGATTCATACGCCATGATCCTCCTGTAGACGCTCCATCAGCTCCTCGGTTTCATTACGCGGGTGTACTGACAGCGTAATTCCAGAAATGCCCGCTAAGGCCTCTGTATTCGCTTTTAAAGCTATGTCAGGGTTGTGCGGGTCCATGAACCGGGATGTGTAGTTACCTTGGCTTAAAGTGGCATTTTCTGGCTTTGATTCGACGAGACGTTCTGTATCGATATCAAACAGGCATTCCAGCGTTCTGGCGATTGCGATCATGGTCCGTTCTGACTCCGCAAAGCTCTTTGCCTGTGCCTGGAACAGAAATATCAGTCGTTCTGCTTGTGCTTCATTAATATTCATCTGGGCACCTCGTCCGGATTATCACAGATATAGGCCTGCTTCGCTAAATGAGCCCGAATAGCACCCCTGAGGTCTTCTGCTGATGCGAAGACTTTATCACTGTCCACCCACAGCAGATTTGTTGCATCTTTATATGTAATTTTTATTCGAACACCGTCGCGTCTTATTTCTTCAACGGTACCCCTTAACATATTGGGGAAGTCTCCGTTTGTGCTCGTTTCTTCCAGAAAGTACACCAGATCGTCGATCTGCCATTTTTGTTTTTGTTTCGGCTTCATGTTGTCTCCTTTTGTTAAAGCCTGAATCGGATTCAAGATTTCTCAGTCGTCCCTTTCTACGGTTTGCCAGTCGCGCTTGTCTTCGCTCTCTTGGCGATCTACCCAGCGCTGCAGCCGCCACTTATCGCCCAGTAGGGCTTGGGATATTTGGCAGCCAACAACTTGCTGGTATTCACTGCCGGGCTCTTTATAGGGTCGAAACGGGCAGTTCATTGGGCAATGTTTGATATCGTGTTCTTTGTCGGGCGCTGGGCAGATCTTATACAGTGCATCGCTCATAGCAATAACGCTGTTGATCTCATCGCTCGTATAACGATGCCACAAACCATCAATCAGCGACAGATTAGGATTGCCCATTGAGATGCGTTTTTCTTCTTTAGTCATAGGTGTCCTCATTATTTATTGATTCGGTGAAACCCGGACAGTTATCTAACAGATGACCATCACCACGTTCAAAGATCTCTGCTCTTGCTCTAGCGATGGCGCCAGCGAAACGATTTGGATATAGTTCTCGAAATTTCGCAAATACCATATCCAGCACTTCTTCGCTGTCCGCAGATTCTGTTATGCGATCATAATAAGTGCACTGGACCAAGTTCTCCAGTTCGTCCAGCAGCTCATCTATTGTCGGCTTTCTGCGCATGGCATTTAATCTCCTTTTCTCTGACCAGATAGCGCATGTTGTTGGCTCGCCATGGATACGTCTTTTCATAGGTTTCCACTAGACGCTGCACAGCATCTTTCAAATAACCGCTAGATAAGCCGTTTTGCTCCTCATAATATAGATACAAAAAGGTGTCTAACGATTGGAGGAGTTCCTCATCTGTTTGTTGCATATTTCAATCCTCCGGCTCCTCGCATACTTCCCCGAATAGGTATTCGTATGCGTTTATTGTGTTGTTCAGCGCATTGCTGACATCTTCGTTGTTGCGATAGCCGATTATAAGCTCACGCATGTTGAAATGGAATGAGCGCTTAGCCAGCCGCCACTCCTTTTCGTCTTCAAAGTGTTTCATTTGTAGATGGTTTTCTCCGAGATGACTTCTACTTCTATTACGTCGTCATCTACCGGTGGTTTGGTTTTTGTTACGGGCTGGCGGAATTTCTTGTAGGATACAAAGACAATACCAGCAGCCAGCGGGATTATCAGTACAGCCGGTATGACACCAACGGCCGCCATAAATAGTGAGCAGCCGCCAGCGATAATACACAGTGTGATGATAATTGTCAGTGGTGAGCGGCCGTATAACATACGGGCCATTACCCAGACAATAAAAAGCAGGCCAGCTATGATAGGCTGGATAAACAAAAAGGCCAGTAGCGCTATCGCTACCAGCCATCGGAGTAATTTGAGCATTTAGAGCGGTTTGTTGCGTTTCTGCGCTGGCACTACATCTGTCCTGTCAGGTCTCCTTCGCTCCTGCGTTCTCGATGTTCCAAAAGAGTCTTTCTTCTGGTAAAGTGCAGCCGGGACAATATTTTTTGCTCGTAAATACTTTATCGCCTGTACAAGCATGATACACCTCCATGTTACATTAATAGAAGCGTATCAATACAAGGACAGCATTACATGATTACATTACCTCCGAAACTTTACAAACAATTCGAAACGATTTATAAAATGATTAAATCCGGGGAATTGCGAACGTTGATTCCTCTCCTTCCTTTGTTTGAGTTAAATGGTAAGCCGATGGGGCTGGAGAATCACTTTCAGTTGGCACCTATGTTCAATGTTGTACAACCACAACAGATGTGCATGATGCTAGCACGCCAGTCTGGCAAATCAGTCTCTCTTAGTACTGCATCTGGTGTACGTAGCATGCTTATCCCTAATTACCATCAGGTGATTGTACAGCCACAATTCGAGATGATTAAGAGACTAAATAATACGATATACCAACCTATTTTACGAAGCTGCCCTCTTATTAATAATTTTATTTCTCCGGTAGAGCTCAGTAAGATGACACTGAAAGTGTTTAAGAATAATTCTATGACTTTTATGGAACACGCTTTCATGTCGCCTGACCGCTTACGTGGGATTAGTGGGGCTAGTTGTGTTACAGTGGACGAGTGCCTCTTAAATTCTACTTTGGTAAAAATTCTTGACACACGCTCAAAAAGAATAAAATGCAAACGAATCGACGAGATTCTTGACGGCGATGTTTGTATATCTATGGCATTTTCGAAACAAGATGCTACAGTAATGGGTGTGGTGAACAAGCCAGCTGCATTCCGTGGAATTAGACCTTGTTATAAACTAACCACACGCTCTGGAAAGACGGTTATATGCTCATCTGGGCATAGATTCCAGACTAACCATGGGGTTATGCGGTTGGAGGAGATTGTCGAATATGAGTATAATCGACGAGGCCAAGGCAATTGGCATGACGGAAGAACAAGTGAATGCTATCATGGGAAGTCTCATGGGGGACGCAGGATTTCGAAAATCCGGAAAGCAGACCAAGGCTATTCACTGGAATCATTCGGACAAACAGATGGATTATGTGCAACACAAATACCAGATATTGCGAGAGTTCGCTACCAAAGAACCGCAGAGGACACCGAATCCAGGCTACGGAGACTACTGGGCACAATTACACCTGAGTTCGACTGGGGTGTTTCACTCTATGTATACACTGATGCATCCGAACGGGTGTACTCAGAAAACGATTACGAAGGCCTTCTTGGCACAGATAACGCATCCGATAGCTCTAGCTTGGTGGTTTATGGACGACGGTTGCCGTGGAAATGGGACCAATACGGCGACAATCGCTACGAATGGATTCTCAGAGGAAGAAGTTACCCTTATCTCACAGTGGTTGAAGCAAAAATGGGGTCTGGATACGTTATTACGAACAATGCAACATCGTTCTGGAAAGACCGGGTTTATGCTGTATATTCCAGCACATACTTTTCCAAGCTTTGTCGAGCTGATCGCACCCTATGTACCAGAGTGTATGAAGTACAAAACACAGCTCATTATGTCTGCTTGCCTGTATTGTGGTGCTCCCCTGCTACCTTCAGTGCAACATCAGTTTTGTTCAGAGGAATGCAAGATAAAACAATACGAAAAGAAGAAGCAGGAGAGAGCCGCTGCAGAGAGGGCCAAGAAAAACGATCCGGAATACAAGGCACTTTTAAAGCAGAAAGCCCACGATGCATATATGAGGCGAAAGGCAGATCCGGAAAAGCATGCAAAAATGTTGCAGTGGCAACGCGATCATCGTCCATCCAAGGAAAAGCAGAAAGCGGCAAGGGAACGTGCGAGACAGCGGAAATTTGCGCAGAATCCACAAGCGGCAGCGCGCTACAGCGCCTGGTGGGACAAACACAATCTATTATTGGCAATGTCTCCAGAGGAACGAAAAGCATATCAGTTGGAACAAGTGCGTGCGAACGAGGCGAAGAAAAAGGCTGCCAGAGAGGCGGATCCTGCCCTGATGGCTGCATACAAGGAAAAAGCCCGAGAAGCAGGGAAAAAGCAGCGCGCGAACCTAACAAAGGCCCAAAAAGCTGCCAGGAAGCTAAAGGGGCGCGAGTACCGGATGAAGCGGCGGACAAACATGACAGAGGAAGACCGAGCCAGAATCAAAGCACAGAAGCATGCGAATTATCTGAAGAATATAGCTATTGTTCGGGCAGATCCGGTTTTGTATGCGGAATACCTGAAAAACGGCAACTTTTCAGTGAAGCGTATCAAAGAGAGACAGGCGGAACTCGAAGCTTTATCGAAGACCCAATCGTAAGCATTGAATATGCGGGCATGCGTCCCGTTTATGATATAGAAATAATCGGGATGCATAATTTCCTCCTGGCAAATGGTATTGTCTCCCATAACTGCCAGGATATTAATTGGGAATTTATCCCGATCATTGAAGAGTGTATGTCCGCATCTATTAATTGGGGATTTTCGATTTACACAGGTACACCAAAGACAACAGATAATACATTAAGCTTATTATGGAGCAGATCGTCTCAAGCAGAGTGGATTATTCCGTGTTCCGCCTGCGGTTTCTTTAATATCCCCAATCCAGAACAGCATTTACTGAAAATGATCGGGAAGCACGGTCCCATATGTGCTAAATGCGGGAAACCCATTATAATAGAACAAGGCGGCTGGGTACATGGTTATCCTGATAGAGCGCTAACATTTCCGGGATTCCACCTGGGACAGCCTGTACACAGATTACACAGTATAAATGATTTAAAGTGGTCACGTTTAGTTCATAAAATTAACACACTATCCACTATAACGCTCTGGAACGAGTGCCTCGGGTGGCCATATGATGATGCGACCAGTCCCCTGACGCTATCGGATCTCATTAACGCAGAATTTGATCCACTCGATAGGTATGGTACAAAGATAACGATCAAAAACCCGGAAGACGTACAGCGTGTAGCACATAATTATTCTTATATCACAATTGGGTGCGACTGGGGAGGCGGTTCTGCGATAAGTGACTCATATACAGCTTTTGCTGTGGTAGGTCTTCGCAGAGACAATCAAGTTATGGATGTTCTCTACTATGAGCGTATTCCAAAGGGAGTATCACCAACAGATGAAGCTCGTATTTTAATGTCCTGGATTCGCGGCACGCGTGCTAAAGCTTTCACTTTTGACAATGGTGGCGCCGGATTCGTCCGCACAGAGATGATGAAACACGAAGGCTTATCAGATATAGCAGGGTTAAAAGTAATACCTCAGCAGTATGGTCCGCCACGTGGTGGAGATGTTATGCGATTAGCCAAAGCGCAACGCGAGACAGACCTTACCTATTATGTGACCGATAAAAGCCGATCATTAGCCATGTGTATAGCAGGCATTAAAGCACAACGTGTTCGTATACCACACTTCAATCACGAAGACGAAAATGATCCCATACGAGATTTTTTAGCTCTAATAGAGGATCCGAGAGATATCCGTGGACGTGATGTGGTTATCCTAATAGGCAGAAAGGCGGGTCGTCCTGACGATCTAGCTCATGCTGTAAATTTTGCATGTTGTCAGATAGGGGATGCTTTTGGCGCATATCTACCAATAGGCCGTAAATATGATACATCTAAGCTAGAGCCACTGGATGCTGACGAGGAAAACGATCTCGTTTATGGCCCGCGTGGTGACTTCGACAGATTCCAGGACGCTATCAGTGCCAACTGCTCTATCGTTGAACCAGATTACGACTACTATTAATATAAACAAGGAGCTCTTATGTCATCTTCAATTAAAGACATTAACGAAAACAACATCCTAGAACCAGAACAACCGAAAGAAATCGTCCACGGCATTATTAAAGGCCAGACAACCAGTACTGGCGCTACTATGTATGACGGCTTATCTGAAGCCCATATGTCCTTTAATGGCATTGGCTATCTGGAAGCCATCTCAGGCGACGTTTTGTTGCGTGGGCGTAACGGTCAGCGTGACGTCTTATTTCCACTGGAAAGAGCTGCACAGCGCTATTTTGAGTGGATGGATCTGACTGCCACCTACGCGCGTAATGGTGTGAAAGGCTGGGACGAGATGATGGATATAGCCAAGGACTTCAAAGCCAAGATCTGCGAAGCTGTGGATCAGCGCAAGAAGCTGGAACTTCCTATTCCGCCAGCTGCCGCTAAGATCGCTGGTATATCTACAGACTAAAAGGAAAGCCACGACCAGTGGCTGGATAATGCAAAGAGTGGGGCACCCAACCGGCGGGGTGCCCCTTACAGTTTCTTGATGGATTGCCTGCTAGGCCTGCAGAATTAAGATAGTCCTGAGGATCCGGATCACGGATGGGATCCGGATCCGGGTGGAGTATCTTAATGGCAGCGTAGCGCTGCAGGACTAAAGCCGGCAATGACTGTCTGGGTGACGGCCAGACAGGCCGGAGAAGCTTTAGCTGCGTAGGCAATGTAATTCATAGCTTTTAATTGTAGCTACGAATTGTCCAGGTAATCGAAGCGATCACCATTTTCAAACTGTAATATAGCGTTTCTTGTGATGTTTCCTGCCCGATTGCTATAGCACTTTACCTGGTGCCAGAGGCGGAGGCGTAGCTGCAGGTATGACGACTTTTAAGTCGTTCTTGCCGGAAGCGGAGCGTAGCCGTTGGCGGAAGGTAAAGGTTGCTATGCAAGCGATCGGGCGTGATGGTGGACATCGCAGATTTATTATTGTTTGGGATGTCCTTTCTGGCAGGCGAAACGCCCGCCCACACAAACGCTGATGACAAGTTTCTAATTAAAGCTAGAGCTGGAGGGGTCCTCCAGCAAAGCGTGTCGAGTGTGCGAGCTTTGCAAGCTCGTATAACGAGACTGATTGCTTTTATTGAAAGCAACGCTTTAGGCCGGCAGCTGAAACAGCTACCAAAAAATCAAACTTGTCGTTATCGGTTTTCTAACGCCAGCGCCGTGGGCTAACCTGAGGCCTAAGCCTAAGGTGTGCCCTGGCTAACGACGTTTTGGTTCTCCTGGGCCGGTTGACCAGGAGACCAATTCTCGTTGTTGGGTTGATTTTAACTATGACAACGAGTTGTTCCGGCAACTGCAGCAGCTGCCAAAATCAAAACCGATTTATATTAGAGCTTTCTAGATTAATCAGATAAGCACTGGAACGATCTTCGTCGTTGTCTTGCGACGACGAAGATCGTGGAAGTCCTTATTCGGATTACGTGTCCGCTTGCGAAGCACGCGGGCATACGTGCCGGAAGTTTCAGAACGGATGACCCGGGTAGGACTTCAGTCCTTGGACTGAGTCAATCCCGGGTCATCTCGGGAACAGCCGGATGAGGCAGCGCAGCTAAGCTTAGCTGCGCGCTCGGCCGGCTGTCTGAAACTTTGTTCGGAAGCCTGTAGTCCGAAGGGTACCTTTAGGTTCCCTTCGGACCTGGGCTTCTGATGACGGCCGATTTGCCCGCGTGATGCTGGCAGTCTGATTTTATTGATACAGGCCGCGCGTCCAGGTAGCTGAAACAGCTACCAATCTCAAAGCTCTGAAAGCAAAAAATCCCCGCCAGTTTGAGCATCGTTGAGAGGCTTAGCGGGGTACCGTTCGGGGAATTGCAGCTGCGTCCCTACTAGGCATAACTGAGGCGGAGGCCTCGTACCCAAAGCCAGAGGCAGTGGGGTTGTAAATCGTTAAGGTGTGCTATTACGCCAAAGTCAGCTACGTCATAGTAGGTGGCCACCTTCTAACCTACGTGAAGGTCTTTAACCTTTCTTACTCCCATTGGTCCCAGCAGTACATCATACGCACATACCCGACACATGACTTTAATAGAACAGCCGGTTCGGAGGCTTGTTCACCTGCTTATGTGTCATGCCAAATGATATCACGTACATTTAGCGCTTACTGGTGGTTCCTGACACTCTTTAGCTGCTGGCTGCCTCTAAGCCCACAGCCCATTAACGATTAAATGTAATGAACCACAACCAGCGTAGCTACTATCTGCAGCAAATGCAGCGCTTGGTCCTGATTCAGGTTGATCATATGCTTGTTCGCTTTCAAATGATCAACCAAACAATGGATAGTGAGATTGCAGACAACCACTATGGCGAACACTAGCTGGCTGCATACGAACATCATCGGCAGAAAGGTCAGTATAGACCACATAGCCGCATGACATATTAGACCAGATATATAATCATGGCTGTACTTTGCGAATAGTCTGTCTTGTTTCTCCGTGTCGTTGGTTTTATAAGCCAGCTTTTTCAGCTGCTCGAACCACCAACCCTGCTGCTTCAAATCACAGAGAATGCCTTGGAGTGTATAATCTGCAATTAAATGCAGCAGAAAGCACAGCCAAAACAAATTGCACGATTTCAATAGGGTTTCCATACTCACCTCAGGTTGGTTGGAGTCTAATGCGCTTCCATGATATTATGCCAGCAAAAACCAACATGATACAGAAAGTGATTATTGTATCAGGCAGCGGCTCTCCCACAGCCACAATCTCAATTTTTCCGTCGAAAGGATCCTGCGCGAAGTCATCCATATACCAGGAATTATAAGGCTGATTAAATCCGTCTGGTTCTGTTGGGATATAGATACCAGGTGATATTTCGCGCCAGTTCTCATAATGATAGGGATTAGAGAAGTCCCATATACGCGGGGGCTCTGTACGATGTGCAAATGGCTGGAACTCGATAGGGGCTTGTCGCAGGAGCAACTCCTGGTCGACCTTGGAAAAAGCACATATCGCAAGCGTTAAAAGAAATAAAACAACAGTAAGAAAGAATTTACTCATAGCAACCTCCTTACTGATAGAGAAGGGTAAAGGGTGGTGCTCGTGGAGTGATTCGAACACTCAAAACTCAGATTCTAATTCTGATACCTATGCCAATTCGGTTACACGAGCATAAGTGGAGCCGGCTGAGGGAATTCAACCCTCGTCTGAGAGGTACAGGCTCCCTGCACTGAGCATTGTGCTAAGCCGGCAAGTTATTGACTAACAAAGAATTATGGTCTGGATGGAGGGATTTGAACCCCCATGTCTTGCGGCGGCTGCTAGTTGTATCAGCGCACCAGTTTTTTCTGTTTCATCCAGTATCCTCTTCCTGGTTTTTCTATACCAAACTTTTCACACCATTTACCAATCATGCGGTCGCTGACCTTATATTTCTTTGATAAGGCTGTAGCTGGCATTTCCCAGACTTCTTTCGCAAGCACTTTTGGGTCTGGCATGTTGGATTCTCGTGCTTTTATATAACACTCTTCTGAGCAGTAAACTGAATGATATACCTGTGGAACGAATAAGCGTTTGCACATCTTGCATTCGTACTGTACGGGGATAACGACATGAGAGCCATCCTTTGTTTTGAAAATCTCATACGGTATTTTCGAATGTATTATGTGATGATCTCCTTCGGTTCGCATAACCATGAGATTCTCAGGACGATTGTCTGCCTTGTCACCATTTATATGATGTACCCGTTCTGCCTTTCCAAGTTTCCTGCCTAATTTCTGTTCTGCGACACGTATATGCTCCCAAGCATTTCGCGTCGGATCCTCTGTAAATCGCACATAACCCTGTTTATCAATACGCTTCATATACGTGCTCCTTTCGTTTTGTTAAATGGTCTGGATGGAGAATTTTGAAATCTCGGCCTTACCCTCCCAAAGGGCACGCTCTGCCTCTGAGCTACACCCAGATTAAAAGCCCCTCTACATAATACAGTAGCATCACATAGAGGAGCCAGGTCAAAAGTGTCGTCTTCCAGGTTGCATCACAGCGTCAGCCGGAGAAGCTCGAGCTGCAAGATGATAAACAGCGGCTGTGATTTATTGAACATTGCCTGGGGTCCCGCAGCACGCGTGTTTGTGCGCATGTCATAACCAGACGACACCCTAACGGAACGGTTCCAACTTAACAGCATGCAACCGAAAAGCCATCAGAAAGCAATCAGAAATTCGATTTTGTGCCCCACTAAGCATACCTGGGTACGAATGCCATAAAAGCTCGACGTACTTCATCGAGAGCATTAGCCTATATGCTAACCAGGCATACATAGGGACAACATTGGCTTATTCAGCCTTCGCTTCCACAGATGCCTCAACGGCGCCGACGGCGGTTGTAGCCTCGGTCACAGTGGCGTTCTGCGTAGCAATTTCTTCATCAGTAGTTTCAGCCTTCTTACAGGCAGAAATACTTAGAAGCACTGCGATTGCAGCGAGCGCGATCAATTGTTTCATGATCATGCCTTTCTTGGTTGATGGTTAACGAGGTGTTGAAAGATGTGGTAGCGGCGACGGGACTCGCACCCGCACGGCTCAGCGCCCTCGGTTTTTAAGACCGATCCGGTTGCTAATTACGGCACGCCGCCTTATTTATCGCATCCAATATATTAGGATAATCATCCCCTATATTAGATAATAAAATATACGGGGGTTTTACGTCCTTTAACCATTCATCGGTAAGCTGCTTTCGATATAATTCCATAGCTAACGGATTATGTAAAGGTTCTTGTTTATAGCGTTTTGCCATCTCATATAGAACAAAGCTATGCAACTTAATGTGATCTGAATTCGATAAAATAAGCAAATTAGATGACGCATTATTCATCGGACTCCAATCTAGATGGTGCACCACTATATTACGCCCTAATTTAGTTTTTAATAACTGCTCCGCGATGCGTCTATGCATAAATGAGTACTCTTTAGTATGGGAGCGTTCATAGTTATTGGCTGCATCTTTAGTCAGTTGTTTATTATAACTTTGATAGCATCGTTTAGAGCAAAATATACCGGTCTTGCGCCAACTATTGAAAGCTTTCCCACAGAAGCAACACACACGCGGATAACTATAGCGCCCATCTCTAATATAGCGTTCTTTCGCTTGTTTTCGGTGTCTCTCCAAATAATGCTCTAGACAGTAACGTCTTCCTTTTACACACTCCGCATCACAGCCGTCTATTATACACGTTTTCATATTGTATTCCTGATTAAAGAGTTATTGGCGACGGCAGGACTTGAACCCGCATGGATTGCTCCAGTGAGGCTTGAGCTCACCGCGTATGCCATTTCGCCACGTCGCCATATCGAATAAACAAACAAAAACAAAAATCGCAGGCCGGGCTCGAACCGACATTACCGGATTAAGCGTCCGGGGTCTTATCCTTTTAGACGATCTGCGAGTTGCCCGTTCGACGATTACCACGGGCTGAAGCATTTTAATCGAATGGGAGTAAAAGTCTTGGATGCTCTTTGCGTAATCCAACTAGTATCGGCATACGCCACGCCTAATAATATCTATCTGAATGTGCTATCCGCTTATTACACCACTTCTCCACGCCGAGCTTATAGTCTCCGCTAACGAGCTCGTCGCAGGGTCCGCTATGCCTCGGACGCCTTTCAGACAGAAATAGTTTCCAGCCAGTATTCCTAACCATTTTATCGTTTGAGATGTGAAAATATTACCAGCTGGAAGTAGTTTTCCAATCAGCCCCTTTAAACACATAATGATGCATTAACCGATTGGAAAGAAGATCCTCTGCCTGTTACCCTATAACCATGTCTCAGAAAGGATGAAAGCAGACACAGCACAGGCAGAGGAAGTTGGTGAACGCTGAGGTATTCGAAACCCCGACATTATCCGTGTAGAGGATACGCTCTGACCAGCTGAGCTAAGCGTTCAAAAATGGTGGACCGCAGGGTACTCGAAACCCTAACCTCCGCCGTGCAAAGGCGGCGCTCTAGCCAATTGAGCTAGCGGCCCTTATAGTGGATCGTGCAAGATTCGGACTTGCGACCCAGGGTTTATCTTATCGCCGGCATCTTTCAATGCCCCTATACGGTGCGACTTGGACTATATCTTCACCATGCCTTTCGGTTTAGGGCTACGTGCATAGTCTCTGAACCTTCTCCGGCTAAGGAGCTCGGCTGCTGATCGGCCAATACAGATTGTTTTCAAGCCATCACGCCTATCATTTCTGATTACGTTGTGGCCAATCTGTCTCTAAGGTGTTTCCAGCAATTCTCGTAGATCCCATCACACTGTTTCCGGTGTGTGGCTCATATTCACTGAGACCCTCGCTCTAACCACTGAGCTAACGATCCATAACAAAACTGAATGATCCGGCATAGAGTCGAACTATCCCTGCAACCGCTCCTCAATTGGTAACGCAGATGTGTTTTACAGACACAAGAGGAGAAACCGAATCATATGATTGGGTAGCTATGTGGTTGCTGCCACCACTTCCCTCGGGCCACGGCCGAGTGCATTTGCTGCTATGCTAATAGCTACACGACAAGGATGCCCAGCCTGATCTTGCATTCAGGATCTTCTTGTGTTTCCACTGGCGCACTACTCTTATGCTACTGGGCACAAATTGGAGGCGTATCCAGGTACCTCCCCTGGCATCATGTCTTTTGCAGAGACTGCCGTTCAATTGCTCGGTCATACGCCAAAACGTTTATTTTCAAATTATCAAAGAGCCGGGGTGGGCACGATTCGAACGTGCGGTCCCTTGTCTGGGACTCCTCTTCACGAGGTGCCTTAGACCACTCAGCCACCACCCCATATTCGGAGAGCGAGGGATTCGAACCCCCAGACCCATTGCTGGATCGTCGGTTTTCAAAACCGAAGCCTTCACCAATTCAGCCAGCTCTCCATATTGGGCGCTTGTCTGCTCCTTCCCGCAGAATCCTCCCACCCGTGTGGGGCGCACTATACTTATGCTACAAGCGCATGTCTTTATAGTAGTATGCGTAAAGTTGGCAGCGCCGCCAGAACTCGAATCTGGACTCCAGACACCAAAAGACTGTGTGCTAACCGATTACACTACAGCGCTATATGATTAAGCCTCTTTATAGAACAACGCACCAGCCAGATTATTGCCGATAGCAGATAGACCGACAAGCTTGACACAGCCTACTGCATATTCCCATCCGTTGCCGCCATCTTGCATACCAACCAAAGCTGCATTAGCGATACAGTGCTCACCACCCAACAGCAGGAACGCCGCTACACATAATACGACAATAGGCCAACCCCCACGTGACTTGTCCCAAGCGTGTACTGCTATCTGAATAAGCAATCCACACAGAAATCCCATAAACAGAATCCAGTACCACGGATGGGCTATCTTTGCTGCTACTATCTCATTAGCCGCGCTTACATCAATACACAACTGCGCCATACAACCAAGCCAGACAGCGAAGAAGCCATTAATAACAAACACTACCCACCATGCTGACTGGTATGCTAACCAGGAAATCCATCTTCCACGCTCGCGATTAGATGGCTCATAAAGCTCATGCCAGGGCTGATTTACTATGCCTGTACAAAGCCCGGCATTATAGAGCAAACACGCCAGTAATCCAATAGAAAATAAAAAGGAACCAAGGATTTGATTAGGACAACGAACATAGAGAATCGCTGCTATGGCGATAAAAATTCCTGCGTACATAACATATCTCCTATTTGGTGGTTATGAAAAACAAAAGGTGATGGTGGTGTCTACCATGCCGACACCGGGGCCCGCTGTGATTCGCTCCCGTAGCGAGGAGAAAAATTTGGAGCGATAAACACGCTCCATTATATTATGCCTTAAAACTGGCCAAAAATGTAGATATTTGCGTGTTTTTAGCTATTTCCGATAATCTTGAGCTCTTCTAGCTTCTTCAGCTCGTCATTTAACAGCTGCTGTTTGGCTGTTACAAACCCATTCATATCACTGATAAATGCATCCTGTCGTGCATTATACATATTAAATAGGTCTGTATCACCTGTCATATCGGGCATTGGTTCACTCTCTGGGTTGGCGAATGATAACCATTTCGGGAAGCGCGATATACCATTCAGTTTTCCAGCCTCTCTGATATAAGCTACAATATCCGGGCAGAACTCTACAGTGGGCTTACCATCCTGTAAATCACCTAAAAGCAGGCTGTACTCCCATACAGACCAAGCGCACATCTCTAAAGAGCAGAATGGTGGCTCGCTCTCATCGAATACCAGGTTATTCATAATCGCGGTACAAGACAAAAAGCCCTCTATTGTTGAGCTAAAGGCATCTGTACCTACCAGCGTATAGCCACAGTTAAGCTTATCGAAGAGCTTTTGCGACATCTTTTTGATCTCAAACTGCTCTTCAAAGCAGTCGCGCAGTATCTCTGGCTCGAAGTCAAGGCTCTCCAAGCCAAAAGCCTTCAACGCAGCCAGCGTAACTGGCGTAACAAAGCACTCTTTAGACAGCGGCCACTCGCTCATGTGCTAAATCCTTACTCTCCAAGGCTTTCCAACAGTGCTGTGGCGGTTTTTTCGTCCAAACTGGCCACTTTTTGGCACATTTTCTCGTCATTTTCCTCTTTTTCAGCCCCAAAATAGGTTCCAAAGAAGGAATTTATGCTATTTTTGCGTTCCAGAAGCGCTTTTTTGCTGATTACGGTGTCAATAGACGGAATATGCATCATATCAGAGGCTTCCTTGGTCAAATCGCTCAAATTAGCGCCAAAACACGCCTGTTCAGGGCTCATAAGCACAGAACCAGCCACTTTATGCCCATATTGATGATTTAAGCCATACATACGGTCAATTTCGTCCATCGTATCGCAGATTTTGGTCAAAGTAGCCTCTTTATAGAACTCTTCCTCTGGAATTGCGTGCAAATCACGAGAAAAAGCCCAAAAACCGGTCTGCTGATCGACGGGAAGTTCGATCAGAGTAGCTCGCTTGTCGAATTGATCCAAAATCTCTTCCTTGTCACCAACACCACAGCCAGCCAAAGCCGCTATTTTGCGCATATCAGCGCTTTCAAGGTCCATTTTGCTATTAGAAGCGGCCCAAAGTACGTATTTTGCGCCTTCACGAAGCGTCTTGCAGCTCTCAGAGGCTCTTTTTTCAAGCAAATATGCCTTAGACTGCTCAATATCCTCTACAGAGGCTAGCATAGGCATAGAAACACCGTTTTCAGCTCCATTCTCAGCAATAACATTCATTTCGACTGCTGCTTCCTTGATAACCGGCTCTTTCAGCTCGATCTCGTGATAGGCGGCTGCTTTCTTAAAATTTGCCTCAATCTCATCTCTCAGGATATAACTAAGGCTCATTTTCTCTTTGCAATAGTCCGCGAAGGACTGCTCGGCTGCTTCTTTCGTGTATATTGGATATTTGCAATTATACTGATCTGCAAAGCACTCTTTACTTAACGATTCCATTACTATGTCCTTTCGACAAGTTGTTTTAACTAATAGCAGAAGGTAAACATGCTAACCAGAGACGCGATGACATTACTTGAAAATCCACCTGCTGGCTATCCTCTTATAGCAGCAGCGTCAGCGGCGCTCAAAAGATGCGGCACTTGTGCTGCCAGGAACCAGAAGATCAGTGATTTACTGCGTATAGGGGTTGTGAAATACATGCATGACCCCGGGTTTTTAGCGTATTGCAAGAGCTTGTTTCCACTGCCTACTGCGATTTGCGGTATTTTATTAAAGTGAGGTATGTGAAATGAGTACGATTACTGTTACGACAGATATAGTAGAACTAAGCAGCGGCGCTGTGAAGCTTTGTGTACAGACTGCTGGTGTGGATATGCCATCCGCTGTGTTTGCTATCGAGGTATTACCCAAGAGCAGGGACCCCAAGAATACTAACTATCGGTTTAGCCATGTTTGCAGCATCTCGGAGCTTGTCGAATTTCCTGACGAGGAAGATCCCGAGATGTGTTATTTCAGAACGAACGATATTGAAATGGTATTCGACGTTGTCACACTGGCCACTAGAACACGAGATAGCATCCTTAGCGATATCAACCATCTGGTAAAGCTCTACAATGAGATGAACAGTGCAGCTGTGGCTGGCAGCACGATCACCATTACCGGCGATAATACTTTACCAACCTAAGCAAGTCTTTACTTCGTCTAGGATATCCTGGAAGTCATAGCCTGCATCAACAGCTAGCGATGGATCCGCTACAAACAGCAGCCTACGATTACGTAGCATATTAGCAAACAGCGGCGCAGATGCTAAAACCAGCTCTGCCAAATTTGCTGTTGCTCCCTCATAGGTAAATCTAGCTGCCTCCTTCTTAGACACCTTATACTCGAGTATACTGTTTTTAATGGTGATGGTCTGCGCATATACCTGAGACAGAATCGGCTTAGGCATATTTTGTAGCTCCTGGCGAATCTCGTCGGTCAGATCGATTGTATCGGTCACAGGAGCAGCCTCATGTCGCGCATCATCGTCTACCGGCGTCTGATTAATGTGTTGCCTTACCAGCTGAATATAAGCCAGAATGGGATAAAACGGCAGAAAGGCCTTTCCTGTGCGCATCGTCTCAGCCATACAGGTTTGTAGCGTGTACTTCAACTCCGGGATATCTGATGGCGCCTCATCAATAGCTTCTGCTAGATGGCCGCACATCAGAATACGGTGCTCCGGATAACCCATCTCAGATTCCTGCGCTAATATATAAGCCTGCGCAACGTGCTTTTCTACACAGTCAATACATGGCTTTCTATCTGGAAGCGCTGTTTCATATAGATGGTCCAGCAACGATGTAACTGTATTGGCTACCGGGCTCTTCAGCTGTGGATATTGCACAGGGGCTATAATAGTTTGTTCAGGCTGTGGAATTGGAAGCTTGTAGTGTTTCGCTAAACGGTGGATAGCTTGTCTATAGCGCTTATATTTGCAGACCGGACAAGTCGGAAGATCTTTACGCACCTTATTGATGAAGGTCTGATCTTCCTGTGTGAATTGGGACAAGTCCTTCAAATCCAGCACATACTTAAAAGCACGCTCATACTCATCTGTGATATGCTTAATAGAGCGTGTAGAATAGAACTCGTTCTCAGATAACACATAGATCGTATCATCAATAAGCACAAACGGATCACTGGCTGTAAGCAACTTGGCAAACGTCTCTATGGACATCTTACCATGCAGCACAGAATCAATACGAGGATCTACGACTTTATAAACATCTGGATGTAGTTTCATTCTTGATCCTCATCGGTAATATATGGATTAAAATCCAGCGCCTCATCAGAAACCATGAAAGGCGCATGCAGAATCTGATTAAGCTCTCGCATAGACTTTGCCTGTATATTGGGGTCGTCTTCTCCGTAGAGTAAACCCTTCATGCGCTGTTTAGCATAGTCTTGGCGACGCCTGTTAGCAACTGTTTGCAGAGCATATCGTCCGCTGGAGAATCGTGTATCAGTAAGCAACACAGAAGCCAACTCCGGCATGATATCAACAGCATGCTTTAGATGGTATAGAACATTCTGCTTAGAGAAGGGCTCTTTCATAGATGCACCCAGTTCGCTGTAAGACATATAGGGATATTGCATCTTCTTTAACACCAACTCCAGCATAACAGGAGATGTTTTTCCGAGCTTTAAAAAGCGAATCAGCGTTCCAGAAAGTACACCATATATCTGCTCTTCCATAATCCGCTTCAACTGCTGTAGCATCTCTGGTGTTAACTGATCGAATTTAGGCGGAGGCGGAGGATCATCACCGGCAGCTTCCAATGCCTTATCTACACGAGCTAAATAAGACGCTTCCTCACCGTCGGGAGAGCAGGTCTTTTCTGTATCAAATAGCGCTGGTCGTTTTGTTGTCGGCGAATCATTACCTAAGCGACAGGTGGCACAAGGGCTGTCCAACCAATTTTCGTATTTTGTTAGATCTACTGGACATTTTGCACAGCAAAGCATAATAAGCTCCTATAAAAGATGAATACTGCTTCGTATATAGTAGCTTATCGATTGGCGAGATGGTGTAAAATAAAACCAAGCACCAGCGAAATCAAAAATAACGCGCATAGAAATTCAAACAAGCTATCTGGTTCTCGTGTCTTTATAAATTTATAGAGACCGTCGCCCATAGCAATAAAGATCGCAGCTATGAACCAGAGAACAAATGGTGCAATGCAGCAAATGGCGATCCCAAAACAGATATAAGCAGCTATTTGCATTCTAGTCTCCTATTAATCGAACAGGTTATCGTCATTGCCGATTCACTCCAGCAGCGTAGCTTGCACCATTTGTGTGATAGCAGCCAGCAAGCCAAGACTGACAGCCATGAAAACGGAGAAGCCAGCGATGTCATCAAATTTACGCGTCTTGATCGCATAATGGAAAAGCCGCAGCGCCTCCTTGGCCCAGCAGACGATACAGGCGGCGAGCAGCGGTAGCAGAAAGAGGACGGACAAAGCAAGTAAAGTGATAACGATGTTACTCATGAGATGTCTCCTGTTGCTGCTTGGTCATATCCTTCTGCTCTTCCTTGCGGAGCCGGCGATACTGGATCAGCAGCTTGGTGACATCACTCACAAAGGAACCGAGCACCGGGGCAATCCTGGTGGTGAGGAGCATCACCGTGTCGCCTGTGGTGCGGTCGTACTTGAAGGCCCCTTCATCGTCTTGACCGTCCAGTAAGCCATCATGTTTGTCGATCATACCCGGCATTTTCAGTACCGAGTCCAGTGCCCTGCTGGCCTCCGCGATGCGGCGCTTCAGGAGAGCAACGGTGGCTTCTTTGGCATTGCTCCAGCAGTGTTCACCTGGAATACTCCATATACTTGCTGGAAACTCTGCTTCGGCGTCGCTATCGCAGTGAATCAACCAACGTTTATTACCTTCTTCATCAATACGACTATCCTTCACGGTCGCCTGCACAAGCTGATAAAGCATACCCAGATGCAGTTTATCATCCGGTATATCTAGTTTAATATTATCTGCAAGCCAGATGTTGAAAGCGTCGGGCACAGTGTAGACATGGGTAGGGATGGTTTGTTCTGACATAGCGGAAATCCTTTCTATTTGGATTATGGTTGGCGATTGTCTTACTATAGTAGCACGAAAAAGCCCCTCCCGGAGTGAACCAGGAGGGGCTATAGCTCTACCGTGTTTCAGATAGAGATGTAGGATTTTCCGTTGTTCATCCTACTTGTGTTATAGTGCCATCCTTATTCAGAGTTACATTTGTATAAGTTCCAGCGGTGACAGTATTGCCATTAACTTTCACACCAGTGCCAACAATAAGTGTAGCTATTTGCTGCATAACAGCATTTACAGAAGTCCCAAGGTTTGCTGTTATAATACACCCATCGGCTATAGTTACAGTTCCAAGGCATGTTGTATAGTCACCCGTATTAGGATAGAAAGTTCTGAACATGTTTGTTTTAAGTGTGCCACTAACTATAATGTCACAACCAGTCTGTCCATTACTGGTAGTTGTATAGCAACAGGTGTTGCTAAATTCACAATTAACAAAAGTAATAGTCCCGGCAGAACTTAAATAGAATGTCTTACTATCTGTAGCAGAGAAGGAAGCATTCGTGAACGTCAGTCCTGGAGATATCGACCTATGACCGTTGTCAACCACAATAGTACCATCACTATTTATTTGCAAACAATAAATAGAACCTGTGCCATCAATGGTAACTGTGCGCGTGTCAGTGACGATCTTTGTTCCAGAGCAGTTAATGGTTACAGCACCGCCGGGAGCAATAGGCGTTTCATTTTGGTTTCCAGTGAGGTCGATAGTCGCACCGGAAGTGATGGCGACGGAACCGGATGTGCCGGAAATCAGCTCGATTGCCCCGCTTCCCGTGAACGTAATAGCACCATCTGCATATACGCGTCCGATAACCGACGAGGTGACATTCAGCGTTCCGTTTTTCCAGAGTCGAACATCAACACCGTAAGCGGACGATGTGACAATATTGCCTGAAATCACGGAATCCGTCACATTCGCAACGCCGCCGCTATACACGGCAATCCCGCCGCCAGTAAACGCACTGTTGCCGGAAATACTGCCTCCGACAATGTTGACCGTTGCGCCAGTATCTGCAAAAACCGCTCCACCGTTCTGAACTGACCTATTGCCGGAGCAAATGCAGGATGTCATGTTCACAGAGGCGGAATTATAACCCAGGCACACGCCGCCGTTATCAGAGCCGACGTTGCCGACAAACGTGCAACCGAATGCGTTGACAATGGAGTTTGTTTTCGTGCGTATTGCACCGCCTGAAGTGCCGGATCCGTTTGCTACAGTCACGCCGGAAATATATGCGGTAGCATTAGCATCAAGGCTAAAACGAGCCGTCCCGCCGAGGTCAATCACGCTATCATTACCACCGCGAATATCCACAACGCTCATAGTACCACCGCTCAGAATAGTCGTGGTCTTCGTAGCTTCATTCACAGTAGCGGAAGTCAGGCTGAATGTACCACCAAGAATAGGCTCATAATCGTGTGTGATAATCTGCTTGTTCACTGCATTCGTAGCTTCATTCACAACAGCAACCGCACCACTGTCAATCTTTGCGAACCTATTAGCACCAGTATCACCAGTAGTAGCAGAAAGTACAGTACCAAGATATTTCGCACCGTCTGTGGAACCATCAACAGGAACAACATTCGTGGTATTATTAGCAACGAAGTCGTTGGTGCCATTCACTAGGACATACGTGCCGATGCCCGTGAGTGTAGCGCTTGTTGTACCCGGTCCGATGTACTCAACAGAACCTGTCGGGTTAGTCGGATCATCACCAACTACAATCACCGGAGCACGAAGGACATCACTGGACCAATCTCGATAGCTGGGTGTGGGATAACTGACAGTAGCTCCGGTGAGTCGGATACTGCCGGGCTGCCGTGTAACCGCTGTGCACTCACCGGCGTTCGTAAATGTGACATCCTTCAACACCAACTTCGTCACAGCACTGGCATCAATCTTGTCCCTGAACGTTGCGTTATAGATCCGGCAGACACCTTCGTTGCCGATCAGTCTTACATAGTCCAGGAACTTCAGCGGACTATCGTCTACGCTGCCGCACTGGCAGGCATCGACAAGAATTGTCGTTCCGTCTCTGTCGATGAACTGCACATTGTTACCAATCGTAACAGAGTACGTGCCCCTCCAGAACACACGGTCAGTACCAGTATGCTCTGTAAGATCAATGACAGTATTCGACTCGACCGTGCAATTAGCCCCGGTAGTCGCGCCTTCTAGCTGGATATACGTCTGGCCGACAAGGGACACCGTACCACCAAGGATAAGAGAAGCACTGCCAGTTACATAGAGACCGCCTGCGCCGAGTTTGCTGTTCCTGATCGTAACCACAAAACCACCCTGCGGCCACATCAAAGTACCGCCTGTGTTGCCGGTGATATCGCAGTTTTCGATTGCCACATCGCAAGGACCATTGAACAGATTTGCACGCCAGCAAGTGTTCCCGGTGATGGTACAGTTTGTGAAACTCAGGCTCTGATTGCTGGTAGTAGCGTACACCAGGCTGTCGGACAATGATGTGTTTCCTGTGATAATGCAGTCAACGAAGCGAACCGTACTGGGTGTCGCTGGACTCATATAGAGCAGAGCACCATCCTCACTGCACGCATTGTTCGTGAATGTACAGCCTGTGAAGGTCAGATCATTAGAGCCACCGTCCAGAAAAACGATACCGCCTGCGCCACGTGTCGTATCAGAGGTCACATTGTTGTCAAATACGCAGTCTGTGAACGTGCCTGTCACGGTCTTGCTCGAAACAAGACCGAAAACACCACCATAGGCGTTTCTCCTCTCGTTCGCAGTACCCGCACTGGTGACGTAATGGGCGCCGGTACCATTGGAGAACGTAGCGCCAGTCACGACCATGCTGCCACCTTCCGTGATATAACCGGAATCCTCCAGGTCGAACACGCCGGAGCCGCTGACAACGATGCCGTTGTTAAACGTGATATGACCGGAACCGTTGACCGTGCTGCCGTCCACAAGATTCACTGTGTCGGAAAGCGTGGTCGGAACATCAGTGGTGAGCCCGGCAAGCTCCACCTTCTCCAGCTGGAGCGAACCTGAGCCATTGACCGTGCTGCCGGCGATCTTGAGGTCCTGCGCGGCAACATATTTCCCGGAGGCGATTGTCATGTCAGCACTGATCGTAGTTTCGGAAAGGCCATTACCGATCAGGTTCGTGGTCTCGGTGATACTGGCGGGATCGGAGGTACAGGTGCTGCCGTTCGTCTCGATACCGAAAACGACGTAATCATTCGTACTTCCGGTAAGGCCGACATAAAGACTGCCGGCAGACGTGCCGGATGTCGCTGTGACGACATAGCCGGCATCCAGGTCATCCACATACACCAGGGCATTGCCATTGCGGTACTTGATGATCAGGTTGTGACCGGCATTCGCCGTAAGGGGCTGCATAAGGACCAGAGGCGACTGGAACTGGACAGCAGCGGTACCCTTGACAAACATCTGGATGTGCGTATCCCAGCCATAAGCATCAGCCGGAATGGTATCCACAGTGATCTTGTGCGTGCTGTCGTTGGTGTACTTGATCTTGTAGCTCAGACCGGCCGCGACCGTAAGATCGCTGTTGTCAGGCATGCCGATGGTGTAGATCCAGGGGCAGACCATGTCCTGCTTCACGAGGTATTTACCAAGAACAGAAACAACAGCAGTAGAACGGAAGAAATCGTCGGGATCCGGCAGCTGTGCGATGTAGGCGATGGCCTCGTCGGTGAGCGCGGTGACTTCGTACTGGCGCCAATTAACAAAAGTTAAATTATAAGATGCACCAATATTTAAGTAAAAATTTAATAATGCTTTTTCTGTTGAAAACGTTGCAGCGATTCTTTTCGTTTCCCCTGGTGCAATCGTGTTCTCAGAGCTAATCATAGTCATGACTGCACCAGAATAATTAGTAACAGCAAATTCAACAGAAGCACCTCCATTGTTTGTAATATTCGCTACCATAAGATATTTAAGATTTGGAGCGAATTTTGGAAAACTATCCCATCCGATATAAACATACGTGTTAGTACCTGTGTTTGTCCCACTAAGAGTAAATGGAGTTATAAAATCAGAAGGGAGAGTTCCAGTATAGAAAGTAACACGAGTAGGTACACAGCTCACATCCACAGCCTGGCCGACACTGAGTGCACCACGAAGATTGCCGGGCGTGACCTCTTCAACATCGTCCTGGACAGTGCTGCCTGTAACAAGACTCGTCAGCACCTCATCAACAGCAGCCACTTTTGCGTTCACAGTGCCGCCGGTAAGATCCAGCGTGTCACCAGCAACAATACCGACGCCAGTGGTATCGACAGCTAGGCCGCCGCCTGCCTTGGCAACTACGCTCACGTTATCGCTACCGTCGATTTCGAGCCCGGAACCTGTATTAACAGCAACACCGGCACTCGTCACAGACAGTCCGCCGCTTGTGGCAGCCTTGACGCTTACGCCACCCTGCTGCGCTGTATTGACTTCGATGCCATCTCCGCCAGCCACTGCAATCGTGCCGCCAGTGCTGCCCGGAATAGTCTCTACAACAATACCGGCACCCGGAGCCAGCGACGGACCAAGCGTCGCCAGCGCGTCGATAGCGCTTCTGACAGAGTACTCGCTCGGCACTCTCTCATGCGACGCGCCCGTGATCGGCGGGATCTCATCAGTAACCGTATAGCCGCCGATCAGCTGGAACATAGTGCCACCGTCGATATAAGCACTATCCTGATTAGCCGCATCAGTGCCGGACACCATATTCATATAATAGGAGCTCTCGATATATCCGTCCATTATACCTATGGTATTAGAACTGACAACAATACCGTTGACAGTGGTCATATCAATAGCACCAAGCTCGGTGCGAGGATTGATAACCTCACCACCGAGGTTCTTCAGAAAAACATAATTATCAGCCATAGAAAGCTCCTATCAATTCGCTGTTGGATCGTGGAAAGTAACGCGTGAGAAGTCAGCAGAGCCACCACCCTCTACAAGAACACCACCCATTGTAGAACCGTCACCTACATAGAGTAGCTGCAAGTCAGTATCCCATATAAGTTTGCCTGCTGGAAGCACCTTAGAGATGCGCTCAGCAGATGTCATAGATTCTGCAGTAGCCGGTCCACCACCTCCACCGGGGCATGGACCATCAGGCCACATCGGGCATTCGGTCAATCTTGTTACTGGATCAAAATCAGACGGGTATCCATCGGGCGGATAGTCGTAGTTAATTACAACACCGCCACCTGGGGCAATAGTCTCTGTAAGCGTTTCATCAGGCATAGTAAACCTCGTATAATAGTCGTTTCTTTAATGCAGGCGTCAGGTTGCTGCGGGATCTTCGGACCACTGGCGAACACGGAAATCTTCGTAGTGATTAACCGTAGACTGAGCTGTACCACCATTTATCGCCAGAACGCTAAAATTCTGCCATACAATAGAAGACGTAAGGCGCGGCAATAGCGTCGACATGCCGGAGGTTACAGAGCCAGAATGCCATGTACCTCCTATGACAGGGACCTGATTTGTTACAGCTGAAACAACATCCGTATCCAGCAGCGCACCTGCCGCAGAGGAGCTATCTACACCAGTAACATATGCTACGCCGCCAGGAGCCGTTGAGGCTTGTTGCACTCTAAAAGTGTTCCAGCCACTCTGTACCTGTAATGGAAATGCCTGGAACGTACCGATACGCACAGCGGATATACCGCTTATAATGTTATTTGTTAAACTGTTATCGGTTACGTTTAAAGTGGCACCATCTAAAAGATCAATAAAGTCCACACGACAGCGTTCCAAATTCGCTATACCTCCAGAATAAATCTTTAGCTCGCCAAGGTACACATCTTGTAGGGTAGCTGTACCACCACTCAGTATTGCAACCGTATTTGCAACCGCATTCGCAGCTGTCAGGTCTGTACTTGAGCCTGTTCCAGATAAAAAGCCATATGCGCCAACCAATACTGAGCTCATAACATTACTACCGCCCGAGCCTGTTAATTTAACCAGGCCGCGGTTTGAAGTTGTTCCTGTAACATATACATCGGTTGCGCTAGTTCTTGCTGGGATTGTTAGTGTCCCACCATTTACGAAATATGAACTATCGAGAGCACCTGTACTTGTTCCTGTTGTATAACGGCACGAACCTAAGAAATCATATAAGATAGTTGGTCTATAGTCGGCATACCATGCAGCTGCGTGCAAATTACAAACGGATCCATCAACGCCTGTTGGTATGATACAGCCACCGCTCATTATGTTGATATAAGATGCAGTTATATTATTCGGCAAGTGCGCCGTACACCCGGACGAAATCGATAGAGCAGAAATAATAACATTGGTAGCCGCATAAAGTGTTACATCGGAATTTTCTGTCACTACATATTTGGTATCTGAAGCTACGGTATAGGAGTCCGTATTACCTGAGATCTTAACCGAGTCGGCTTCATCCCATGTGCGATAAGCCTGTGCATAGTAAGCATTTTCACCACAGTAAGCCTGAATAACCATACCGACTGTCAGGCTGGTAGCGGAATTAGAAAACCCCAGGGCATACGGAACCGTATTCCTATCATCTGCAGGCGACTTAATAACAGCCCCCGAAGTCATATACGTAAAGACGGGACCAGGATACTGATCATACGTTGTCGATGTTATAATAGAATACGCGCTATCGATTCCAGAAGACACTGTCCGTGTATAAGCCGAGGAGATAGCGGGGACCATATTACTGCCAGTGAATGAGAAATTCGATGCTGTATTATATTCTATTGTATTATAATAAACCATATCGGCGCTTGTCGCTACAGCAGCACTCCCCGTATATCTCAGCGTATCCAGCATCCATTTGCGCTGCTTAGCCCATGCCACCGGATAGGCTAGAGCGCCTTTTCGTGCTAGCACACCACCATTAGCGGTTGGCTTATCTATAGCAGAACCAGCCACGCTCTCAATCTCGCTTCTTGCTTTAGCTGCTGTAGCTAGATCTGAAAACGTATAAGCATTTGTGTCGTTCGCTCCCTGTACATAACCACCAAGGATATCGCACATAGAGACAATCGCGGAGTCTACAGCTTTCATATAGTTCGAACCGAGTGATGTCCCTACAGTTCTAAACGCAGCTTGACTAGTTGTAAAAAGAGAGGCATCCGTTTTGCCGAGCGCAAAGCCATTTATTACCTTAGATACGATATTATCATTCTCGTTGACATCTGCTGCTATAGTTGGGCCCATTGTCCACGTATTACCCGCTACCAGCGTCACCTTCGCACCGGCAGTTACCGCTGTACCGGCTGACGCGAGTTTGGCGACAGCCAAACGCTCACAATAGCCACTGGCTAGCCCAGATAACACAGATAAGTTCGTCCAAAAGCTTGGATTATCCACATTAAATGTGGCACCAGCACTAACTGTAGGCGTATCTTTATTCTCGTTCCTGTCTATCCAATACAGACAGCACCCTGCAGTACCACCATAAATAGGATCACTCATGCCCACCTACCTCTTACTACAATTGGACCAAGCTGGCACTGCACGACTGTAGAACCGACTACATTGGCGATAGGATATGATGTAGTTGCAGTGCCAAACGTCGGGGCTACAGCATAAGAGAATGTTGCACCACTTGTTATAGTCAGCCAGATTGTACCGGTGTTTCCTGTTACAGTACAGTTGCTGGCACCAACAGTAGTACCAGTTGCCACTCCGTCCGTCCATACTGTACCGTTTGCTATGTTGTATGTCGTACCGGTTGCACTGGTTACGGCAAAGTCTCCAAAATATAGAGCTGCCGCTGAGGGTGCATTATCACGAACATAAGCCGAAACAAATTGATATGTAGCTTTGGCACCTAATACATATGCACTCGTGTTATAATCTATATCTTGATCAAGAATGCCCGTGGTGTCAGTAAGAACTTTAACACCGCCAAAACCAGCGGTTGTACCATCCGCATATGTTACAGTTGTATAAATAGAAGCCTGGTGCTTCTCCGCAAACTGATAAACAGCAACACCATTTGGCACGATCGGGGAGTTTGCATATGTGCTTTGCTCGCTTCCCATTATAGGCGGAAGTACGTTTAATACCACCACTGCGCCATGAGAACCATTAGCCGCCCCGTAAAATGTATCATATGCGCTTGCTTGAGCCATCGCCAATGTACCACCCGTTACAGATAGCCCATTCGCTGCTGGAACCATGACAACACCATGTGTGGTGCCCGTTGCATATCCCCAATTTGTCTCCGGACCTGTACCCCGCTGAACGTAATTGTTCTGCACATATGTTGTTGTAGCGTACGTGTTACCAACTACATTGAGTACAGAAGCCGTAGCCCCACTGACATAATCGTACACCGCCTGTACGCTTGGTACGTAACCAGAGGATTTATAAGCGGCTGTAGTCGTGTTAGCAATGCTCGATAACACCCGAACACCAGCATACGGGACCGCAGCGGCGTCAGTGTAGTTCCCTTGTGTTGTTGCTCCGGCCACAGTAACCGAGCCGCCATTGATCAACAATCCACCATTTGCAGGAACAACAACACCACCCAAACTGGTAGCGTTCGCGGACTTTAATTCAATAGTGTAGCTGCCCGTTGTCTCGGTAACTGTGATGCCGCTACCAGATGAGATAGGCTTCTGTGGAGAAATATGATTCTGGATAGCGCTGTAAACGGCATCGGTAGTAGGAACAACTGTAACACCCCTCTCTGTTGCATTTGCAGCAGCTACCACAGCACTCGTCACGCGCACAATACCAGCGCTGCCGGCGCTAGCTGTCGCATAAGTAGCATATTGCGGAGCACCAGCGACTGAGAGAGCGCCGTTATCACCCAGTACAAGCCCTCCATTAGCGACAGGCTTCACAACACCCGCTGCATTATTCGTGGCATAGCCCCAATCATGAGCACCGCCGCTGGTAAGAAAATGCTGTTGCGCCCACGTCTGTGTGGCATAACCGGCATTACCAACACTAGTCATAGCTTCGGTAACAGCGGATGCGCTAGCCACACCAATAGCTAACTGTACAGCTTTCTCAGTAGGTAGTGCGCTATGTGTAGCGCTTGTTCCTCCGCGGATTTCTGTAGTAGTTGGTGAAACTGCTATAATATCATGTCCGGCACCATCTGGCGTCAGTGTAATAAAAGAACCGGCACTTAGTACATCCTGCTTTCTATCAAGCCCAACTGCAACAGCTAATTCGGTGGGTATATAGTCGTTACTGGCAGATGTTGCCGGAAGCCGCACTGTCTCGGTTGTCGAGATTGTTTTTAGTAGTGTACCATAGCCAGTGCTGGTACCAATATTCGTAACGGTGCCGCCAGTTGTAGCTTCTAGAATAGGCTCCTGAATAAAACCGGATGCAGAGATCACAGCTCCCACTGAAGAAGCAGGAACGCTGATATTATTGTCTGCGATAACAACGAGACCGCCTGATGTGCATACAACAGCAGATAGCTCCGTTTCCGGATGCAGGAGCTTGGTTGGTGTGCGCTGATCATACAGGCGAACTATTTTACTAGTGGTATATGTGTTTGCCATAGCTAGTTACTCCTGTATGTTAGATCAGTTCACTTCCTCATATGTTATATATGGTAGCGCATTTATGGCTGTTCGTACCGCTGATTCTGTTGGGACCGTATTTGCTGTGTAATCACCCGTAAAGCTAGAGCCAACCGTACCTATTACATAGACCGCACCGAGCGTACCGCTTGCGGTCGGCCCTACTGTCCCTGATATATTAGCAGTGGCTAAGTTTATAGCGATATTACTACCATTCGATGTGATAGGCCATGTTACAAGGGCGTTTGTCTGATAATTGATCGCGTTATTTGCTGTGGTTCCAGTAACATTGACACCAAAGCCACCAACGACCGTTGTGCGGGCGCCATTAACTTTACTGGCGACATATGTCGCAACAGCACTTGCTACGGGTACTTCTGCTGCATGCGTGGCGCTTTCTATAAGGCTGGCGTCTTGCAGTACTGTTACAACACCGTCTGCGGCAGATGTGGCATGCTTGACTGTGACCTTGTTCTGGTCTGTCATCGACATCACATTGGTGTCGAGCTGCACCGCAAGCGTCTGGTTATCATTATTCATAGCCAGACCGGTATTCTGAGCCGCGAGCTTGATACCCCCCAAATGCGTAGTCGTCGCAGAATCCAGATAAAGATTACCCAGGTTTACATTGATACCACCGCTACTAACAACACGTACACCACCGAGATCAACGTCCGTCACCGCAGAACCGGTAACATACACAGCGGAATCATTCACACCGGTATCAACGCTGATTGTGCCGTCCGGAGCAACTGTAACGCCAGTACCGATCTTAACCGCACCAAGTACTGTGGATCCTGCGATGGCCGCTGAAATAGCGCCATTGGCCACAACCAAACCGCTTCCGGCCGGAACAGCAACAATACCAGCTTTTTCCGCGGTTGCAGAGCTGATAAGCAGCTTGTTATTTGCGTCGAGTGTCATCTGGCTGGTTGTGTACTGAACATCAACCGTACTGCCATTTATGATCGCTGTTGCTGCGCCGCTATGCAGCGTGGTCTGATAGCCCGCCAGTGTCGTTGTCACATAATCGACTAACGCAGACGCTGTAGGAACTGCATTTGCGTAAGCCGTTGTACCAAAGACGTCTTTATCATTCGCCAGTGTAACAACACCACGCTGTTGATCACCAGCGTCGTAGATCTGAAGTGAGCCTGCGGAATTCGGATCAGATGCAGATACCACATAGATTGGATCAGAATGTGCTGTCAGTGTGGTCAGCGCTGTATCGACGTAACTCTTGATACCGTAAGCATGTACGGTCTGGTATGGGACGGATGGATTTGCATAATTCAGATCGCTGATAATAGTAACCACACCAGCGTCGTCAGCGGCTGCATTTCTCACTGCCACAGCAGAACCATCGGCTATAATGGCACCCGTGTAATTAACAGAGATCTGTGTACCACCGGTTATAGTAATACCGATTCCCTCTGTAATAGGCTTCTGCCCTTGAGCTACAGCATCCGTAACAAAACCAGAGATAGCTGCGACAGTGGCTGCTTTATTTGCATTGCCCGCAACATCAAAGCCAGCAGAATCGTTTAACATCGGTACATAAACAGTACCACCCGCCAGGACATCCAGACCCGTACCTGCTTGCATCACACCAAGTTTATTTGATGTAGCAGCGCTGATGGCAATACGGCTCGTCTCGGCTGTCAGGTAAAGCGGGCTACTAGCTGCCGTGTCCAGTTTAACACCGACTTTCAGTGTATGTGGATCTGTGCTAGTATCTGGTGTTAATGCGATGCCGCCATTCTCTACCAGCAAGCCATGCGCCACCTTATAGAGCACCGCTGCCGTAGCGCCCGCAATCGTATTTACCACATCCCAGGCATTTGGTACAAGATAGCTGGAATCTGTGGAAGTTGCGGAACTGAGCGGACGGATCTGGACGACACCAGAGCCGTTGATCGTTGCTTTCGCATAGGATGGTGTATAGTTATCAAAGCGCCAGTCTACGTAATCTTTAACAGCGGCGCCATTAACAGCTACTGGTTTGCCATCTACATAGGCAGTACCGCCTGTAATAAAGCTGGAGTCGCCTGTGATCAGCACTGCACCCATTTTGGTTGCGGTTGCGGAGCTGACAAACAGGTTGCCAGATGTATCAAATCCGAGCGCATCACCAGTCTTCTTAACAGAGATGGTGTTGTTATTTGAAATAGATATACCGTCGCCAGCATTCAAGGAGAGCTGATAACCCGCTAACTGAGCTGCAACATAAGAAACAATACCAGCTTGTGTTACAGCTTTTCCAGCATTACCCGTAGTAGCGGTATTAATGGTGTCTATAAGATAAACAACACCGGCTGTGCTGACAGTCGCATCCGGGACAGAGATAACGCCGGAAGAGACTAGAATATGCCCAGCCTGAGACGGCTGAACAATACCGGGGGTGCTATAAGTAGCAAGAGGTACACCAGTAAGCGCGGAATCAATAAGATCCTGAGTCCACTTGGCAGTCGGAACAATCGACGCATCGCCATACGCAGAGCTACGAGCGGCATAGTCAGCTTGTGTACCAACTGCGAATACGGCACCTGCCTGAGTTGAGCCGGCAAGCACAACGGTCAGGCCAAGGGTGCCACCATTAATCGTCAGTGCCGCATTCTTGGTTGGGGAGATTGGAGAATTATCGATCTGAACCGTACCGATCTGAGCAGCAGTAGCAACTTGTGCCTTAGCTGTCAGCGTATTGTTGCTCAGATCCAGCCACACACCGTTCGTCTTGTCGGTGCTGATGACATATGGATTCTCGGAGATCTTGATTGCCTGTGTGGTAGAGCCGGATTTGCAGCGATAAATAGAACCATCACCAGCTCCATCTTCAGTAACAGCGACATAGATCTTGCTTTGCTCGCCGCCACCCTGCACCCATTGTGAACCATTCCACTGATAGAAGGTATAAGTTTTAACAGAGCCGTTGGTACCTTCTTGAATCATCAGGGAATAGACTGTGCTGTCCGCAAAATCAGGTGCCTGCACAACCGGAACGTCGACGACATCATCCACATAGCTAGGAAGATAGTCTTGAGAGATCTTCCCGGTGCCTGTGATGAACTTCAGATAATTGTCTTTTATCTTGCCATCCGTTGTGTCCATGAAGGCAAGATATTGATTACCGACAGTCCCGTTGCTGATAATAGCAAGATACTGTGGCTGGATCTGTGTGCCGGAGCCTGTACCCGTGATATAGGTAGTTGCAGCATCGCCAGAAGTACCGGCAAAAATAGCATTAAGCCCGGTAACTGCATATAAAATCGCTGCAGAATCTCCGACGGTAATCGGATCTTTCAGCTTAACTTTCTTGATTTGTTCGTATGCTGCCATAGCAGTCTCCTATATTCTATATAAAGCTTTTCTAAAGTCTATTGGTCAATGATTACTGCCAGCGGCCGTCGACATAGATATCGCCATAATGGATTTGTATAATCTCTGGCTCGTAGTTGCTAATACTTGCCGTTGCCTCTCCCTCATTTTGATAATTACCGGTGCAGGTGTTAGCTACGACTTCATAAATTCTGGAAGCTTCGCTGAGAGGTATGATCCGCTGGCTATAATAATCATCTGTTATCGGGTACACGGTGCAGCCGGAAAGCGCATCACCAAGATCCTGAATGATCTCTCCTTCCATCTCGTCTATATGACCATTTGTTGCGCCTAGGATTATAGTATATGTGGCTGTATAATTCATTACTTTTGCTAATCGTATGTTGTATGCAGGAGGTGTGCCTGCCTCCATAGCGAATGAGTAATTAATGGTATTTCCATAAACATTCGCATATATATCAGATCCCGGCTCTATAGACGTCAACTCATATCCATCCACCTGAATAGCTTGATCTGCGCCATTATAAAAAACCCGGCCGGCATAGTTTGTCAATTCATCTTTCGGATCAATCCCATCAATTTTCACCGAACGGAACGAGTTACCAGGTGTCACCATAAAAGGTCCGTTATATTTACAATCACACGTGGAGCCACCCCCACCCGTTCCTCCACCAAGTGTAACCTCATATAAACAGTCACCCTGATGAATCTCGTATAAAGACCAAACCGTGCTTCCAGAGATAGGAGTGTCTCCGGAATTTATATATCTGACACTCCCTATGTATTCAAATTTTAAATGCTGAAAAACGCCTGTGCTGGGTGCTGTACTTTGTGGCAAGCCAATGCCTATAGTCGTGATTGTAGCACCTAGTGCCGGTGTCTCTGTCTCGTCTTCGGCGTATTTATAGATATCCAAATAGGCATCAAAAATAGTCGATCCAGCAACAGCCTCCGGTACATCTGGCAACAGCTCACCGTCGACTTTGATTGTCCCGCCATCAATAGTGTACGACGGCCCCGCTAAGCCGGGTGCACCGATTACAGTTGATGCATTTGCATGAATGGTAAAGTTCGCACAGCCGCCATTCAAGTTCTTAGCGTTCTCCAGATTCACCATACCAGTCTCAGACGATCCGATATAAGTATTGTTAATACGTGTATCGATCGCATGACGCCAACCCTGTAAGCCGACTAAGCCGTAAATAATAGCATCCGTGGTTAAATCGGGGGTCGGAGGCATATCAATATCGATGTTGCCAAACTGCGTGTTCAACATCGGCTCCAGAATTCCCGGGCCCATATAAGATGTTGCGCCGTAGACCGGGAACGTTTCTGTGCTTGGCATTTTCTGAGCTGTCCCGCCATCTACAGTTACGTAGAAATTTGCCTTATACTGTGGAACTTGGTTATAAAAGTCCAAGAACCCTGTAAATTGCGTATTTGTATTACCTGTTAACTCTGGATTATCGATATTATAGACATAGCTCGGTGTAGTTCCAACTACGAGCTCATTAAACGGATCGAAGTCGACACGACAAGCGAGCTCAGGCACCTCTGGGCGTTTAACGGTTCCGCCGCTCATGTCAACAATAGAGCTCAATGTCATTCTGAAGCCTTCTATATGCTGGGGTACATGATCGAACTGATCTATAACAGTCTCATCACCTACATCGGCGTACGGAATCCAGCCTGTAATAGTAGTGCCCGCCAAAGCAATATCCAGCTTAGGCAGTCCCCCACACGTATACGTACCACCAGAAATAGCCCAACCGCAACCAGCAGAAGGTATATGAATCATTCTACACCGGACTCCTTCCAGATAGACATTGTTGTTCCGGTTACGCTTAACCTGATAGGGAAAGTCGGTTCCACAGTAACCGATCCTCGCAAGCCATTTATAGAGCGTGCCCCTTGTGCTTGCGTCGCTGTGGATAAACTAAAGGGCTGATTGATCGGATACGTTCCGGATCCGACATCAACAGCACCATAGAACGATATCGTATCGTTTGTGATTGTTGGGCTAACATTATAGCCACGCTCGACCCGAATTACTTCAGGAAGCGGCTGCACTGATCCATCCTTATACAGCTTAGGCGCCTTTTGCAGCAGTACTAACACTTCGGGATTTAACTCGTATACAATACCTTCCGCAATTTCTGGCAGTGTATCAATAAGTGCAGGATCACACAGCATATAAGATTGATTCGACGGCAGTACACCTTCCCAGCTGTATAGATCAACAAACGATTCAATCATATCTTCACTGAGCTGGCTGCACTGAATACGCAGCATGGCTCGGGCTCCTGTCTGACCATTGCGTTCAAAACCAGTCAGCCACGCCCTAACATAGTTGCCATTCCGATTATTTTTATACCCTAATAGAACATCGGTCGCCGGCAGCTCTAAGACAAGTCTGATATCCTTCACTTGTTTAAAGAACTCCGGTGCAGTTGGTACCGGCAGAAACGGATAGGAGATATATAGATCTTTCAGTGACTCAAGCATTCTTAACGCCTCTTAATACGACCTTATTGTTCTCCATAACAACACGCAGATTCGAAGTGGCTGCCGCCCTTATAATAATACTTTTACCTATACAGTTAACGAGCATATTATTGACAACCAGCTTGCAGATACCATTCTGCCCGTATTGATCCGCCCACTTCTGTACTGTTTCCTGTTTATTAGAAAGATTAACAGTTAGCGCGAGTTCTTCGGGCTTGTCTTCACTGATTGGCTCTATGCTTATATGAATCTGTGAGTCATCAAGCAACGCAACTCGTAGATCACCTGTGTGATATCGGATCTCTTCTGTCTGCGATTGTATGCCAAAGGATCTTCCATAACCATTTAACATAGCAATATGACATTGTGACAAGAAAACAAATGCTTGTGGATCCAAAAACGTAGTACTCAAGCTGGATAGCACCACACGTCGAACAAGTGCAACTGTCTGTGTTGTACAGGCAATATGACCCATGAGCACGCCCTGCATATCTAATAGGACGCTGGATACATAATCCACATCGGGCTCTGTTTCACTAAAGGTCTGCCAATATCCGACAAGAGTACCGCGCGCATCGCATATCATCACTTTGCCGTCTGGTCTGATACTATGAAAACGAAAAGGCATAAGCGCTGTCTCTGTTACATAGACTTTTAATGCCAGAAAGCTACCAGCCGGTATCTGGACCCCAGCCAGATCCAATGTGCTTGTATAAGTAAAAGGCGCCGGTGATACATCGACGCTGTCTTGTCTATCGATATTTGTATGCTGTAACATCAGGCTTCGTCTCCCACAGGGTAACAACTAAATGCCGTAGCACCGCTAACAGTTAGCAGCACAGCATCCTCCAATTCTGTTACCTTCCACTGAATATTTGTCCCGTCATCATCTATGTGAAGCTCTGGCAGCGTAGATGTTGTGGCGCCATTCAAAAACTCGATAAATTCAATCGGATGCTCCGGATAATCATTGAGCTGGCTCTTGTCAGCCTCATCCAGGCAACCAAACCAAAGCGTCCCACCGTCTACCGTCGCGGTCAGCAATCCACCAGCAGCTATATCAATCGAATGTTCGATATGCTGTTCTGCCCTGTTCACAATCATATCAGTATGGTAGCCCAGCACATCGGCAGGCATATAAGTCACACAGTTTGGATCCAAATAGAACTCGCCCGTATACACACCAACAGCATCATCTGGAATTGTACCGACTTGCATATAGCCCGTGCTCTTGGTTCCACTGCGGTCATAATCCCTGAAGAAAGAATAGAATACCTGCATGTCAGCCATGACAGCAGAAGAATAATCTTCTGGGTCTACGACCTGATCGACAAAGGTAGCGAAGACGATACGATTCAAGTCAACAGGGTCTGGCCGTAGATCAACTTCATAGACAGTCGAGTTAGCGGAACTCGCCACATATGTGTAATAACCTGTGGTATCCGCATATGCCATACCAATAAACTCTGGGGCAGCTTCCTCCGGTCCAATATGCCTGCAGAAGGCAATACGAATCGAGGTCTTGGAGATGGCTATAACGGACGCAAACACCGGATTCTGGTTCTCACCTTGCTGCAAACAGAGCCCCAGACCAGTAATACAGGACATCGGAAATGGGAGCTTAACTCCTCCGTAAAGAGGATAAGGCCTATGCTGATTATCATTTAAATAGGTGTTAAGCATTATTCATCTCCGGTGAGGTTGGGGTACCACCAGAAACTGTTGAGCCGGCTAACACAGACGAGCTGTAATATCTACGGATACCATTACACATATATGTGTAGGTCTCTTTTTCCTGCAGATGCTCTACACCAACAATATCCCAAATAATCTTTATAGTCCACACAATCTTGAAATCGACTGAAACAGTCGGTGCTGTTTTGGCATCCAAATAATCTTTTGCAGTCGGTGTAGATAGTGCTCTAGGTTCGGTATCGCTGGAGAAGAACTGGAAGACTATAGTGCCATCCGTCTGTGTTGTACCGGAAATGGAATACGAAGTGGTACCACGAATGCTAATTACATTCCCCTCGGCATCAATCATAGTGGAATATACAAAAGGCAGGAATTTCGCAGTTACCACATATGTGCCTGCCGCTACCACCGGTATTGTACCTGTAGCAACCTGGCGGCAATAAACCGCGTCACCCGGGGGATCTGGATCGGGCTCTTCTGATGTAGCCAATGGACCAATATAAATGTTTCTTTGAGCTCCTGTTTCATCCTTAATCACAGGAGGAATACCGACTGTAGTTTGTGACTGATCCTTAGAGAGCGGTTGAAACTCCAGAATAGCCCTCGGGATATACATACTAACGGGATATTCACCGATTTCTGGATCGGTTAGTTCGCGGACAGCCCCATCGTCATAGATTACTTGGGCTTTCCATATTTTAATAGAACAACTAATACTCTGCTCCTCGCTACAACTGGTAACCGAGCGCTTGGTTTGCACAACAAATCCAGATGTGTCCTCCGGAGCGATACTGATGACATCACTCTTATTATTCCTATTCACCAGATAGTTCCACATATGAACTGTAGTCATATACTGCTGGATAAGCTGTAAGCCGATAGGAAAGCCTTGCTGCTTTTTGTACTCCGTGAAGCTGTTTCCGAGAATATACGGACCGCAGTCGGTCGCTGGAGGAAATTTACGATCCCACAGCCACGCCGGCTCTGTAAACTCTGTACGTTGCTCTCCTGTATAATCCGGAATATTCAGATGCTGCTGATATAGATTCACGTCACGCAGCACAGCTAACCAGAGTTTCATCTGTATGACTTCTTGCTTCAGCCTATAAAGCATCTCACAGGAGTCACATGCAGGACAGAGATCTGTAAGCCAAATACCTTCTGTTCCCCAATCAACCGATAAATCAACAACTGGATCCGCTACTGGCAAGCCATCGCCGTCTTTATAGCCAGCATCTACTGCCGTACCGCCAACAATGTATCCCCAGCTATCGCACTCTGAACCAGATAGGAAGAAAGCCCCGTTGCTGTCCGGGCTAACCCCATTAATTGTACGAATGAAAGTAGCTCCCTCAACTTCGATATTATCCCAATCAGGATTAATCGTGGCGGTATTATCCAGTGCTGCAACACGAGCGCCCGCAGCTTTCACTGTGATGGCGCCCTGCAGTGTAGCAGTAGTTGTAGAGCCTTCGATGGTTATCAGCATTGGTCAATTCCTGGATGCAATCAGAGAAGAGAGCCTTGCTTGCATCGTGTTTACTTTTGTAGCCAGATCTGTATAGTAGTTGTTCAGCAACGTCTTAGCTTGTTCCAGTCCCTCTAGTGCGGTTTGGATCTCAGCAGTATCTACACCGCCAGAATCGCAGCAGGGTTTCGCACAGGGATTACTGATTGAAACACCATTGTCTTGTGTTTCCAATAGCGTGCAATCCAGACCACGAATGGTAAAGTTGCCCTCGCTATCAGGCCCTTTCCCATTAATCTTTTTAATAGCTGTTCCAGCCACCTCTGCCAGTTTCTCGGCTGCCGCAGCACTAACAACATCCGGATCCATTCTAAAGGTGATTGTCTGACCGTCTATATCAATAATAACACCCTCACCAGCGCGGATTGTAATATCATCGGTGAATGTTCTGTCTGTACCATAACCGTCCATAAATCGTACGGAGCTTACTGCTGTGGTGGGCGACTCTATAAATACACACTGAGGTACTAGAGCGGAGGCCGTATAAACAAAGGATAGCTCCCCGATACTTAGCATATCAACACAGGAACCAATATACAGGCGTCCACGAATACCACGCAGCGCTGCATACTCTTCTGGGATAGCGTGGATATAAGAAGAGCTCCACGGATCTGTCGACGGCACAGTTGTGATCGCTGCGAGCTCTACTTCATAGGGCTGGCTGGTACCAGAAAACTCTGTACCCAGAGGGATAGACCCGGAAACAGCGCAGTCAAATCCACGGCCTGTTGCTATATCGATCATATAGCCGATTGTTACCTGTATGGAAGATGGCTGCCTGACGATGGAGGAGACAAAAAACATCGAAGCATCCAGTCCAGCCACATAGGGAACAATCAGCTGAATATCAACTAAAAAAGAAGCCGGCAGATATTCCCCGGATGCAGCTCTTGGCACAGCACCATCCACAATGGGATAGTTGCGGTGCATATTGCCATTGATCCACTCCAGGGACTGGGTTAGAAGAACGTCACTCATACACTAGTACCTCTAACTGCCGGTTCAATGCCAACCTGAATCTTACTTCCGGTCAGAATAGTTCCAACCTTCTGCAGGAAGTTCACACCAGGATTATCTGAGGTGCCATCTCCATACAAGAATGCATCGGTATCTGTTACGGGCTGCAACTTGCCACGTGCGTTGATGTACAGCGACTGACCGGTTGCACCACCAGCAATAGGTAAGGTCATTGTACCAAGAATCATATACTGGAGCTGCTGTCCGCCTGTTGCACCTGTAATAGCAATACCTACGCAGCGATTTGTGTTATTTGCTGCACCCCCGCGGACGTTCGTGCAAACCGCAAGCTTGCCACTATCCAGCACCAGCAGCGCATCACCGGCTTCGATCGTTGTGTCTGGCGCCACTTCCAACGTCTGTGTGATAGCATTCGGATCCACAATAGACTCGTTATTCGGCTGGTTCGCTGCAATTGCGGTCAGCTTGAAGCCAGCGCGCAGTAGTTTCAGTTGTTGTGCGGATGAGGATAGCATGGCCACTATAGCCATCAGCATACCATCTCCGCTAACAGTACAACCCGTGATCTCAACTTCTTCATAGGTCAACGTATTCGCCGAAGCCGATTCGTAAGCGGAGAACACCATATTATAACCAGTGCCACCTGCTACTACAATCTCGCTGGGCGCCCCTGGTGTAGGATCTGGGATGAAGCTGGCGTTTACATTCAGTGTCGAGGTCTGTGTGCCAGCCCTGATGCCCCAAACCGAGACCTGACATGGCGAAGTAATTCCGTGTACTGGCAGATACATAACAAACTGACTGGCCCGGTTTGCAGGGAACGTAATGAACTGCAGATTAGTACCATCTGTAATCAAGGTCGTGCCATTATGGTTGATGCTATATGCATCCATCAAGCTGCCGATCGTACTGGCTGCGGAGATATAAGCGGAACCATCAATAGCCCGGCTAACCGAAATACCAGGACCAGGCAACACATCCGTCACTACGGGTGTATAGTTCAGTTCTCTTCCGTTGATGCCGTAGATCGCTAGTGCGCTCTTATTTGTGGCACCTTGTGTAAAATCATTGGCAGATAGTGTAACCTGTCCGTTTTCGTTCTTCACAGATAGCGCGGCATTTGTGCTGCTGATTGTGCGAACTACGGAACTGCCATACGCAAACGGATAGTGATTAAATAGCGTGACCAGTCCAGTGGGCGCTGGTGTATCCATGTAATACAATTTATTATCATAGATACGGAATGGATTATCCGAGGCACCGGGCACCTGCAACACACCGTTATAGAAAACAGCTGTCGTATCACCTATGGCACCTAGACCAGCGCTAAAATCTCCACTATAGACAAAGTTGCTGGTAGAACCATCAATCACAACATGCACCGGATCCCAATATGTACCAAGCACATCAGAGCTGTGGAAATGATTATCATGAGCCATATAGAAGATAGACAAACTGAAACCAGCACCCGCGCCATAATAGGAAAGCACTGGTTGACGAAGATGTCCGTACGTTTCTTGTGTAGCAGTGCCAGGAATCATTGGAGACAAGTAATAGACACCGGGCGATGCCGTGCTGCCCAGACAAGCTGTAGTAACCGTATCATCATTCCAATAACCGCCGCACAACATAGTACCAGTTAGCGGGCTGCTATTGTTGGTACTCAGGATGATGCCCTCTACATGAGCACTATCCGCCTCGACTGTCATGCCACCTTCAGTGGGTTCAGCAATCGTAGCCGCCAGCGCATTGCAATACTTACCCTTGCCAGCATCAAAGTAAACCAGCGAGCCAATATTTACGTCAGAATCCAGAAGCACATCATGGCGCACAATCCCGCTTCTAGTATTCAATGAATAGATACGGCTTGACAGATCATTCAGCGCATTCTCCACCGTATCAAATCTAGTATCAATCAACTCGGCAGCTGTTAGATTGCCGGAAACAGTGGCTCCGGCAAGAGGCGCTATCGGATATTCTTTAAAGGTATCAGGCATGCTCAGTCTCCAATACTGATACCAACATTAACAACCATGTAGGTACCAGGGATAATCTTTATGTTATTTTTTAATACAGCAGAATACACAAACAGATCCTTCGCGCGGTCAGCCGGATCCAAATGAACAAGTGTGGCAGTTGTCAAAATCGAATCTTCTTCAATGGGCGCCCCATAGAGGTCCTCGGTAGTCAGCATCCCTGAATAAATAATGCGACCGTCGCCATCCAGCTGCGAGGACGTCACAACAACCCGTGCATATCCGCAGCCTTCCTGGCTTTTTATCATAGAGAAGTATGCAGCATCTGCATCCGGCGCAACTGTAGTACGTTGTCGCGCATATGTAACATACATCCCATTAATAGGAATATGGATGCCGCACAGGTTGCTGGCAATAACTCGTTTTCCGTCTTTCAGCAGTTTCATAATAGCACCTTTGCCTCTGCGCATTCTTTGTGGATAGCAAGTGACTCTACTGCTGTCACGGCCATCATACCGGCATCAGCAGCAAAACAGGATACCCTTAATGTAGCGGAGTCCGTAGGATCTATCACAAGGCCCAACTCGTCTTCTGCCAAAGAAGCGGATAGCTGTGGATCGTTTTCGTCAGCCACATAAACATTCATTAAGCCAGAAGCACAAGTAGATTTTCTCAGACAAGCTAAAGCCGCTGCCAGTGTATTCAACTCTGTCGCTACAAGCCTGATTGCAACCGAGCGACCGCGGCGCAGCGTTCTCATGATAAACTTATAAGGATTCACTGCTGTTGGTACCTGAATATATGGACATCTGGCATCACCGCTGTTTATGCCACAGATAATTTTATAGTTCTCTACAGTCAGAGCATCATCAGTAACGCCTGTCAGCGGAAGAACCAATAAGCCATCGACATCGTATGGTTCCATATCGTCCTGGTTCATAGCTACCAATTCTCCGGCGTCTGTCTGTACACGAATCCCGGGTATCTGGTCTGCGGTGGGACTGTCCGTACCCCTCCACACCCGCAGCGAACCAAATAAGACATCGCCTTGCTCCACATGACCAGAAGAGACATTAGCAGGATACTTAGACATATAAACTTTGCCATCTACAGAAAGACAATTCCAGTCTTGTTCTGTCCATGTACCATCAATATCTCCCGCTTTTTCACAGATAACAGAATCAGTTGCCTTACCGAGTAACTGTTTCATATTATAGAATGTGGCGCCGTTCTGATGAATATCCCATACAATGTCGCTAAACGGATTCAACCAGCTGGATTCAAAACCAGTAACGGGGTCGCATACTTTTGATTCCCTGCGAGGATAGCCAAACAGCTTATAATACCTATGAGGAAGCCCATCTTTATCTAGCATTTTGACAACAGGTAATCCCAGTGTCGCCGGGTCTACATAGAAAAGGAAATGGCTATCTTGCACATCATAGTCCAAACCCTTAACCAGCATCTTGGTATAGCCATACACATGATCCAGCATATAAACAGGGTCTGGCACAGGATCTTTGCTGTCAGTCAGCCAACCTCCAGTATTTGTATCACCGGCGGCCATTGCGTTATTGGCAAAACTATATGCAGAGGCACGACCCTCATCCGTGGGTGCAAATATCTTTTCCAGAGGATACCACTCGCGTGTAGTATCCGCCTGCAGATAGACAACGACCGGTTGCATATCCTGCTCAACTGACGTATCCTTGGCTATCATACCATTACGCCAGTTAAGATACTGATTCTCAATCAGTTTAGCATACAGAGAATGCAGATATTCTACACCCAGTAGAAACTCAGCATCCTCGAAAATGTCATGCCAGAAGCGACCTAGCAGTCGTCTAAACCGCAGCATCCAATTCATATAACACTAAGCCTCACATTCGCAAGACATGCACTGAAGAAGCAGACTTGATAACCCCAGTAATTCGTATTTGGAGAATAGCGGATATCAAAGATGCCTGTGTTGCTGGAAAGCGTATCCATATGTCCGTCTGTTGTATACACATTACCGGTGATCGCACATGGAAGCCGCAGATCTACGTCAGGGAAGGACACTCTTACAGCAGCGCGGATATCGGAGAAGTTAATCAAGCCAACGCCTACTTCCATAGAGTTTACATAGTCAACAATAGCCTGTTTAATCCCGGTAAGTTCGTCATCTTCTAGCTCACGGTCGCAGTGCACAGCACAGCCAATATCCAACGCAACAGGTACCGCTGCTTTTACTTTGATGTCTTGTCCGATAAAATGCTCGGTATCCTGATCCATATAAAGCTGCAGCTCATGGATAGCCGGCATATAGGTAACATACATATCGGCAGTAGTTGTGCCTGATGGTATATTTGTAGAAGGGAACTTTACTTGCGCAGTCTGTGCATCAGATAATCTGGCACCAGCGGCATTTGTATTCCCGTCAGCCGAATCATATGTAACCGTGAAGTCAACTGGCTGGGTTCCACCAGCTATAACAGAATTCACACAGATAAATCCAGGACACTGTGTGTTGTCAATATTTGCTGTATATACATCATTGGAAAGTGTAATTGCACAGCTTATCGCTTTAGTGACAGCCTGATTGGAGGTCTTAACGTGACAATCTACAAAGCCGCCTGGATTAATATTCACACTGTTATAACGAGCCCTGAATAGCGGTTTATCTTCGCCGGCTATCACAGAAAGTCCGAATACCATAGCAGGGGCTTTGGTCATCTTTTTCTTTATGCCGTAGTAAGTACCAATGCCCGCAGCCGCTGTATTATATTCTGCTCTCTTCATTAACTCGGCATCTGTCTCTGTGCCAGATCCACCAGTAATCGGAGAGGTAAGATCCGCTGCCTCAAAGAAAGAGCAGCTGAAGTTCAGCGTTACTGTCGACCCGACAGGGATTTCCGTTGGCCCAGGATTAACAGCTACTACAGGGATGTTTGCTAAAAAGCTGTTACCGGAAGGAATCGCTTTCAGATATACCAGTGTATCAGTACTCGTCGCTTCTGCTTGCTGGATGATATATCGAACAGGTGTGCATACCTGTACACCTGCGACAGTAAACCGAGAGCCAGCTGCCAGCGTTATCGGAACATTGCTCAGTGTCAACGTGATGATACCTTTTGCTGGTGTTGCTTCCTTGCGCTCAACAAAATAGTTCGAAGCTACGAGATCCGCCACGGGATTCTCTGTTAGCTGCGAGGTTTTTAAATAAGAGACGCTATATTGCTTAATGGAATTGTCCACGTTGCCAGACGCCCATGACAGCAGATACGCTACAGGGCGGATAATCAATTCACGTATAACAGAGCCTGTACGTGTCAACAGATTCGGCGCAGTTTGAGTAACGGCGTCGACTGCAACCTGCTCCGCCGCATTAAAAGATGTCTTGGTAGGTTCTATGTAATCAGCCATTGTTCAACTGTCCTTGTATTGTCGTACCATCTGTGAGAACAAGCGTGCATGTAATAATACCGTCTGTGCAGCTTCCTGTAAATGATTCGATATGTCTGCGATCTTCCTCATCCAGCATACTAACAGCTGTGGCACAGCCTAATGCCAGATAGGTATCCATAAGAGAGTCTGCTGGTATATTGGCGCCATCCAGGAATCTGAGCAGCGTCTGTCCGCCATCGCTATCTCTATAGCCCGTCTGCGGATCAGAGAGCAACATGACATATAGGCGCTGCAGCAACAGCAAGCCAATATCATCAGAGGAACCTGTTATGCTGAAATTAACGGAACCACTCTTATCTGGAATCATCAGAAGATCTTCAGACATAGCGCTCCTCCTGGAGATCCTTTTCCAGTTTCAGTTTGCGTTGATACAGCGTCTTATAGCTACCCAGCAGGAGCTGTTTATGGGTAGCCTGTGCGATATTGATATCCCGGCGCGCTCGTGAAGCTTCGTGGATCAAACGTGCACCGGCAGCTAGATCATAAGTCGCTTCTTTTGCCAGGACGTTTGCCATCTCTTCAATCGCTACTTGTTCAGCAGCTTTGCGGTCTAATTGCTCCGGATTAATCTGGCCGTCGACATCGTTTGTTATACCAGCAACAGACAAAAGCTCGTTGATCCCAGCGAGCTCTTTACGTTCGGCCATACCGAGAAATTCAAAGGAACCAGCCATTACACAAGCCCCCTGACCTCTGACATCAGATTCATGATCTTAGTACGGCGTTGAGAAACCGCAGCTGGAGTTATATGCAGCTTTGCAGCGATCTCTTTATTCGACAACTCTTTACCGCCCTTACCAGAGGACCACTCCATAATCTTCTGATCAATAGGCCCTACAGAACGATACACATAATCATAATAGTCATCGTCTGTTACATCGGACGCGAAGAAGTTGGTCGTATGCGTCTCAGGATTGATCTGTGCGGAATCAGATGTGATTTTATTTCCATTCAGTATCTTGCGCACCTTTTTGATACTATAGCCAGTCAGGTCCGCCAATTCCATTTCAGAGGGCTCTCGGTCATAAGTGTCAAGAAATTCAGCCTGGGCGCCAAGTATCTGCCTGCGTTCCATAGAGGCACGCTCTGAAATCGGTATGATATTCTGTCTGCGGCTGATATAGCGATTAAGGCGCTTCAGATTATGAAACACATGTGTGGTGGGGTCTGCGCCCCTAGAGGGATCAAAGGACTTAAGCGCATTTAGTGTAAGTGAGGCCGCTTTTACCGCGAGATCCTTATTATGTCCTGGGGCATAGCTATTCATAGCAGAGCTGATCGTCGGCTTCATCTTGTGGAGCACAATGGATGTGAGCTCTTCGTTTGGATCTTTCTGCCAAGCGCTAACCAAGTCTTTAATTGGCATCTGATCATAGCTAACAGACTGATCAGCAGCTGGTTCTAACTCTTGTAGCTGTCGAAGCTGCTCATCTGTGGCTTTCGGTAGGTTTTGTGTAATTGTTTCAAAAAGTGTTGCCATGGTTGCGCCTTTGTAGTTTCTTAAAGCTTGGCGTACAGCCGCTCTCTTACTTAAGCACTTTATCTGTGTAGATTGGGCAATCGATTTTATGTTCATCTGGATCAATCGGGCGCACATGCGAAAGAGATAGTCCATAGGTACAAGTGGCCGACGCTCCCGCATTATAGGTAAAGGTAACAGCAGTTATCATTCCCCGGATCGCCAAAGGAGCATTACTAAGTCTGTCTTCATTCTTTTGCTCTGACGGAACGATATCGATCAGTTCCCCAAGCATCTCTTCCAAGACAACACCATACTTATCAGCATAAAGACCAAATCTAGCATCTGGCATGAGCTCCAATTCCGCGGTCTCGTGTTGCTTATACAGAATCGAATAAAGCGCTTGCGCTACCTGATCTGCGAGGTCATTGCCAATAGTGTAGTCGTAGATAATAGCCTTATCAGCGTCTGGCTCATTTACAGTATCTTTAGATTTCTGTGCCTCAATAGCTTCTGCTTGCAGCTTTTCATCATCCGCAGCTCTATCTGTGCGAATAATTGCATCGTGCAACCAGTTAGGACTTCGTGTCACACGCCACTTATAATGAGCCGTTGTTTTTGTGATCTCCTCCATTACAGCCGCTTCAACATTATGTGTCAAACGCTCTCGTAACCAAGTTGCCATGCTAGGATCCTTGGAGTACACACCTATCATTGTCGACGGGGCGCCATTTGTACCTTGGTTACCAGACATACTCAGCGCATCAGAGAAATTAACAGCAAACACATCAGGATCATTCAAATGATCTAATGGATGCCAACTTGAATTGATAGAACCTACGGCAGCTAATGGCAGCTGCTTAACATTAGAGCCAGCACCCCATGCATTCGTTGGCTTTATCTCAAGACGACCATCCATGTGCGGCACTAACGACAGCATAAATTCCGTGGAAGTAAGCGTACGCGCGATTGCATCGAAAACAGAACCGCCAGAAATACCAGACAACAAACCAGCGCATAGAGACTCGTTGAAATATTCGTCTGTCAACGTATTCGCTTTATCGAGCACTTCCTTATTCAAATTATAGGATGAATACAAACATTTATCGATACCAAGAACAGATCCCAGGTTTGGTATATCGGCTGGATTCAGTTGATTTATGGTATGTGACGACATTAACACCAAAGCATCAGCAATGCGCGCTACTCTGGTTGCTATATCTTTCTGTTCGATTTTGTTTTTGATCTGACTGCAAACTGTTTTTTCCAGTGTTTCTTTTGGCGACATCATCCCTTGTCGCGCCAGCGCCTCCAGGGTAGTAAGCTGCTTAACATCTTTCTGTAGTATGCTTTGCACAATGTATGCGCCGCATGTATTAGAATATGCTGTGAGCGGTTGAGAATGCAAGCGTGCGGAAAGTCCCATAAGCTCAAACCGGATTGCCCGTATTGTAGCCGCTCCAGTTTTGTATACAAGTGAGGCACTTACAATCACACCGGTGAAGATTCTAACCGATCCGCCAAATATAGCCTCCTCAACAGCGCAATCGAGCATTGTATATTGACCAGATAACGTCTGTTGTTGAATTTGCTCATAAAGATCTTCTGCATTATTATCAAAGGTTACGTCGCCTAAAATCTGACGACCACACCCAACGACAACAGAACCAGCCTGAATCTGATTCAAAGCCATGCGAAATTGAAATGCAGAACAAACATACTGCTTCCCGTTCGCTAACAGGATAATTGTTCCTGCCCGTGAGCTATCGAGGCTGACGTTATCTTCCATATCACACCTCACGAAGAAGCTGCAAACATCCTGCACCCATCAACTCAATCCAGGATTCATGATTCACTCGATTATTAATATCATCTGCCAGATAACGCCGAAGAGTGCTAAAAGCAGTTGCAGGTTTAATCAAATCATGTATGCAATAGGTATCGTCATTATGCTCGGCATCTATAGGTCTTGTAATATCTTGGTATGTATTATTAGGATCCAATTCTAAGATCTCGTTTCCAAAGGTAGACATACGAACCAAGTCACACAGAGTACACACAAACATCGGGAGTCTATCTTCTGGGACGTCCTGTAATAATATTGAGCGGATCGCATTAATACGATCAGTGATCATATATTGAGAGCTGCGTTTGAAATACCAGCCACTAACTGGTGTCATTCCTATTAGGATGCTATACAGCTTATTCATGTACGGCTCGCTCCTATCAACGTCATTGTATAGTCGTACAGAAGATGACCAGTTGGAACACCCTGCTGTTGACCATTATTCATAACACGCAAGGATACAATAACACAACGGAATACTGGAGTTTCTTCGTCTTTGCCACCTTTTATGGCAAGGTCAAAACGAGCTTCCAGATCTGTGCTCACTTTGTTCTTTTTATAGAAAGACATGATTTGCGTTTTGTCTGCGTTAGTCTTGCCAAGCTGACAACCATTCAGATTATAAATGTTGATACCACGAAGCTCAATTTTTACCGGTGTATCTCCGAAGGTTGTGACCAGAAAATTGTTATCAAGCGATTTGGTCAGACTATAATCTGTTAATTGTTGTATATCTATAGAAGTAACAGGTGCTCTGGCTAGCAGAATATCACCAGCGTTCACTTTAGAAATAGTGATAAACGCGCTGTCATCTTGTGAGATCTGGGTCTCGCTGAAACCGCCTAACGGATTAAATATTTTCACATCGTCCCCCAAGGCCTGACAAAGGTGCCATTATTTTGATTTTTGGCTGCTTTTTGCGCCTCTACTGTTTTATTCTCGCCCTCTTTATTGAAGTACTCATCTAAGGTACGAAGCAGCTTTGAGATTAAATTCGTATTCTCGGTCAAAATCGTTTCTAAGCTGCCTTCTTTACCATAGCCTTCATTGACAGACATTATAGCCTTATCAAGCGCCTCTGCTCCGCCCATTGATTCGAGCTCTTTGTTATTGCGAAGAATCTCTTTAGCTTTCGCGGAATCAAAAATACCAAGTTCAGAGCTACCCGCACGCAAGCCTTTCATAGCAATGCTGACGTATTCTGAGCTCAAGCCTTTCTGGCGCATCTGACGCTCGACGAGATCCATTCGCATCATATCAGTGGCCTCTTGTCCGGCTATTTGCGAAGACACCGGTTTGCCGTTGATCTTGCGGTTCGCCATAATATCACGCTCTTTCGCGACTCTCTCTTCTGGTGTTAGCCCGGCTAGCCACTCTGTTGCGACACCCTCATCAATGTATCTATACAGATCCATCATATTCGCAGCCTGCTGAGCCTTTGCCTGTAACTCTCTTGGGTCCTCTCCCTCTGCTGGATTTTCTGCCCGACGCATCAAGTCTTCAAACTCCATCTGATGCTGCGTAAACAGAGCGTTGGTTGGTCCGTTATTCAAACTATACGTAACAAACGACTCCTGGAATTTGTTAAGATCTTCCCCGGTAAGCTTGGCTAAACCGCCAAGCATTTTTGCGGCTTCCAAGCTAGACTTCAGCATTTCCTGGTCTTCGGGCCTAATTGACCTCAGGTCCTTAGAGCGATCTAACAGCTGGGCAAAATCCAGTTTTCCACCTAAGTAATCTCGCATAAGGCTTTTTGCGTCATCCGGCAGGGCACGCAAGACAGCCGCAGAATTCATAGCCTGTATCTGTCTTTGCGTGCGTTGCCTGCTCTTATCTGCCTGATCATACGCAACCAACCCCATAGATAGGTCAGCACCATAATGACCATTGCTGATACGCAAAACCTCTGCCTTTGCTTCAGCAGACAAGTCAGACTTCATAAGCAAGTCTGTATTGCTGAGTAACGCTACATTTCCTTGCACAGCCGCGATAGCCTCATTAAAGGCGGCACCATGCTGCTCATTAATAGCTCTTGTCCTTGCCGTGCTAATATAGCTATTAAGATTCTCGCGAATAGCCTGTGTACCTCCAAGGTTCGCCTCGACCGCGTCTCTGTAATATTGTGAGCCTGTTCCCGCTACCTCCAGGTTGTACATGCTGGATTGCTTGCTAAGCCGTAACAGCGCCTCATCCGCGGTCAGAGCGTTGGGACCTGTACGCAATGCATCGTATTCGTTTCTGAACTTTTGATATATCTCGTCCTGTGTTAATCCCTCGATGTCTTTAGCTGACTGATTACCACGCCATACCGCATACGCTTGATTGATAGCTGTTGCCCCGGCCGATGCCGATGACCTAACAACCAAGTCACCAGCCATTTGATTAAAGCGCTCCCTGGACATAAAAGAAGGTCCGGGTCCGGATACAGTCATGTCCAAAACCGTCATAGCCTGTGATAAAGCGCTCAGATCGTTAACATAAGGGACATTCATGCTTAAAAGCCCGCGGGAGATCGCTTCACGCTGCCCTTGCAGCTGCCCTAATGAGTAATTACCGGCTGTCGCGCCAGCCATTACACGCTTGACCAGGTCTCCCATATGCACAGGATCCAGCTGAGACAACTTCTGACCAGATAGATCTTCAATTGCTGTAATCATTGCAGGAACATCTGTACCAAAGATATCCTTCAAAGGTGCAAGTGCCTTCGTATATTCTTTGACAGTGTTCCTTAGATTTTCAGCTGCCTGCTTCATCTTTTCTGGCGTTGTTCCACCCAAACCCTGGAAGAAATCTATATCTTTAGTTAGGGAGGCGGCTACAGCCGAGGCTTCTCCAACATTCATATGACCGTACTGGGCCTTATCAAAATCATATTGACCATCGGCACCTATGAATAAATCGCCTATCGCGCGCGCCTCTAACATAGCACCTCGTCTACCCGCCCAGCGGCCATGTCTAATCTGATTTGCACCCGCTTGAGACAAATAAGTATTTGCGGCTCCTAACCCATCCGGATCAACTGTATTATATAAGAAATTCCAGACGGGATTTGCGGCTCTTCCACGTGCTTCATTCTGGATAAAGGAGTCGTAATTAGCCTGTGTAAGCTGATCTTCCGCTACGTTTTGTGCGCGCTGTATATCACGCCACGAATCGAACGACATCATCGTCCGACCCATATCCGCAAAGAATCCCTGGCGTGCTCTGATATTTCTCAGCTTTGTGGCATCGGCAGCGACTTGCTGAATACGCCTATTCTCGAGATCCATAGCCTGTCCATATGGTGTCATATTTGACATCATAACAGTATCTAAGAAGGTATCACGATATCCTGTACCAGCAAGCCCGAGTTGATCATACAGCAGATTCTTGATCTGCGGCTGAAACATATTTAAAACAGGCATGCCACCGATGACCTGCGACATCATCTGACTCATAATGTCGTCGACAGTCATTGTTCTTGGTGATGTATCTGAGAAGGGTGTAACACTCATAGGCGCATCTTATTTGTCGGTTAATTTTGTAAAAGTATTTGGGTCAATTTGCACACCAGCATCCTTGCAGGCTTCCATAAATAATTTCTGCCTATCTTGTTCATCCATATCTATAAAGGATCTGGATTTAGCGATAGTATGCTTTAACCCTAAATACGCATCCGTAGCAAGCTCCATATTGTCTGCCGCGGACGTCAATACACGCCAACGCATCATTAATTCTGCGCGTCTTCGCAGGAATATGTACGCCTGAACGGAAGCCGGATTCCGGTTATCTCTAGCAAACCGCTCTATTGTATTATAGGTATCGAACTCCGGCATGCAGAGAATCAGGCTAGCTCGATACCCTGCCAAAAATTTGAGTCGAACCCTGTGTCCATTAGCACGTTATACAAATCAATGTGTGTTCTGGTAACTGCACGTATAATAACATCTGGAACAGTGGATAGCACCGCCTCCTGGCAAGCCTCGCTATGAATCTTTTTAATACCAGCAACAGCCTCATGCATTTTCTCCGGTGCAACAGCATATGCGCAGATCACACTCTCAAGAGCCAGAATCGCATCGCAAGCTTTGCGCATGGCTTCGGACGGATACAGCTGATTGGTTATCTTTCCGTCTTTTGTCATAATAATCGAGGTAATCCACATATAAGCTTGCAGCGTCGCCGCCAATTCTCGTACAGCAGCTCGCAGCTCTTCCTGATCTGTTGGGATAGCTGTACGGAAACGATCCAAAAGCGTAACCGCTGTATAAACCTTACGGCTATCTTCCTTTGAGAGTACAGTTACCGCAACCTCAATCTGTTTATATAGCGTGTATGTATGTTGAAACGGCACGCCAGATATAATGCTGGCCATATACTCATCCAACACAGCACTCTTAATATCCAGTGGCTTACGTAGCGTCAGCTCACCACAGCAAGGGCATTTGATAAACTGCTCGCTCTGCTTTTCGGTCGTTTGTTCAGCTTTGGTTTCATCTGCCATTTGTCGCCTCCTTATAAAACGTTAGTTAAATAGCCATCAGCTAAAGATACAGTTTTATAGCCTGCTACACTAATGCAGGCTGTTGAGCTCTTCCAGACATCCACACCAGGATAGCACATAGTTTCTTTGTTGTCCTTGCCCTTAACCGACTTTTCGATCCAGACCTTGTTATTAGAGATGGTAGCTTCATTTGTCTGCCACATCATACCAGGTACTCTTATATCGGCTGGGACATTATAAGTAGTCGGAAATGCAAAGCCGTTTGCGCTGATATAGGCATCCTGGTAATTGTAACGGGATGCTTCCTCCACAATGAGAGTCGCTGTAAAGGATCCCATATCGTTATGCGGATCAAGCTTATTTAGTGTGATCTTTTTGAATGGGTCATCATAACTGGTATCGACAACGCCACAGTACTGTGATGTAGAACCCACACCATTCGCGATAAGCTGCCCACAGAATCTTCCAGCCCCGTTACAGCTAAACTGGCCACCGACGACAAGTGCACCGCCAACGACCAGCTGCGGGTCACCTGTATAGGTATCCAGCTTTAATGTCTGTTTCTGCCCGTCGCGCACCACCGTTACTTCTTCCTGTGAACGCTTACCGCGCATCTGAACACTAGCAGGTATCTCCACGCCGTGCGCATAGATTCCAATCATAGATGGTGATACACGTAATGCGGACGCTGTGTTATTCGCAGAGGCCACAAGACAAACGGATGATGCATCCACTACATTTTCTTTCGAACGCAGTGTCATCGTACCGGTTTCACAAGCATCGATGATAATTGTTCCATTACGCTGTGGTGTTGATACTCTTCCTTCTGTTACACCATCACCGATATTACGACCGATATAAATATCATTGCCGATCATAGTCGAACCACACATACTCTTCAGCATAAGCCCGCTCTCTGGTGCGGCTTCTTTAGCCTGACACTCCAGCGTCACCATACCCACGCCCTCTGTAGCGCCTACCAACTTCAGGTCGTTTATTGCGCGTATATAAATCGAAGTAGAGGAGTTAATTGTCGTTGTCTGCTGTGCATTATAGCTCTGATGGCGCGGAACCATAGCAGAAAGGTCTCTTCCAGGACGTAAGAACAGGTCTAATGCAGGACTAATATAGATATTGCCCCTGGACATTCTGATCTCACTGCCATAGCCATCACAGATCAAAATAGAACCATCGGCTTCCTGCGAGATACACGATGTAGAAGCAAAATAGGTTGTCGTTTTGCCAGTAACTGGATCAGTAAGATCAAGCGACGTAGGAGGTTCGTATGCCTGGGCATTAGATGGCCCTGTAGCCTGTCCTCCCATATAATTCGCTATCTGCGCATCAGCTGTAGAAACTTTCAGGCCGTGTTCAGCCAGCTTCTTTTTAAGCGTCTCCAGATAATCACCAGACAGCATACGATCCACTATCTTGTTGATAGCGGCATCATCGATTTGTTCGTAGATATTCGCAGGCTTAGGTTGATCCTCTTGTTCTTCCTCTTCTGGATATTCCCATGGCTTAAGAATATCTTGCTGTTCCTGATAGCTTCTTGCAGGATTGTAATTTACCTGATGAATTGCCTGCAGCCAAGGAGACTTTATCGAGGAAATAGCCGCTGCGGATGCCTCGGTCAGCTCACCCGACAAAGATACACGCTGTTTCGCCAGAATGGGAGGCTCTGTCGTGCAATAATGCGGACCTGGCTCAGGATAAGCAACAACAAGCAGCTCTTTACCGTCTACAGCAGCTCCTTCTGTTTGCTGCAGCCTATAGAGAGGAATAGCGTTCTGATCTAGCAGTGTGAGGCTGGTCTCTGTAACAGTCAAGGGACTAGTGCCCTGCAAGCCGAATGCTTCGCTGTCATTGATAGCGATATTATGTACAGCTAATTCTTTATCCGATATAGAAACAGATAATGGGGAGTGCTGCTCAATAGAGGGTGCTACCAACCTGATCTTATTCGTTATATTGGAAGCATCGATATAACAGATTGGAGAACCCCGCAGCTGTGCGACATATCGCCCAACATGTATCCCGGCATTACCCTTTTGATCAATCGTATCGGCATCCCCGGGGATTACATCACGGTCGGCCCCGTGCGAGAAGTTTCTAAATGATATAGAACCGTATTTTAACTCATGTGCGAGGGCTGTCGACGATATCTGGCTAGCCCACTCTGAAAAATCGTCTATATTATAAATAGCTTCGCTCTGTAGTACATCTTTAAAGTTCTTCTCGGCATAAGATACAGGCGCGATAATGTAGGCACGATGCATCTGTGTATTACTGACAATACATACAACAGAAGAACCATCTACATAACTAGCCTGGCGAATAGCACCCGTAGAAGCATCATTTACTGGAAGATGCGCTAAATACAGCTCCTTGGTTGTTGGTGTTCCGAGCTCCGGCACAACGAGCGCTATACCAAATTCGGGAGCAGCTATTACTATTGTCCCAAGAAAAACGGTTCCCGCATCCATATTATTCTCCTTTAATACATAAACAGCCGCACAACCTCATTACAGCTGTGCGGCTGAAGAAGCTTACCTATTTAAGGTATCTCAGTCGTTACCCTTTTCATTGTAGTCCAGGTCAGTGAACTGGAACTGAAGAGGCATGTTAACGATAGTAACCTCAGCGCTTTGAATGGTGAGGCCCAATGTAACAAGCTCAACACCAGTCAGCTCAAACTTTTGCTGCTCCGTAACAGTTGTATTTCCGCACTTGACATTGCCAAAGGGTCTGATAGTTACAACCAACTCTTCACCGGCTTGTACACAATCGCGTGCAGCCTTCTCCAAGAACTCTTTAATCTTACCTGGTGTAGGACAATAGATTGCTGTGATACCAAGAGCACCCTGAGGGGCTCCATTCACATTAATCTTTGTCGCACCACCGGTAGCATTCTGATTTAATGGATAGTAAGAGGCTTTCTGGCGAGAAAAGGTTAGATTTAACCCCGCTATCATAAGCGGCACAGCCTCGGCATTCTGTCCCTTCACATAGTACTCGATTATAGCGCCCTGTGAAGTCCAGGTCTCTGTGGTTTTATAAGGGTTATTAAAGATATTCATGTATCAAGCTCCTTATCAGACAATGCGCAGAGTCAGAACGAAGCGGTTGAACGGCTTCGGAGGCTCGCAGGTAATTGTAGCATAGATATGGTCAAGCTGAACGGTATCCTGATAAAGCGCATCTAGGGTCCAGGAAAGTAACTGTGGGCCGACATAGATATTACCAGTCAGATTCAACAGATACCGGTTCATGATGCCAGTAAGCGTGTCCTGAAGCGCAACCAGAAGAGCAGGACTGATGTTGCTGCAGCCAACCAGATTCTCACCAACCCGACAGAGTGTCAGGGCAATGCTGTCAGCGTTGGCAACAATACTCTCTTCGTCTTTGTTAATGTTATTGGAGATGGCCGTGGTAATCTGGCGCATGTTAATCGGGGTGCCATCGTAGTTATTATCAATGATCCAGATGCCCTGTGATCCAAGCTGCTTCAACTGTGTAACAGACAGCCCATGGGAATCTTTGACAGACAGGAAGTCATATGGTAGGTTGGAGATCGGGCGATATGTAGGCTCATAGGAGCGCATCCCGGCAGGAGCAGCAGCAAGAATGTAGTTCGGAACGACTTCTCCATTGTACATCGCGTCATCTGCCCAAACAGCCTGTGCGCGCAACGATGTTCCAACAGCTTTACGTGCAGCTACAACGTTAACCACAACGTCATTGGCCGATGGGGCTGTGGCAGACTCGATGCCATACCAGATAGTACGACGAATCTTACTTTCTTTATCGGACGACACGCTAACCGCCTTAGAGACACAGCTTGCAAGAATACCGGAATCCGTAGTAAGCGGGACGATGCTGTAAATATTAGCGTTCTTATCCAGGAGATCCAGCGCCTGCTCAAAACCAGCGGCAGAATTAGCTGTGACAGCTGTGAAGTAAACGACATTACCTCTAGCCGCACGAAGAGCCAGAGCCAAAGCGAGCGCCATAGGATTGGCAACACTAATAGCACCGAAAATAGCACGAATCTCAGAAAGACTGCCAACAACACCGATCTTATTCTGGTAGCTTTCATCATCAGTTCCTGCGACTATAGTCTTGAAACCAACCGCGCAGTTATAAGTACCCGCCTTGATAGCAACCGGTGTAGCCTTGCCGCTAACCTTCGCAGTGGCGTTCGCAGGAATTGCAATTGCGGTGCCACCAGAAACAGAAACGTCTTCGATTTTAGCTGTTGTCACCACATCGAATGTAAGCCCAGTCACGCTAGTACCGCCAATCGTGGATCCAGTAGCCACAACAACAGCATCGTGATTCGTCTCGTCAATGATGGACGTAATCGTACCAATTGTTGTAGTTGTACCCGCAGTAACTTCGACTGTATCGCCAACTGCCGGGAGAGCCGTACCAAATGCGTTTTCGGCGGCGGCTGTTCCAGAAAGCTTTGAGTTAAACTGAATCGTTGCCTGCTTTTTATTCGATGCAACAGTGCTGCCAGTGATCTTAATTGTACTGGTGCTGTTGTTCGCTGCATAATTCGCAAACGTACCACCAACAACAATTACAGCAGCATCATCAGCAAGCGTAGCATCCTGGTCCAAATTAACGAGAGATGCCTTGGGGATGCTGGTAGTAGAGCCGCTAAACTCAACAGATACCAGAGCAGCTGTATCAGCAACATCTGGCTCGACCAAATAGAACTGCTCGCCGACTACAGCAACGCCAAGCTGGCTGACACCTGTCACCGGAGCCTCAACAAACTCTTGCGTCAGCTCAACGCCAGGAAATTGAAAATTGTTTATAGCCATAGGTTATTTACCTTCTACTGACTCGGTTAAATTGGACAGGTCGTCAGTATACACTGCCCCGTTTATTTATTAAAGCTTATGTGTAAACTATAACGCTCATTTGTAGTTAACTTGCTGTGTGATACCACGGAAGACGGGGCCTTGCGTGTCTCTGGTTGCGCTGATACCACCAGCCACTGTAATTCCGATCTTTTGCTGATATATTTCTTTAGCGTGGGCCGATGTACCAATCCTCTGGAATTCCGGCTCGGATACACCAGTTACATGAAACTCACTGATCATACCATTATCTTCCTTCAGAAGATCCTCATTCAGCAGCAAGAAATCTTCCAGTATATCTGTAAATACGACGGTAGAGTCATATTTCTCTGTCATAATGGTAACGACAAGATTAATTGTTTTATATCTAGAAACCTTACACATCGGCTCACCCCAAGAAGTGGCTATTGGGGCAGTTCCAATTTGATTTATACCCCTCACCGGATACTGCCTGGGCCCCAACGAGATAAATATCATTGGAGTAGTGCATGCCTTCTGTGTATTCTCACTATAAGCAACGCCTATATCAAACAGCGCATTCAGCTTAGTCGGATCATCGCCGTTCTGCATATTCAGTATCTTGCAGATGCGTTCATCCTTAATATTGATAGGATCGCTCATGAAGTTACACAGGATATCCTTCAGCCAGTACAGCATACGATAGGAGCTCAGCGCTCCACCTAGCATGGTATCCGGATTAGCGGCTGCTGTATAGTCGGTAGTAATCTTTGTCATGGCTGTTCAAAATCCTCGCTCCAGGCATCCATAGCATTCTGCTCAAGCTGCTCTTCAAGCTCAGGTGTATATTCAACTTGAGCGCTATTCCATAGATCCTTCACAATAACCTTAGCATCAGCAGCTGGTGTGTACATAACATCGTTATATTCGATCTTGCTCATCTTAATGCCATAGATAAGTGGTACTTCTTTATAAGATGCTATAGGAGTAGCTAAACTGATCTTAAAGCGCTTATTGGTCTTATCCTCAACCCAGATATCGCCATAGCGAACCCAGGGATAGGCAACACAGCGAGCTTCTACTATTTCGGATTCTTCCACACAATCTTCGCCCTGCTGTTCCTCTGTGGTGATCTTCTCTTTCTTGATCGCCATAGATATGCCGTTATAATACCCGCCAGCATAGCCGGTACCAAGGCACCAAGGACAATGCTCATTCACAGTCATCTGATCATCAAAGTCGGTGCAATGTGTACAACGTACTCCCCAGTGCTTTTTCTTCAGCAACACGCCAGTACAGCCAGAGAGTTCTATATCCTTTTCGGCCATCTTGATAACGTTCTCTGCTTCCGAGCTAAATGGGTATGCTTCGAATTTACCAGCTTGTACAATATCGCTGACATAGACTTCATCAGCTGCACCTGGATGTGGAACAGTAAGACGAAGTCTGTAGCACTCGTTCATAAACTTATTATAGTTGCGTCTACGTGTATCTACATAGAAGCAGCTATCAAACAGCGTGTTATCAAGCGTCTCCCAAGTACCGCCAGTACGAGAATTCTCTACTGCCAGTATAGTGTCAGCAGGAAATGCAGCACCGCTTGTCATAGTCCATGTAAGGACTCTGGCATTATCATATCGAATCGTAGCTTGTAAAGAAGTGAATGGGGGTTTCACCAGTAGCACCTATTACCGAAGTACGGCAAACTGAATGTGCCGAAACATTCCTGCATATTGATTTCTGTTTTCTTGGCCGCCACAAAATTCTTCCATTCCAGTCGAGCAGCCTGCGCCATAGCTATATACGTAGGACCTTTATCATTGGTATCCAGAGTCAGCCCGGCAGCAGAATATTGCATACGGTTACGATTGTAGCGGTACGCAACTTCCTGCATCAGATAACCAACGGCGCCCTTGATAAGGTGCTCTGTCCATGGGAAGTTTGTTGCATCGAATCGATGTTCCAGATCTGGCGGCGTCTCGTTCCACTCATTGATAGCCCTCTCTACCGCATGATAGATCATCATATCAGAGAACTCGAGATCATCCAGAAGCTGATTAGCTTCGGGTGATGTATCCATAACCGCAAGACGGACATCCAGTGCTGTAATCGTGTAAGGACCATCTGTACTGCCTGTCATTCCTTTTCGAATGCACAGATAAGACCTATAGTTGGCTACCAGTGCATCACCTTCATATGTTAGGAATTCTGCGTACCATAAGCCGTTGTTGAAATTCAGCTCTTTCGGCGTCAGCGGAAGTGTCACTTTGCCATCCGGTGTGTACGTGCATTCGACTACGATTTCTCTATTATGCGAAATCATAGAAGGCCGAGCTCTGAACTCGACTTTTGTTATACTCGACAGGTCGGCTGGAAGCGTGCCATTATAATCTTTTGTGAGCTGGACTTCCAGTTCTGTGGTCATCCCTGTTGTTACTTCCAGAACGGGATAACCATAGTCGGAAGCGCCTGCACCGCCAGCCTGTTGTGACGCTTGTCCGTTAGCGCCCGCGCCGCCAGAGATGCCGCCCTTTCCACCGCTATTTTCAGCAATACAAATCATTGATATTCTCCTTACTTAAGACGATAGGTACAAAAGAGGCGCATGCGGAGAAACCATCCAAAAGCCACATGCGCCTCAACCCGAAGGAGGAGGAGATTACTTAAATGAATCCTTATACGGACAATTCTTCACGTGTTCCTTGATGCGTTCATCAACCATAATCTGAATTTTATTCTCAAGCGCTTCAGGCGCCCAGATCTTTGTAGAGATCTCTGTTACTTTATCATTCAATTCTTTAATAGAAACGGATAAAGCTTCACATAATTTTTCAATTGGTCCCAGCCTCAAATTTAGCACCCACCACATAACGAGGATTATACCGGCAAACGCTAAAATACCGGAGAAAATAAGAATGGCAGCGTAGGATCCATCCTGCGACTTTAAAGCCATTATAAGTTGTTCAAACTGTTCGACTGAGAGCTGCATTGGCATATCCTGAGTTGGCATGATTGACTATTCCTATTGTTTTATTAATAGTCAGGTCAGTCATTTACCTCTTCATAGGTAATTCCGCTCAACGTTCCACCTGAGATATCGGGGTTGGAAACGGCGAAAACAGCATTCCATTCTTGCTGCCCTGTAGTAATGGGCTCGGTCACAACAGGGATCGATGTCTGCACTAATTCAGTTTGCGTGCCAGTAGCAGAGGCTGTCCAATAAGCAGTAGACCCAGTAACAGGAACCTCTTCTTTTGTGTACAAATACGGCGGAACGGCATCAGTAGATGTTGCTTTCCATGCAAAGGTGGCTTCCGTGTCTTTCGTCCTATAGCGTATATACTCACCAGTCAGTGTAGTAATTGAAGCCGGGGTAATGACAAGCCCTTTTGCATAAAGAATATCACTAAGATCGACTGTAACTGTTGTGTCAGTATACCAAACACGCTTACTGTTAAGGTCCCACTGGATGTTATCAGTGTCAATAACAGCTACGCAGGGATTTGTCGTCTGAAAGGACACAGTCGGCAGCTTTACTTCGATATTCTCGATCTCAGTAGTGTTGCGGTCGGCTTCGGTAAAAGCAATACGAGTAAGACCTGTAGAACCAGTGGTAATAGCCAGGTCTCTGTTATTGAGTACTACAAATTTTCTTGGTGCCATAGTGTGTCCTTATTTAATGAAGCGGATGCGTAAGAAAAGGCGGTCAGCTGTGAAGCTGACCGCCAACCCCAAACACCCCAGCAACAAGGTTATTCTGCTTTCTTCGTGCGACGCTTCTTAGGCTCAGCGGGCTGTTCTTCAACCGGCTGCTCCTCTTTGCTTTCTTCTACAGTAGCTTCCTGCACAGGAGTCTCTTCAGCCTTAGCAGGCTCGCCATTCTTCAGCTCCCGGGTAGGCATAATCTCATCAGCACCGACAGGCATTGGCTTGGCGCCATAAGCTTCCATCACATTCATAGTCTCAGTACTGACAACACGCACCGTGTGGTCGATCTCTGCGATCTGCTTCTTAGTAGTATCGATGTCCAGCACCTTAACAGGTTCCGCCGGAAGCTCGATCTCTTTTCCAAGAGGATTAAAGGGAACCACAGAGTATTCGCCGTTACTGCCAAGGACCATAATAGAGAGCTCTATAGCTCCAGTAGAGAGCGCGAATTTAATTGCGTTCTTCTGTGAATCGTTAGCAACCGACCAGATCTCAAAGGGCACGGTAGTCTCTCCATTGGCCGGAAGCCATTTCGTTTCCTTGCCTGCCCAATGAATCGTTTTGCTAGTGGCGGTTTTGTTACGAATGATTGTTTTGACTGGGATCATATATCCTCCTATAAAGTTGATAACCTTATAGTACACTAAAAGCGGGTACCTGTTTATCGCAGATACCCGCAAAGGTACGTAGAGCTAGTCTAACGATCAGACACCGGTAATCCAGTCGACCGTATCGCCAGTCATAGAGGCCTTCAGGACGCCAGCCGCATTGATAACGGAGGCACCGATCGTCTCGTGGGCGAAGAAGGTGAGCCAGATATCGTCCTTTTCATCGACGACCATGCTGACATCCTTATAGGTGTAGAAGCCGCCGTAGAACTTAGGATCGGTATAGATGTAGACGTCTTTGTCCTTAACCAGACCGCGCTTGGTGGTAAGGATGGTGTCAACACCAAGAACCTGCGTGAGAGCAACGCCGTCCGTGAACATGGTCTGCGCGAGGTCACCGCCGATGGCGTCACGACCGAGCAGAGCAAAGTCCGCATGGGTGATGTTGTTCATGAGGAACTTGGTCGGGATGAGACCCTGATCAAGCGGGCCGCCCGGGCTATAGAACATACCCTTCTTGAGGGCAACGAGAGCAGCGCGGCTCATGGTACCAACGGTAGCATAGCGGCACATGCCCATCGCAGGATTCGGGACGTTCAGGCTGCCGCAAATCATATCATCGACGGCCATGCAGGTCTCGTCTTCGGTATCCATGATGTCCTTGAGCATGAGATCGTAGAAGATGTCGAGGAGCGGCATCTTGTAGGTCTCAAGACGGATCTTATCGATGGAGTACTTGTCAGTCATGATGCGGTTGAATTCCACACGGGATTTCTTACCACGGATCACTTCGCCCTTAGGACCAGTCTCGAAGGACACCTTGTAGGCGCCAGCAGACTGAGGAGCGATCTCAACGAACATGACCGGGAAGTCGGTATCTTCAACAACGTCGAAGTTTTCCTTGGTCACGGTGGTCGGAGGAGTAATCTGACGACGGATACCGTTTTCACGAATTTCAACGCGGAAATATTCGGAAGCAGCAAGACCAGCAGTCTTGATCAGTTCGGAATCACCAGAGAGCAGCTTCGCTTTGATATCTTCAGAAGCAGCAGCAACTTTTTGCATATTATAAGCCATAGTTCATACTCCTTCTAAATTAAGCGTGGCTAACAGGGATGAAGTTAGTCCAGAACGAAATGCGATCCTGACCATAGGATTCGACTTTGAATTTCGAACGAGAAACAAAGCCGATCACAGGGGCAGTACCGATATCAGCGGTAGAGGCAGTAGCCTTCACAACCTTGCCGAGATAATCGCCAGTGCCGGCGACAACGGCATCGTTCGGAGCGTACTCGGCTTCGGTATCGAACTCGGTCGTTTCGATTTCGTAGCCGCCAGTGCAAGGAATAGCGGTGATCTTGCCGCCAACAGCACTGTAGGTGGACTTGCGATAGTCAGGAAGGACGGTGTAGCTGGAGCCAGTCACAAAGGTGGAGGTACCGAGCTTGCCAGTCGTCACGTCTGGATCGAACACGTTCTTGAGGGAGATGCAAGGAACAGGATAGTTGACACCGGAGCCATTGCCGCAACCGATGACATACTTGCCGCTTGCATTGAGGGACACGACGGAACCCTGGTAGATCTTGTCGAAGCCTTCGACGGTGCCGTCGACTTCAGCGGGGAACTCCAGGCGATATTCCGGGTGCGCACCGTGAGCGATCACAGCAGCGTGTTCAAGCTGCCGAGAAAGCTGGTCTGTACGAGTAATAGCCATATTGAATTACCTTTCTATTGGTTAATAAAGGCTGAGAATTTGGAACACTGCTGCATACTTGTCCACTTCAGCAGCGGAGGCAGACCCATTAACGAGCTTGCCGCCGCTCACGTCTTCCTCGACGTGTGCAGTCTTTTCTTGTGCTGGCGCGTTAAGGAGCTGGACAATCGTGCGATGTGCAGCGTCCGGATCCTTAAGGAATGCTTCTTTGCAGAGTTCAACTTGATCAGCTTCGAGTCGGCCAGCTTTGACCAAAGCATCGCAAGTTGCCTGCACGACGTCGGCGGATGCACAAGGAGCAGCTGCAGGAGCTTCGCTGGCAGTCTTTGTTTGCTGTGCCAGCTGATCCTTCAGACTCTTGTTCTCTGCTTCGGCTGCTTCCAGCTTATCACAGAGCTCATTCGCCAATTTTGTCATTTGTTCAAGAGCTTTGTCCATTTCAGGACTCCTTACTTCTGATGGCGGAGATACTGCACGTATGCTGCTCTGTCCGTACTAGCCCGTTTCTGCTGCACAGAGGCAACCTTCTCGGTAGGAGCGGCTTCAGCTTCAGCAGCTGCTTCACCACTATCTTCAGCCGGGGCTTCCTCAGCAGCGCCTTCGCCACCGAGATCATCAGCCAGGGCCTGGATCACTTCTTCAGGGGAAATACCCTGTTCAGCAGCCTGGGAGAGAATTTCTTCCGCAGCCGCCATGTCTTCTTCGGAGACATCTTCTTCACCACCACCAGCCTGCATCTCTTCGATAGCCGCCTGGAGGATTGCTTCGGGTTCAACGCCCTGCGCTTCAGCCTGAGCAACAACTTCGTCAGCCGCAGCCAGGATGTCATCCGGAGTAACTTCTACGCCGAGATTAGCGGACGCATTAGCCGCCATCTCATCAATACCAGCCATCAGGTCGCCGGTCGCAGCTTCGGCACCAGCCAGGTCTGCAACCGCTTCGCCAGTGGCTTCGTCTTCCAGCTCCGCACCCATAGCAGGATCCGCATCGGAAGCAGCCTGCAGTTCTGCAGCAGCTTCTTCAGGGGAGATGCCTTCAGCTTCCGCAAGAGCATCGATATCTTCAGCCATCTTGCGCATGATGATGCGATCACGGATGATACCAAACGCCGGATTCGTGGAGGCGAGCTTCAGAAGAGAGGCTTTCGCATCTTCGATATCGGCATCAGTGGAGTCCTGCGTAAGAGAGGCAAACTTTGCCATGACTTCCGTACCAGTAACAATCGTCTGCTCTTCAGCTGGCTTCTGCTCAGAGGCCTGCTTCTGTTCCGCAGCCTGCTTGACCTGCTGGCGCTTCTGGGCGACTAGCTGTGCGATAGCGGCGCGATAGTCGGTAGCCATTTTCTTTGCTTCCTGCGCAGGCGTGCCGGACGGGCAACCATCAGTGGTCTGAAGATCGATGGAACGACCTTCAGCGCGGAGGCCCTCTTCGCCGCTTGCATTGAGGTTCTGGACACCCGGAAGATCCGGAATAGTGTCATGAGAGGTATTCTTGGCAGCGGAGGTATCAGCGAGATCACCTTCGACACCAGCGTGCAGATCTTGAGTCTGCTCTTTGCCAAGGTTGGTCTGATCCTGAAGCGTCTTATGAGTAATTTCCTGAGAAGCTTCTTTGGTAAGACCGCTCTTATTGAGGATGTCAAGAAGAGTCTTGGATCTGTTAGCAAGTTGATTCGACATTTCACAATTTCCTTTGTGTTAGTTCAACGATTGTGGTTTATGAAAGTTTTCGGGTGAAGAAATTAGTTTATTTTCCTAATGCTGCTATCTTCATAAGCGCATTCATGCAAGCCTGATCCGAATTGCGTTCCGCAAAGCTGACCAGATAGCGGGCATAAGTCTTACGAAGTGCTTGCTCTGCTTGCGGATTGAAAGAGGCTTTCTTTTCCTGCTTCTCTTTCTTCTGCTTTGGCGAGATGGTAATACGAATAACTTTAGCTTGAATAGCCGGATTATCGGTACCAAACTCCGGCAGGAACTTATTAAGGATATCATCAAGATTCAGATCCGCGGGGAAGCGCTGATCAAAGGAACCATCCATCAGCTCATCATTGCGATCTTCATCTTCTTCTAGCTCTCTCATCATACAGGACATATCCCCACAGGAATCATCGTCACACTGAGAAAGCAGATTCCCAGGCTCAAGATCCGAACCAAGAAGCTTGAATAACATACCGGGTGAGAGAAGAATACCTTTTCTGTTACAAGAGTCGATAACTTCGTCGGTTGGATAAGTTTCTACCCTAAGTATAAGGTTTTTCTTCTCGTCATCATCGTCGCGGAAAGCTTCCAGATCAATATCCTTGTTGCCTTCTATAAGACCCTGTACCTGCTTTTCCATTTCCGCCAATTTGGAAAGGATAGCAGCTGCCTTGGTGAATAACATAGGACGACGAGTACCGACAGCGGTAATAGCCTCTAAAGACGCTTCTTTTTCCATAGTACCGGGAACAGAAGCCATCTTGCGAAGAACAAAGGCAATCTTATCAGCTGGGACATTCACACCAGAAATGTCGTAGAATGAGGGCTTATCGTTCATGACATGAACAACGGTGCCGCACTTAAGAAGTTGTCCGCGTTGCTGCTTAAAATGCAGACAATGGTCCGAACTCACGCGAGCCTGATGTCCACAAGCGAGACACGTGTCATAAGGCACTGAACATCCGATACTTAGATAAATATCATGACCAGATGCTTTCTTCTGTAGACGGTCATGCCACTTCACAGTATCGACTGCGATAAGAAGTTCACCACGCTCCATATCTGTGTTATAGCGAGCAGCTACTATCTCACCGGAAGGCTGCACACCGGCTGTCTTGGTTTGGTGCTCTTGATAGACAGCACCATCCTTCATATAAGTGTCATTATGATACTTCGATAGACCGCCATCAAAGTGTGCCGTTTTATGCATATCATCCTCAGGATAAGGGAATTCCCAATCCATCTCATGACCATTATAAGCATCAGAATTCGCGTTTCCCGAATATCGCTCATAAGCTCCGGTTGTGATAACATGCAGATAAGTCCTGTTCGCTTTCTTCTCTATCTTATCCAGAATGTCATCAAACGCAGAAGCCCGCTTAACCATAGCGGTCTTATCTAAGCCTTTGGAGCCCACACCAATGAGCTCCACAGACGGCATACCAAAATCAAACGACTCAGGAAGTACTTGTTTATTAATCATACGGACACCTCAGGTAAGACGAAGCTGCTCTTTAGCATTAGCAAGCGCCTCGGGTTCAAATGCCAGACCATTGTTCTGAAGCTGCGCAAGTACAGCCTGAATATGTGCTTTCATAGCAGTCACATCCTTTACCTTACCCGGAATACCCTTATTGGGCGCAAAGATAAGCTCGCCAGTACGTGGATTCGTTGTAGCGTGATATCCAATAATATCAAGAAGCTTTTTAGCCTCGCTTCCAGTGACCTTGCTGACATTACCTTTCGCCGTTGTTGCAGCATCACGCTTTTTGCCAAGCTCTTCCTTATAATCCTTACGCGCTTCAGCGTCGATAGCATCCAGCGCTTTCATCTGATTATCAAAATCAGTCTGCGCACCGGTAACAAGATCATGCAGCGCATCGGTCTTATTACCATATTCGCCGACGATCTTTTCGAGTTCGGGACGCTCGGGTGCCTTTTTATCTTCCAACGCCTGTACAGCCGTATCAGCAGCCATAGCCGCATTGGGACGAGCACCAGACAGCGCTTTCAGCGTAGCAGCAAGAGCCGCAATATCAGCAGTACTGGCTCTATTATTCTGAGCTAGCAGTTGAGCAACCTGTGTACGCAGAAGTTCTCGCTGATCTGGACGCTCCAAGGAAGTATCCATATCCATAGCCTTATTAGTGGCCTGGAACACCTGTTCAGATGGATACAGCGCAAGCTGCGGATCCGCACTCATATCGGACCAGGCGAGCAGACGATCACGATAACGATCCTTCGTCAGGAAAGCCGCATCAAGCAAATCACCAGGACTGATAGAAACGTTATTCCCTGCTGCATAAAGCGCACGCGCATTGCCGAGTGCAGCCCTAGATGCACCAACAATATCATTAATACTGTTAATACCACCTTCGATACCACCAGCGATACCACCACCCAGCACATCCAGTGCAGCATTCGCTCTGGCCTGCCATGCACCAGTACTAGCACCGTGAGCAGCCATACGAGCATATTCATCATCGGCTGTCTGGGCAGCTGATACAGCGTCGCTGATCGGACCGGCAAACTTCAGCATATGTACATCTTCGCCAAACTTGGCAGCGCTTTTGCAGAATTCTGTGACGCCAGCTACGAAATCATCCTCGAATTTTGTGATAGCTTCCAGAGAATCTCTGTCTTCCATCAGCTGTGCCACTTTTTCAAAGATAGCTTTCTGGGGCTTAATCACAAACTTGGAAGTGGGAACAAAAGACGCTGCCTTGTCGAGCTTGTCACCAATAGCCTCTTTCAACTTATCCCCATATAGATTGACAGCCGTGGTGAAGTCATAATCATAGTGGGCCTGCTTGAAAATAGCGGCGACCTCCTCTGCCTCTTTCTCAATCTTGTCGGCAAGCTTCGACTTAATACCATTCAGCTCGTAGATAGCTCCAGCATACTTATCCATCATCGTCTCAAGATGCTTTTCAAAAGTCTCCATGCTGACGTTCTTCTCATAACGATTCAGCACTGGAGCCTTCTCACTGGCAGCTTTCTCCATAGACGGCTCAAAAGAGCTTTCAATAGACATATTAAAAGAAGCGGCTTTCTCGATAACAGGGGTCTCTCCCAGCATCATATTATAGACAACGTCACCATCAGTCAGCGGGAAGCTGTCAGCTTTGTGCTCGTCAGCGGTCTTCTGGAATGTCAGAACAGTGAGCCGCTTATTAAAAGCCTGAGATGCTGTCTTTGCAAACTTAGGATCAATAGACGCTTTCTTCAGCTGATTCACCAAAAGCTGGTTACGATCAAGATCTTTATTAATAGAGGCCACTGTAGCAGCACGCTCAATCGCGTTTGTCAGTGCTCGCTCTTCCATGGGAGAAACTCTGTTGTCATCCATTGGACGCTTCCTTATGTGTTAAAAATGCCGTATACTGGTTAGTAAAATCAAGCCCAGCTGCAGATGCCTCAGCGATCTCCTGCTGGCTAAACGAGCGTATACCTTGTTCGATACCTTCAGACAACTCCTCTAAAGAGCCACTTCCAGCCTCGTCCCTATCACGCATATGCTCCTGAAAATCTCTATCCGTCATACTCTTAAGCGCTGTTTCCATAAGTGTGACATAGATATCCTGTGGTATCTTAGTGTGTTTCACCATATAGTCAAACAGGCTTTTTTGTCGCTCATTGGAGCCGATTTTCTTGAGAAGATCCTGTACAGACTTATTAGGCAATCCAAAAACAGCAGACTGAGCGCCATCTTCTGCAGAGCTTAAATAAGCCAAGATTCTCGACCTAAGTAGAATTTGGCTGTGGGTATGCCGTTCCGGCTCGATCAGAAAGTCGTGTATCCACGAATGCACAGCTGTAATCCCAGTCAAATCGAAAAAGATGTCCTTATACATCATATATAATTGTGGAGGGATAGCGCTGTTATGATCTTTTAGATCCTTTGGTGTATGACCGCTAATAAGATGCGCCTCCATTTCCGCTACAATAGCAGAGTGCCGCATTGTGGTACCGAGACGAATCACTTCTTCTGTGGTATTCCAAAGTGCATCCATATAAAGACGATTGGGCACACGTCTAAACGCACGAAGCGCTCTTATAGTTAAGAGCACAATAGGGTCTGTGGGTATCGTTGCAGTTTTACCAACGCGTTCATCTTCCAGATAGTCACAAGCTGCCTGATAACGCCAATCCGGAGGACTCAGAAAAGCCTCCCGTTTGTTTTCGGGAGGCCTTTCTGCTGGTATAACTTCTTCTACAAGTATGAGTTCTTCTGCCATATTGGGTTGGACACGCCTTAGAGCATGGTGCCAGACATCAAGTCTCCCAGCGTATCCCCTGTACTTCCTGTTCCATCTACTGTACGAAGCTTGAAGAAAATTGTAAGCTCAGACAGACTGTCCAGCGTAACCTTAATACTTTCTTCAAGCGATTTCAGTTTAACCATACCGTACTTCTCTTCCATCTTCTCTGTATGCCAATAGAACTGGAACAGCTTACGGCAGAGGCTGTCAAGAACCTGCATAAAGACAGGCAAATCTTCCTGGATCTCATCAAAGAAACGGTTCTGCTTAACAAGGAGCTTTAGAATTGTAACGTCGAAGACTTCCTTGATGCCGTTCTGAGCAGCAGTCGTGACAGCCTTTTCAAGCTGCGCAGGATCTTCCAGGAAAGTAGGAAGCTCTCGCTGACTTATCTGAGGCGGACGATTGATATGCTTGTCCATTGGAATATTGGCATCTTCCCAAGTGCCATCTTCCAGACCCGCAATCTTTTCAATCATATAAGTTGTGCTTCTTGGATTATCGTAGGTAGCACCATTAGAAGCATCCTTCAGCATAACCTTAGCATCAGCCGGAGCTACACCATAATCGGATACCAGTGCCAATGCAGCTTCCTTAAAGCTCAACATCTGATTGGCATTCTTTGTATTATCGCCGCTTACAGTGTATTCGGAGCCGTTATTATAGATGCGGGCTTTCTTATAGTGCTTCTGTGTGTAGTTTTCAATGAAGCTTTCAAGCGTAGCCATAGTTACCATTGGCATGCCAACCTGATTGAATTCCACAACACGTGTACCTGCTGGAACCAGAACCTGATTACCGGTAACAAGCGGACGGATCAAACCACTTTTTTCATCAGCAAGCTGGTAGGTATCATTATAGCGGCTCCAAGTATTGTCACCAACACTTTTCATTTCCGAATATATCTCTTCGCAAGTTCCATCCGGATATATAAAAAGCACACCACTATCTTTGGCGTCACGACTATTAATTGTGCCTTTACCCTTCAGTGGTTCACCAATCTCTGACAGAATCGCATCATCCAGGTTTTTACGATCGGCAAGCAGTTCCATAACACCGGAGCGCGCATAAGAAATACCATCGGAGGTAATAGCTATAAATTCAGCTTTCTCGTCTGCGAATGGATGAGGTTCATTCAGATGATTGCGATTCGCCACATAAGAATTAACATCATTGGCGCCCATGCGAGTAGCGGTGCTTGGGGGCAACTTAGCAATATAAGCCTCTCTTAGCGTTCCATCTGGTTGCAGCAGGCTCGTCTTACCGGGCTCTTTCAGCATGCCAAACAAGTTATTGACTTTCTGCTTACGAATAACCTTGGGCACATTGCCTTCTTTAGCAACCTTGATAAAGAAGCCGTCCTTATAAAGAGCATTGAGCTCCTTACCGGAAAGTTCCTTAGCTTCTTTCTCAAATGGCATAATGACCTTAAAGGCGGGCGGCTCGTCCATGTCCTGGGCAGCATAAGCAAACTTCTGCAACTCTTCCGGATTGTAAAAAGAAAGCGTTGCATTAAGCAGATCTGTCTTGGTCATATTATCGAGCATAGAAGCAGTAGCCTCTTTGCCCATATGCAGAGCGGTATCAAAGACATTCATCTGAGCAGCTGTTTTCGTCAGCTCTGGATCAAGCTTGCACAGACCTTTCAGATAGACCGAGGACATGCTAGCCGGAGAGTCCTTCATCGTATCTTCTGCTAGTTTAGCGCTCTTTTCGATACCATTCACATAGGACCAGAAATACATACCTGGAATGTTCTCAAACGGATACAGTTTTTGAGATGCCGTCTTCATGATGGGATCCGCGATCTCACGAATTGTAGTCCCCTTCGTGGTACCGATCGGATCCATATCCTTCGCGGACACAAGTTCGCCCTCTGGAGCGAGATCCTTGTTCTTAATCCAGGCCAGCCATGGATCGCTTAGCGGCAGGAACGTCTGCGACTGCCCAATCAGCATCATGTCACCGGTCTTCATCTGCCCGTTGCGGAAGAACGCGGGCACGAAGATAACAGTCTTGCCAACGATATATACGGAGGCACCAACTGCTTTGGTGTTGTCATCGGTCTTGTCGATCAACTGGAACGCGAGCTTCATCGAGTCCAGTTGCGGGAACTTGTCTGTTATCTCGGCATTAGCCAGGATACCAAACTGCTGTTCAAAAGAAGGACCGTCTTCTTCCGCGGCGTTCTTGGTCATGTTTCTTTGTACGATAAGACGATGCATAGTAACTCCTTAGATGCGCTTATGTCTTATTAAAATTTTATCGTTATAATCAATTAGGTTTAAGTGGCCCGATGACAATCTTATCAACATAGCTCGGCGAATCATACGGGTCTGTGATTCCCTGGCGGGCGGCATCAAAAAGACCTTCTTTCAGCCGCTCACCAGAGAGCCTGGGTAGCCAGTTTTTATCATGCTGCAGTCCCTCGGCGGGACGCATGAACTTAGCTGCAAAAGAGGGAGCTTCTTTATTAACAACAATATCATTGAACTGATACTTCTTCAGCTCAGAAGCCACCTCTGGTGTAATCTTTGTGCCAACGCTATAATAGAGAACCGGCTTCTCCAGATACTGCCCGATGGCTTTATCAGCTGGCATTTTAACAGAGTCTCTACGAGGTTCATAGTCAGCGAGAATATTGCTGTAATTGACAGTATCTCCAGGGAGATAGCCCTCATAACCATCAGGATTAGTTATCTCCACTTTATTCAAGAATGCTCTGGCAAAGGACTCCAGATTTCTGCGTTCTGTACCCCAGCCATTTTCTTTCAAGATTTTTCCAAGCTGTTTTGTGAAATATACCCGGCCAGCGCCTAATCCTTTAAGTCCCACCACTTCCATTGGATTAGGAATACCATTTGTGAGAACATCACCGGCATACACCTTGTCGCCTTCTTTAACTTTTATTGTGCGATAAGGCGAACAATAGAGTGTCTTATTGCCGATAGTCACATAGGTACCGCCCTGTGCAGCTGGTTGTATCTTGGAGACAGTACCATCAATCGGCGCCAGAACCGCACCACCAGGGAAATTGGATGGGGTGGTAAACATGCGTTCCAAAGAACGGAAGCCCGTGGGCTGATCATCACCCTCTGGATTTATAACTTTCTTACCGCCAATACCGCCAGCATGCTTCGAGTTGCTCACTATGCAGCCTCCTGCGAGCAGAAACATATGGGACGGATGATCTATCTCTATATCATATGACTCTAGACTACCTACAGCTTCTTTCTTGGTGCAGAGCATCTCATCACAGTAAGAGTAATCATCGCCGACATAGAGGAAATACGTCTTGTCGGTCGTATCACCAATAGGCACTTCCTTGCCCCTATAATCCGTATGCCCATCCATACGATAATTCAGACAGACATAATCGACAACCATGAATTTATGATCTGCTGTACATACAACCGTTGCACCGTTGCTAAACGTATAGCGATTCATTTCTTTAGGTCCATGGCTGTAAAAGCGAGTAACATTAGCAGCAGTTACTTTACCGTAGAAGTCGATACCTAAAACTTTATCCCCTGGTTTAATCTCGATCAGCTTCTTGCTGGAACCATCAAACATCTGCACAAGAGTGTCGCCGGCTAAACACCCAACCGAGCCCTGTGTTACTGGTTCCACAAATGAACGAGCTGCATTTAATGAAACATATTCTCCTATACCCGGAAAAAGCCCATTCTCACCTAGCCCATTACACTTCGCACATACGCCTGTCTTGCTTTTACAGGTCATAGGCGACCGCAGTATCATCTCTTCGTCATCGTCCGCTTCAGCTACCATCTTAGCATCGACAATACTGCCAGCTGGATGATTATGGAAAGGCTTTAACAATACTGCCCCGATATTACTGGTGCTATTAGCAGGAAATGGAACGCCTGTATCAGTAGTCCCACAGTCTTGCTCGCTGATAACAGTATCATGTGTAGCTGCAGTAACGCGCTTACCAAGATAGCCAGATTGACCTGTTGCCATCTGCACATCGTAATAGCCCTTACGCCCAGAGCTGGCACTGACCCAGTATCCGGTAGGTGTAGCACCATCGCTATAAGCATCCATCATCAGGTATGGCATATCACGGTTCAGAGCATCCTTCATCAACATATCGCCAAATAGCATCTGACGAAGCTGCACTTTCTTACCACGAGCACCGGAATTAATCTGAGAAGCTAACGCTGTATGCCGCTTATCGGCGTCTTCAAATACCAGATCTTCTACCTTTTGTGTATACTTATAGCCTAGCTCCTTGATCTTCTCCTCTTTCTGGGAGTCGGTTAGCTTATCATCGTTCAATACTTTGTCGATAAGCATACGTAACTTGGCATTAATGTTACGAACGTTTGCACTGACCTTCATATCCCGGAACGGCAGAGCTGCGTCGCGACCATAAGTAGACACAACGGTCTGCGCAAAGTTATTCAAGTTCTGCAGAATGTCAATATAAGCATCAGGATCGTCTTGAGCCATCTGTGTGGTGATAGCATCAGACGTCTTTTTATCCCATGTCTTATCTGCAAGCGCTTTATATCGCTCAGGCAGTCTTGAGCGCAGTATTTCTCGTCCCAGGGTTGTTGGCATTTATCAGCCTTTCTGCTGGCAAATGAAAGAGAATAGATTAGTGGGTTCCGGCTTCATAACAATCGACTTCGCCATATCCGTAATAGGTGTAGCACTGGCAGTTTTTGGCGTACCCATATCCAGCGGTACAGGCTCCGCTACAGGGGCATCAAGAGTTGGCTGTAATTCGGCAGCTAGCTCATCTTCGAGCGTGGTCTGTGCATCCTTATCATCAGAGCTGCGGCGATCGGTAGTATCAGTCAGGCTGTCCAGCGCTTTGCTCAGCGTTTCGACACGATCAGATAGCTCAGCAAACTTCTTTTCGAGCCCATCCATAAAGTCCTGAAGAGTAGCTTCCACACCAGACATAACAGCAGAAGCTATTTCCATTATGGGATCCGCCCCGCCCATATCAGCGCCAGCGCCACCAGCCATAGGATCCATTCCAGCAGCGGGATCACCCATAGCAGCAGGGTCTCCAGCCGGCATTCCAGCGGCGTCACCGGCAGGAATTTGCATGCTTGGATCAATGCCTTCCATACCTGGCTGGATTTCTCCAGCGGGCGCAGCTTCCATACCAGCAGCACTAGGATCAGCCATGGGTGCTCCCATAGCAGCAGGATCCATCGGCGCTCCAGCCATAGCAGGATCAGCCGGTGCACCACCAGCTGGGGAGCCACCTGCAGGTGCTCCGCCCTGCGCTGCAACTTGCTGCTGAAACATATCGTAGATCTGCATTACCTCATCAACAGAGAGTGGCTGACCATTGGGGTCAATAAAGGTGCCGGACTGTTCATCAAATATAACACCCATAGCCTGCAGGAATTGCATGAAGAGCTGATCCTGGAGAATCTCTGGAGGGATCTCACCGCCGCCACTACCCTGGGGCATAGGTGCGCCACCCATAGCAGCAGGGTCACCCGCCGGAGGCATACCGCCCATCGCTGCTGGGTCCATCGGGGCGCCACCCATTGGGGGCATTCCGCCAGCGGCAGCAGGGTCCATAGGAGCACCTCCTGGCATTCCGCCCGCAGCTGGGTCCATTGGCGGCTGCATAGCAGCCTGCATAGCCTCTGGAGTTAATACCGCGGTGGCGCGTTTGTTGAAGCCTCTAAGAACTTTGTTAAAGTCGTGCATATGTATGCTCCTATATATTATTTCGATTTGATTTCGATTGGATCATCAATATCTATAAAGCCCTGGCGATACGCTTCTTTGGCCTCTTCTAGCGTATTAAAGTAATGTGTGCGTACATCAGCACCTTGTTTCACGCGAGTTCCGATGAATAAACCTTGCTGGTATTCTTTTTCTGGCTTATATACTATCGAGCGGCTGCGCATAGCTATCAGATTACGCTCTGGGAACATTTTAGCATACGCTTCCTGACGCGCCTTATCTGAAACAGGAGCGTGAATATTAACCGTATCACCGTCGAAATCGGCACCGAAAGGTACTACGATTGAAGGATTTACACGAATTGCATGCCCACTTACAAGCTTGGGATTAAATGCCATAACACTGAGTTTATGCAGCGTTGGTGCACGGTTCATCAGCACAGGATGGTCTTTCATAACTTCAACCAGAAGGTCTCTAGCCTGTGGATTATGCTCTTTTACCATCTCCATAGCCTGGATTGGCGTATAGCCGCGCTTTACCAAACTACGTTCCAGCATCGGAGCCATGATGTTGAAAGCCATTTCTTCCGGCAGTCCGACCTCATTCAACTTTAGTCTAGAATCTGGTGTGATAGCACCACGGCCGACTGTATCGACCGTTGCACTTAACACCTTTCTTTGATAGCCACTAAATTTAGGGCTATCACCCAGCGCCCACTTCAACAGACCCTGTACGTGCTTGCTCTGCAATTTGACATCGCTTGGCGCATACAGGCCGGTGAGTTCTTTCCATTTGCTGTAGATATTCTCTCTGGCAGTTTGCTGGAACTCCTTTGGCAGATTCTTGGCTTCACGTGCGTCGTCCCGGGCATCCAGCAGCTGAGCATATAGATAGTTGCTGTCCGCCACCATAGTCAGACCGTTATGCGAGCTAATGGGCCTGAATACTGGAGGCAACACCGGGATTTTATCTAACATATAATCGGCTGGGTTGACACCTGCACGACGCATACGCTCAATAGCAACATAGCGTTTCAGAGCTTTATCTTTATTACTGGGGGATGCCGTCTTGATATTCTGATGGGCGCGTTCGGACTCTACATCCAAGTTCAGCTTGCTCAACGCTTCCTTCATAGCTGCACCGCCCTTGATGCCATTGACCTCTTCTTTACCGGAAGCTACATCAGCAAATTTCTTCTCCGGTATATTTAACAGGCGAGCAAGCGGCTCTTCCATCACAGGATTCGGCACAGGTTCATCTAGCTGTATATAAGCCCACTTATCACCATTAATACCAAAAATGTCCTGACCAAATAAACCACCATCAATAGGACGGAAGTTGCGTGCTTCATAGGTATCCCTGCTACGCAGTTCACGTGGCCCTGCTAACTCGTTTACATCGCTATTAGTGAGTGCAAAGATAGATACGCCCTGTGGAGTCTTTCTGACATTAATACCAGCACCAGTAAGATGAGCAAAGAATTTCTTATGTACAAGGGGTTCACCTGGCATAGTGGGGATATCACCCGTACGGAGCGACCGCCAGAAATCCGAATTGGATTGTCCTCGGACCCACTTAGCGTCTTTGATAATATCGAACGATGAGTTAGAAACAACGATGCCGGTCGCAATGAAATTATGATTATCAGCGACCTCTACATCATACGCAACATAACCGTCTCTCGGTGGTTCTGTATCCGGCTCAGATTCAATTACAACACAAGGTTCTCCATGCAGCCGATCTGCGGGGGGCGCAATTTTATCCTGCCAATAAGTACCGACCGGAGCATCCTTCGGATAGTTATCACCCAGCTTATATCGGAACTCCTCTATGATGTATGGTGCCAAAGCTTGACAGAACTTCTCGGTTTGTGAAACTTCGCCATCCTTACAACGTGGCCCATGCTTCAGCCGAATAATTGGATACTTGCCGGACTTCATTAACAATGAAAACTCTAATCCGGTAAACGCATTCAGTTCAGAAATAAGACGTTCACACTCTGCGATAGTGAAGCCACAGGTATGGAAGGTCATAGCCGTAGCCGGCTTACTGCCACTACGCTCAATACTCCCGTCATCCATGTACCATATCGCGATTCCCGCATATCCAAGTTCTTCTATAATACCAACAGGTACCGTTTTAACTCGCTTGCCGTCAACGTCTTTATAAAAACGATCACAAATCTCAGTTAATTCATAACTATTGACTGTAGCCAATCGTGCCTGGACGCCTGTACCAATATAACCACTTGGTGATGTCACTGTACGCTCAACAATAGATGGTTCCGACTTACAAAGATTCTTCAGCATGTTATACATCCAGAATGTGTAGGCATGCTGTGCTGGCCCATGTGCCACGCGTAGATGCGGAACAGAAACACCCGCACGATTCTTGTGCTGTGAGCAATATCCGTCTCCCATAATTGTACCAAGAACTATCTGTTTCTGCCAGTCTAGCATAATTGGACCGCGATCATAAACCAAATCGCCCACTTTTAGCTCACATGCAGGAACATAACCACGATCTGGTGTTAAGATCTTATGATCTCTGGTACAACGTAAGGCATGATGATATCCCCGAATAGCCGAATCAGCCTTGTCGTTAATTTCCTGTCTGGCGTTGGTTACAAGTCTCCACAGATCCTCTTGCGCCACAGACCTAGCAAACCAATTAATAACAGGCTTCCATTCAAAGTCATCGTTATTCGTATTATAGCTTAGCACAGAGACCGGGAGTCGTTCTTTTACAATCTGGCCAATCGGCATATAACCATACTCTTTAGTCATAACACGCACAAGACCCATAAGGCAGTGGCCGGCTAGTGCGGACTGCTCCAATGTACCAAAACGCTTACTGTTACTGACAACAAAACCGCCATCCAGTACATACCTGTGTGTATCTTCCACAGTCAAGTCATATACACGTACGCTGGACTTATTAGACCGGTATGGATTTATCCTAGCAACAATAAGCGGCATTAGGCCCATGTCAGGCTCAATATCGAGCTCGATTGGTTCCGCGATTCGTTGCTGTTCTGTAGCGAGCTCCTGAGCGGCGTAGGCATAATCTGGAATAACGCTGGCCGGGATCCAAACAGCAATCAACTGCTTGACACAACTACTGAGCTCATAACCAGCCTTGGCCGCTTTATCCAAACCGTTAAGGGCGATAGCAAGATCACCGTAATCGGTATCCACTAATGCTGCCTGATACAGTCTGTAATGCGGAAGCACAACATGCCCGTCTTTCACCTTAGCGCCCAGTGACTTTAAGGTATAAGCTTTAAAATGCGCCAGCTTATCTGCTTCCGGATCATACGGGACCCAGAGCTCATCATGATCTACGATGGCGGTCTGATGCATAAGATTACATATGACTTGCATCTGATGATCGGATGGGCGCATACCAAGACCAGCTAGCTTATCACCCGGTTTAATATCAACCGCGTGCTTCTGCGTCATGTCATACATATAGATCGCATGATTCTTCGTTGGATGCATCGCTTTGGCTTTGCAAATTTTTCCCTTGCCGTCATATCCCCAGCAGGGCATGATTGTTAAGAGATCCTCTGTGGGTACCGCCCTAACAAAGCGGTCTATAACCCGGCTAAAACGACGTTCCTTAGTGTCGCTTAGTGATGTAACGCGTTCGATACCAACACCACGTGCGATCGCAGCTATAGAACGCTTGCCTTCCCTGGTGTGAATGAGTTGTGTAGCAGGGAAGCAGCCATCCATGCCTTTACCAGCAGGTTGCTGTTCCGCATCATACGAGCTAGTACCCCGAGCAGACATCTTGGATTCTGCTAGATGTTTCAGTTTGTAAATATAAGAAACACCTGTCAAGACATCTTTAATAGGAAGACCAGTCTCTGGATTAATCAAATCCTCATCTGGAGCTAAGTGATTCTGTTTTAACTGATCTGTGACATATTCCTGCATGGATCCCTTAAAGAACGGAGGAACAACAATCGGTTTACCAGTCTTTCTGGCTATTTTGCCAAGCTGTGCTTCGTATAGCTGAGCTGGATTGGTATTGGACAGGATAATCACTTTGCCGTGTCTACGTGTCAGAATATAACCAGTAGCCACCGTCGGGCAATACACCATACCATCATATTCCCGTTTTTCCCAACCCTTATCCAGCCTGCGCTCTGTGGTATCCGCCATAGAGATACCAAGATAATACTGATCCTTGGATTCAGGATAACGCGGATCGTTACCTGTGCATGTCTTGACAGTCGGGATACCGATCATACAGAAAAGCATCTGCAATTGATCAATTAGCTTCTCACTGGTGAGACGAATACGACAACGATAAGTTGGCTTACCATCGTTACGCGGCCTGTCTGGTGTAATACTGCCATCTCCAAGAAGCATAGCATCCAGGAACCGATTAATCACATAATCAGGCTGCTCAAAAAGCCAGCCAGGAATAAACTTCTCATGGGAATAGCCAAACTGCCTGAAATACGCCGCCAAGCGCTTATTGTAAATACGGAATTGGCGCTCGTTCTTTGTATATGTATAAGGGATATCCAGACGTTTCAGCAGATTATGAATCATCTGCACTTTCACCGGATTAACCGCAGCATACTGGGTAATTGTTACTTCATAGCGCCCGGCATTCGTATCATAGACAGCTGAACCCTCTGCAAGGAACCAACCTAGGAATTCAGCCCAATCACCCGCATCGTAGCTATCTGGGACATTCACTCTAGTACCATCTACCATAGGAAGAATAAAGGGATGCTCTTTAGGCCAGCCAAAACGCTTCGCTACGCAAGGCACATGAATATTCTTACCAAAGACATCTTGAATCTGACGTTGCTGATAATCACAGCCAATGGTAGCAGCCCAGATCTTATGGCCATGGGTAACACTGAAATCAGTAACCCTGCCGTGATATTCATACATGGTACCGGTATAGTGCTTGCTGTAGAACGGTTCTAACTGCTTACCCCAATCCCAAGTATCAGATTGTGTATCATAGCAATAAAGCTCGTCTGTATCCTGGACGTCTCTGCCAAACTTCCAGCCATCCCTGGTAAGGAATTCGGTCTCTTCATCATAGCAGCGAGTAATAAGACCCAGCGGACTAAACAGCATCTCAAGCGGTTCGCCTTTGGCATTATGAGGCATCTCGTCGTCAGGAACAATCATGCTCACGGTTCCTTTGGCGCCATAGCCATTAGATAGCTTATCACCTATCTCTGCAGGTGCTGTAACCGTTGCATATACCTTAACGCCATTACGCGTCTTTACTACGTCCGTTACAACACCCGGATTATCATGCTCCCAGCGCTCACTGAGATCTGTCAATATACGCTTACCCATAGTACCAGGAGAAGGTTCGGACGTGCGTACTGCCAGAATCATAGGATCTTCTTTATGCAGTACCGTTCCTGGCTTTACAATGCCATTGGCATCCAGATTATCCATCTGCTCTTTGCTGAACTCTCCCGGCTTCCATGTAATATAATTCTGCTTGCCCAGGCTGATTGTCTTATCCAGATCCACAGCTGTCTTATACATGGTAGTGCTAGTCAGCTTCTTAGCAGCACTCTCAGAGATAACAACAGCGTCTTCATAGGTGCCGCCCTTCCAGCTAAGCCATCCGGTACGTAGATTCGTACCAATAGCCGCTACGCCCTTGTCATCGGTATAGTTAGAACTCGCAAGCACATCTCCCTTTTTGAATGCCTGACCAGCCTTTACAACAGGCGTGTTGTTGATATAGCCCTTGGCATTCATTGGGAAATTGACATATAGACCGACCTGTCCCTTAGTGCCGTCGTTATACAAAACATCGATTCGATCCCTGCGAACGGCTGTAACAACACCATCCTGGGGAGCAAATCTGGCGCCCAGATACTTACCGATAAGCGTGGGCATATCCTTGCCGGAGGCTTCATCAAGACCACGCACTAATGGCGCTTCACGTGATTCAATAGAAACAGCCTGCAGCGGATATTTACTATTATGTGTAACGACACCATTTGCTGTTGCATACAAATTATCGTTCACATCAATATCGATCATAATAGGCGCATTGATCTTGTCCTGGATAAGCTTGATCTCATCCATAATCATATCGCCATAAGTCTCACCAATCGGTACCAACTTTAATGCCAGGTCCATAGCCTTACCGGATACTTTATCACGATAAAGCGTATCAGTTTCAATACGACTGAACAGGAACGCTAGCTCATCCCGTGTCTGCAGATTGGGGATATCCAGGATCCAGAAGTCATCATTAGAATCACGGCCTACTTTTGTTGGATCAGCTGTATAACCATCCAAGAAGGCACCAACAATAACCGCACCTGCAGACAGGATCTCGGTCGGAATATGCCTGACTTTATCCGTGGCGCCAAACATATCTCTGAGTAGCTGCTTAAGGCCCTCATCTCTGATACCAACACAGAAGGAATAATCCATAGTATATGTATTAAAACCCTCTGTATAACCAATACGCTCCATAGCTTTCAGGAAAGTAGGATACTGGTCTTCAGGCAACTGGATACGCATTTTCTTATTATCGGGCTCATCCAGCGAGCGAGCAATATAACCAAGCACACGAGCAAGCTCTCTGTTAACCAGCATGTGATTAACAAAGGTTCTGCGGGATGGTACATCTTTAAAGATAGTACGCAGTGCAATATCACCGGGCTTCAGCTTATTAGCTGGGAGAAGTGTATATTCTCCATCACGAAGAACGGGCCATCTATGATCAGCAGAGGTAATAAGCGAGCGACCGGACTTCAGGATGATCTTATGGAACCAGTTCTTCTTGGGAAGGAACTTAGCAACAGTAGTTCTGATAGGAAAGACTTTGGAGATACCTTCTTCAGTAGCGCCAGGAAGCGAGCCAGTCGAGAGTTTCTGCGCTTTCGTTGTGGAGATCCGCCCCTTCTTATCCATAGAGAGAACCAACGTATCAGGATGCAAGCAACCCATCTGGACACGCATGTTCTTTACGCCGGAAAGCATAGTGACGAGATTAGAAGATGTCGAATAGGCCTCGTCAGCACGCGGCAGATAGTACTGAACGGAATCACGCGGAACAATACGGATACCAGTTGGACCGCCAAGAGCGAATATGGATTTAGTCTTGGCATCCATCATTTCGGGAGCAGCAACTACAGAATTAGCGGCTGTCTCAGAGTCGAGCAGAACTTCCTTACCTGTCTTAGCATCAATGAATTTCTGATAGAGCTTACCGTCGGTCCCTTTCATCACATTCTTAGTCATATAGACATCTAAACCGACTCGAAAACTCTCTGGCGACTGCCCACACCAAAATCCGCTGTAACTCGCTGATCTTCTGCAATATACAATGCCACCGGGCACTGTTGGACAGTAAACTTTATGAGCATAATTCTGAGTGAAATAAGGTACCGTTTTTGTACGATAGATCTTCTTCTGGAGCCTGTTCTCTTTGCGCTTATGCCAATACACAACCCAAATTCCAGGGTGGTTTTCATATCTTTTCTCGGGCTCGTTATATATAAACACAGATTCACCCAACTCAAACTGAAGTCGAGCGAAATCCTCCGCCAACCGTTTTGACTTAGTGCATAGATGTCTTTGTGCACGACCATCCCCACGTAATATTGCCTCTCTAAAAGCAAGACGCGCTTTAAGCGGAGCATTAAAAATCCACTCGGGTATGAATTTGTCCTCACACTTACCAAACTGAGAGAGATAAACAACTAATTGCTTTCGCCCAATCGATAACATTTTATGCCTATCTTCTGGAGCACGGCATGTTGCATTAAAGGGGAGCCTCTCGATGAGATCTTTAATTCTGCAGTAGTTTTCTAAATTTATTACAGGATCTTGGGAAATATCCGCCCGGTAATAACCCCTCTTATGATCTATGACAAAACTACCCTCCGAAAGATACCATCCCATATATTCAGCGAAATCAACAATATCGATCTCATCTATATTTTTAAGGCTGGCCCCCTGTGGTGGCATACCATAAACCTGCTCGTGCTTCAGATCTGCGGTAACCTTTGGCAGATGAAAAACAGTTTCATCCTCGTTCCTTAGAATAGGCAGATGCATACCAGTATTGACTGTTCTATTAGTTTCGTGTATGTCTTCCGCCGTTCTGATATTATAACCACAAGGCTCTCCATTACGCTTAGGATCCGGGCATCTCGTATACATCCTATGATTAGGCGTAACCAGATAAGCGATATGTCCGTCATCATACCCATACATCGTGCCATCATAGTCATAGATACTAAGAGCTGTTGGCTTATGATACTCCAGCCTGCCATTAATCAAACAAGCAAGCTTATCGTCCCCCGTAAGATCTTGTACTTTCTTCCACCCGGTAGATGTCATCAATTCCGTATCTTCAGCATAGCACCTTATCGGATCTATATAACCGAAATAAGAAGGCTGCACAGTACGCATCTCATCTGGTGCGCTCTCTACCGACCCGATACCGCCTTCACCAAGGCGCGTAGTCTTATAAGCCGAGTCTATTGTCTCCAATGGACTGGAGCCATCCATCATCTGAGCTAATTTGCTATCATAGAACACCGAGGAGATATGTTTCTCCAGCGCATTTACTGGCATGAAATCCAGATTGCCCTTATTGGTAGCCTTCCACAGGATATTACGACCCAGCTTGCCATTATCACGCAGGATATGCTCAGAGAACAGCATCTCGGGGCCGTAGAAGCGCTGAAATGCGAGCGAGTCCTTAGGATCAGGTTCCTGCTCACGCTTAGAGATGCCAAGCAGGCGCTTAGAAGTCGCAAGCAACAGATCTGGAGTAACTTGATCGGTTTCTACTCCCGTGGTTGCTTTATTAACAGCAGCAGACATACGCATATCGCGTACCCAATCCTGGGCTGTCTTCTGCGGTTTGTCTTTATGTAAACGTAGCGAGCTAACGGTCTCAGAGGTTTGCTGAATAGGATTCATGCTAGGTTCATTCATGTAGGAATCTCCTGAATATCATAAAAAAGGGGCTTCGTCAGCTCTATAGTAGTATAAAGAAAAGCCCGCCACCTCGAATGAGGGGCGGGGGAGTGCAAATAAGCGCTACCTTTACAATCATTTATTCTGATCTAACAGGCGCCTTACCAGCAATCCGGGGCCAAAGGGGATCGCACCAGTTCCAGCGCGCAGTCCAGCAGCGGCTGCACCGGGTTGTACGGCGCGGGCTGCTATTGCAGCCGGACTCTTATTCAACATCCCCTTAGCAGCTTGTGTAACAAAACCGCTATTAGTTGTACCTGCCGGCTGCACTCCCTGGTACCACATGCCGCTGGGTCCTTTTATTTGTGGCATCTTGGACATATTTACTGTTGGCTTAATACCATAAAAGCTATTTAGCTTCTCACCAGCCCAGTCCACAGCACGCCCGATAGGTTGTTTAATATAAGTGTCCCTGGCTTTATTTAGCTGCCCGCTAAACCCCAAATTATCGTAGCGAGCATCTTCTACATTGCGTACCGCCACGCGATCATCATAAGAACGGTCTGCCATTGTATAAGGACCATTAGCCGGCTGCGTGGCTGGGGCCCCCTTCACAGTATTTTGTGCGGATTGAAAATAAGGTGCGGTTTTCTCGCCAACATAATTATCGAGCTGCTCTCTATACGGAGCAGTCTGTTTGGCAACAAAATTACCAATACCACTTACAACAGGATTTATATTCTTAACAACGGGATGTACCAAATCGGCCGCCTGCTTCCGCATCATCTGAAATTGAAGATAATTCATATCATACTCCTATAGTATTTGTTGTTATATAGTAGTGGGGGGGGGGGGGTAAACGTGAT